>OLQM01000027.1_pt1 | contig 109919 bp, 92 predicted proteins | sample 1673161 | NCBI WGS metagenome assembly OLQM01 (sample SAMEA3136761, study PRJEB25190) | human gut metagenome | reverse complement strand
TTTGTATCTCATCAACTGCTAATACTACCGTCCGAGATCCAGAAAGAGTCGCATTGCGCGCTTGTTGCCACTCAACCTGAAGCCACTCTTCAGTTGGAACAATAGCGTCATCTGCACTTACAAAGAACTGCTCCATATCCATCTTGGCAAGTGCCTGTCCAAGCATGGTACTCTTTCCGGTTTGACGAGGGCCCACAACAACCTGCATCAACGGATTATTCTCTTCTGCAATTCGTTCAACGATTGTATCTACATAGCTTCGCTCGAACATCAAACTCTCCTACTTCTTAAAGTACTGAGTAATTTCTCTCATTATACTGAGTAAATTTACTCAGTATAATGAGAATTTCTTGATTTCGAGAAGAAGTTAGACCCGATGTTGGAAGCATCGGCGTCTTACGAATTCAGAAATTCTATTTTTCCGGTTTTCTTTGCAACGCAAACGTTTGCGTTGCATTTGCGTTGCATTTGCGTTGCTCGCACCCAACAGGCTAAAGCCTTGAACATGGGAAAATCCGGGATATATATCCCGGATTTTCCCAATTACTTACATTACACATTAAACGTACAGACATACACACTTAAATCTGCATGCACTCAACAACACACCTCTCGCTTAAACCTTTTGACAGAGAGACTTTAAATATTGTTCCACCAGTCTCAGATCTCCCGAGTTGATCTTCCGGATAAGCTCAGAGCCAATAATTGCTCCGTCGGCTCCGTTTCCAAGCGCTTCGGCAACATCTTGTGCGCTTTTGATTCCAAAGCCCACATACGCAGGAATGGCGGAATATGCACGAATCTTTGCTATCGTCTCAACATAGCCGCTGTGTCCGGAAATAGTACCGCCGGTCTTCCCCTCACCCGATACCACATAGGCAAACAAATCGGATTCTTCAACGGCTTGCCGGATTTCTTCACCCGAAAGAGACTGAGAAAAGATGTGTACGAGACCCGCGTAGTCCTCTCTTCGCTGCACACCATCTACACAGAGCAAAGCATCGTATATCCAGCGTGGCAGCTTCTGCACCTCGTATTTCTTTAACCCCTCTTCATACGTCATCAGTACGATACGGGACGAAAAGACCTTTCGTATTTTTAAAAGCTCTTCGTACACCCTCTTTGCCGTCAGTCCGGATGCTACCGACAGGTGACTTTTGCGAATTACCTCTCCGTCCATGAACGGATCGCTCACCGGTAACCCTATCTCCACGCACCCCACCCCAGCCTCTTCAATGAGCTTGAGCACGCGATAAAATGTCTCCCAATTGGGATAACCCAGTGTCAAATAGAGCACCAATCTCCTTGGGAGAGATGGTAGTGCAAGAGGTGGAATTGCGGACATCTCCAAAGACATGCTCACGTCCTTAGAACGGCAGCGTATGAAGTATGAATCCCAAAAGCGGACCATACACGCAATAGTCGGTTTCAGAGAGGATTCTCATAATCGGTTCGTACGAGCCTACAAAGGGAAGAAGCAACGCCTGACCAAAGATAAGAATGAAGCCGTTGACCAGCGAACCAATCACCGCGCCTCTCGCTCCGCCATGAGCGTCTCCAAATATTGCAGTCGCAGCTCCCGTAAAGAATGTTGGAATCAAAGCGGGAAATACAATAACGGGATAGCCAACTGCAGCCAGGATCACCATGCCAATTAAACCGGAAAGCAAACTGCACAAAAAGCCAACAATCACGCAAGTAGGATAACTTGGGAAAAGAAGTGGCACGTCAAGACCTGGCTTTGCGCCCGGAATGATCTTGTCGGCAATTCCGTGAAACGCAGGAATAATCTCTGCAAGCATCATGCGAACACCCGTAATAATAACGGTAATCCACATACCAAAACTTATACCCTGTAAAACGGAATAGACGAGAAGGTCTTGACCGCCTGAAATGGTACTCATAACCCAATCGGGACCTGCAACTACGCTCACACAAAGGAACAGAAGCGTCATCACAAGGGTGAGCGCAATCGTCATCTCACGCAGAAAGGCAAATTTCTTTGGAATCTTAATCTCTTCAAGATCGTGCTCTTTGTTTCCAAATGCCTTAGCCAGATACGTTGCAACCAAAAGACCAATAGAGCTGGAGTGAGCTAAAGTGATCTCTTCTCCACCTTTAACACCCTTTATACAATGATTTACATATGCGCACGAGAAGGTCATGTAGCAGCCAAGAAGAATGGAGCCAACACCAACAATGCCCCAGAACGAAAGAGCCGTGTTGTATTTCAGAAGTGCCGCAATCAAACCCGCAAAGAAAAAGGCAACGTGCGCGGAAAGATGCACAAACTTAAACTTCGTAAACCTTGCGAGCAAAAGGTTGATCAAAAAACCAAAAGCAAAGATTAAAGCAAGCTCTGTTCCCAAATCTGTCATGTATTCAGCACTTGCCGCGCCAATATCCGTTGCAGCAGATGCACCGTTACCAAATGCCTTACCAATCATTGTTGCCAGCGGAAGCAGCGCCGTTCCAAGGGTCTGACCTCCCACATTTACCATCGTAAAGCCGATCATGGCTTTAATGGCAGAGGGAAGAATCTGGTTCCACTGCCGCTTCATCGCAATCATACCGATCACGACAACCAAACCGATAATGAAAACGGACTGACTCAGGTAATGATTGACGATATAGAGAAAAATCTCCATCTTGCTACCTCCCAATCTCAGCGATCGTCTGTAAAAGCTGTTCTTTGAGAAAAGCCTTATCCATCATGTTGTCGATACGAATAATCGGCGTTGAAGCATCGCGCAATGCGTCTGCAAAATCCGAAGTAGTAATAATCAGGTCATATGCAGACGGATCAACCGATCCTATGTCTGAAGCATCCACGGTTGCTTCAATGCCTTCAGCGTCCAGAATCTGTTGAGCAAACAATCGAAGCATCATGCTGCTTCCAACTCCCGCACCACACACCGTTACAATGTTGATCATTTCTTCCTACTTTCTATTCGTCACTTCAAGTACCTCTGCCGGCGTATCTGCCTGCAGTATCTTCTCTACATTCACCGGATCGCTCAGAAGTTCTGCCAAATCGGAAAGAGCATTTAAATGGGTCTGATGGTCAATGGCACAAAGGGCTATCACCAGTTGCACGGGATCATTTTTCGGGTGACCAAAAACAACCGGATCTGCCAGTGACACAAGGGCAAAACCGATTCCCCGTGCCCCTTTCTCAGGTCGTGCATGGGGCATGGCGATACCGGGAGCAATAACGATATATGTCCCATTCACCTTTACGTTTTCAATCATCGCTTCTATGTATTCTTCTTTTGCCACTCCCTTTTTAACGAGCAGTCTTCCTGCCTCCCTCACTGCATCGTCACGGTCAACAGCTTTGTAGTGGGTTTCTACAAGGTCTTCGGTAAGAACTTCTTCCAGCATTGGGCAATACCTTTCTTTCAGTGTTTTTGTGGGGGTAAAACCGAGAAACTCTCCAAGATCCGCTTTAATGTCGCGCTCTTCTGTTGCGCTTATCGCGATGTGATTTTTAATAACGCTTATGATTTCATCAGGGGAGATTGTCCTTTTATGGTGCCTTATATAGTTGGCAACTGTCTTTTGATCCGCCTCATCAAATTGCGGTGTTACCTCGATAACCCTGACTGATTTGTACGTAAAGGGAAACGTGCTTACAACAAAATCAACCTGATTCTCTTTCAGCCATTTTGGCGCTTCGGTTGCGCCAAAAGCTGCGACAACCTGCACCTCAAAGAGGGACTCAAGTCGAGCAGAAACTATTTCCGAAGTCGATATACCTGCATGACATACAACAATGACGCGCGGCTTCAGGACGATATATTTTTTAGCTCTTTCCAACGATGCAGCAAAAAGCAGGGTGATGAAAGTAATCTCATCATCTGCAAACAAAACCGATAAACCCTCCTCTAGGAGCTTAATCGCTTGAGCAGTCGCTTCGTAGAGCTCCTGATATTCTTTCATGACATATTCTGCAAGAGGATTTTGAATCACCTCTCCGCTGACGGCTCTCCAATATGCAGGCCGCAAGTGATTGACTATACTCTCGAAGAGCTTCTCGTCATCTTCAAACCTTGCATAGGAAATACGTTTATCCATTTCACGTATGAACCGACTTACCAAGACATTGATTTTTATCCAGTTTTCGGACAACAGCTCTTTGTATCCAATAACAGTTGACTCTTGCATCTTAGCCGCAAGAAAACGAATCTCTTCTTCTGGTATGTTGCTGCAGTTATAAAGAATTTCGAGCAGATCAATGCGATCACACACGGCTCTATATTCACGGCTGACAGACTCACGTCCGACATTCAGCTTTTTGGAAGAGATGTCTATATGTTTTCCGGCATTAAATCGGATTGCTGACACCATAAGATATGCAATCAGTCTTTTCTGCGCCTCTTCAGAAAATTCCACTGATAGCAATCCGGCAACAACATCTATATACTTCCGTATCTTAGCGATGCACTGAGGGCTTATGTCTTTATCTGCAATAAGAGATATATACGGCCAATTTTGCTGTACAAGCGACACAAAGGCGGATCTTATTGTCAGCTCATCGCCAACGACCGTATATCCTACAAAAGGTGTTGATTCCAATAAAATACCCTTTTCAGCAAGCATTTCTTTTATTTCATCTAAATCCCTCAGGACGGTATTTCTGGAAATGCCGGTTAATGTCTGTATGCTTGCTACCGAAACCTTCTCGGGTCTCAGAAGAATCATCTCGGCTATGTATCTTCTTCTGATCTCGGGATCAAAATAGAACAGATCGTTCTTTTTAAGTAAGCCTGAGAAGTCAATATCAATAGGACTCTTATACTCTAAAATTCCTCGTATATTGTCTATACGAGGATATCCTTTTGCTTGCAAAAGAGCACTCAAACGTTCTACATCTTTATAAACCGTGCGAGAAGTGACATCATGCTGCAGGGCAAACTGTTCAACAGAAACCCTCTCGGCACGCTTGCATACTAAGGTAAACAACAACTCCGCGCGATTGTTCATGCTTTTCCTCCTCTATGATAAAGATATAAAAGTCCAGTATTCTGCAACAAAACCCATTTGTTTCGTAATTAATGAACTAAATGAGACTGGCTAATCGACGTGCTCAGACCATTGGTAAGTTATTATTTTGATATGTTAAATTCGTACACAGCACTTATCAACATCTTCAAAGCCTGAATTTTATTAGTGAGAAATTACCAATACAGGCACAAAGCCACACACTTCAACGTTCATCTATAACGAGCAAACATATGTTATGGCAAGAATCAATCTAAAAACCCAAGAACAGCACCATCGGCAGCGTATCTACATGCGCAAAAGCTAAAATTACCGCCAATTAAAATACAGTACTCGTCCTTATTGTTGGTGCTTTTTCATGATTGAGAAAATACTTTTCAAAAAGGGCTGACTTTGGGGTAATTTTATCAATCTCTTTCGCGAGAAAAACCAAATTCTGCACTTGCTCTAACCCTGGAGCAGCCGCCAATAACAGTCCACTCGCAATCTCATCAGCTGGAATTGTTATAGCAGTCCCACCTGCAATGTTGATAGACTTGCAGAGCAATTTTGTATGATCTACATCACTCTCTTCCTCAACAAGCCCTCTAAACGAACTGCGTATCGACTCTTCAGGAAGCGGATAGTCAATCGGCCCTTCAAATGAAACCACTATGGCGCACGGATCTTCTCTCCATATATGCTTTAAGTCATTAACGGTACTTTTTCGGTCAGCCATATCTATATATGGATAGGTGACACAATCCACCTCAACGCTCAACGCCTTGAGGTAGGACTGTATCCTTTCATATATTGTTGCCCTCGAAGGATGCTTTTTACACGATGGCGCCGGAAGTACCAGCTTTAAGTGCCTCTTTCTTGGGCCGCAATCAATATCTATTTGACAGATCAACTTCACAAGATCAATGACACTCTCCAGAGAAGCGCCAATAACTCCCACACCTGGACTCAATGGAATGCCGTCGGTAGAAATGCCTTTTTGCGTACACGTCAAACCCATACCAGTTCCCAGAAATGAATACAGATTTGTTGCAAGAGCCGGCGCTAGAACGCTGCCACCACCGTCCGTCCCAATGCATACATCGGTAATGCCCTTCAGAATATTGATTGGGCCTCCGCTTGTCGATCCAGTCATGGGACTAAATGTCAGAGGATTGACCAAATCACTGTCAACACTGCGACCAAAATCACTCATTTTGTCAACCGTAAGTATTCGATACCGAGAAGAACTTTTAATGGTCTCAATCAAATCATCGGGAATGCACTCGGTATCTTTTATACCAACATAGATTGTCTCAGTTGAAGCTCCTGCAACATCATGGTTAATTGCCACAACACTGTTTCCAAGTGCCCGCTGAGCAAGTACTATTCGCTGTTCGAGTGTATACCCCATCGTTTTATTCTCTTATTGCACTTAAGAAACTCGTACCGTTCTCAGGTGAAGGAGCTCCAAAATAATCCGCTACGGTTGCCCCAACATCAGACAGGGTCTCTCGGACTCCAATATTTTTTGGAGTCCCATTTTTGGTATATATCAACAGCGGCACATGTTCCCTTGTATGATGAGGATGACCAATCGTAGGATCGTTGCCATGATCGGCCATAACTATCAAAATATCGTCATCCTGTAGCTCATCAATGATTTGAGCAATGTATGAGTCGGCGATCCTCAATTTCTCGGCATACCCAGGTACGCTCTCTCCATGTCCCTGAAGATCTGTCTCTTGCACATTGGTACAAACAAACCCGCCCTCAATTGATGACACAATGGCAAGGGTTCGAGAAAGTACCTGAGCCGTATCCACAATAGATTCCGACTGTCCAAATGCATTTGCACAGACATCGGCAACTTTACCTAATAGATACACCGGAACCTTTTGTTCTCCTAAAATAAAAGGAACCTGCACCTTTTCATCAATTCCATAACCCATATGGACGCAGTGATAGTTATTGTCATAAACCCCTGAGGCCGGAGCATTAACGCCAATAAAATTACCATGCTCTTCAATCGCATCCAAGAGGTTCTGAAGATGCACTCCCCGGCCTCCAAACGTAATAACCCGCGGGGTTTTTGCAACCTTTCTCACAATACATCCGATTGTCAGCTCAGTTTCAAAATCAATATCATCTATTGCAGCAGTTACATTGAACGCCTGGCCAGGATCACACTCAATATTATCTGCCACAGTACATGCTTCATTGACGATAAGGATCTTATTCCCTGACTCAGAAGACGAGAATTCTCGAACCTTGAACCCTGCCTTGGAAAGCTCTGTTTTGATCTCTTCAATATGGCTCTGTATGGCTTCAGCCAGAGGTTTTGGTGGTTTTGTTCCCATAATTTCTTGATGCCCATAAAACGTATCAGCACCCTGGTGCATGAGCTTGCTCTTACCATACAGAGCGCTTGGCGAGAAGTGCAGTGTCTCAAATTCTCTCCCTACAGCATTTGCAAGACCGAGCTTCTCTAGGGTCGGAAGTGTAAGACCTGGCATGTTTTCAAAAATGTGGGCGCAGGTATTGGAGCCAATGTCTGCTGGTCGGATATCCTTTGTATCCTCCATTTCTCCAACACCAAAACCATCCAAAACAATAACTACGAACTTTCCGCTCATCATATGCTCCATTCACTATAGCTAGCGAATTTTTCTACCTTGCGAATCAAATACTCCTTCAATTACCGGAGCATTATGTGAAAGACCACGTACCACGGCAATATGGCTTCTGGTAACAAACATCTGTGCTCTAAAACACATAAGCACCGTATCTCCTACGGTCGCATTCTGAGATAGTTCAAAATAGTAATCAATACTTTCGGGAGTTGGCGCGTTTACCTCGCATGTCTTTGCAGAATCTTCTCTTTTTCCTACAAGAGCACGATGCAGGTGTCCGCGCCTATAAAAGCCCCCACCATAGCAATAAGAATTTGATCCAAGATTGTGGCTTATCTCGCTTACGTATACGTACGACGTCTTCTCATCCATGTCGTTACCGGCAGCATGATAGGGCGTCGTTCCTGTCAGCCCATGTCCAGGCTCCATATGCGTCCCTTGAAGTTGGCTCACTCGATCCACAAGAGCAGTACAGCTCTGCGAGGGTAGATTAACCTGGAGATTGTCATAACCTACTGAATGAAGGTACTCGCAAGCCTTTTGTACTGTAGAAACGTTATGCAACGTCTCTATACGATTTGTTTGATCAGAAAACAAGAAACACGGAAACGAACAGACTCCTGCTATATGTACACCGGAAGTTTTTGCGATTTCTTGTTCCACTTGCTCAAGTTCATCCACATAAAAACCGCCACTTTGGCCAGAATATTGAACATCCTCTGTATCAAGAACTTTAAGCATAATAGACTGAACAAAACCAAGCCGTTCTGCAACCTCTCCAATTCTTTTTGCTTCTTCTCGTGAGAAAACCGTTACGATTTCTGGTCGGTACGTCAGTATTCTCTCAATACTTTGAAGAGGAATCTGCACAAGGTTTCCCACATGCCCCAGCCGGACTCCATTCTCACCAAGCGTTGTTGCTTCCCTATAATCAACACATACCGCTCCGGCATACCCAAGTTCGTCAAGAGTCTGAGCAATAAGAGGATTTCTTCCTAATTGCTTGAGCATGAAATACAGCTGGATGTTCTTCTCGTTAGCTTTCTTTTTGAGCTTCTGTGCATTTTCTATCAGTGAGTCAAGATCAACTATATAGGTATCTGGCTCTATAACCCCCTGCTGATGCAGAGAAAATGCTAGATCTACCAGCGATTTATTGGTTTTATTCAGCCTGTCCAAAAACATCAGAGCCTCCAGCTCTTCTACATATCCCTAGCTATAGATCTCATCCAACAGCTCTTTAAGGATCCGTATAACGGTATCCGCTCCGGAACGCATAACATTTACCCGGATCATTCGATGTTCCCACGCACTATTTGCCTCTCGAAACGTTGCACTTATCCGGTAGAACATTGGCAAGAATTCATATTTGCTCTCACATCCCACGGGATGAGGAGCAGCTCCGTACACAGGTGCAAGTTCAAGAACTTTCTCGGCGATATCTTCATCAAACTCTATAAGAACGGCCTTACTTTCGGAGTTGGCGACAAAGGCCTGAACAACATGAGGGATCTCTTTCGCATTCAGCCGGTCTGCCAACTCATGACACGTTGCCCCCGTAATTGATAGTGCGACCGGTGCATAAATAAGACCACGAAGGACTTCCATTGCCTCCGAACCTTGGACCTGGCTTCCGCCCGAATATTGCATTTTGCGGATCGCAGAAATGTAGTCCTTGGCACCAAGTACGATGCCGACTCCTTCTGGTCCAAGTAATTTGAAGCTTGAGAACGCCGACAAGTCAGCTCCCGCTTGCCATCCGATTTTCATGACTTTCGTAACGGCATAATTGTCGTCGACCACTATCGGAAGCCCTGGATTTGCGTCTCTGACAACTCGTATAACCTGCCCAAGATCATACGAATCATCTGGCTTTTGTCGGGAATGTTGTATTAAGACTGCCGATAAGCCCTTGGCTTCTTCAATCACTCTCTTAGTCTGCTCTAGATTATTAAAATCCGCATAAACTGCCGTACATCCCATAAGCTCAAGCGTCACTTTTGTTGTTGGATATATTGGAGCATCATGCACAAGTATGGTTGACCCTGGCTTGATTGTGGCTGCAAGAGCCCATCTCAGCGCTCCGGTTCCCGCACCCCGTACAAGAACGGCATCTTCGGCATCGAAAGCTCTTGCAAGTATCTTCTCAACTCGGATGGTTTGGAGAGGCTCATTGGTGCCTTTATGCACACCCAAGTCCCCTATCGAGAGGGCGTCATTTCCATTGAAAACTTTTGTTGCACAGTCAACAATTTTGAACTGCAATTCTTTTGCCTCTTCAAATGACCGGGAATACAAGGGAAATGTCTCCATACTTAATCCTTTGCCATATCAAGAATTCTTGCAAGATTACGTGAAAGCAAATTATTAATATCGTCAGTAGAGACGCCATGCTCTTTGAGCTGCGGAACAATATAGTTCATCACTCTTGCATAGCCAAGCCCTCCATAGACTGACATGTAGGATTTACGCGAAATGTCCGTTGAAAGTACTATTTGGGAACTGAAACCCTCTTCAATCAATTTTATTAGGTTCTTAATTCTCGCCTCGTCAGCAAGATACGCTGTCTTTCCACAGGTATCAAAGCCCATAGTTACCCCATATGCAAGGACGGTATGGTAATAGTCAAGATCATTCGCCAAATCTAGATGACCTAAAATCAGCTTTTCGGGTTTCATTCCTTCCGAGAGCAAAAGGTCCGCCTGAGCTGGCGCCATTTGTCCCAGTTGGCAGTGAGTAGTTACGGCACATCCCGTCTTGGAAGCAGCACGCGCGGCAGCGCGCATAACTTTTTCTTCAGAAGAAGTTATGCGCTTCTCCTCACCAGCAATTTCTCCGATAATTCCCGCCTTGATGTTGGTACCGTCGATACCTACCGTAAGATCTTTAACAAAAATCTCTTCAATATCTTCTATAGAAGCATCTTTGATCCATGCAGGATGGTACTTCTCAAGATAAAATCCCGTTGAGCATACAATCTGTAAGCCGGATTCTTGAGAGATTTTCCGCAGTGCTTGGACGTCTCTTCCCATATCATTGCAGCTCACTTCGACCACCGTATGCACTCCGGCATCAGTAAGTGTTTTGAGCTCCTGTAACAAATCTTTTGAATACGAAAAGATGGAATCAGTATCTCCTCGCACACTTCCTAAATTGACCGAAAGGTGCTCATGCGCCATGGTGATACCAAGCTTTGCTGCATCAATTTGTCCAAGCACTGTTTGAATCATCTACATCACCTTATATCCAAACTTACCTCATACGCCCGGCAAGCCTTTCTAACCGACAAGAGCAACGAGGCCAACAAAATACAAAAGGTTCAAAATAATGCCCGTTACAAGAGCAAATACAGGACCAATGGCCATGCGCATGATCTTTCGACCAGTCACTTCATTGAGATAGTACGCCGCGGCTGCAATCGCAAAGGCAAGAGCCGGGTTTCCGATCTTTGTTCCCATGGCAATTACCGCATTGAGAGATCCAAAGAGAACTGCAAACTCAACGCACGTTCCCATAGCAGAACGAATATTGTCAGCAGCATCACGAAGACTTGGGAACCGTCCAAGCTGCTTACCAATAAACCCAAGGAGCATAACTTCAACAAAAATGATAAGGGCTCCCAAGATTGCTGCTACAAATGGATTTGGAGCAAGATAGCCTGCCACGTAAATAAAGGTAAAGCCAGCAACTCCGTAAACACCTGTAGTAATAGCGGTGACCGCAATCAGGGGGATAAAGCTCAAGCCACGGAAGAGCTCGTTTACTGCTGCGGACTGAATGAGTTCTGAGGCATTCGCAGCTCCATGGTAGGCATCAGCTAAGCTAAACATAGACACTGTTGATCCAGCAAAAAGGTGCAGATTACAAATAACTGCAATAAGAGCGCCACCGACCATAAGGAATGGAACATTCTTGCGAATCCGAGCAACGCGTTCAGAGAACAAGTTACCTTCAAACTCACCGTTCTTCTCGCCTTTATTGGAGAGGTCCTGAGCAATTGCGAAGCCAAAGAGCAAAATCACACCAACAAGAAGCATCCATGCATCAGCGCTGATTGACGCCTTGGAAGGTCCAAACTTCCACATAGGCCCAAAAATACGAGCAAGAATAGCTAAAACTGCTGTAACGACACCTCTCTTCCAACCAAACTGCATCGTAATGGCAAGAACAGGAAAGAGGGCAAAGCCAGTAACAATATAGGTTCCAAGCTGACCAAGTGACCCAAGCAAGTCAACAGGAAGAAAGGTAAGAGCTGTATTAATACCGCCAAGGCTAACAAGACACAGAACACCCCATACAGCTCCCGCAATAGCAGCAGACCATTTGTTTGGGCAAAATGCACCAATAATGTCTGTCGCAAGAAAAAGAAGCCAGGGGTTCAAAAGATTTGTCGCAAGTGCATTGCCGATACCGACAGAAGCAATAAAGCCAATGCAAAGACCAAACACCGCAAGAGCATATTCAGGACGCGGCATACGACCCTCAAGGAATTCTGGGACAAACGGTCTTACACCATCATTAAAAACTGCAACGCCCATATGGGATAACAAAGCTGTTACCGCACATACTGCCCCAATCAAAATAACGCTTAGCGCAGAAACTTCCACAACACACTTCCTCTCAACCGTTATTTACTCTGACTTTTCAACGAGAGCCCGGACAAGTAAGGGCACTGTTGTATCGATAGTATCTACCGTTGTTCCAAATACCAGTTTTCCCTCATCAACAAACTTTTTGATTTCCTCAAAGCTGGGGCTGCCCCCGTTTTTGCAGACTGTGCAACACTTCGTATAGCCCACGAGTCCAATCAAAATTGAAATAGCTGCTCCGCCGCCGCTATTGCATGCTCCAATGTAATAATCAACCTTCCCGCTTTTAATCATCTGGGCTCCCTGCATGTCGTTCGTAACAACGACTTCAATTGAAGGGTCGGCCTTTTTGATCGCTGCCTCCGTTTCGTTTTTATTAAGACCCCCAACTGCAATTCTCATAGATTCTTCCTCCCTACTGGTGTGCCACCAACAAACCGGCTATATGGACAAGAACAAAACCAAACTCATCTTTACTTAACCTTTCTGCAAACATGTCGCTGATATCGTTGGCTATACGATTTGCTTTTGGGAATACGGGACTTGCATACACCTCTTCCAGTGCCTGCTGATTGATAGGAGCGATTTCTTCTTCCTCGACATTTCTTTTAAGAGCAGCGGCAATGTGGGTAATGATAATGCCAATATGCTCGTCAGATTCTGCAGGACCACACTCATGCTCAATGAGTGCAACAACGTTCTTCAGGCTCTCGGCGTCGTTCTCGTCAACAAAACCCGCTTGCTTTAATATTTCAATTCTTTCAAAAACTTCTCGCATACTCTCTCCCCTCCTTTTAGTACCGAGCAAGCATATTTCCGGACATAACCTTCTTTTGAATATTCAAAACGCGCTCTTTATCGACCAGGTGTGCAATGAGACTCTGTGTAAGAGCGTCATTTTTTAACGTCACAATTACCGCCTCGTTATTAGACGACTGTTCATCAGGGTCATGCAAAGGTTTTATATCCAAGTGATCTTCAAGTACGTGGATATCGTCTTCGTTCCAAATGCCGACATCTATGCTCTTCTCGTCAAGCATTTTTACGATATTCATATATTGAACGGGGACATAATCGACTTTCATGCGCTTGAAGTACTGTTTGGTAAGCATGCTTTGGTCAGCAGACGACACGTCAATCCCAACTTTAAGTAGATCCTGATTATCGGTAGAGTCTTGGCGCGCGAGAAGAACGTGTCGTCCAACGTAGGTATGAGGGCCAAATCTCAGGACTATTTTTAGCGGAAAGCCACTTGCTATATATTGCTCTGCTGCAAATCTACTTAATACTACATAGTCAACAAAACCATTCTTTAAGGCTTCGATCCTGTTTTCTGAGCCTCGTGCAAAAGAAAGAAATCCCTTTATTTCCCCGCATTCGTTTAACTCCGATAAAAGGCCTGTAGCAAGCCCTTCGTAGCGAGCCGTATACGGCAAGGGCATGAGCCCCGTTATAATATCCTTGTCACAGACATTGGCGATAAGCACATAATCTATCTTTGTTACGTATGTTCCGTTCTGGCCGTGAGCCTCAAGTGCAATAACTTTTGCTTCTTTGAGCACAGATAGGGCCTTTTGTATATTCCCTCGAGAGCAGCCGCATTGTTCTTCAAGCTCTGTAACGGTTGGAATCTTGTCCCCTACATCACACTTGCATAGCTCGCCCGCAACACACTGAATCGCATATCCTGCTTTACTCAGTGTTTTTTTCATCGTCTCTCCCTTTGAGTTTTCTGCCATTACGTTTCTTGCTACTATATTGAATATACAAAATAAAATATATTCTAGATAATATTTTGCTCTTCTTTCTAGATCCATGCCATCTACTTTTTACCTAAACCCCGTAAACGGTATAAAAGTAGGGGTAAGCGTTATAAAAAAGGGTACCGCTGGTTAAAGCGATACCCTTAGAGTGCTTTCACTGAAGCGCCTTTAAGATCTTCTCAGCTTCTAGAACTGAAGGTTCTTAAAATTGAGGGCCCTGCTTGTTACTTCTGAGACTGCTTGATCATCCAAATGGTCTTGGAGAGAGCAGCGATGTGCTCGTCCATGGCGGCAGACACTAGGTAGTTATCCTCTGCATCTGCATCTTTCTTGATTTCTGCGGCAAGGTTGCGAATCGACTCATAGTCAGCAAGGATAGCGGAGAAGATCTCGGCGGGATCCTTATAGCCATCCGCTGCCTCCTTAAGATGGGTGTTCTTAAGGTATTCATCCATAGAAGCAAGCGGCATGCCTTCATTCATGAGAATGAGCTCAGCTACCTCATCAAAGCGCCTCTCCAAACGCTATGAGCAGCTCTTGAGAGCCGGCAACACAAGCAAAGTTTCAACCATCTCGGTCGCTCGCGAACTTGCGTGCTGGATCTGGGAGATAGGATGCAGGGTGGAAGGGACCTATCAGAAGAGCTAGACCCACTGTATCTCATAAGACTTTTATCAGAGATGTCTGTGGTCGACGCGAAGCTGGGATCTACTCACGAACCTTTTTTGAACAGCCATCGGCTGTGTCCGCTATTAAGACTGCTCTTCGCACCGAAGGTTCCAGACGAAGAATCGAAGTGCGATACCACACCTCCCTACCAATTGTTGGATCTCATAACCAGCAAAGGCGTGGAGCAAAGCCCGCGAATATTAGCTTGCCGAGCAAGCGCCGACTAAGGAATGCTCAGCGCAGGCACTTCTCTGATTGAAAGTAGTAGCAAGTCCCAAGAAGATCTTAGGGCCTGCTACGTCATGCCACTTGACAATGCTTCTCTCATATTGAGAAATTAAAAGGCGCAACTGTGTCGTTGGGTATTTCCTTCCAAGCAAGCAATGCTCCGCCTTATAGGAGACGGCACAATATAGGCTAGAAGGTAGTAAGGAAATAGCCCTTACACCACTTTTTGGGACGTAATTATTCTAGGAATTACCGCCACTCGATTCAGACGTTGGATTGCCGAGCTTATCGAGGTGCCATGGGAACGATGCTTTTGGAGCATAAGAAATATCGCCAAAGTCATCCTCGCGATGATTCAGATGCTGAAAGAGCAGCTCTACCTCTTTCAACTTAACGTAAACAGTTGTCGGACGCTTTGGATGCGCCTGAAGCGAAGCCTCTTCAACGTTTTCAAATTGATCCGACGCCGCAACAAGCATCGGATAGGTTTGCTTATCGTCAGAAGAACTCTCTGCCTCAATTCTTCCCGGCAAGACTCTTCCGCTTGGATAGAAAAGGGCACAGAAACCGTTTTTATGTACCGAGAAGAAATAGCTCGTTCCGGTCTTCTTAATATTAGATTTGACGTCCTCTGTGCTTAAATCAGGTTCATCCGAATTAATACGATGGAGGCTTACGAGCTCCCATACGCCTGGTATCGTTGCAGCAAAGTTGACAACATTGCCGTCAATATAGGCGATTTGAGAGGTATCTTTGGGATTGTCGCTTAGTTTTTGATAACTTGAAATGGCGGATTTACCTTCAAACTTGAGTCGTTGCGCTTCCCTGTCGTAGTTCCACTCATCCGTTGTTCCGTCTTCCTCATAGACACAAGAAATGGCTGAATCGCCTTTGGCAGTCCATTTGCCATGATCTACTTTACCGTCGAAATGGTACAGCTCATGGGTGCCATCGCTCTTAAAAATGTAGTGAGGGACGGTGCCGTCATGGTATGCCTGGTTAAGCATGCCTGCGTGATCGTAGGTTTTACCGGCTTTGTCACCGGCTCCGATAGCCGTATCAACTTGCCATACACCAACGATAATTTTGTTGATGTCTCCGTCCAGTGTTGGATTATCCGGCTTTTCTACAAACGGCGTTGCATTCCAAGCGGCAAGAACTCTTTCTTTTTCATCCTCTTGGTTTTTACCTTGAGTCTGGCCGCTTCCTTTGCCGTCATCTTGGCCTGACCCATTAAGGACCTGCTTCATTACTTTGTCACAGCCGGTAAAAAAGCTCATCGTAGTTACTGCTGCCAATCCGGTAAAAGAGCGACGGGTAAACAATTTCTTACTCATAGGTTCTCCTATATTCATAGAATGCAACATGTCCTCGTGACATTTTAATGGAAATGCCAAATACAATTGCCCGTCAGTATCTTTTGAAAGGTATTTAGTTGCTCACTAGAATCACAGCTGCAAAATCAAGCAGAATGCAACTCAGATTGCCGATAAGCTCCGCGAGGTCATCTCAACCACCCGAAAGGCCTAGGGAGAGCAACCTGGAGCGAACAAAACAGGGAGAAGCGGTTCCCGCCGGCGACATCTTTGCCAGCAAGATCGACCTGTGCTAGAGAGCCATAGAGCTACAAAAATGAGAGATACGGAAGGTTTGTCGGTTCCTCAGCCCCGATCGTAAAAGTACTCGATCTTTGCTGCATCCGCAGGATATGTATATCTGCCGCCGGGAAGCCAGGTCACAGGACGGAAGCTATAGCCCAAGCGCTCGCGGCGCTCCTGCCCCGAATGAGCAGCGTAGCGAATCTGATTGCCCTGTCAAGCACAGTACTCTCCATTCTCAACCTCACTTTCCCATGCCGATTGACTTGCAACATCCGGTTATCACGAATCCCTTGCGTACATCCCAACATCAGATAAGACCGCGTATGATGAACGGCACATCGCTTGAGGTGATCGCCTTGGCTAAAAGCTGAATGCCGGCATGCTCCTTCATCTTGGCGATTAAGCGTAGTTGTCCAAAGACTCTTCTCTTAGAACAGACTAGTGAAAACACTCTGCTTTGTGCTATCGCGCGGCAATCCTTCGGATACCCTCCAGACTCGAAGCCTCCTCAAGAACCACAATCAAATCAGCCGCCTGGTAGAAGGCTCCCCGCTTCGCGTTGCCCATCTTGACAAGGATATCCCGCTCGCAAGCTGCATCGATCAGATTGCGGGCCGCCCGATCGGTAATGCCGAGATGTGACGCAACGTAAGCGACATCGACCACCGGCTGTTCAACGAGAAGCGCGGGAAGTCGGTGTGATGCAGAGCCCACCCGGTCCGTATTCGCTGACGCCCATCTAGCGAGAATGTCGTCCACATCCGAGGCGATGCGCGACCCGATGACAACGGCAAGCTCAAGCGCATCCGTAAGGCATTCGATCATCGGCTCAAACGCTCCATCGTGATAGGCGTTAAGCGCATCCATATAGCGCTCAACATCGTGCAGGAGCCCAGCGGACACCGGCAGCATCGTATGCAGCAATACCTCGTCAGCAGCAAGCATGCGGTGCAACAAGGTACGGCCTGTACGCCCATTTCCGTCCGTAAAGGGATGAATAGTCTCGAACTGTGCATGGAATATAGCAGCCTTCACTACCGGCGGGACGTCCTCACGCGCGGCAAATACAATGAGGTCGTCCAGGCACGCCTGCACACGATCAGCATGCGGGGGCACGAACATCGCCCCGTGTGGGCTGTAGGGAGACCCGCCAATCCAAACCTGCTCGTCGCGCAGACCCATAGCCTCGTGTGTACCCCTTAGGAGCACGTCATGGATGGCACAGATGGAGTCGATGTCAACTTCTCCGCTCTGCCCGAGCGCTTCACGCATCGCAGCGACGTTGCCTGCGATGAGCAGAGCGTTTGCCGGCGCCCTGTCGGAAAGCTCAGCGAGCGCGACGTTGCGCACGCTGGAGGTAAGTCGCTCGATCTGGGAGCTCGATGACGACTCGCTCCGCAGTAGGAGTGCAGGGAGCGAGTAGTTCCGCATAGCCTGTGCCTGATCGAAACGAGCGAGAGAGACCTCAACCTCGGCAATACGTCGCGCCAACGATGCAGAGAACTCCACGGGAAGCGCGGCTATGCTCGCAGGGACAGCAGCCTCGTAGGTCGGCAGAATCTTGCGGCGACGGCTTTTGGGTATGAACGCCAGCTCGTCAGTGTCCCGTTCCCAAGCACATGTCTCATATGTGATTCCCGGCCACATAGCAGCTCCTTGATATTCGGTACAATTCCATTCTTATTTACGGAAGTATATCTTATTTCACTTCCGTTAAATAACGCAAGACAAGTAGTGGATGCATGGAGATCGGCTGGCAGGCATATCCCATTGGGTCCCCTCTCCTTTCACTAGCCCCAATGTCTACCATGCCTCAACCCACTCGGTTCCTCTGGCGCTTCGCACACTGGCTCTTTCGCTATCGTGGAGACTGGGGAGCCGACCATGTGAAGGTCGACTGCATCTATATGAACCGCTCGCCCATCATGGTGCCCGTCGTACGCGAGACGCCCGTGAGGCCGGGTGCCAAGGTCCGCACGTTCGCGGACGCCGAGCTTGCCGCCGGCAAGGCAAAGGCGTTCTTCGACCGCGTGAAGATCCGCGACCTCTACGACGTCTCCAACTTGAAGAGCGTCTACGAGTCGCTCAAACCCGGTGAGCAAGAAGTAGCACACCAGCTCTCCCTCTACTATGCCTCGCTCTCCGCATGCTTCCCAAAGCCGTTCGAGGGCAGAGAGCAGCGCTTCGCAGACAGGCTCCCCGAGCTTGCGGACCAGCTCTACCCGATGCTGCGCTCCTCGACCGAGCGCCCAACGCTCAAGGCTCTCATGGAGGACGCCGAGCGCTTCATAGCGGAATGGGTCCTGCCCCGGACAGACGGAGAGCACGAATACCTCGAGCGCCTCGCAGGAGGTGATTACCGGCCGGAGCTCGTCTTCCCGGACGAGTCGATGGCCAATGCCGCTGCCGTGAACCCCGAGGCACTCTGGAAAGTCGAGAACCTCGGGAAGATGCAGCGGTAGCGCGGCCCACCCCGCACCTGCTGGATGTAATAAACTCTAACTAGTAAACCCGCCTGGCCTCTGCTTTCAAGCATGCACATTGGCGGGCCTTCTTTATGCGATGCGCCTGCAATCTGCCCTGCCCCGAGCCCGAAGGCTAATAGGGGCAGCCGCATGGGCCAATCTCCTCGTTAAGAGAATCAAAGCGGTAGAACAGCAGCCTTCTCAACCCACCACCAGACACAATGCCTTAGTGAACGCTGGGCCTTCACACGCCGCAGTGAGCATGCCGCGACGGCATGAAGCACTCTTGGCACCTCATGGGCATAACCACCGCGCGACACACAACGTCCATGCGAGCCTCCGCATCATCCAACGAAACCAGCAGCAGCCGGCCAGCACAGCACCTCAGCCAGACGCCCAGCACACAGGAACACAGTGCCTCAAAGCAAACCTCATCGCCATGGACGACGAGAAGCTCGTCTTCGTGGACACCGCCACCAAGTTCGGGGCCTGCGACATACCCAGGGAAGAGCCCGACCAGAAGCGCTTCGAGCGCATCGCGGTGGCCTGCCTCGCCGAGTCCGAGGTGGAGGACCTCACCAGCATCTGTTACGACATCGTAAGCCTTCTGGTGACGGATTCCGAGAAGGCCTTCCTGCGCCACTACAAGAACGTCCTCAACGACAGGAGATAGGTTCAAAAGCAACTCCCGGGGCCTTCGGGCTCGTGGCAGGGCAAATCTACAGTAAACTGAATCTCTTCCTCTAAGCCCTAATACAACTCTCGTGCTTCCGATGGGTCGCACTATGAGAAACGCGTGGACGCAAGGGGACACGTGTTGAGTGAGAGGTGCATCGACGACGAGATTCCGTTCGAAATTCCCGAGAGCTGGGAATGGGTGCGGCTAGAAACACTTTTGATGTTGGTTTCCGACGGAACGCACAAGACGCCCGAATACAAGGAATCCGGTGTCAAGTTCCTATCCGTGCAGAATATTTCAAAGGGCTTCTTCGACCTGAGCAAGGTTAAATACGTTAGTGCCGAAACACACAACGAACTATGCAAAAGAGTTAAGCCGCAAAATGGCGACATGCTGCTATGCCGTATCGGAACACTCGGGAAGCCAATCATTGTTGATGTTGATTACGAGTTCAGCATCTTCGTAAGCCTCGGCTTGCTGCGCCTAATCAACCAGGATTTGAACGCTTGGGTGGTTAGCTGCATTGACTCGCCAATAGGCTTCGAGTGGATTCAAAGAGTGAAGGATGGCGGCGGTACTCATACCTTTAAGATTAACTTAGGCGATATACCTTCGTTCTTGATGCCAATACCTCCAGCTCAGGAGCAGGTTCGGATACATAGCAAGCTCGACGAGCTTGACCAGCACGTTAAATCCTACGGGGAAATAGAAGAGCGTCGCGAACAGCTCGATGCCGAGCTGCCAGACCGCCTGCGCAACTCTATCCTGCAACTTGCGGTGCAGGGCAAGCTTGTACCACAAGACCCCAACGACGAGCCGGCGTCTGTCCTGCTTGAGCGTATTCGTGCCGAACGTGCCCAACTCATCAAAGAGAAGAAGATCAAGGTCCCCAAAAGTGGCGAGAGCGTCATCTACCGTTCTTCCGATGGCGGCTACTATGAGAAGCGCGGCAAGGGTGAGCCCGTGTGCATAGACGATGAGATCCCGTTCGAGATTCCGGACAGCTGGGAGTGGGTACGTTTAGAGAGCATCATGAGCTTGAGCAGCGGTCTTGGCTACAAGAAGACTGACTTGGATGTGAGATCACAGCGAATGATTAGGGTTTTGCGAGGTGGGAATATCTCTCAAGCCGATACTATTGCGCTACAAGACAGTGACGTGTTCATCGCTGACCAATTCGTAGATCCCAATTTGATGCTCTTGCCGGGGCAGATAATAACTCCGGCTGTTACAAGCCTTGAGAACGTTGGCAAAGCCGCCCTTGTTCGTACTGATATTCCGGACACGACATGCGGCGGTTTTGTCTTTTTCCTTACGCCGCTTATCAATGACATGCGACTTAGCAGATACCTGCACATATGGCTAACATCGCCAGAACATAGAGCTTACTGCAAAGCATCTGTAAAGAAATCTGGACAAGCGTTTTACAACTTGTCAAAAGCATCGTTGAACAACGCTCTCATAGCTGTGCCACCATTGCTGGAACAAGAGAGAATCGTGACAATCTGCGAGAGATTGCTTGATTAGATCACCAATCAATAGCCGCATCAACTGCAGCACGCTGCTCCAACGCGGTGCGTCGCAGGTAGACGCGCGTCGTCTCTAGGCTCTCGTGACCCATAAGATCTGCAAGGAGAGCAATATCGGAGTTGCGCTCAATAAAGTTCTTGGCGAAGCGGTGTCGGAACGAATGCGGATAGACCACGTCCTGATCAATACTGTACTTCTTTGCGAAACGTTTGAGCCCCATGGAGATACCCCGCGCCGTCAAAGGCTTGTCTCCCTTCACCACGAAGAGGTAGCCATCGCTTCGGGCGATGCCGCGTAGCCAATCCAACGCATCGTGCTGCAGGCTTGTCGGGATGTAGATGCGCCGCAGCTTCTGCCCCTTCGAGATAATGTCGAGGTGGCCACGTGAAACGGATTCCACCGTGAACATGCGCAGCTCGCTGATGCGTGCGCCGGTGCAGGTGAGAAAGCGCACAACATAATGCCAGAACAACTCGCCATCGCGCTGTAGTGAGTCGCGTAGGAGCAAGTAGTCTTCCTGGCTTATGACGTTGTCGAGATACGGCTTCTGCTGTATGCGCAGGCTCTTTAAGCGGATGCCCTGGTACTCGGTGAAGTCGAGGTACGAGTTGATGGCGGTGATGCGCAGGTTTACGGTCTTGGCGGCAAAGTGTGCTGCCAGCCAGTCCTTATGTTCAAGCAGGTTCTCGTTGCTCGGGTCGCAGCCAACCTTATCAAATAGCTGTCGTACCGCGAATAGGTACGAGTCGACCGTGTGCGCCGAGAATCCCTTCTCAACGAGATGTGTTTTGTATTCCTCCATGCGAGACTCCTTTCGTCTGACATGGAGGATTGCTTAGCCCTGAGCTTCAAGATAGGCATTAATAATTGCCGCGATACGTATTTGCTCTTCATACGGAGGAAGCGCGAACAACATTGTATCGAGAGCTTTTGCCGACAGGTGTTTAACAGTAGTTTTACTCGTTCTTTTCCATACTTCTCCGAGATACCATTCGAGTGCAATTCTGACATAGTCAGTGCAAGCTGTATCAGACAAATAATCAAGACGACATACTCGTTGGTTGAGCAGAGAATCCTCGCCCTTCCAGCGTAAACACCTGAACTCGCCGTCCATCCCTATCAGATCATCACCAGCGTGAACGATGTATCGCTGATTATAATCGCCATCATAACGAGTTTTGGTGTGGATCAAATCACCAGAGTTCACATCGCGAATACGAATCAATCCTATTGCTCCGTTGACATTAAAGAGATCAGAATCTGCTGGGAACCCATACGAAACTGGTACAGCCCATGTAAAACGTACCCACTCCCAGCTGTCCGGAATCTCGAACGGGATCTCATCGTCTATGCACACGGGCTCACCCTTGCCGCGCTTCTCATAGTAGCCGCCATCGGAAGAACGGTAGATGACCGACTCGCCGCCCTTGGGTGCCTTGAGCTTTCCAGCCTTGACGAGTTTCGCACGTTCGGCGCGAATACGCTTGAGCAACGCCGATGCCGGCTCGTCTGAGGGATCCTGTGCTACGAGCTTGCCCTGAACGGCCTGCTGCATGATCGACTTACGCAAACGGCCTAGAAGCTCGGCGTCCAGGCGCTCGCGGGAGGCTTCGAGGGCATCATAGTCGGTGATAAGAAGGATCAGATTGACTACATGCTGAAAAATACGGGCCTGCTCTTGAACAGGTGGTACAGAAATTAGTATCTCCGCAATCTTTGATACCGCTAGTCCCGGTTGTGCCGTAGCAGTTGCGTACTGGTTTAAATTCAGCGCCTCTAATACCAAACACGCCCATTGAGTATCTGTGCCTGCAAAACATGTAGCAACAACGGCGTGTTCCGTCGCATAAAATTCGCCATCTGCGTAGTTAACACAGCCACATAGAGCACCCTGCCTACCGATAATGGGGTGAGAACCGCTGCGGTTTGGAGATTTAACATAGCCGCGAACTCCATTGCCTCCGAAGCATGGGTAAGGGTGTTCGTCATCCTCTATATCGCTGATTCTTGCGGCAGAAATATTCTTTCCAGCCTGCATATCAAATAGAATGCCAAGTCGTGCCCACTCCCAGCTCTCGGGAATATCGAACGGGATCTCGTCCTCAACGCAGACAGGCTCGCCTTTGCCGCGCTTCTCATAGTGCGACCCATCGGAAGCACGATAGATCACCGATTCGCCGCCCTTGGAAGCCTTAATCTTCTTTTCCTTGAGGAGTTCTGCCCTCTCAGCACGAATACGCTCAAGGAGAACGGAGGCAGGCTCGTCGTTTGGATCTTGCGGCACCAGCTTGCCCTGAACGGCGAGCTGCAGGATGGAATTTCGTAGATCCTTAGCCTTCATCCTTGACCTCAATCCCAAGAATCTCGCAAATCTGGGAGAGCTTCTCATCAATCTCGGCATCGAGCTTCGCGCGCTCGGCCCGATAGTTTCTGATGAGCTCATCAGGCGGGAGAATTACTTCTTCCTCGTGGGGGTATCCGCATAGGTCTAGGTTGTAATTTCTGGCGGCAAGCTCTTCTGAAATATAGAGCTTTGCCTTAGGGCCATCGTCCAGCGTGATTTCTTTGCGGTTGTCCCACCACTCTCGCACCTTGTCGAAATGCTCTGAGCGGATGGGCTTAGTCTTGGAGAAGTGTTTGTATCCCTCCGGCATGTCCATGCGATAGAACCACACGCCGTCACTTGCCCCTAAATTTGAGAAGAAGAGGATGTTAGTCGTAATCGAAGTGTAGGGTGCAAAAACACTCTGCGGCATGCGCACGACTGTGTTGAGCCCAAACTTCTCTACGAGCCGCTTCTTTATCTCAACCTTGGCGCCGTCCTGACCAAACAGGAAACCATCAGGGATAATCACTGCCGCGCGTCCGCCTCGCTTGAGGCGATAGAGAATGAGTGCGAGGAAAAGGTCTGCTGTTTCGGAGCTGCGAAGTGCTACCGGGAAATTGTTCTGGATAGCAGACTTCTCGGCGCCTCCGTAGGGTGGATTCATGAGCACGACGTCGAACTGGCCATCCTCCTTATGTCTGTAGTCCCTCACATCATGTTCGAGCGAGTTGCTGTGGAATACCTGAGGCTCGTCTATATCGTGAAGCAGCATGTTGGTCACACAGAGCAGGTACGGTAGCTGCTTCTTCTCGATGCCGTAAATCGACTGCGAATAGAGCTCTTCATCTTGGGGCGTCTCTATTTGCTTCGCCAGCAGTTTGAGCGCGCTCGTCAAAAAGCCACCTGTGCCACAGGCAAAATCGGCGACCGTTTCGCCGAGCTTCGGACTGAGCATCTCTGCCATGAAGTCGGTTACAGCTCTTGGCGTATAGAACTCGCCCGAGTTGCCGGCAGACTGCAGGCCCTTGAGAATCGTCTCGTAAATCTCGCCGAAGGCGTGTTTCTCTTTGTAGTCCTCGAAGTCCACGGTCTCATCGATGGCGTTCACTACCTGGCGCAGTAGTGTGCCATCTTTCATGTAGTTGTTGGCATCAGTGAAGGCAGCTTTGACGACCTGCTGCTTGAGAGGGGCGTCTGGAGCAAGCTCGAGCTTGGACAGGGACGGGAACAAGTCATTGTTCACGAAGCTCAGAAGCTCGTCACCTGTAAGCGCTTTGCCATCCCTATGGTCAACTGCCCAGCTATGCCAGCGCAGACGTTCTGGAATCACAGAATGATACAAGTCGTCGACGAGCTCCCATTCCTCTTCTTTTGCATCGTATATTTTCAAGAAAAAGAGCCAGGTCATCTGCTCAATGCGCTGGGCATCTCCGTTCACGCCGGCGTCGTTGCGCATAATATTCTGCAGACTCTTTACGAGCGTTCCCATTGCCATGTTTTACGGTTCTCCCTAAGCGCTGTAGAGCGCGTCCTCAATCGATTGTGCCGCATATACGAATCGCTCTTTGCCACCAAAGGCCTTGACAATTTTCATTGGGCTTCCGTATTTACGGAACTCCGGCAGCTTGAGCACACGCGTGTCGTCCAGATCAATGAGATTGCTGGTCGCATACTTGTCGAGCAGGGTCTCAAGTACGTCACGTGCAAGGCCGGCATACTCATAGAGATACCCCTTCTTGCGGACGTTATTGGCACGCTCCCTTCTGGTCAGCGGCTTCTGGTCGTAAGCGATGTGACAAATCAAGTCGAAATCGCTTAAGTCTTGCTGGCCCGATTCCGCTCTTAGCTCCTCAATGAGTGCACCGTGCTCTTCGAGCGCATCGACAATCGCCTTCTTCTTTCGCTCGGAGCTCCACGCTTTAAGAAAGTGGTCGAGCGAATCATACTGCCCGAGGATACTTCTCCGCGTGAAGTCCTTGAGGCCCTCAGTGACGAGCTCACCGTTATCCGAGTAGTACTCGACGCGCTCGGAGACAACGTTAACCGTGACACCATGTACGTAGAACTTGCTATGCCCGCAATTCGGCAGGTCACCAGGGAGAGGTTTGGGCGGTGTAACATCCGGCGGCGAATCGGGCACATCGCCGTCAGGCGGAGCCATCGGGTCGTCAGCAGCCGGCTCGTATATTTGCACGGGCTCGCCATCAAAGCTCGGATCCGCAAACAGACGCGATGCATCACGGAAGTCCAGGATAGTGAAATACAGCTTTCCGTAGTCTTCGGCAACGCGCGTACCACGACCTATGATTTGCTTGAACTCAGTCATGCCCTGATCGCCGAAGACGTTATCGAGGACTATCACCTTGCATGTACGGCAGTTCACACCCGTAGTGAGTAGCTTCGACGTAGTGACTATAGTGGGAATCTTTTCGTCAGGATCCATGAAGTTGTCGAGCTCGGCTTTACCCTCTTTGACATCGCCAGTGATGCGCATAATGTATCTCGGATTGTCTTTCACAAGGTCAGAGTTCTCGTTGACGAGAGCCTCCCGCATGCGCTCAGCATGATCGATGTCCACGCAGAAGACGATGGTCTTTGACCAGCGGTCTGTTTCCCTGAGGAACTGAGTGATGCGTCTGGCAACCTCCTCCGTGCGCTCCCTGATGACCATCTCTCGATCAAAATCAAATTCACCGTAGACCCGGTCATCTATCTCATGGCCGTTATCGTCTATGGCGCCAGCTTCTGGACGCCAGCCATACACGTCAACGCTGAGCTTGGGACGTACCACCTTATACGGTGCGAGGAATCCATCCTCGATCCCCTGTTTCAGTGAGTAGGTGTAGACGGGCTCGCCGAAGTAGTCGATGTTTGACACGTCTGAGGTTTCCTTAGGCGTCGCCGTCATGCCAATTTGCACTGCACTGGAGAAGTATTCGAGAATTCTGCGCCAGCTTGAATCCTCGGCAGCACTTCCGCGATGGCACTCATCCACGATGATAAGATCGAAGAAGTTGGGGCTAAACTCGCGGAATATCTCTTCGTTGTTTTCAGAAATCAGCTGCTGGTAGAGAGCGAAGTAGACTTCATAGGCCGGATCGAGCCTGCGGTCCTCTACTTTGGTCGTCACCTTTGACAGGGGCTTGAAGTCGCCGTCAATAGTCTGATCAACAAGAACGTTTCGGTCCGCCAGGTAAAGTACTTTCCTTGCCTTGCTCGCTTCTCTCAACCGGTGAACGATTTGGAATGCAGTATATGTTTTACCGGTTCCGGTCGCCATAACCAGCAGCACGCGCGATTGGCCTTTCGCTACAGCCTCGATCGTGCGGTTGACCGCAATCCGCTGGTAGTAACGTGGAGACCTACCGCCATGTTCTCGGTAGTAAGGCGCGACGACGGCTACCTCTTCAGCCGCCGTAGAGATTCCTCTCGCAGAGCGCCAGCGTTCCTGCAGCTCATTTGGCGAAGGGAACTCGTCCATAGCAAACTCGCGTTCCTTACCGGTTGAGTAATCATGCTCCACAAAGCCATGGCCATTAGTACTGTAGGCAAACGGAACATCAAGCGCCTCTGCATAGCCCATCGCCTGTTGAAGCCCCGCGCCTGGCGTATGTTGCTCGTCCTTTGCCTCAACGATAGCCAAAGGTACATCTGGCGCATACATGAGAAGGTAGTCGGCCTTTTTCGGCCTTAGACGCGTTGAAACGCTCCCTCGAACGATAATCTTGCCGTCGGTGAAGCAGTACTCAGTGTATATCTGCTTGTCCCGGTCCCACTTCGCCATAAGTGTTGGGTCGATGAGCTTGAGACGCGTATCCGATTCGTTCATTACGCTCTCCTCAGAACTTCGTCAGCCAATAGCGCTGTTATGAAGGCGCTTGTAGTTTTGCAGTCACGCTTCGCAAGTTCGGTGACCGCCGCCTTGAGCTCAGGCGTCACGGCAAATATGATGCGTTCGCTCTTCTTGCCATTGAGGAGCTTCTGCTTCTTCGAATTGTCGTCCATGCGCACCAGCCTTCACTACGGTGGTTCTAGATTTAGTTGATATAAGACTTATATAATTTTAGCACTGACTGAGGTGTTCGTTTTTCACGATGTCAGGAGCGCTGGTGCTTATGGGGATAAGAAAAGATTCTCTCCTGAGTTTGGTAGCTGATTAGTTGACCTCTCATTTATATCTTCCTGTTCAGAGACCATTTACGGCCTTTCTTTTTGAAAAGCTTCAAACGTTTGAAAATTCTAGCTATAGAATGGGATCTAACCCCCCCCCGGTAAATTATGGCCGCAACACACAAGAGCCATACGACAAGCATTATTACAGTAGGGATGTCTTGTGTCCAAGAAAGACTACTGTTTTCCCATCCAAGAATAAGGACTATCGTGAGTCTAATAGTAACTGCAACAAAAATCGTCTTAAAAATATCCACAAACGGCAAAGAACCTTCCGTGACGGTAAAGCGACTCTTCGGCGCATTCCTAGGTTTCAGCTTGAATATGAGCTGATTGATTAATTCGCTCTCAATATCCCGATGCTTCTTTTGCGGCTCATGATTCTCTTCATCCTCTCTCTAATAAAGCCCGCGTTTTCATTTTCCCCCACAAAAGCTGAAAGTGAGATGTGAACCCAAGGCTGTACATCCCTTTTAGTAGCTCTAGCCTTCTTAAGTTCAAGCTGCTCCCATGAGTTAGCCTTCCTGCACCATAAGGTTTTGAGATGGCAATATTCGTAACCTCAGCATTGCTAAATGCAAAGCTAAATTCATCAAGATACAGACTCAACTCTTCTTCATTGGCGGGGTGAAGTGCAGTGCTTACACCTTGCCACCTTTGTCTTCTCCAGCCATTACACCCCAACTTTCCATACAATACGTTATAGCTGCATATATACTCAATCTCTTATAGAGCGTCATTGGCAAATCGCTAATCATGCTCAGCATCCACCGGCATCTCAAAAGCAAGCTCGCTAGCGTCCATTCCGCAAACTTCAAAAACACGTTTGAGCAGATCTATCTTTGATGAAGTGCTTGAGCTGATCTTCGCGTATACACCACTAGTGATTTGTGAAAATCCCTGCGCTTCATCGCTGCGGAAGGCAGTACCTGGATAGCTATTGCTACTTACAAGCGAATGAATTTTCGCAGGCTCTAGCTCACAGAGCAGCTTCAAGACTTTTACTTCCATCTCGCTCCACTGCGATGTTGCATACCGATCTCCGATGAACCTGAATGCTGCGATTCGCCTGCCTGTGAACTCAGTATCTGAATCCAATTCTGCGAGCTCGGGAAGCGCCTTTTTTGGCTCATAGCTCGTCGTAGGAGATGGCCACGTTGCGAGGAACTGCTCTTCAAGCATTTTCTCGCGTTCTTTTATCTGACCTTCACCCCAGGTAGGCTGTTGGCCAATCCACTGATTCATGCGGAAACCGCTGTCTTTGAAGCCGTCCTTCATATCGCGTTTTATCTTGAATGGACGGTTGCTGTAATCGGAGTTGTAGGCCGTGAGCGTAAGGTTCGCCATCTTATGGCACCATTCCTCATGAATGCGCTCCCAGTCGTCTCCAAGGCTTTTCTTCCAGTCGGCATTGAGGGTCTGCGGCATCACGTGCTCGACTGAGAAGTCACCTCTTTCAAGGCCGGAGACAACTTCGATACGCTCTTCGCTGGTGCCGTTCTCAAGCCGGTCGTACAGGTAGTACTTGCGGTTCTGAATACGGTAGAAATCGCGGGTATCCAATGCGTAGAGAAAATCGTTGTCGTCCGGGAATCGTCCTGTTCCTCCCTTATGTGTTAAGAGGTATTTCACGACTTCCGGATAAGATGCGCCATCTTTAACGCCCTTGAGAGCATCGCCGTGTAGCGTCTCGAATATCTTGTTCAGGGCGTTTGCAGGCACGCTGCATACCCACCTGCGGAAAAGGTACGAGTCGATGCACCAGAGAACCGTTGCCACTGCCGCATCATCTATATTCCCGGATGCTCTGTAGTCGAGCAAATTGAGCAGATAGGGATGCGTGACGCTCGCATCGAATAGGTGAATCGCCCTGAGCGCTGAATCAATCTCTTTAACACCCGTATCGGGATGATTGCAGAGACGATAGTACTTCGAGTAACGCAAGAGCTCTTCGAGCAAACCCTTGGCGTCGATACCCAGGCCACCAGCTTCAAAATCGTGGAAATGCTTCGCTGCATAGACGCGGAAGGACGGGTAAACCTTCTTGATCGCCGGCGTCTTCGCTTCTCGTGCCGCCAGGTAGAAGCGAATGTAGTCGCTTACTTTGTAGTCGGTGTTTCGCTCGACCACGTTCCAGTAGTCCTCGTAATAGGCCTCCTGGCGCTCTTGGTCGAGGTTCATGAGCACGAAGTTGCGGATTTTGTCTGCCTCGGAGAGGTCGAGGCCGGTTGAGTTCAGGCTCTCGAAGATGAGTTGTGCATCATCACCCGGGTCAAGCGTGATATCAATGATGCACAGAGATTTGATGGCCTCGTAAAGCTCGTCGATACTAATATCCATATACGTGATACGCTCTAGGAAGTAGAAGAAGTTCTGAGTGACATTCGAGCTCTGAACATAGGCATCCTTATTCTGATCAAGGACGGCCGCAAATGCCTCACTATCGCTTTTGACCAGCTTAAGTCGGAGTTTCTGCTCCTTCTTGTGCTTTCTGTCTATGAGGTAGTAATCATCAATATCTTCGGCGAGATCTTCTTCCTCTGAGGTCACAACGCCCGCGGTTAATAGATCTCTAATAGCAGCCAGGAGCAGAAATACAGTGGTTATTCGCTGCTGTCCATCAATAACAATACGCTCCCCGCGCGGCGTTTGCGAGACGATGCTTCCGAAGAAGTGCTCTTTGCGCCCCGTCTTTGACACCTCGACAAGATCGTCGAAAAGCCTCTTGCACTGCTCGGGTTTCCAGTCGTAATTGCGCTGATATACAGGGGTGACAAATCGTGTGAGCTTACCCTCAATGAGGTCCGTAAGATACTGTTTGTGTCCGTCCATGGGCGTCTATCCTTCGTAACGTTACTTCTTGAATACTCATTTTATAGGCGAAACAGGAATGGGTGAAGCGGAGCGTCTCCACGAAGCCTTATCACCATTTTTTTCCTGTAGGTAAATCTTATGCTCCGCTTCTTAAACGTACGTATAAATTCCCTGATTGACTTACTCCCTATTTTATCTGCAAAAGCCAGGTTATAACATTTAATAACTTTTTACCAACTTAAAGTGTTATTACAGTTGGTCTTGCAACGCTAAGAACAGAAACGTGTCGTTAGCAGTTTTGTCAAAATCCTAATAACAATTACTGCCTGAAAAAAGTCGTTATACCAATTATCCGCTTGCAGCTCTGTCGAACGTCAGTTGTTAGTGCAAGGCCGATGCTGTGTTGGGGAAAGAAAATCCCCAGCCTGTTTTCACAGGCCAGGGAATAGAATGTTTGGTCACGGGAGCAGGATTTGAACCTGAAACCTTCGGGTTATGAGCGAGTCAGAGGCCATTTTACCGCAAATCTTGCCAATCCACAGCACAGCCGATACGCATCTGACCTATGGTTTTTCTAATCTTCCGCTTCTCCAAAATCTCTAACTTCCATGTCTCCATCTTCGGTTTGGTAGTCATTTGGTGGTCACTTTGGTAGTCAAAATGGCGGTCAGGACTTACCACACCCTCGTCGCCAAAACGCAGAGGCAGGCGGAACGCGCACGCGACGCACTCATTGTGGAGCTTGAGCTCCTGCGACTTCTTCAAGCCGCCCAAGCGCGTGAAGACGCCTATCAACGCCCTCTCGCGCGAGAGACGCACCGGATGCTGTGCCTCGCCATGCAGGCGGAGCCCCAGCCCCTGGGCTTCGCGGTGGAAATTGCCCTCACCACGGGCATGAGGCTCGGCGAGATTTGCGCGCTCAGGTGGTCCTACCTCTCCGACGACGGCACCATACGCTGATTCGCAGTGCATACAGTATGGATAGGGTTACTTTTGTACCCGTTTCTACTATACTTCGTCTGTATGAAGTTCGAAGACTACATAGCATCGCATCAGACGTTCACGACGGAGGACATCTACGCCATAGCGGCGAGGGAGGCAGCTCACACGCAGCTACGGCGCGCCGTCAAATCCGGCAAGGTGGAACGCGTGCGCCTGGTGGCGAAATGATGACCGTCCACGAATTCGGAAAAGAGAGTGGGGATGTCGTCGTCCTGATTCATCCCTCCGCAGTGATGTGGGACTACTTTGAGCACGTCATTCCGCTCCTGCGGGACAGATTCCACCTGATCCTCCCGGCACTGCCCGGCTACGACGAGACAGCACCCGATGAGGACTACACGAGCGTGGAGCAAATCGCCACGGAGCTTGCCGGATGGCTGGACGCGAACGGCTGTCGCCAGGTCGCGTGCCTGTACGGCTGCTCTATGGGAGGATCGGTCGTCCTAAGGATGCTGGCCGACGAGAAGGTCGACATTCAAAACGCCGTGGTCGACGGCGGGATAACGCCCTACCGGCTGCCTTGGATTTTGACAAGGCTCATCGCCGTGCGGGATTTCCTGCTGGTGTGCATCGGCAGATGGGGTGGCGCGGGACTTTTGGAGAAGGCGTTTTCGACCGGGGAATACTCCGAGGAGGATCTGCAATACGTCTCCGAGATCCTCCGCTTCATGAGCTATAGGACGATTTGGCGGACATTCGAGTCCTGTAACAACTACCGGATGCCCGCGGAACCACAAGAATCCGAAGCGCGGGTGCAGTACTGGTGTGCGGAGGCGGAGAGGAAAGACCGCAAGTGGGATCTGAGGTACATGGAGAGGATGTTTCCGGAAGCGGAGCTCGTCATGCTTGAGGACGTGGGCCACGGCGGAATGGCGCCGGGCAGGCCGCAGGAGTTCGCGGCACGGATCGAAGGGTTGGCGACTGGAGGGAGAGCGGCATGGACTACGGGATTAGGCTCAGGGCGATAGGCTGGTTCTTCGGAAGGCTGACGAGACGGGACGTCGCCGCACCCGTACGCAGGCGCGTCGCGAGAGAGTACGCCGCCATCCTGCGGAGGGCAAAGCCCATGAGCCAAGACAGCCTGGTTACGTCGTACGCGATGGGCGCGTACTTCATCGCCATGAACCGTCACACCGACCTCACAGCGGAGGAGAACTACCTGGCCATCGAGCACGGCTTCGAGGCGAGCTGGCTCATCCGCCGGGCTGCGGGAAGCGTGGGAGGCTCCTACCTGAGCCCTTCGAAGACCAAAGGACGCCTGAAAAACGCAGCCGAGTCGCATCGCTTCAAGGCGAGAACAACTGGGTGTTCGACATCGTGGAGCCGGACGGCACCTTCGACTTCGGGCTCGACTACACGGCATGCGGCATCTGCCGCTTGTGCGCAGACGAGGGCCACCCCGAGCTCATGCCCTACCTCTGCCGCCTGGACTACCCCATGGCCGAGATGATGGGCCTGCGCCTCACTCGCACTAAAACCATCGGTGGAGGGGACGACAGGTGCGACTTCCGCTACAGCGCGAAAACGACCGAGGATAGGGAATAGCCCTGCAATCTGTGGCTGCCCCTCCTGACCTCTATCGACTGGGCCGGCACCTGGCTCTGTATCGGATCGGATTGGGTATAGCCCATGTCGTTTTTCTTTCAGACTGCGAATCAAGCAGCCTATCTTGTGCACACAACGCACGAGATAGCGTTTGTAGGCACCGGGGGTCGCACCCATCGCGCTGGCGCTTCGATGACGTGCCTCCCCACCCAGATGCCAAGCGACAGGAGCACACGCGCGCGCACGCAATACGCTCCCTTGCGAGGAATACCCCGCGCCCTTAGGAAGCCCGGATGACCGTCCGGGCAGAATGCGCCGTCTCGCGATGGATGTGAGCACGCGCTTGATAAAATTGCATCAACGGTTCGCGCAGAAAGGCCACGGCTATGCCCGATAAAGAACCCGCCAAGACGGAGGCATCAATTGCTCTCTCAGATGACATGCAGATCAGGAACATGATCTATACCGTACGAGGCCAGCAGGTCATGCTTGACAGCGACCTTGCCGAACTATATGGCGTTGAGACGAAGAGGCTCAACGAGGCGGTAGGCAGAAACAAGGCGCGTTTCCCTGAGGCGTTCTGCTTTAAGCTCACGGGTGACGAAGAAGAATCTTTGAGGTCGCAAATTGCGACCTCAAAGACGGTCGAGGGTCGAGGCGGCAGACGCTACCTCCCCAGGGTGTTTACCGAGCAGGGCGTTGCCATGCTCTCCGCTGTCCTCAGGAGCGAGACGGCAATAAAGGTAAGCGTCAAAATCATGAACGCTTTCGTCGAGATGCGACACTTCATTGCAGACAACGCCCATATGTTCGAGCAAATCCGCACGGTTGAGCTCAGGCAGCTGGAATACCAGAAAGCCACCGACGAGCGCTTCGAGCGCATCTTCGACTACATGGAGACCCACGAGGCGCCGAACCAGAAGGTCTTCTTCGAGGGACAGGTCTACGATGCGTTCGAGCTCTTGGTTACACTCGTGCAGAGGGCCAAGCGCGAGATTGTCCTGGTCGACGGCTATGTGGACACGGGCACGCTCAACATTCTCGCCAAGAAGCGGTCAGGCATCTCCGCCACCGTGTGGACGCATCCCAAGACCTGCCTTACCGAACGCGACATTGCCACCTTCAACGTGCAGTACCCGACGCTCGAAGTCAGGCACACGGCCTCGTTCCACGACCGCTTCCTCATCCTGGACGGAGTCGAGGGCTACCTGATTGGAGCATCGCTGAAGGACGCAGGCAAGAAGAGCTTCGCCATCACCAAGCTCGAAGGCTCAAGCATCATTGAATCGATTATCGCCGCGCTCGACGAGTAAGAGATTAAAACGTGTGACATCTTTGAGGTCGCAGTTTGCGACCTCAAAGCGCCTAAGCCCCTAAGCCAACCTGGCGCGTGATAAATGAAATAAACCGTAACCAGTAAACCCGCCTGGCCTCCGCTTCCGAGCATGCACACTGGCGAGTCTTCTTTATGCGATGCGCCTGCAATCTGCCCTGCCCCGGGCCTCCGAGCATAGTGCGGGGCGACTACTTCGGCATCAGTGGGGCCTGAAAAACCTGGACCTTTCTCATGACCCTCGTGGGCATAGCCGAGGTCTTTTCCGGGTCAGTCGGGATCGCGGCAGACCATATCCTCCATCGAGCGCGGTGACTACAACCCCACAATCAGGCTCTGCCGCGCCATCTGCAAGGCCCTCGACCGAACGCTGGACAAGCTCTTCTGGGAGGACTAGCCGTTTTTGGCCGGGAAGTCGGTAACATGTCCCACTATGCATCGACTAAGGCCGAGGTGACTTCCTCGTAAACGGTCTCGGTCTGCGCCGTGTCGCTCGCGCCCAGAAGGTAGGTTGTGCCGCTCCTCGTCCGCACGAGGAGCCAGGGGCCGACCTCGGGATCCAGGCACACCTTGAGCGATCCGTACGCGTCACTTGAGAAGTTACCTTCGAGGAAGGTTTCACTCGCGCCTCCAAACGTGCGCGTCATCTGGGGAAGTTGGTCAACCAGCTCCACAGACACCACGTCGTCCATGTCAATCTCATAGGTTGTGAGCGAGTGGTGTGCCCGAATCGTCTGCTCGCTCAGCTCAAGCGTCACAGGAGCTCCAAATTCCTCCGCCATGAACGCTCCCGCCACGGGCAGGCAGAGCAGCAAGCAAGCGAGGGCCACTACAATCGCCTTTCCCGCCGGCCGTGCCAGGTTGATCGACGTGTTGATGCCCACGCGCTCGTTCACTATGAGCTTGGCATCGTCGGGGTTATAGTAGAAGATGCCAAAGATCCAGTGATCGTCCTCGTCCACGTAGAGGCCCTCGCCGCTGGCCTTTGTAAGACGCTCCTGCAGGCTGCGCACGCGCATCTCGGTTGCAAACGCCACGATTCCGAGGACCGTGCAGGGAAGCATCATACCAATAAAGTACAGATTGGCTGAATCCTGGAAGAGGAGCTGCGCCCAGCTCATGAATGCAAAAGACGCCGCCGCGACGAGGAACACCCTCGCCCAGGCGCACCGGCGTATGCGCGTGAGCGTCTGCGTGAGGGCGGTGTTGTCGTCCACCACCTCGCTGCGATTGCGGTAGCACCAACGGAAGATTGCCCACATCATGAGCACGCATGCGGCAAACAGCAGGTAGATTACTAAGTTGTCACGATCGAGCAGGGCGGGGACCAGGCTCGTCGCGCAGATGAGGACAAACCATATGCTCGAGACGCGCGGGTACGACTGTGCGGCCGCCCCGATATCGGCCACCGTCACGCGCTGGGTCGCGGCGCCTCTGGTCCGCCAGCCGCGCTCGTCCTTCAGGGCCGCGAGCCTGCGGTTGGTGAGCGCGTAGATCACCTCGGGCACGATACAGACCACAAGTATCCAGACGCTCCAGCAGAACATGCTCGACCCGGCCCACGCTCGTACAGTTCCTGTCGCCGCACCGCCAAGTGCCGCAGCCACGAGCGCGATAGCGCACGCGAGCTGTAGGCGACGGTAGCTGGTAAGAAGCGCCTTTACCTGCACGTCTTCCCGCGCCTCGCGCGGGAAGGTGACGCCGACGACAATGTTCTTCTTGAAGCGTGCGCTGTTCCTGAGCGTCCACCATATGAGGAGTGGAATCCAGCTGCAGGAGAGCCATAGGATAGTCGCAGTGCTCATCATAAACTTCCTTACTTCTAGCGATACGCAATCTCATCCAGCAGGTGCTCGCAGAGTGCGAGAACCTCTTTGCCTGACATCCCACCGGCCACCAGCTCAGCCAGGCGCATCCGCAGCGCGTCCACGATGCCGGGATCGGGGTCTGAGCTGCCATCGGGCTCGCACACGAAGGTGCCACCCCTCCGGTCGCCGCGCACGTGTCCCTCCTGCTTGAGAAGCTGGTAGGCCTTGCTCACCGTCATGGCGTTGACGCCGCACTCCGATGCGAGCGCCCGCACGGTCGGCAGGCGCTCGCCAGGCGCAAGCTCGCCTTCGGCGATGCCCCGCACGATCTGATCGCGGATCTGCTGGTAGATGGGTGTCGCGGTTGAGAAGTCCAGCTGCAGGAGCATGGTGTGAGCCTCCAACGATGTCTGTATCGTATGTATTACTCACAATAACACATAACAGACAAAGCTGCAAGCGCAGAGGAAAGCACAGTCCAAGCCGCTTCCGTCATCGCATCATTTTCCATTGTATGATCTGTACCTACAGCAGATCTGCCTTGGAGGAATCGGGATCCGGCCATGTCCTCCCATTAAGAGCTCGTCTTCGACACGAGCGCTCAACTCCTCGGCGCAGGAGTTGAGCGGATAGTGAGAAGCAAGCCCGCGATTTGGTCGAGCATACGTCCCGCAAGAGAATTCTTTCCGGACCATCGTCAAGGGCCCCTTTTCGTGCGCTCAAACGCTGCTCCCGCGATGCGCCCGGCGGGACTTCTCAATTTTTTCACCAAGGGGCGCACATCTTGAGCGAATCATTCGTTGTATTGGATAGAGGAGGTGATCGAGCTTGCTATGAAATGAAGCAAGCAGCCTATCTTGTGCGCACAACGCACGAGATAGCGCTTGTCGGCACCGGGGGCCGTACCCATCGCGCTGCCGCTTCGATGGCGCGTCGACCCACCCGGATGCCAAGCGACAGGAGCACACACACGCGCGCACGCAATACGCTCCCTTGCGGGGGATGCCCCGCGCCCCTGCGGGGGCGTCTACCGCTACCTTACCGAGGACGGACGAGCCCTCGCCGCCAACTACCTGAACCTCGATGTTCCCGAACGAGAGGGCGGCGCCTTCGACTGGGCGGCTGCGATGAACGGCACCCGCTCGCGCTGGCAAAACGACACGCCCTGGGGAGGCAGACTCTGCCGCACCTACAAGCACTACGTGCTCTCGCCGGACCTCAGGGACCACGTAAGCCCGGACGCGCTCCGAGAGCTCGCCATCGCCTGGGCGCGCGAACACTTCGCCGACTACGAGGTCGCCATCGTCTACCACGACGACAACGCCAGGCACATCCCACACACCCACGTAGTCGTGAACAACACCAACATCGTCACGGGGCGGCGCCTTCAGGACCCCGACCCCAAGGAGCTCAAGCATTCCCTGCAGCGCATGGCCAAGGAGCGCGGGCTCTCGGACTTCGACAGCTCCGAGGAAAGGGCGTCCGTGCGCGGTCGCGTGCGTCCTCGCACGCTGCAGGCCGAGCACGTGCGCCGTGCGGAGCGCGAGATCGCCGAGAAGGGCGGCTACTCCTGGGTGACGGACATCCGCGTCCGCATTCGCGTTGCACGCTCCGCCACGAGGAGCGAGAAAGAGTTCAAAGGGTTGCTCAAAAGCCTGGGCGTGGAGGTCGAGGATAACTCCGTCAAGGCGCGCCGCCGCGACTGGGTGTTCTCGCTTACAAGCCACCCCACCTGGCGCGTTTCGGGTGAGAGCCTGGGGCTCGGCTACGGGTGCGAGTCGCTCATGCGCGGCTTCTCGCTGGGAGCGGCAGGGTATCTCGCGGATGCAGGCGAGCGCAGGGTTTCAGAACTCGCACGTTCCGCCGTGGAGCTCAGCAGCCTCTCAGAGTTAGAGAGGCTCTCCGAGACGCTCTCATGGCTCAGGGGCAACCGCATCCGCACAGCGGCGGACCTCGCTGCCAAGAGCACGGACAACCCCGATATGGTCGCCTACGTGCAGAGGCTCGGCATCATCAAGGAAAGCGACGCAGAGCGAGACCATACACCGAGGCCATCAAAACCCTTCTCCCGTGCCCAAGGCACAAGCGCACAGCGCAGCAACACCACAGGGCACGCAAGCGAGCACCAGCGCGCACGCCAGTGCGATAACGGAAGGGAAACTCAGCGATGATCGTGAAGACCTACTACCAGGACGGGCGAATGGACGCGTTCGACACCGCCAACCTCACCGACGTGAGCATGTATCGCGGAAACGTCGTCACCAACTGGTCGCTCGACCTCTCCGGCGCCATGCGCGAGGGCGACATGCTGCTCCTCTCCATGCGCTGGTACCCCGCACCGGGGCAGGACGCGCCCGCCGGGCCGGAGGGCCTCCCCATAGCCCGCAGGCGCGACGGACTCTGCGTCGTCGTGGCGGACAGCGAGGATGTGCCGCAGCTTGCCATGGTGACGGTGGACGGCGAGCTCGCGCTCCTGCGCGTGGGAGACGACCTCGTGGACTGCAACCGCCTTGCCTAGGCGTCGCGCGTCGCCGACGGCCTGCCCGCTCAGACGGTCTCGGCGCACCGCACGCTCAACATGCTTGTAGGCGATGAGACAGACGACATCGATGTGGAAGCCGAGATCTGCTGCATGATGGGCTTTGACCCTGCAACGTATGCGCTTGTGGAGGGGCTGGTAGAGGTGAATGCGGAAGAAGCTCTGAGAATGGGACCTCAGAGCGTTTCTAACTAGTCGTTATGCGGGTTTTCATCCTTACCTTCGAGATTCTCATCCTCTGGTTTTTCACTACTATCGACCTTTGGAGGATTGCTACTGATTTCCGTCTGCGTGTCTTCCGAAGAAGAAGCATCTCCAATGTCAGCGGGGTCTATAGCGTCTTCCGGAATAGTAATGTTGCCATATAGGTTGTCAAAATTGATGCCTGAAGCAATACCGGTTGATATTGATGTGTTATACAAAGTTTTATATAAATCACTGTATTGATGAGCTATGCCTGAAAAGCTCGTACTATAGGCCTGCTGTAGTGTTTGAAGCGAGCGGGTTATCCCACCTAAATCTATCTGAGCCATAATCTTTGAAATCGACTCAGCAAGTCCAGATACAACTTCGCTAAAACTCGTAAAATCAACGTGAGCGCTGCGAATATAGATTACCCTGCCCATCTCCTTGTTTGCCTTCTCTACAAGCGTTCGAGCACGTCTGTAATCTTTGTACGACATCCGATGTGCATGCATCACATCGTTGCGGAAGACTCTGATGATTTCGTGCTCTTCTGCAACGGTAGATAGCCGGTCGTTATTGAAATATTGAGACCAAAGGGTGTCTTCCTCCATCTGACCAATGGTCTTGGCAAGATCCCTTTTTTCAAAACGCCGGAAGTTCTTATCATTGACCACGCTTTTGACTTTGTTGTTGAACTCCAGGTCAGTGAAAACGATCTCGAACAACTCACCTAGGTTCTTTTTCTCAAGCTCCCCAATTAGCTTGTCATCTAATGAACCTTTTTCATTGCATATGCTGACGATGAGCAGTTCTCTAAATCTACGTTCAAAAGTCGCAATCAGCTCAAAGAGAACGCGATCGAATTTCTCTGACGGTCCGTCTTCCAGCATAAGAGCGGAATCGCTGTGCTCTTTAAGCACGTCATCTCTTATCCCAGATAAGACTTTTGCAGCGTCTATGCTGTCCGAATTGACTGAGATAGTGACAACATACATGTCCTCTTGGCTGGAGAATTGCTCGATGGTTTTCTCTATCGGCTTATTGAGCGAGGTATCAGACTCATCGGGGATAGGCATTACATCGAATGCCTTCTGCGTTTCTTCTCCTTTGATAAGAAACTTCACACACATCTTATGTGTATTCCGACTCGACTTGCTCCGTGCCATGGTTCCTCGTTCGTCATATAAGTCAGCAGCTGCTCCTGATCGCAGCTGTCACCTGTTTCCAATGCATATTTTAGAGAAACTCATGTTCTCTATCAATGCGAACTCGGGCGCACAGAAGCGCCCTCCCGTCAGTATCCACGGAAGGGCACTTTTTGATCGCCCCCGTTCCTCCGCCCGCGACGCTGCGCCGGACGCCCTACAACAGGCGTAGGCGGCGAGCGTCACGAAGCCGGAGAGGAAGCCGGCTATGCAGGCGACGATGCTAGCCATCCTCTCCCTCGTCCTCCTCGCGACGCGGGCCGATGCTGCGCGCGATGCCGATGACGGTGGCGGCGCAACCCGCCGCAGCCAGGGCGCAGATGCCCACTATCGGCAGCTCGTCTCCCGTCTGGGGAAGCTTGACGCCGGGCGTCGGTGCCTCGGGGGTATCGGGGGTATCGGAGGTATCGAGAGTCCCGGGTGGCACGGTCTGCCCCTCGTCGTTCACGTCGGCATGGGACGCGACCTCTTGGCCGTCCAGGACGAGAGACTCGAAGGCCATGACCGTGTGCCCTGAGAGCTCCGCGCCGTCGAAGGTGAAGGCGACCTCCTGCGTGTCGTCCGCCGCATCGGGCACGAAGGCCACGGTGGAGGTGACGGCCTTGCCGTCCGAACGGGCGGGCTCGCCGGTCTCCTTGTCCACGAGGGTTCCCGTGAGCGCGTACTCCTTGCCGGGCGTGAGCCCCGTGCAGGAGACGGTGTCCACGATGGTCACCGAGTCGTCGGCCACGGCCTCGTGGTCGCCGTCGTCCGCGTCGGTCGCCTCGGTGCACACGCCGGGCGCGGGAGGCGTCTCTGAGGGCGGTGCGTCGTTCGTGAGCGTGCCCAGGTCCACGGTCACGCCATCGCGGTAGACCAAGACGTCGAAGGCCGGGATGAGCGCGCGGTCGGCGTTGGTCCTGATCACGGGGGCGATGATTCCCTTGTCGCGCAACTCGGTCATGCCGCGCGCCACCTGGTACTTCGTGAGTCCCGTGCGCGCGCAGACCTCGTTGCTCGACATGACGCCTATCCTGTCGTCGGAAAAGATGGCATGACAGAGCGCCGCCATGACCGCCCAGCCGTTCCTGCCGACCTGCCGCTTTACAAGGACGCCCACGAGGGCGTCGGGCAGGATCGTGAAGCTCTGCTTGGCGTACAGGGCGAAGGTGCTTTCCTTCCTCGCCCCACCTAGCCCTCGTCTACCGACTTGCATATCACGGCCTGGTCCGCGAATTGCCGCTTTACAAACTCATCGCAGGCGCCGCTGCTCGTGCGCCACGCCTTGCGGATCCTGAACGCGCGCAACTCGCCGCTGTTGACCAGCCTGAGCACCGTGGAAAGCGAGGAGTTCAGGTACTCCGCCGCCTGAGCCAGGGTAAAGATCTCTCCCTCTGGGCTTGTCCTTGCTTCGCTCTTCTCCTCCATGGGAATCCTCCCGTCTCCGTAGCTTCTGGTTCGTCTCTAGGGAGCACGCTATGTCAGAAGGCAGGTGATGGGCGGGAATTGCTGCAAATTAGAGTGGAAGCGCTTCGATGTGATGCGATGGGGGGATTGCGATGCCTGTTGAAAACTCGGGCGGTTTTGGGGGGGCTTCCTGGGCTATTTCTTTTTATAAAAATTCAAAGATAAGTTCAGAACGGTTACGCTAGAGCGCAAATTCGCCCTTAGTTGCTTGCGCTAGGGCGCAAAAGAGGTTTCTTTCTGCCGCAACCATATTTGCGCTAGGGCGCATGTTAACAACTTCTGCTTGCGCCACACCGCAACCAGAGGCGGCTTTCGCGGCGTTTTTGGCTACCCGCGAAAAATTTTTGGCGGCAAAATGTCGGTCAAAAGAAACCCCGACCTGCCTTCGCAGGTCGGGGTTGTAGTTTTGGTCGCGGGGGCTGGATTTGAACCAACGACCTTCGGGTTATGAGCCCGACGAGCTACCAGACTGCTCCACCCCGCACTATGAAGCGCGTGTTGCGCGAGAAAGAACTATACCGCGCAACACGCACAAAGTCAACCACAACGAGAAGAACTTCTCGCTTAATCGTTATGACGACGACGCTTCACTGCAAATGCCGTCGAAAGAGCTGCAAGACCGCTCGCTGCAAGTGCTGCAATACCGCCGATTGACACCGCATCGCCCATGTACGGAACCGCGGACTTCTTGCCCTTGGAAGGCTTCTTTCCGGGCTTGCTCGGCTTGTTGGGCTTGGGCTGATCGGGGTTGGTCGGATTGTCAGGCGTCGTCGGATCTGCGGCCACTTTATAGGTTATCTGGATGGTCTCGTCGCCATCTGCAAGGATGGAGTCCTTACCGGCAGGATCCTGAACACCCGACCACGTGAAGGCAAAGTCCTTCTGATGGTTACCAAGGTTCACGTGAGCCAGGAACGTACCTGAAACCGTACCGGAAACCGAGTAGTTAGTGTCGGTTGTAGCAGTCTCGGGGACCTTATACGCCGGAAGTTCAAGCTCAAGCTTGGGCTGCGTCTCATCGATGATTGCCTTGCGGAGCTCGGCGTAGTTGGTGTACCCGCTCTTAAGCGTCATGGTCAGCGTTACCGTCTTGCCGCCGTTGGAAAGCACTGCGCTTGTGACATCAAAGGCGTTCGTGCCCGTCAGCTTGTAATCGGCAACATTGTCGGTCAGGTAGCCGGCCATCGCATCGGGAACGGTAAAGGTTGTGGTAAAGGTGCACTGAGGTCCAAGATCATGAATGCTGATCTGGTCGTAGCGACTTGGATCAATGTTGTACTTCTGTTCAATGGCCTTCATCTGATCCTGAATCGGCGTTGCATCAAGCTGGGCGGTAAACTTCAGCGTGTCGCCCTTCTTGGCCTCATACACATGATCAGAGGTGGTGTCGCCGTTGATGAGCATATCGGTCTTAACGTCCTTATGCTCGGCCTTTCTGGCAACAATGGTCTGCTCAATAGCGGCCTGATCGGTGGAGAGAATACTGCGACCCTCATCGCGCTGCTTGCCGTTCCATGTAAAGTTAAAGAACTTCGTAGTGCCGGCGGGATTCTGGGCAAAGGACGTGAAGGTACCCGACACCTTGCCTACTGCCGTAAGCTCATCGCCGTTAGAAACCTTATCGGGGTCAAGTTTGAATCCATCAACGGTTACCTTGACGTCACCATTGGCATCACCCATGGAGTCAACGGCTGCCTTGAGCTCGGCGTAGTTGTGAATGTCGCCACCCTTGAGCGCAAAGGTCACGGTTACTTTCTGTCCCTCGACCTTGGTCTCCTTGACCTCGAACTTATCGCCAAGACCTTCAACGCTTGCAGCCGCGTTCTCAGGAACCGTCACACCGTCGGGAAGCGTCAGCTCCGCCTTAAAGGTGCACTGTGTGCCGGAAAGCTTGATGTTCTCAGGGTGTGCCGCATCGTTTGGATACAGGTTCTCAATCTCCTGCATCTTCTCCTGGACGGACTTCATATTGATAAGACCGGTCAACGAGAAGGTCTTGTAGCCATCGGCGTCCACCATAAAGGGATTGGGCGAATCCGCCTGGCTTGGACCGTAGAGATCGGAAGGAAGATCAAGTGTTGCTTCAACCTTCTGGACCGTTGGATCCTCAGTCCACTTGAGGTAGAACGTCATGTCTTTCTGGATTGCCGGATCGGCACCAGGCGTAGTCCAGAACCAGCCTGCCTGATCCTTGAAGTTGTATCCGCCGGTATTGAAGAGCGGCGTGTCATACCACATCAGACGATCGCCGGGGATAAAGCCCATACGCGTTGCGATGCCATCGGGAGAAAGCTGCTCGCGGATGGTCTTGTCGAGAAGCGTGGAGAGCTTCTGGTCATACAGAGCCTTCTGCTTGACGGTGGCAACTTCGCCACCCAGCTCATCGGTGGAGATATCAAAGAGCTCGGGGTGCTGCTTAAAGACGCTCGCATCCGCAAACGTACCGCCGTTTGCCGAGAAGCGCACCGTGTACTCGTCCTGCGTGTAGTTGGCCTTGGCATGGAGAACCTTCTCCTGGCTGCCAAAGGTTACGGAATCGTTTGCCTGGAAAAGCTTGCCGGCAACGTCGTAGACAGAGCCGTCTTCATGCGTCACGGTCCAGCCGGTAAAGGTCTTGCCGGGAACTTTGAACTCGGGCTTGTTGGTCACCACGTCGTCGTAGCTCTGGAGCGCTCCACTCGCCTCGGTGGCCTTGATGTTCTGAGTGTAGGTTACGCCGTTGCCGTTATCGTAGACGACGGTATGAGCGTCCCACTTGGCATAAACCGTCGTATCGGTATCAATGGCCGCATCAGCCGAGAAGGGCTTCTCGACATTGTTGGAATCCTTATAGAACCAACCAAGGAACGTTATGCCATTGGGATCGGTGGGAGCCGCAAAGGTGCCGGACGTAACGTCATCATAGCCGGACTTCTCCGGCGTTGCGTCGTCAAGCTTGTTGCCGCGCATGACAACGGTGTTCTTGTCGGCACGCGTGCCGTCGGCAAAGGTGGCGTTATTGTTGTTGAGCGTTACGGAAACTTTGGCAAACGGCATCCAAACGTGCTTTTTGCCGTCAGCAGAAGCGTTCTTCACCTTGTAGGTGTAGGTACCGCCTGTCAGGGGCTTTGCGGTAAGCTCAGTCTTTGACGTGTCGGTAAGGGTAAAGAGCATGAGCTTCTCGTTGCCGTGGTCGGCATCGGTTGTAGGAATGGCTTTACCGCTTTGATACGTGTCATCGTACTTGACGCGGTGCGTGCCGCCCATGACCACATATCCGCCGGTAGACTGTCCAAGACCGTTGTCCTGCTCCTCGCCGGCAAGCGTGTCAAAGAGCGAGTCGCCCTTGAAAATGAGGTGCGCACCTGCTTGTGCGCCCGCCTGAGCGCCGGAGTTGTCCTGGCCGTGGAAGGTTCCACCGTCCTCAAAGATGGCGGTTCCTGCATTGACATTAAGACCGCCGTTTGTATCGGACGATGCGTCAACAACAGAACCGTTGTTCACACGGAAGGTCACGCCCGAATGACCGATCGTAATGCCTTTTGAGCGCCAATGGCCATTGGCGTTCTTGACGGTAAGCTTGGAGTTATTGGTAATAAGTATCTCTCCGGGAGTGGCGTCGGAAGGAATGGCCAAGCCGGTCTGCCACTTTACTCCGTTTACATCAATGGTAAACGTGGAGTTATCCATGGAGAAGGGTGACTTGAAGTAGAACGGAAGGCGAGTTGCGCTGAGATCGGAGTTCACAAACTTGAAGCCGTTCCATTCATAAAGCTGCCACTTGCTACCGGTATAGCGCTGGTCAATCCTGGCATTCTCAATAACGTTGCCCTGGGAGTTGTTCATGAACATGCCGTTTGTGATGTCCATGGAAAGGGCTCCGCGAGAAGAACCTTTGAGCGCACCGTTGCTGCCGGCGGGCATATGGAAGGCAAAGCCGTTGTTGTTATATTTGAAAACAAAATGACCGTCGTTAATCTCCGCAGAATCATACAGACGGAAGGTATAGCCGTCATTGGGAGCGTCGAAGGTAACGGTTGCGCCGGACGCATTTACCTTTGCCGTGCCCTTGAGATCAAAGCCGGCGCCGTTGGTGGCCTTGATGCTGGTATCACCCGAGAAGTTCAGCGTAACGTTGGTGAGCGTCTGACGGGAAGACAGCGTAAAGTCACCCTGAACGTGAATGGTGGTCACCGAAGGATTTGCGTTTGCAGCGGCAACGGCCTTCTCGATGGTCTTGAATGCCTGCGCCGCAGAGGAACCGTCGTTGGTATCCGCGCCGGTTGCGGAATTAACGTAAAGCTCGGTTGCCGCAAGTGGAGAACGAACGGCAAGCATCGTAAGAGCCGGAGCTGCAGGAGCGGCAGGCGTCGTGGGTGTGGCCGCCGGCGTTTCAGAAGCCGTGGGAGCCTCTTGGGTGCCCGTAGACTCCGCGCCCGTACTTGGGGAAGTTTCTGTTGTAGCTTCCCCTTCTGTTGACGTTGATGCGGAAGGCGCAGAGGTATCCTCCGTCATCGAGCTTGTGGCAGGTGCCGTTGCGGCAGATGTTTCTGCTACGCTGGTCTGCTCGCCAAGCGCTACTGCCGGAAACGATGCGGTAGCCAGCGAGAGCGAAAGCAAACCCGAAAGAACCAGACGCGATGTCTTGTGATCTTCCTTCATGTTTTAACTCCTCTTCTCTGTATATATCGATAAGTTATTTGCTATAGCGCCAATAATCCATGGTCTAGTATAGCGAAAAACCACGGCATGAGTCCGTCATTTAGATTTTGATGAAAAAATCGATGGCTAAAAATCGGTAACCGGTTCAAAGAAACTTATTTTGCGCTCTCAAGCATCTTTCTCATCTCTGCCTGTACGGCCTGCGTGGTATTGGGACCAATCACGCGCGAAGCAATTTGCTTGAGCGCATAACGCGCATTTTCCATAACAACCGCAGTTCCTGCATAGCGAAGCATGGCGTAGTCGTTCATAGAGTCACCGAAGGCGAGAATCTCTTCTCTCTTAAAACCGTAGTATTGCCGGATCTGCTCAAGACCCGTTGCCTTGTTGACCCCACGCGGCACCACATCAATCCACGTATCGCCCGATGGCATAAACGAGAAACGCTCTCCTAACTCGCGCTCAAGAATCATGGCCATGTCCATGGATTTAACGCGAGTGTCGCAGCAAACCGCAGCCTTAATGACACTGACGTCTGGCGAGGGAGGATCGAACACGCGCTCCGCATTTGGAAGATCTTTGTCAAGCTCACGCACGAATGCGGAATAGTCATCCAGAAGATAGGTATGGTCACGGTCATACACCACAAGATGCACGCAATCAAATTCCTGGGAGAATGCAAAGAGCTTCTTGATGGCGGCCGTGGAAAACACCTCACGATCGAGCACGATATCATCGGCGTACACCTGCGTGCCAAGCGACGCAACGTAATCTATCTCATGAGCAACCGGCTCAAACATCCAGCGCAAAGTATCGTAGCGGCGACCGGACGAAGCCACAAAGTGGATGCCCTTCTCGTGAAGTGCGTGAATGAGTTCAAACGTCTCGGGCGGGACATTTCCAAACTCATCAAGAAGCGTACCGTCCATGTCTGATGCAATGAGCCTAATCATTTTTACTCCCCCATCAAAAATCGAGGCATCTCCCCTGCCTTGGTGGCGCGAGTTATCTCCTCAAGTGCACACGCAACGCCGTCATCTTCTGAAGCTCCTACCACGTAATTTGCGGTACGGAGCACCTCCGGTGTTGCATTGGCAACCGCAACCGAGTACGGAACTTTTTTGAGAATCTCAAGATCATTCTCGGCGTCACCAAAAATAACAACTTCATCGTAGCCGAAGCCGGTTGCCTTGAGAAGAACTTCTAGGCCGGATGCCTTGGAAACGCCTTTTGGCAAAACATCGAACCAATTTGGCACCGGACTCACCAAATCAATGGCGGGGCACGCCTGAGCAATAATCCGACGTGTCCGCTCCATCTCTTTTGGGCCACCCATACACGCAATGGTTGCGGCTACAAAATCAATGTCGGGAACCTCGGGCACAATGGCGCCGTTAAACGTGAAGCGCTTCTCGCAAAAAGCCAGGTCATCCGGATTGATGTCTCCGATGGCATACGCGGGGTTCAAAAGATTGGTCTCAAGGGGATAACACACCAAGAACTTATCGGCCTCATCGAGCAGTGCCCGGTGCACTCCGCACAACACGTCGTGCGGAATGATCGTCTGCGAAACGTAGGTTCCCCGCACGCGAATACGCTTGCCGGTTGAAATGATGCCCGTCTGAAAGCAAGCCTCATCCATGGCAAAAAGGCGCATAAGCTCAACGTAGTCGCGCCCCGTATCGGGGCCAAAAAGTACTCCGGTATCGAGAAGATCGTGAATCGCCGCTCTTGTACGCGCGGACGGATGCCTGTTGCCAAACGGAATGAGCGTATTATCCATATCAGAAAGAACAAGCTTAATCACCGGTAACCCCTTTGGCATAAACACACAAACGGCATGAGCACCTACAGTGTAGACCCATGCGCCAAAACATCAAAACGATCGATGCGCAGAAGCACCTGATCTAAACCAATGATTCCCGACAGAGTGGTTACCGGCTCGTTGTCAATCCAGATTGACAGATTCCTGAACCCGGCACCCTTGCGAGCTCCCGACCATTCCATATGCTCGATGTTTGAATACTGCACGGTAATGTCCGGACCAACAAACGGGGTGACAATCATTTCCTCGTCAAAAAGTTGGACTTTATAGCGGGACAACAAAAACCACGCCACAAACATAACCATCGTGAAACTTGCAAAAAACGCCATGACCACAAACGGATCCGCCGAAAAAACTCCCCAGGTACAAAAAGCCCCGAGCGAAATGCCCATGATGGCCATAAGCGTCATGTCAATAACAAGTGATCGCGTAAGAGATGCAGGGACGACATAGGTATCGTGATGGCTATGTCGCCTCTCCGAAAGGCCCGCGTTGCTCACCCGTTCCATAAGTGCGGCCACAATTGGTGCTGCAATGATGACAAGCGCAAGAATTATGGTTTGCACGGCAACGCTTCCTTTCTCTTCTCAGGGGTAGTTACCTTTTGTTAATCAGTCTACCCGTTTGTTGGAAAAAAGAACAAACACTTACTGAAATTATGCTACACCCTCGCTCCTCCATGCTTGAACAGGAAGAACGAGGGCGTGAACGGTACATAATACGCTGTGAATGACATCTTCATAACGCTCACGGCTAAATTACTACCGTTCGTAGGAAGATGCCCTTAAAGAAAGGTTGTCTTGGCTAACCTTAGCAGTCGGCACGGTCGGCAAATTTAGCCACCAGCGCCACCAGCAGATCGACGGTAACCTCCATACTCGGAACCGGGATAAACTCGCGGATGGAATGTGCGTTATATCCACCCGTCGCAATATTGGGACAGGGCAGTCCGCGGAATGTCAGCTGCGCTCCGTCGGTTCCTCCGCGTGCGGGTACGGGATTCGGCTCAATGCCTACCTCGCGATTTGCCGCAAGTGCATAGTCGATGAGGAACTCATAGCCCTTGAACTTCTCCGCCATGTTGCGATACTGCTGATGAATCTCAATGTGCACGGTATTCTCGCCGTATCGCGTATTGAGGAAGGCGGCGATATCACGTAGGGTCTGCTCGCGACGATCAAAAATATCCGAATCAAAATCGCGGATGATGTAGGAGAGCTTGACCTCCGAGGCAGATCCTTCGATGTTAATGGGATGATAGAAGCCCTCACGGCCTTCGGTGTGTTCGGGGCGCTCGAAGGCAGGCACCATTTGCTGGAACTCGGATGCCACGGTAATGGCGTTGACCATAACGTCCTTGGCACTACCCGGATGCACCATCACGCCGGTAAACGTAATGTCTGCCTGCGATGCCGTAAAGCACTCATAATTGAACTCGCCGAGCGCTTCGCCGTCTACCGTATAGCCGTATGCCGCACCAAGCTTTTTGAGGTCGAGCAGAGCTGCGCCATGGCCAATCTCCTCGTCCGGAACAAAGGCAATTTTGAGCGTTGGGTGCTTGAGCTCAGGGTTGTCGGACAGACGCTTGAGTAACGCGCAGATTTCAGCCACGCCCGCTTTATCATCGGCTGAAAGCAACGTGGAGCCGTCGGAGCAAACGATGTCCATGCCAACAAACTTCTCCAGGTCAGGAACCTGTTCCGGAGTGGTTTCGATCTTCTCGCCCGCAACAACCCCTGCTACCAAATTACCGCCCTCGTAGTGGACGATATGGGGCTTGATGCCCGCAGCGGGTGCGTCAATCACGGAATCAAGGTGCGAGCAGAGCATCAGTGCAGGCGCACTTTGGGCGTCCGGCGACGCAGGGAATGTCCCTGTTACGTACGCGTGCTCGTCAACGGTAACATCCGTACAACCGAGCGACGTAAGCTCTTCTCCCAGGTAACGGGCCATCTCATGCTGGCGAGGCGTTGAGGGAGTAACGTCGTCATGCTCGGGATCGGACTGCGAGTCAATCTGCACGTAGCGCATAAAGCGCTCTACGACATCAGGCAGTGGTTTGGATTCGTATTCAGACATATGGTCTCCATTCATCTCTGTTGCCACTTCACTATATACTAAAGACATACCAAACCGGCACGTCTTACTGCCCTACGCAGCCGCATTGTTTGTGAGGATATATGGACATCACTACCGTAGCAAAACTAGCAGGAGTTTCTCGTGCTACCGTATCGCGCTACCTCAACGACGGATATGTCTCTGACGAGAAGCGCCGTGCCATTGCACGCGTCATAAAAGAAACCGGCTACATCCCCTCCCGACAAGCAAAGATCCTCCGCACCGGAAAGACGAATCTCATTGGGGTCATCATTCCGAAAATTAACTCGGCATCGGTATCCCGTATGGTTGCCGGCCTCTCCTCGGTGTTCAACGAATCCCAGTATCAGATGCTTTTGGCAAATACCGATAATCGCGAAAACAAAGAGATTGATTACCTGCGTGTTTTTACCGAAAAAGATCGTGTTGACGGCATTATTTTGGTTGGAACAATTCTGACACCGGAGCACGAGCACGCCTTGAAGAATCTCCGGATTCCGCTGATTGTCCTTGGACAGGCGTTCGACGGATTTTCCTGTGTGTATCACGATGACTACCACGCCGTACGTGAAATTACCTCCCATATACTCAACCGCGGAACCAAGCCTGCCTACATTGGGGTTACCGAGCTTGATATCGCAGCAGGTCAAAGCAGGCACACGGGGTTCTTGGATGCGTGTGCCGAGAAGAACCTTGAAGTACCCAAAAAAGCGCAGATAGAATCGGATTTCTCCGTTGACGCAGCCTATCTCGCCTGCGAACGGTTGCTTGATGTTTACCCCGAAGTGGACACCATCGTCTGCGCAAGCGATTCAATCGCCTTTGGCGCCATTACGTGCCTCAGAGAATTTGGGCGAAGCGTTCCCGAAGACGTACAGGTTACCGGCGTTGGAGACTCCGACCTCTCCAAGGTCATTACTCCGTCGCTTACCACCATACACCACCACTACAAGACCTCCGGCATGGAAGCCGCCAAGATGCTCATTGGAGCCATGGACAAAGAAGACACGATTGTCCGCGATATTCGAATGGGTTATGAACTTCTTTTGCGAAATTCGACTCGTTAAAGTGCACTCACATATAGCCCTCTTTGCAGGCATCTGTTTCGATAGGCTATCAAAGCTTTTATCATATTGATTTCTGATGTGAGAACGATTTCATAAATATAAGAAAGTACTATGAAAAACGCTTATTATTTGTTATATTTTAACTATGGGAACGATTCCATATATTGTTCAACCAAGGAGGCTCGCATGGCACTTGATCACGCAGAGGCGGCACGGCAAATCTTGGAGGCGGTCGGTGGAGCAGACAACATCGTTTCTGCCGCTCACTGTGCAACTCGTCTTCGCCTTGTTGTCGCAGACGATTCAAAGGTAAACAAGGAGGCCGTCGATAACGCCGTCGGAGCTAAAGGCAGCTTTCAAGCGGCAGGTCAGCTCCAGGTTATTTATGGAACCGGCACCGTCAATAAAGTCTTTGATGAGTTTGTAGCGCAAGGACACATTTCCGCTTCATCAAAAGACACCGCCAAAGAAGCGGCCATGGCAAAGGCAAATCCGTTCCAACGTGCCGTTAAGGCCTTGGGTGATGTCTTTGTTCCTATCATCCCTGCTATCGTTGCATCCGGACTTCTCATGGGCCTCACCGAAGGCATCAACAATGCCATGGGCGGCGCCCTTGAAACAAACAGCTGGTACATTCTCATCCATACGTTCTCAAACGCGTCCTTCGTATTTCTCCAGATTCTCATCGGCTTCTCTGCCGCCCGCGTCTTTGGAGGTAACGAGTTTCTCGGCGGCGTTATAGGCATGATCATGAACCACACGGCTCTTATGAATGCCTGGAGCATCCCGGGAGCCGTGCAACAGCTCGGCGACACCGCGTACCAGATCGTTGGATCGCAGTCGGCGGCACAATGGCTCTCCTCGGCAACCGGCACCGCCGTAGATGCAGCCCATGCCACCGCAAGCGCCATCATGGCAGCAGGCGGCATTCCGCAGGTGCAGCTCTTCGGCTTCTATAACGTTACTCTGCAAGGGTACCAGGGACACGTTATCCCCGTGGTCATCGCAGTCTTCATCATGTGCATGCTGGAGAAATGGCTCCACAAGCATGTACCCGATATGCTTGATCTCTTCGTAACTCCTCTCGTTACCGTACTGGTAACCGGCGTCCTTACTCTTACGGTTATCGGCCCGCTCTTCTCTTGGATTGAAAACGGTGTCATGATCGGCTTCCAGTTCCTGCTTGCCATACCCTTTGGCCTCGGCGGAGCATTGGTTGGTGCCATCTATCCCGCAACCGTTGTTCTTGGCGTACATCACATGTTCAATGCCCTTGAGGCAACCCTCATCGCCAATACCGGAATCGACAACTTCAACCCCATTATCTCCTGCTGCAACGTGGCACAGGGCGCTGCCTGCCTCGCAGTCTTCGTAAAGACCCGCAGCATGAAGAAAAAGGAGCTTGCACTTCCTTCCGGTATCTCCGGCTTCCTCGGCATCACTGAGCCGGCCATCTACGGCGTCAACCTCCCCAGCATGAAGCCGTTTATCGCCGCCATGATTGGCGGAGCCGTCGGTGGCGCACTTGTCTCCATTCTTGGCGTTGTTTCCATCGCGTACGGCATCACGGGCATCTTTGGCTTCCTTATCACCACGGGACACTCCGTGGCATACGCCATCTGCATTCTTGTGGCCGCGGTCATAGCGTTTGCAATTACCTGGACCCTTTACAAGGACGCAGAAGATATCACTCAGACCAAAGAAGAGCAAAAACCAAACATCGAGAAGGTCGTTGCCGCAACGGCCGCAACGGCAAAGCAAACCGCTGCCGTTGCCACTTCGGTCGCCGAAAGCAACCAGGGCGTTGTTCCCTCTGCAAGCGCTGACACGATTGCCGCGCCCATGTCAGGCAAGGCCATCGCCATGACGGAAGTCTCCGACCCCGTCTTTGCCTCCGAAGCCATGGGTAAAGGAGCTGCCATTGAGCCTACCGAGGGCAAGGTCTTCTCGCCCGTTGACGGCTCGATCACCATGGTCGCCGAAACCGGACACGCCATCGGCTTGCTCTCAGACAGCGGGACGGAAGTACTCATTCACATCGGCATTGACACCGTCACGCTTAAGGGCGCTCCGTTTACCGTCAAATGCGCAGCCGGCGATAAGGTCAAGAAGGGTGCGCTGCTTATGGACGTGGACCTTGGCGCCATCAAGGCAGCCAATCTGCCAACCACAACCATGGTCGTCATTACCAACACCGACGATTACGCCTCCGTGGAAGGTCAAACGGGATCCGACGTCAAGGCCGGAGATACGCTCATCAGCGTTTCATAACTCACTGACCGGTCGTTTCATAACTGAAGGGTAAAGGGATCATTTATGTTTTCCGTCACAGCTTTGGGCGAGTTGCTTATTGACTTCACCGATGCGGGTATCTCTCCGGCCGGCCAGAAGCTCTTTGAACGCAATCCCGGAGGCGCACCTGCAAACGTACTGGTGGCGCTTGAGCGTCTGGGCAAAAGCACGGCGTTTATCGGCAAAGTAGGTGCCGACATGCACGGAGATTTTCTTCGCGCCACTCTTGTAACCGCCGACGTCAACTGTGACGGCCTTATTACCGATCCCAACTACTTCACCACTCTCGCATTTGTGGCGTTGTCCGAGGAGGGCGAGCGGACGTTTTCCTTTGCACGTAAACCGGGTGCGGACACGCGTCTTATGCCGGAAGAAATTCGCACGGACATTATCGAGAAGAGCCGCGTATTTCACGTAGGATCGCTCTCCCTCACCGATGAGCCCGCGCGCAGCGCCACTATTGCGGCCCTGAAAGCGGCAAAAAACGCCGGCTGTATCCTTTCGTACGATCCAAATTACCGTGCAAGCCTTTGGGGAAATCCAGAGGTAGCAAGCGCACAGATGCAATCCATTGTCGAGTACATGGACCTCGTTAAGATCAACGAGGAAGAAACCACTTTGCTCACCGGGCATGATGACCCTGCTCAAGCTGCTGAGGCACTTCTCGCCAAGGGGGTGAAGGTGGCCTGCGTGACGCTCGGTGGAGAAGGAGTGCTCGTGGCCACCAAAGAGGGTGTTGCGATGGTTCCCGCTTTCACCGTTGAGGCGGTTGACACCACCGGGGCAGGCGATTCATTTTGGGGCGGTTTCTTGTGTGCGCTCTTGGACAATAGCGCTGATGTTGCAGACATTTCGCTTGAAGACGTCAAGGCGTGTGCGCGGTTTGGGAACGCTGTGGCATCGCTGTGTGTCAGAAGGCGCGGAGGCATTCCTGCAATGCCTACTCTTGATGAAGTCGAAAGCGTTCTTTCCTAACATGTTCTGTCAAAAAGCTGTTTGAGGCGTTCTTTCCTAAAACCTTTTTCTTGTAGAGAAAAGAGAGATGTCGGTATGGCAATGCTCATTAACCTTGACGCAAAGCATAATTGGCGCTTGAAGTATCACCTGCAAGCACCAAACGGCAATATAACCGATCCAAATGGACTCTGCTATTTTAAGGGTCTCTACCACGTCTTTCATCAGTATGTCCCCCGCTGGCCCAAACGCGGTCACGGCTGGGGTCACTGGACAAGCCCCGATCTCATTACCTGGACATTTCACGGCGGTGCCATTATGCCTGATTGCGAGCTTGATGCAAACGGATCATACTCCGGCAGCGCGCTTATTAAAGACGGCAAAATGTGGTGCTACTACACGGGCAACTTCCTTGAGGAAGGCGACCACGACTACGACTATTCCGGCCGTCGTGCCAACGAAACCCTCACCGTCACCGAAGACGGTCTGAACTTTGGCCCAAAGGAGCTGGTGCTTGGTAATGCCGGCTATCCTGCCTACTGCTCAAACCACGTCCGCGATCCCAAAGTCTGGGAACAGGACGGCGCGCTCCACATGCTCTTAGGCGCCCGCACCATGGATGACCACGGCTGCGTGTTGCTGTACCGCTCCGACGATGGTCATGCGTGGACGATGGAAGGCAGCTGCACGTCTCTCTCCAAAGAGGCCTTTGGCTATATGTGGGAGTGCCCGAATCTGGTTCAGCTTGACGGACGCGAATTCCTTTTTGTCTGCCCGCAAGGCAAATCAAAAGAGGACCTGCGTTTCCAAAATATCCACAACTCAGGATACTTTGCCCTCGAAGGAAAGCTCATTGACCTTATGGCGGGCGACAAGGACCTCATGGATGCAGAGTCCCCGTATCGCTGCATCGATGAACGTACCTTTATTGAACTTGACTATGGCTTTGATTTCTACGCGCCGCAAGTCTTTACGGATGACAAAGGTCGCTCATTGCTGATCGGCTGGGTTGGCGTACCTGACATTGAATTTCAGTATGACGTTCCCACACGTGAATGGGCCCACACCGTTACCATGCCGCGTGTACTTTCGCTCAACGAGGCCGGTCGTGTATGCCAATGGCCCGTGGAAGAGATGGATGCACTCCATGGCAAAGCCGTTTCCTTTACCGCGGAAGCCGCACATGGAGCTTCCGGCTTTGTAGGCTCTTCCAGCTACGACATGTTTACGATGGACGGTGCCTGCGGCGCATCGTTTGCCGGCGGAACCTGCGACGTTCGTATCGAAAACATTCAAGGCGAAGGCCGCCTCCTGCTGAACGCAGATCTTGAGTTTGTCGTACATGGAGATACGGCTGAACTCGTGTTTTTAGGACCTGCAGGTCGTTTCCGTACGCTGCGGCGCCTTCCGCTCTCGGCGCTTTCGGCGGGAAAGATTGAAGACATCCGCCTCATGGTTGATACGTCCGTCGTCGAGCTGTTTGTTAATGGCGGAGAAGTCACTCTCACTACGCGCTGGTTCCCCATGGATATTGATACTCTCCATGTGACGTCGACCTTCTCGGCACGCCACAGTGGATACGAAATGGACGGCTATCAGTTCAAAAATTGCTGATTTTTAGATTTGTAAGCGAGAAGTGCCACGATACGTAGGGTGTGTCGTGGCACTTTTGTGCAAAAATTATGTGCGCATTGCATGCGGTGCAATATTCGCTAATATGCTGTGTTCGGCATACCGTCACCACCAAAGGAGCATGATGTCCACATCGTTTTGGAATCCGCGCCTGCATCTTCAACCTCGCAACGGTTGGCTCAATGACCCCAACGGTCTCTGCGAGTTCAACGGCTTCTACCATGCCTTCTACCAATACGCTCCCGAGTGGCCCAAAGACGAACTCAAGCACTGGGGACACTGCACCAGTAAGGATCTCTTGCACTGGAGCGATCAAGGCATTGCGCTCTCCCCTGATATTAATGAGGACCAAAACGGTGTGTTCTCCGGCTCGGCATGGATTGACCACGGCGCATCTCCTGACGGCAAAGATCTCATGCGGGTCTTCTATACGGGTAATGTCGTCGACACCACGATAGACGAGCGAATCGACGAAGGCAGAGAAGCCAACGAAATTATGGTCACCAGCAAAGACGGCGTGCATTTCTCCGAAAAAAAGGTACTCTTGCGCAATAGAGACTATCCCCAAACCTGCACCTTACACGTCAGAGACCCCAAGGTCTGGGAACAGGACGGTGTCCTTCACATGTTGCTGGGCGCCCGTGAGCGCGGAACAAATACCACGTCAAACATCGATGAGCGCGGCGACTTTGGTTGTGTTTTGGTGTACGACTCTAACGACTCCGGAGAAAGCTGGAAACTGCGCACCACCATCCGACCCGTGGACGCCAAAGGAAACCCACACCCCTTTGGATACATGTGGGAATGTCCCAATCTTTGCCGTTTGGGCGGCTATGAATTTCTCGCGGTTTGCCCCCAGGGCCTTCCTTCAAAAACATTCCGCTGGCATAACATGTGGCAGGCGGGATACTTCCCTCTTCCACAAGGCGAGAAGATCATCGATGCCACAACTGTCAACGTTGACAGCTTTACCGAATGGGATTGCGGCTTTGATTTTTATGCGCCTCAGATCTTTGAGGATGGACGCGGCCGCACCATCTCCATTGGCTGGATGGGCACATTTGATGCGAGCTACACAAGCGCTCCTGAAGGCATGGATCGCTGCCATGTTATGACACTCCCTCGTGAGATTTATGCGGACGAGAAGGGCACGCTGCACCAGGTTCCCGTTCGAGAATTGAAAGAACACCGGAAAGCCGCCCTGCCTCTCCAAAACGACACTACCCTTGAATTAGACGAACTTCTCGCTGACATTGAGCTTACGGATATCCGTACAACCGCAGGTCGCCTTATGCTCAATGAAGTACTTGCCATTTCTTTTGAACACGGAACGTTTGGCATTCATTTTGCCGATACCGCTGCAGGAAAAGAGGCAGCAGCCGGCAGAAGCGAACGATTTATCCGCCTTGAAACCCTGCGCAATATCCGTATTGTTGTTGATGCAAGCTGCGTTGAAGTCTACGCCAATGACGGCGTGGAAGTATTTTCTACCCGTTGGTTCCCTGCAGAGAACAAGCTACGAATTCGTTCAAACTTTGATGTATCGAGCGCTTCCGTCTACCCGCTTGAACCCTAGTTTTGCTCAACGGACTGCTCGTCTGTCTCCACAGCTTCCGCAGGTGTTTCCTCTGTGTCCACGGACTTCTCTCCATCGGCAGACCCGTCCTTCGGGAACGTAATGGTAAACACCGATCCCTGCGGCTCATTGGCATCTACCGCAATGAAAGCGCCATGCCGTTTCAAAATGGCTTTCACAAGAGAAAGACCGATACCTGCGCCACCAAACTCCCGTGAGCGGGACTTATTTATCCGATAGAACGGCTCAAATATAAGCTCTCGTACCTCGGGAGCAATGCCCACTCCCGTATCCGCAATTTTTACCATGCCTGCCGTATCCTGATTTTTCAGGTCAATGGTTATCGATCCTTCTTTTTCGTTATAGCGAATGGCATTTTCCACCAGGTTGTAAAGGGCACGATATAAAAGACTGGCGTTTCCTCGTACGACAAGAGGCTCTATATCAGTATGGATTTTAACCGCATGCTCATGGGCGACCGGCTCAAGATCCTTCACTACCGTTTTGATTACCGAATCAAGCGAGACGTCTTCGACTTCCGGCAGCTCTCCTGTCTCGGTAAGCTCCAAAAGATTGGAAATAAGAGAAGAAAGCCGATCCACATACGTCTCCATCGTCTGCACAAGCTCGTCATATTCTTTTTGTTCACGCCCTTTCTTCTTGAATACGTCAAGCCTCGTACGAAGCACCGCAAGTGGCGTTCTCAGCTCATGAGCCGCGCTCACCGAAAAACGGCTCTGCATTGCAAATGCTTCGCTCAGCTGGCCGGTCATTTGATTAAACGACTTAACCAGCTCTTGGATCTCTTCACCACCGCTCTCAACCTCAATGGGGCGAGAAAGGCTGTCCGGAGCAAGCTCACGCATATGAGAAGAAAGTTGCTTGATCGGCTTAGTATAATGACCTGCCAAAAGGTAAGCGGCACAGCTCCCCGCAATAATCACGAAAACCAAAATGACCAAAGCATCAGACAAGATTGAGCGCTCAATGCCAGCCACGTCCAAGACAATGGAAAGTCCTCCTTGCCTCAGCGAGTTTGCCGCCGCAACTTCAAGCAACTGCGCCGTTGAACGGTATACAAGCCACGTTAAAATAACACAGCAACAGCCGAGAAGGGCCACCATCAGAAGCGTCAGTTGTCCTCGAACCGACCGCAGTGGTTTCATAACCTTCTCACTCATCTTTATCATCACTGTCCTCCTTGAGGTAATAGCCCTCTCCTACCTTGTTAGAAATTGGGTCATACCCAAGTACTTCTCGCAATTTTTTTCTTACGGAAAAAATATGAACTCGCACGGAATTGCTGAAGGGATCTACGTTGCTGTCCCATGCATGCGAAAGCAACTCTTCACTGCTTACCACGGTACCTGCGTGTCGCATGAGATATTCAAGTATTGCCGTTTCTTTTTTGGTCAGATTGACCTCGGAGCCCTTGGCAAAAACTTGCCGAGACGCCGTGTCCAGTCGGAGTTCTCCCGATACGAGAGACGTCTCTCCGTGCGTGTATTCGCGCCGCAAAAGATTGCGAATACGTGCCTCAAGCTCACCAAACGCAAACGGCTTTACAAGATAGTCATCGGCTCCCGCATCCAAACCAACAATACGGTCAGCCACCGACGAGCGAGCAGAAAGGATAAGCACCTTCGTTTCCGAATGCTCCCGGCGCAGTGTGCGCAGAAGATCCAGGCCATCAACGCCCGGAAGATTGAGATCAAGCAAAATAAGGTCGTACTGCTCAATCTGGGCCATTTCAAGCGCTTCCGTTCCGTTGTCGATAAGATCAACGTAATAGCCGTCGATCTCAAGTCCTTCTCCAATGGACGTAAGGAGTTCACGCTCGTCTTCTACCACAAGGATCTTCAAATCTTCCCTCCACGCACGCATTATTTGTGCCGCAGCCATACCACGGCTGGCTCAACCATGCTGCGGCTGACAAATCGTTCCCAAACTCTTGGGAGCTTTTAAGATTGCGCCGTGAGCCGAGAATCTTCAGGTCCCCGACTCAGGCGCAATCAAAGCCTTCCACATACTAACCGATTACAGAGTGTGTCGCAGGCATTCCGAGTCGCAATGCGACACACGTTTCATGGTTACTTACTCTGAGCGAGTGCCTGCTCAACTCGCTTCTGCAGTTCACTGCCATCGAGCTTTTCAGCACCGCCGGTAATGGGATCGCCTACGAGCTTACCGTTCTGGTCGATAACCATTGTTGTGGGGAATGCCGTCAGACCCTCAATGACTTTGCCTCCCTCGCTCTTGGGATCAAGAGCGACATTGCCATACGTTACCCCCTGCTTCGTGAGGATGTTCTGAGCTTCCTTTTTGGCATCGTCGGTATACGCTGCCTCAGCATTTACGCCTAAAACGTTCACGCCCTTATCCTTGTACTTATCGGCAAGCTCCTGGAGCATGGGCATCTCCTTTATGCAGCCGGCACAACCGTTGAACCAGAACGACAAGACGGTAACCTTATTCTTCTTGAAAGTCTCGTTGTCGTACGTTTCTCCGGAAGAAATATCGGTTGCCTTAAACGTGGGGAACGTGTCTCCGCCTTTCAGGTGCATCTTAGATGCTGCCTCAGGTGGAACGTCGGACGAGCTTGTCTGCTGCTGTTCAGAAGCTGAAGCTGACGGAGCTGATCCCGAGTCCTTTTTGGCATTTGCATTACAGCCGGCCAGGGCAAATACCATAAGCACTCCCAACACGTACACCAAAGGTTTCATCGCAAACTTCTTCATACTAAATTCCTTTCTAACGTTCTCTTCTCCATGTCCTACGTATTTGTAGTACTTCCTATATGATTTCCGACCTACTTGGACGGCTCATATCTTTACTTGTGCCGTACGGCCTTCGCTGTGGTCTTTGCCGTCGTATCCGCCGCAGTCTCCGTATTCATTGCAGCCTTCGCGCCCGCTGCGGTTTTCATATTCGTTGCGGCCTTCGCGCCCGCTGCAACCTTCGTACCTGCCGCAGTCTTTGCCTTTGCAACCTTTTCCGACTTTGCAATCTCGCGATTGATCAGCATGAGCTTGGAATCGATTGCGTGTACCGGGCAAGCTTTGATGCATTCTCCACACCGGATACATTCAAGCGAAGCGTTGTTTTTGGTAATATCCACGTCCATCTTGCAGGTACGAGCACACTTTCCGCACTTAATGCAGGCGTCTTTATCAACGCGATACTGCAAGATGGAAATTCGATTGAACAGTGAATAAAAGGCGCCCAGCGGGCAGATCCACTTGCAGAACGGACGATAAAACATGATGCTCAAAAGCACGATTGTTGCCAAAATACTGAACTTCATCGTAAACAGTGTGCCAAGCGCCGCTTTGATACTCGAATCCGCGAGCGAGAGAGGAATTGCTCCCTCAAGTATGCCTTGCGGGCATACGTACTTGCAAAAATAAGGATCTCCCATGCCCACGGCATTTTGCAGCAGTGCCGGAAGCGCCCAAACCATTACGATCAAAATGACATATTTCACATACCGCAGCCATTTGAGTTTTTTGGTGCTGAACTTCTTGGGAAACGGAATCTTGTTGAGCAAATCCTGCACCCAGCCAAACGGACAAAGAAAACCGCAGACAAACCTACCCAGCAAGGTTCCGATCAAAATCAAAATGCCGGTAATGTAATACGAAAAGCTAAACTTTGAGGATCCCACCACCGCCTGAAACGCTCCGATGGGGCAAGCTCCCGTTGCCGCGGGACAGGAATAACAATTCAGTCCTGGTACGCAGACCGACTTTGCCGAGCCGGTGTAGATGGTTCCTTTTATAAAATTGGGAATGTGAGGATTGGTAAGGAAGGCCGCGCACGCCTGTACAACCCCTCTTCTGCTGACAAACCCCCATACGCGCTTTCCGAGGGCCCGCGCTCCCGTACATACCTTATTCACGGGCGCACCTACCCAATACCCACACACTCAAGGCAAATTCTTACCGCTTTTGTGAAAACGGTCTGAACCTCACCTCGAGAGGCTCCGTACACCACGAATATGCCACCCAAAACCAAAAACATGATTGGCACGAATCGAAAGCGACAATTTCTGACACACGCAAGTTTTGATTTCATACGCTCTCCCTTCTCCTGTGTTAACCAGTACAACAGAAGGGGTGTTAAATCATTGTTAAGTAACCGAAAAAACTTTGATATACAAAGCGAGAAGCCGCAATGACATCCTCTGGTGCACGTAAAAGCCCTCATATCCGAAATGAATACGAGGGTTTGATCTGTCATTTCATGCAATCTACACAGACAGCTTTGTGTTCGCAGCAACACCGCACTTGCCGCGTCGTCTGCCTCCTGTACTCACCACGACCAGCTCGGGCCGTGAAGCCGCTTGGAGCCGCGCACCGCATGCAACGCATACTTACAGCTGTTTACCAACCTTAACCAAATCCTTAGCCTGAGCACAAACGGCATCTAGATCTTCGTCGGAAGGAATCCAACCGATAACGTGAATGGGCAGTGGCATGGTAAACTCTGCTGCCTCGAGCTCAGTCTGACGGCCGTAAGGAAGAACGATGTTTGCATAATACTTGCGAGCCTGCTTCATAACCTCGCAATAGTCTGACGCGTCTTCAAAACGAGTGCTTGAAGCATAATGCTGACCAAACGCATCGTTGGAGAAGAGAATCTTGTCGTAGTCGGAATAAGTAACCATGTTGTCCAGCCAGTGGACCATTGGGGTCTGCACGAAGGTAGGGGTGCACTTACCAATGTTGAGTGTATCCCCGTCTTTCGCCGTTGACGTTGATATTCTCGCCATAGAAAGCTTTGAGCTCTTTGAAGCTCTGAGGTGCGCTTGCGTAGACCTCAGCGTTTGGTGCAAGCTCCAGAATGTGAGGAACGCTGCCGGAGTGGTTCATCTCAATGTGGTTGCAGATTAAAACGTCGATCTTTGCTGGATCGATAATGCTCTTAATGCGCTCAACCAGCCCTCGGAGAATGAACGCTTGACGGCGTCAATGGCATGCTTTCTCGTCCAAGATAAGGTATGCGTTGTAGGTAATGCCCTGCTCAGTGATGTAGCCGTGGAACTCGCGAGCGTTTCAATCCAAGGCACCTACAAAGTAGACATCGGATTTGATTTCGACAGAGCTAAGCATGTGTCCTCCAAAGGCCACAGTGCGATAATTTGACACTACAAGAATAGCATTTAGCGATCGAGGAATAGATGTTCACGTAAACTTTTCAAAAGTTGATGCTTATTATTTTCCTTACAGTTATGTTCTTTTGAAAGTGCTACCGTAAATTACATAGGTCTAAACGTATCCAGAGAGGGGAACCTATGAAAATGCTACGCGCAATGCGTGAGCCACTGAAGTATGTTCAGGGCAAAAATGCTTGTCTCGAGTTTGAAAAAGAGATGGGCTACATGGGAAAGCGCTTCCTGTTTGTTTGCTCTAACAGCGGCTACAAAGCAACCCACGACATGATCGAGCAGAGCTTCGAGGGCAAGGGCGACTATTACCGTCGCTATGAGGTCTTCGGCGGCATTTCTTCCAACGGCGAGATTAACCGCATGAAGGCTATCGTCGAGGAGGACAACATCGACGTAGTCGTCGCTATCGGCGGCGGCAGCGCTGTTGACACTGCAAAGGCAACCGCATATTACGCTGACAAGCGCATCGTTATTCTTCCTACCGTTGCAGCTACTGACGCTCCATGCACCGGTCTCTCTGTTATTTACAACGATGACGGTTCCTTTGATAAGTACCTCTTCTACCCACAGAACCCAGACGCAGTTATGGTCGACACCCAGATTATCGCTAACGCACCTGTTTCCTTCCTGGTAGCAGGCATGGGCGACGCACTGGGCACCTATTTTGAGGGTCGCGCATCCATCCGCACCGAGTCTCCTTCCCTTGAGGGAACCGGCATTACCCGCGTTGGTATGGCAGTTGCTAAGGAGTGCTACCTTACTCTTCGTGATTACGGTTCACAGGCAATTAAAGCTTGCGAGAATAACGTTGTAACCCCAGCTCTCGAGGCTATCTGCGAGGCAACCGTCTACATGAGTGGTGTCGGCGCTGACAACGTTAACTGCGCAGCAGCCCACTCCTTCTACAACGGCCTTACCTCCCTTGGTGGCCACAGCGCACCTCACGGCAACTGCGTTGCTTTTGGTACCCTAGTCCAGCTTGTTCTTGAGGGTGTTCCCCAGGAGGAGTTTGATGAGGTCCAGGACTTCTGCCTTGAGGTTGGTCTTCCAACTACCCTCGAGGAGGTTGGCATCACCACTGACGAGCAGATCAAGAAGATTGCTGAAGCTGCTTGTGTTCCTGGCGAGACCATCCATAACCTCGCTGGCGATGTCACTCCTGACGAGCTCTACGCAGCTATTGTTCAGGCTGACGCTATGGGCCGCGCTCTTAAGGCTTAAGCTTCCAGCTGTACGCCGCAACGCAGCAGCACGTCGCGACAACGTGCTGCAACAGCACATTTGCTTGAAACAGAAGGGGGCCGCAGATAAACTGCCTCCCACTTCTTGGACACGAGAAATGGGAGGCTTTTATGCGTATGGATTGTAGGATAAAGTACGGTGTTGAGGTGAGAAAGAAGGCAGCCGAGTTCTTTGCTTCCGGTATGGGATCTTGTGCAGTCGCAAGTACTCTTTTCGTTCCACGCCAAACTGTGAAAGAATGGCACCATATATACCACGCGTTTGGAAGCGAGGTGCTACTGACCATGGATGGCAAGCGGGCTCTCTACACCTACGAACAAAAGGTTGCTGCAGCAAGAGCTGTCATTGAGGGCGGCATGACAAAGTCTGAGGCGATGGCCAAGTTTAAGATTATGTCGCTGGCACCACTTAAGCGCTGGTGCAGGCTCTATCGTACAGGTGGCGCAGAGGCACTCAAGCCAAAGCCAAAAGGAAGGCCCAAAGGTTCTACGTCCAAGCCACAAGAGCGCACCCGCGAGCAGGAACTTGAGGAGCGCTGCCGCAGGCTCGAGACCGAGGTAGCCTACTTAAAAAAATTGCGTGCCCTGGTCGAGAGGGACGGGATCTGACCGGGGTAAAGGCTGAGGCCGTAAGCGCTCTGCGCGGTGAGGGGTACTCCTTGCGCCATCTGTTGGAGTGCTCAGGGCTTTCGAGGTCTACCTACTACTACGCACTGGCGCACCCAGTAAAGCCGACACGTCCAGAGCTACACTACGCGGTTGCAGAGATCTTTTCGCGTACCACAAACGGCTGCGGTCACAGACAGGTAGCCATGTGTCTGCGCGCTGAGTTGGGAGCAAAAATCGCCGACAAAACTGTTCTTAAAATCATGCGTGAGATGGGCATTTACTGTAGGATACGACGTGAGACAGACTATCACCGCTATAGCTCCTATAAGGGCATTGTCGGCGAGACTTTCGAGAACGTCATAGGACGCGATTTTTCTGCCGATGGCCCATGGAAGAAGATGGGTACCGACATCACGGAGTTTAAGCAGTCGTGGGGCAAGGCATACTTTGCTCCTGTCTATGACTTCGGGAGCAAAGAGATTGTTGCATGGAGTACGGCGAAGAGAGCGAACATGGTCCAGCAGATGGCTCTACTCGACCAACTTTTAGCGAAGATACCTGAAGGCGTAACTCCGATTCTGCATAGCGACATGGGTTGGCAGTATCAACACAGCACATGGTATAGGCGACTGAAGGATGCAGGAGTTGTCCAGAGCATATCCAGAAAGGGTAACTACATAGACAACGATGCTACCGAACAGATCTTTGGCCATATGAAAGACGAGTTCTTCCGAGGAAGAACGTGGCCTAACTTTGAGTCTTTCAAAGTAGATTTGGACGCATATGTTACATACTGGAACACACAAAGGCGTCAGGTTAAACTAAAAGGACTGACCCCGGAGGAGTTCCGAAATCAGTCCTTGGTGGCCTAGCTCTTTATTAAATTCGTCCAAGTTTTGGGACGCAGTTCAAAACCATCCGTATGTCTCTGTCCGTGCAGGTAATACGCTTACTTTACCCCTGCCTTTTCTTTGGCACGCTCAATGGCGGCAAGCTGCTCGTCGGAAAGATGAATGGCTCCTGCGCCGTGGCTGACTCCGCAACTTGAACGGTCCGCGCCTTCGTTCACGATTGAATCCATGCCATAGCGGTCGCGACCCGTATACGGCATGGTTGCCTCATGAGTCACCGGGTCAAACTCGTTTTCAAGCCTGAAATCGGCAGGACTGGAAGCGGTTCCCGAGGAAATTCCGTTTTTGTAGTTTTCCTTGGCAACCGAAATCATAAGTTTGATGCGGTTGAGCTGGTTGACCTCGGATGCGCCGGGGTCATAGTCAACGGCCACGATGTTGCTCTCGGGGTGCATTTGTCGCAGGCGCTTGATAACGGCCTTACCGACCACGTGGTTGGGCAGGCACGCAAAAGGCTGTGCGCATACGATATTGGGCGTGCCGGTATCGATAAGATCGCACATCTCAGCCGTGAGCAGCCAACCCTCGCCCATGGTATTGCAGAGGGAAAGAATCTGCTCGGCTTTCTTGGCCAACTCAAAGATGTCGGGATACGGCTCAAAACGATCGCTCTTTTCCAGCATCGTATTGATGGGGCCACGAAGCCCCTGGACCAGCTTGATGCCGGCCATATGCGAGATGCGGCTCTTAAGCTTGGTACCGAGCTCCTTGTTCGTGTTAATGGCGTTGGTCATGCCAAACAGGAAGAAGTCCACAAGCCCCGGTACATTGGCTTCGCATCCTTCTGCTTCAATGACCTTGACCAGCTCGTTATTGGCGGTCGGGTGAAATTTAACCAGAATCTCGCCTACCACGCCTACGCGCGGTTTTTCTCGATCATGTGTAAGCGGAAGCGCATCAAAGGCGTCCACGGTATGTTGACACATCTTGTAGAAACCTTTGCGGTTAATGGTGCAAATGCGTGAGCGTGCGTCAGCCATGAGCTGGTCATAAAGCTCGTTTGCCGACCCCGCCACGGCTTCATACGGACGCACGCGGTACAAAAGCTGCATGATGAGGTCGCCGTATAAAAGACCGTACACGGCACGGATTAGAAGTTCAGGCTTAAAAAGTCTGAAGCCGGGATTGTCCTCATCAAGGCCTGAGGCCGCGGAGACGGAAATGACGGGAACCTCCGGATGGCCTGCGTCCTTCAGCGCCTTACGGATGAGTGCAATGTAGTTTGTTGCTCGGCAGCCGCCGCCCGTTTGGGAAATCAGCACGGCCGTACGCGTCAAGTCGTATGTGCCCGAAAGCACCGCCTCCATGATCTGACCGGTAACCAAAATTGACGGATAGCAGATGTCGTTGTTGACATAGCGCAGACCCGTGTCAACGGCGCCCTGGTCAACCGAAGGCAGCAGCACCACGTTATATCCCACGCCCCTGAGCAGCTCCTCTACCAGCTCAAAGTGAATCGGCGCCATCTGCGGAGCCAGAATGGTATAGCCTTCCTCCTGCATTTCTTTGGTATAGCGCACCTTCTCATATGCAGCGCTCTTTGCGTCGCGATACACCGGTACTCGCCTGCGGCTCCGTCCGTCAAAAACAGTGGCAACACCGATTGTGTCCTCGGAGACACTCCGGCGAGAAGAACCTGTGTCCCGCAGCTTTTCCAGCGAACCGTCGGCCATGCGCACACCGACGGGCGCAACCTCTTCGATCTCTCCCGCAGCCGTGGCACGTTCAAGTTCTGCTCGCTGCTCTTTCAAGGCAGCCATGAGCGAGCGAATGCGGATACGTGCCGCGCCAAGATTGGAGACCTGGTCAACCTTGAGCATGGTGTAAATCTTGCCGGAAGCCTCCAGAATCTCCTGGACCTGGTCGGTGGTCAATGCGTCAAGACCGCAGCCGAAGGAGAAGAGCTGGATGAGGTCAAGATCGTTGCGGGATGCCACAAAGCGAGCCGCACGGTACAGACGTGAGTGGAACATCCACTGATCAACCACGCGAATCGGGCGCTCCGGCAACATTTTGTGCGCCACCGAATCCTCGGTAAGCACGGCAAAGCCAAACGAGTGCACGAGTTCGGGAATGGCATGGTTTATCTCGGGATCGTTGTGGTACGGACGACCCGCAAGCACGATGCCGTGCGCGTCATGCGCTTCAATCCACGCAAGGGCCTCGTCGCCGGCGCGGTGCATGGCGTCCTTGAATTCAATGTCGGCCTGCCATGCCGCATCAACCGCCGCATCAATTTCGGCGCGCGTAATGTGATTTCCGCGGAAACGTCCCTTGCCGGCTGCTGCGTCCTTCTCGCGCTGTTCGGAAATAAGCTCGTACAAACGACGCTTGAGCTCGGACTTCTTGTCGTAGGGAATAAATGGCGCCAGGTACTCGACATTCGGTGCGGACAGCTCATCCACATTGAGGCCAAGGGCCTGCGGATAACTCATGACAATCGGACAGTTGTAATGGTTGGTCGCAGACTCATCTTCCTTGCGCTCCCAACGAATACAGGGCATCCAGATGAAGTCGGGGTCTTTTTCCAGCAGGTTCATGATATGCCCGTGGGAAAGCTTGGCCGGATAGCACGCCGATTCCGACGGCATGGACTCAATGCCCTTGTCGTACGTCTTTGCGGTGGTCTGGTCCGACAAAATGACCGAGAAGCCCAGCCGAGTAAAGAACGTATGCCAGAACGGATAATTCTCGTACATGTTGAGCGCACGCGGAATACCGACGGTGCCGCGCGGAGCCGTTTCCTTTGACAGCGATTCACGATCAAAGAGCAGCTTGTTTTTGAACGCAAAGAGGTTGGGGGCCTCGTTTTTCTTGCCGCGTTTCCTGCCCGCGCCCTTCTCGCAGCGGTTGCCGGTGATAAAGCGATGTCCGCCGCCAAAATCATTGATCGTCAAAAGGCAGCTATTGGGGCAGATGTGGCAGTGCGTATTGGTGAGCTTAACCTCAAGGTTGTCGATTGCCTCTTTGTCCAGAAGCGTTGAGACTCCCGTGGCTCCCGCACGATCGCGGGCGAGAAGTGCTGCGCCGTACGCACCCATCGTGCCGGCAATATCCGGACGGATGACGTCACGACCGGTAAGCAGCTCAAACGCACGCAGCGTTGCATCTGACATAAAGGTGCCGCCCTGTACGATGCAATGATCGCCGATTTCGTTGAAATCGCGGAGTTTGATGACTTTGAACAGGGCGTTTTTGATGACGGAGTAAGAAAGACCGGCAGCCACGTCGCCGATGGTTGCTCCTTCTTTTTGCGCCTGCTTGACGCGGGAGTTCATGAAGACGGTGCAGCGCGATCCAAGGTCAACCGGCATGTGCGCCTTGGTTGCCACCTGCGCAAATTCTCGAACGTCCATCTTCATGGAATCCGCAAAGGACGCGATGAACGAGCCGCATCCCGCCGAGCAGGCTTCATTCAGCATGATGTGCTCAATGACACCGTCTTTCACCTGCAAGCACTTCATGTCCTGACCGCCGATATCAAGAATGAAGTCAACGTCGGGCACGAACGCTTTGGCACCGCGCAGGTGGGCGACCGTCTCAATCTCACCGGAATCCGCGCGGAGTGCTTCAATCAGGATGCCTTCACCGTATCCCGTCGTGGTCACGTGGCCTATGATGCAATCCTTTGGCATGGCGTCGTAGATGGAGTCCATGATCTTGCGGGCGGTGCCGAGGATGTCGCCGTTGTTATTGTCGTACCAGGTATAGAGCAGCTCGCCCTTCTCGCCCACAACTGCGGCTTTCATGGTGGTCGATCCGGCATCTATGCCGATAAACACACGGCCATGGTAGCCGGAGAGATCTCCTTTGGGAACGACTTCTTTGTTGTGCCGCTCCTTAAAGGCCTGATAGTCGGCCTCCGTTGCAAACAGGGGGTCAAGGCGGGCGACCTCTGATCCCTGAGCTCCCTTAAGATTATCGAGGGCTCCGATGAGCTCGGCAAGCGTGGTTGAGCGCTCGGTCTCTCCGGCAAGAGCCGCTCCCGTGGCAACAAAGAGGTGAGCGTTCTCAGGCACGATGATATGCTCGTCGTCCAAATTGAGCGTGATGTAGAAACGACGACGCAGCTCAGAGAGGTACTGCAGGGGACCGCCGAGGAAGGCAACGTATCCGCGGATGGGATGGCCGCAGGCAAGACCTGAGACCGTCTGGTTTGCAACGGCCTGGAAAATGGACGCCGCAACATCGGCGGGTGCTGCGCCCTCGTTCAACAGGGGCTGCACATCGGACTTTGCAAACACGCCGCAACGAGACGCTATCGGATAAATCTGCTTTGCATCCTTGGCAAGGTCGTTCAGACCGGTAGCATCTGTTTTAAGCAAGGATGCCATCTGGTCGATAAATGCACCGGTGCCGCCGGCGCACGTACCATTCATGCGCTGCTCGATGCCGTTGTCAAAGTAGATGATCTTTGCGTCCTCGCCGCCAAGCTCAATGGCCACGTCGGTCTTGGGGATAAGGGCCTCAACCGCACGTTTTGACGCGATGACTTCCTGAACAAACTCAAGGTCAAGCCATTGAGCAAGCAACATACCGCCCGAGCCGGTAATGGCCGCATATAGAGGGGCATCCCCGATAACACGTTGAGCCTTTTCAAAAAGCTCTCGAGCCGTGGCCCGGACATCAGTATGGTGGCGCTCGTAGTTGGCATAGAGCAGCGTGCCGTTTTCATCAATGATGGAAAGTTTGACGGTAGTGGAACCAACGTCAATGCCAAGCATAAGGTGGGCATCAGTCAGGTCAACAGGTTGTGCAGGAGCAAGCTCCGCTCCATTGTGTACGAGCTCGATCTTCTCGTTATTCATTATTATTCTCTCCAAGGACCAACGTTGCCAAAGCAAAACGGGGGATATCCAACTTGATTGGTTTGCCGTAAAGATCGCCCGGCGCCACAAACATGAGTGCGGTCATAAGGCCGGCCATCTGTTCATCGGTTTCGCGCATACCGCCGACAAGCCAGCGCACCAAAACACCAACTTCGGCAGAAATGGCAAAGGTCAGGTAGTAGTCAAAGAATGGACCAACGGCATGCGGATTCAAATCGTGAAGGGCGCGCTCTGCGATGGCTTCATGAGCCGTCCGCTTAAGGCGCTCGACAAACGCGGGGTCACCACCCTTGCCAAGAAGCGGCCGCAGATAGAAGCCGCGTTTGCGAATGGCGCCGAGAAGTTCGGCAGAGCCGGGACAGGGCTTATATGAGTCAAGCGCATCTTTCAGTTGCTCAAGATTGACCTCGGAAAGCGCTGACAGATAGGGCATAAGCTCTTGAAGCGCATCTTGTTCAACCCGGTCAACCAAGTTGGGGATGTCTTTAAAATGGGAGTAGAACGTACGGCGCGTCACTCCCGCACGGTCGGTAACGGCCGTAACGGTCACTTGAGAAAGATCACCGACTGCGTCAATCTCTTCCGCAAGCGCACGTCGGAGTGCAAGTCGTGTTCGTATGGAGCGGCGATCAAGCTGCAAGAGCGTCGCCGGGCGAACGACTTCCAATTCCATAGGCTGCGTCACACCGGGCTGCATCATACCGGACTGTGTCATACGTACCTTTCACTCGTTACTTCACACGGTGAGCATTATTGCACACTCTGAGAAATATTGCATGCGGAGACTGACAATTTGAATAAATTCTTTCACCTAAAATCAGAAAATTTGAAAGTCAGTTTTAATAATTTATCAGCACTTTTTGAAATATCATTATGTAACTAAACAAAACTATTTGCATAACAGGTAGTTTTTATGTTTCGCGTGTTGCTCGCGCTCAACAGGCTAAAGCCTTGAAGCAGAACAACTGCCTGCAGATTTGCAGACAGCGTTGATCCGTAATTTCAACAGCCACAGCAAGGTTACAACAAAGTAAGCGAGAAGGCCTACGAGCATGATCATACTGCCTGGTGCTGCTGGAAATGCGCCAAGTATGGCTTGGACTGCCATACTTACTGCAAGTTTGGCATATTTGAACCATACTTGCTGCAAGTTTGGCAGATATAACCATACTTGCAGCAAGTTTGGCAGCGCTGTTCCGGCAGTACCAACTTGGCGCATTTTTGGCAGTGCCATTATGACGGCCCAACTTGGCATTTTTTCGGCAGCACTGTCTTGCCAACACTAAAGTAATCAAAGAGCCTCAGGTATCTCACACAAAAATCAAAAAATAGCATGTTCCATCTTAGGAGCATGCTATTTCTCTATAGCAATTCTTTGGTTTACTTACCTATCCATCACTACTCGTTATCGCCACCCGTTGCCTTGGTTGCCGAAAGCGATTCTCCGGCATCCGACGCATCCGGCCACACCCAATCGGTAAACGCCGGATGATCGTAGCCCTTCTCGACGGCAAAGTTAAACGCATCAGTACGGAACTGCTCCCACTCAACAATCTGCTCGGACCACTTATCCGCATCGATCATACGCAGCGCATCGGCTGCCAGCGCCCAGCGATCCATATGGTTCAGGCGGAGCATATCATACGGCGTAGTCGTCGAACCCTGCTCTTCATATCCGTGAACCTTGAAGTTGTCGTGATTCGGACGGTTCCAAATCAGGCGGTGAATGGTACCCGCATACGCATGGAACGCAAAGAGGACAGGCTTATCTGTCGAGAAGAGCTTGGTGAACTCCTCATCGGAAAGCGCTTGGTCGTTCTCCTCCGCATTCTGGATCTTGAGAAGTTCAAGCACATTGACAAAGCGAGCCTTAATGCCCAGCTTGCTCAGCATATCAAGGGCTGCAAGGAGCTCCATGGTAGGTACGTCGCCGCAGGATGCAAGGACGATATCGTAGTCCTCGCCTTCAGACACGTTGGAAGCCCATTTCCACTCAACGGCTCCGCGCTTGAGTTCTTCTCGCGCCTCATCAAGGGTAACCCATGTTGGCGCAGGCTGCTTGCCTGCGAAAATAGCATTGATGCAGTTAGTGGAGGTATAGGCCTTCTCGCCCACGGCCAACAGAAGATTGGCATCGGCCGGATAATAGATGTTTACCACGTGGTCATTGTTGTAGCACTTGTTGAGCAAAACATCGACAAAGCCCGGATCCTGGTGAGAGAAGCCGTTGTGATCCTGTCGCCACACATGGCTGGAAAGCAATACGTTGACGGCCGAGATGGGCTTGCGCCAAGGAATATGGCGGACCGTTGCCTCAAGCCACTTTGCGTGCTGGTTAATCATGGAGTCCACAATGTGCACGAACGACTCATAGCTGGACCATATACCATAACGACCGGTCAACACATAGCCCTCGAGCAGACCTTCGCATTGATGCTCGGAAAGCTGTTCGATGACGTTGCCTACGGGCGAGATGTGCTCGTCATTTTCAAAGTCATCGTTAAAGCCACCAAACCACTGCTTGTCCGTTACTTGGAAAGAGGGCTGCAGGCGGTTGGATGCCGTCTCGTCAGGACCGAAAATTCGGAAGTCGGAGCGGTTCTTGTTGATAAGATCGGCCGTGTACTCACCAAGTACGCGGGTTGCCTCGGTAGCTCCAAAGCCGTGGCCCTTCTCGCCCACGGGGATCTCATACTCACGGGCGTCTGGTAGGTCAAGCAGCTGACGAAGAAGGCCGCCATTGGCGTTGGGATTAGCGCCTAGGCGAAGCTCACCGGCGGGCATGAAGGACGTAACCTCAGGACGAATGGCACCGTTCTCATCAAAGAGCTGCTCAGGTCTGTACGACTCAAGCCAATCGCGCAAAATCTGGAAGTGAGCCTCGGTATCACGAGCAGATGCCAGAGGCACCTGGTGTGCACGCCATGAGCCCTCGGTCTTCTTGCCGTCAATATAGGGCGGGCACGTCCAACCCTTGGGCGTACGGAAAATAATCATCGGGTAGTACGGGCGGGACGCATCACCTGCAGCGGCGCGACTCTTGATGGAGCAGATCTCGTCAAAGACCGCCTCGAAAAGTGCGGCAAAGCGGCGATGGATGGATGCATGATCCTCGTTATCGAACCCGGCAACAAAGGTATAGGGATGATATCCCATACCGCGAAAGAACTCGTCACGCTCTCCGTCGGAAATGCGCGAAAGAATGGTTGGATTGGCAATCTTATAACCGTTCAGGTGAAGAATCGGCAACACAATACCATCGGTAAGCGGATCCATAAACTTGTTCGTCTGCCAGCTGGTGGCAAGAGGTCCGGTCTCAGACTCACCGTCACCCACTACGGCAACGGCCAAAAGTGACGGATTGTCAAGAACCGCACCATAGGCATGGGACAGCGTATAGCCGAGCTCGCCGCCCTCATGGATGGATCCGGGAGTTTCAGGAGCATAGTGAGAAGGGATGCCGCCGGGATAGGAGAAACGGCGGAAGAACTTCTGGAGACCCGCCTCATCGTTAGTGATAAACGGATAGGTTTCGCGGTACGTGCCGTCAAGCAGCGACTGGGCTGTGCCGGCCGGTCCGCCATGGCCAGGTCCCATAAGAAAAATGGTGTTCTGATTGTGATCGCGGATAAAGCGATTGACATGGCCAAACAGAAAATTCAAGCCAGGTGTCGTTCCCCAGTGTCCTACCAGTCTATGCTTAACGTCCTCCCGGTTAAATCCTTCCTTCATAAGAGGATTGCTGCGCAGATAAATCTGGCCAATGGAAAGATAGTTTGCCGTGCGCCAGTACTTATCGACACCGGAAAGTTCATCCTCAGAGACAGGTTGATTGAGCCTTTGCCAAGGTGTTCCGATAACAGGCTGAGCCATTATTCCTCCTTTACGTAGTGTTTGCATAACGCAACACAAACGCTCCTCTTTTATGTTCTTCTCTCAGTGTAAGTGGTAAAGCGTTTTATCATTTTGAGAATTCTCGTTTACTTAAGAATTCTTTGCCTGATTTCAAAGTTTTCGCCACGCCGGAAGGTATGTTTCATTTGCCGCATACTTTATATATCCATCTATCTGTCAGTTTTTATAATGTATCGAAATCTCATGAAGAAAAGGCTTGCTTTCCAAGCTGCGTCATATCATCTATACTTGAGTTACCGGAGTTGCCTGTTGCAGATCGGGCAGCTTCATCGATTTGAGAAGCCGTTAGTGGTCGCTAACGGCTCTCTTTATGATCGCAGTTACTGTCGTGCCTTTCGGACAAGTACTTTACTGTTTCTGCAGCTAAAGTTACCAGCTTTGCTGCTAGCTCCAAAAGCAAAAAGAGTATTTCCATGGACTTCACCTCCTTCCTCAGGAGATGCCGCGGGCACAGGCTTACTCCGATAACCACTTTGAGCGTACCAAAGTAATTTGACCGTTTTTTGACCGCTTAACCTAGCGGGTTTTCATCAAAAACGGCACCTCTTTGGTAAGAGATGCCGTTCATATCGATGCAAATTTCACAGCCCAGAATCGTGCTTAATATCAAATTTATCCCAGCTTCTCCACACCGTCGCGAGAAACACGAGCAAAGAAGAGAGGTTCACGTGAAGGCTGCTCGGATCCAAACGAAAGCGCTTCGCGGAAAATACGCTCACCGTCGTCCAAGCGCTTCTCGTCGGAAGTCAGAAGCGTTGCAAGCACTTCTCCCTTCTCGACATAATCCCCGGTCTTGCGCTCAAGGATAATACCGGCTGTCATATCAATGGAATCGCCCTTTTTCTCACGGCCGGCACCAAGTGCTACGGATGCGATGCCTACGCGCTCGGCATTCATGGCACTCATATACCCGGACTCTTCCGCCAAAACCTCACGACGGAACGGAGCCACATCAAACTTTGAAGTATCCCAGATAACCGCGGCATCTCCGCCTTGAGCAACAACCATGTCTGCAAGCTTTGCCAAACCCTCACCGTTAGCAATCTGGCCGCGAGCCAGATCCCGGCATTCCTCAACGCTTCCCTTACCTGCAAGATTCAGCATATTGGCTGCAAGCTCAACACAAACGGCGGTCAAATCCTCAGGACCTTCGCCTCGGAGCGTGGCCACCGCTTCGGAAACCTCCAGTGCATTACCAATATTTTTGCCCAGCGGTCGATCCATGCCGGTAATTAAAGCGGCAGTTGTACGGCCTACATGCTCGCCGATGGAAACCATGGCCTGAGCAAGCTCGACAGCCGAATCCACTGTCTTCATAAAGGCACCGGAACCGCATTTAACATCCAGAAGAATGCAATTTGAACCTGAGGCAATTTTCTTCGACATGATGGATGATGCAATGAGAGGCACACTGTCAACCGTGGCGGTTACGTCACGCAGTGCATACAGTTTTTTGTCCGCCGGTACCAAATTGCCTGTTTGTCCGGCCACCGCAACGCCGATCTCGTCTACCTGTTTGAAGAAATCAGGTTCGGAAATCTCAACGGAAAGCCCGGGAATGGACTCAAGTTTGTCCAGCGTGCCGCCCGTATGGCCCAAACCGCGACCACTCATCTTGGCAACTTTTACGCCAAGCGATGCCACGATCGGGGCAACAACCAGCGTGGTCTTATCGCCAACACCGCCGGTTGAGTGCTTATCGACTTTGATGCCGGAAATAGCCGAGAGATCCATCATATCGCCCGACTCGGCCATGGCCATGGTAAGCTTGGCGGTCTCACGCGGCGTCATGCCCTCATAAAAGATGGCCATTGCCAGCGCTGATGCCTGATAGTCGGGAATCTCACCGGAGACATACCCGGAGATGAAAAAATCAATCTCTTCATCGGTAAGCTCACCGCCGTCGCGTTTCTTCTCAATTACATCGTACATGCGCATAAGATGTGTCCTTTCCTACCAACGACACCCACCAGTGGGTGCGTCCACCAGTGGGTGTGTTCACTTGTACCTACATGTGTTAATGGCCGCACTTACCGCTTGAAGCGTCTCCACGCTCAACGAAGTCGCCGCCCGACTTACCCGAAGGACCGCTTTCTCCTAAATCTTCAGGACCAAACCCCATGGGCAAAATCTCACGGAGCAAAAACTCGCGTGGCTTTGAGCCAACCCGGCCCAAAATCACCCGGAACGTATCGGGGTCACACCACTCACGAATTACCTGACGGCACACGCCGCACGGTGTGCACCACTCACTCACCGGACGTCCTTCAGGTCCACCAACCACGGCAATCGCAGAGAAATTTCTATGGCCCTCAAAAACGGCTCGGAAAAATGCAGTCCTTTCGGCGCAGTTTGTCGGTGTGTATGCGGCATTTTCAAGGTTTGCGCCACCATAGACGGAGCCGTCGGCACAGAGCAGAGCGGCTCCCACTGCAAAATGAGAATACGGCACATAGGCCTTCTCGCGAGCTTTCACTGCAAGCTCTACGAGAACCTGAGCCTCCGGCATCTCATTAAACGTAAAATCAGCAGCCATCTTATCGGCTTCCCTTAACATACGGAACACCGTCAGCCTTTGGAGCTACCGACCGGCCCACAAAGAGTATGAGCGTGATGATCGTAATGATGTATGGCAGCATCGAGATAATCTCGGACGGAATGGGCGTGGCTCCTCCTCCCAGAAGAATAGCCAGCTCCTGCGTAAAGCCAAAGAGCAGGCATGCGCCGTAAGCTCCCTGCGGCTTCCACTTACCAAAGATGACCGCGGCAAGCGCGATAAAGCCCTGGCCGGAAATGGCCGTCTGTGTGTACTGGGAAATAATTGCCAGCGTTACGGATGCGCCACCAAAACCGGCAAGAATACCGGAGATGATTACGCAGACGTAGCGTGTGCGACGAACACCAATGCCAAGCGTCTCGGACGCATGAGGATGCTCACCAACGGAGCGAATACGCAGGCCCCATTTGGTGCGGTACAGCACAAACCATACGACAGCCGAGGTAATAAGCGCGAGAAGTACCGTAATGTCCACATTCAAAGCCGAGAAGAGCGTGTCATTAAAGGCACCGTTGCCAAACAACTTGGGAAGCGTATTTACGGCCGGCGTTTGCTTTGCGCCCTCAAACAGATGGCCGCAGGCAAACAGTGCGATACCGGGAGCCAACAGGTTGATGGCAACGCCGGAAACCGTTTGGTCCGCATTAAAGGTAATAGAGGCAATCGCATGCAAAAGAGCAACCAAGCCACCGGCAATACCCGCGCAGAGAAGACCTACCCATGGACTTCCCGTAAGGTAGCTGCCGGCAACACCGGCAAAGGCACCAACGTTCATCATGCCTTCGATACCAATGTTCACGACGCCCGAACGCTCGGAAAGAACTCCGCCTAACGCACCGAATACCAGCGGAGTAGAGTACATAAGCGTACCGCCAACCAGCAGCACGAGGATCTTAATTAAAGCAGTCATATCCATCTCTACTTCGCCTCCTTCCCCTGAGCCGAATCATTGGTCGTTGCGTCAGCTCCAATGGTTCCTTCGGCAAGCTTTGCCTGTTTAGCACGGCGACGGTCGAGATATTCGGCAAGCATCGGAATGACACCGCCAAGCGCCATAAAGAAGACGATGGTACCGATGATAATACTGATAATTTCGGACGGAGCACCCACAACCTGCTGTACCGACTGTCCTCCGTACAAAAGACCCGCAAAGAGCAGCGATGCAGGAATGCAGCCAACCGGCGAGCAACCTGCAATAAACGCAACGGACAAGCCGTTAAAGCCGTAATTTTCAAATGCCGCAAGCACTGAAATACTATGCGGATTCAGGCCTGTGATATTCAGAGCGCCCGCAACACCACACAGGGCTCCGGAGATGGCCATACAAAGCACCAAATTGCGCTTAACGTTGATACCGGTAAACTGAGCGGCGTCACGGTTAAAGCCAACGGCACGCATCTCATAGCCCACTTTTGTGCGCATAAGCAGCCATCCGATAAAAATAGCTGCGATTATAGCGACGATAATACCAACGTTGGCATCGGTTCGCGCAATGGCATCTCCCACTATCGGAATGTCTTTAAGAGCCGCAAGACCGTCTGGGCTCGATTTCATGTCCGTAAAGAGCATCGTGTAGCCGGATGAGTTAATGGGAAGTGATTTGGTGGAATTGGCCTTATGGAATGCCTCTGAGTTCACCACAAAGTTGTTGAAGTAAAGACTGATCCAGTTAAGCATGATACTGGTAATAACCTCATGAATACCAAATTTTGCTTTCAACCATCCCACAAGTGCACCTGCGGCAGCTCCTGCAAGCATACCAACCAAAAGTACTACGGGAATCTGTAATACCGGCGGAAGGTCGAGAAGAATGCCCACGATCGTGGCAAAAACGGTACCAAAGACATATTGACCCTCGGCGCCGATATTAAACAGACCTACGCGAAATGCAAAGGCGACGGCTACACCGGTAAAGAGCAGCGGAGTTGCCTTGATGATAACGTTTGCGATGTACTTTGGCTTACCGATCATTCCGTCGATAAGCGCACCAAAAGCTTCAACCGGATCATAGCCTGCAGACGCAAGAACAATGGTCGCCACAAAGAAGCCAAATAAAATGGCCACAATTGCTGAGGTAATAGGCTTCCTCATTATTTTGGTGAGAGTAGTCACTCTGCACCACCTCCCGCCATGAGGAGGCCTGCCTGCTCCTCAGTGATAGCACCTTGCTCAAACTCTCCGACAATCTGACCCGCATAAATAACGGCAATGCGATCCGACACGTCCATAACCTCATCAAGTTCGAGCGAGATGAGCAAAATGGCCGCACCGCGGTCACGCTCGCGAATAAGCGCCTTGTGAACAAACTCGATAGCGCCCACGTCAAGGCCTCGTGTTGGCTGAATGGCAATGAGTACATCAGGTTCACCGGACACCTCACGCGCAATAATAACTTTCTGCTGATTGCCTCCGGAAAGACCTCCTGCAGCGTGATCAAAACAACCTGCCGGCCTAATGTCAAACTCTTCAACAAGCTCTTTGGCAAACTCATTCACCTTGGAATAATCCAAAGAAATTCCTTTGCCAAATCGCTCTTCGCCATGGCGCTCAAGCACCATATTTTCAGCTACCGAGAAGGGCAACACCAAACCCCAGCGCTGACGATCCGAAGGGATTGTTGCTACCGAATGGTTAATGACATTGCGCGGCGTTGTAGCCTGTATTTCTTCACCACGGATGGCAATGATGCCCGACTCGGGTTTTACCAGAGCGTTTATGGCATCGGCAAGCTCACGCTGACCGTTGCCGTCAATACCAGCAAGACCTACAATCTCACCGGCGCGAACTTCCAAATTAAGGCCGTTGACCTGCTCGATACCACGTTCATCCTTTACGTGAAGATCACGTATGGAAAGCAGTACCTCTCCCGGCTTTGCGGGCTTCTTGTCAACGTGCAAATTAACATTGCGGCCGACCATCTTATTCGCCAGTTCCGTTTCATTGGTCTTTGAAACGTCAACGGTGCCCATGTATTTACCGCGACGAATAATGGTGCACTCGTCAGCCGAAGACATAATCTCTTTCAGCTTGTGCGTAATAATAATGATGGTTTTGCCTTTGCTCACCAAATCTCGCATGATCTGAATGAGTTTCTCAATCTCTTGCGGAGTCAACACCGCGGTTGGCTCATCAAGAATCAGTGTGTCGGCACCACGGTAGAGCGCTTTTAGAATCTCAACACGCTGCTGCATACCAACCGTGATGTCTTCAATCTTTGCATCCGGATCAACGTCAAAACCGTACTCGTTAACGATCTCGAGGACCTTCTCACGTGCCTTCTTTGGATCGAGAACTCCCGCAAATGACGTGACCTCATCGCCGAGTACGATATTCTCGGTTACCGTAAAGTTATCAACCAGCATAAAGTGCTGGTGAACCATGCCAATACCCTGTGCAATGGCATCATTTGGATTTGAGATGTCTACATGCTTGCCATTGAGGAAGACTTCTCCCTCGTCCGCAGAATAGAGGCCGTAGAGCACGTTCATCAAGGTACTCTTACCTGCGCCGTTTTCACCCAGGATGGCATGGACGGATTGTTTGCGTACATCCAAGTCAACGCCATCAAGCGCTTTGAACGTGCCAAACACTTTCGTAATGCCATGCATTTGGACGGCATATTCCGAGTTAGCTTCCACGAGCCACCTCCTTTTCCCTCACGCTTTACCACCAAGGGACCCAAAAGGGCCCCTTGGCTGTAAAACCATTCACTACACGAAGTGAGAAGCCGTAAGCCTTAAGTGCCTCTCACACATACTTACTCGCCTTATGCGAGGCTCTTCTCGTACTTTGCAAGATCGTCCTTATTGGCAGGAGGCACAATCGAGCCGGCCTTGATCTTGTCGGCTGCTTCCATGGCACCCTTGTAGACCTCGTCGCCCATGAGCTTGTGATCCTCAGGAATACCGACAGCGTCATCAGTAAAGCCCAGCTCAACGGTCTTGCCGCCCTTGTCTCCGTCTTTCAGAATCTTCTTGGAGACGTCAACAACGGCCACGTTAACCTTCTTAAGTGCAGAGGTAAGAACGTTCTCGGGTGCCAGGTACGCCTGATCCTTGTCAACGCCAATGGCAAACTTGCCTGCATCCTTAGCGGCCTCAATAACGCCGGTACCAACACCGCCGGCAGCGTGGAAGACAACATCGCAGCCGTCGGAGAACATCTTTGCGGCGATGGACTTACCCTTTGCCGCATCGGTGAAGGAGTCGGCATACTGGGACTGAATCTCAACGTTCAGACTCTGCTCTTTGTTTGCAAAGAGAACACCGGCCCTGTAGCCATACTCAAACTGGTCGATGATGGCAGAAGTGATACCGCCAACGAAGCCGACCTTACCTGTTTTGGTAGTACGAGCTGCAATGTAACCAACGAGGAACGAAGGCTCCTGAGCGCGGAAGGTAACGCCCGTAAGGTTGGAAATTGAGCTGTCGTCATTACCGTTGTCGATAATGGCAAACTGAACGTCGGAGTTCTTCTTTGCAGCCTCAACAATAGCGTCTGCCATGGCAAAACCTACACCCCAAACAAGCTGGGACTTATCGTCAACAGCCTTGTCAAGGTTGGTAGCGTAGTCAGACTCCTGCTTTGACTCAAGATAGCTGACGTCCCAGCCCTCTTCTTTCTGAAGCTGCTGCATACCTTCCCACGCAAGCTGGTTGAATGACTGGTCGTTGACACCACCGGTATCGGTAACCATCTCAAGCTTTGCCTTGGTCGTGGCCTTGCTGTCGTCGCCTGCGCCCTTCTTGGTGTCGTCTTTCTTTGAGCCGCCGCAAGCCGTAAGACCTGCAAGAACAGCCATTGCACCGGCACCGGCAGCACCAGCGACAAAGCCACGACGTGAAACAGAATTGCTCATCGGACTCTCCTTACTTTTGTCCATCCCCGCATGCGCTGGGATCTCTTAAAGGGGACCATTTCCCCTTACTATCACCTGAGAAGTTGCTTTAAAAGCATCCTTCACATGGTTTAAACTACACGGCGAGAAGCACCTTTTGTTCAAATACCTTAGGACATACGGTGCTTCTCGTTGAAAACTTACTGCGATTCAGGAAGGGCAAGCGAAAGCGCTACTTCCATCATCTGCGTAAAGCTTGTCTGACGCTCTTCAGCCGAAAGGGATTCCCCTGCCAGCGGAAGATCTGATATGGTCAAAAGACACAGCGCATGCTTTTTTGCATGCACGGCATTGAGATAGAGCGCTGCGGATTCCATCTCAACCGCAAGCACACCCATGGATGCCCAGCGGGAAAGAGCCGTTTCATCCGCACCGTAGAACGTATCACTGGAAAGCACATTACCCACACGCACCGGATATCCGAGTTTCTCCGCACCGCTCACCGCCCGGCGAAGCAAATCGTAATCAGCGATTGGCGCATACGTTCCCGGCAGGTTGAATTGAGCCGCATAGTTTGAATCGGTGCAGGCGCCCATGCCTACCACGATGTCGCGCAACTTAACGCCATCGGCTAAGCCGCCGGCAGAACCAATGCGAATGATGTTGTCGACATCGTAGAAATTGAAGAGCTCATATGAGTAGATACCGATGGAAGGCATGCCCATACCCGAGCCCATAACGGAAATAGGATGACCCTGATATGTTCCGGTATAACCAAACATGTTGCGCACGGTGTTGAACTGCTCAATATTCTCGAGGTACTTCTCGGCAAGCAGCTTTGCGCGGAGTGGGTCTCCTGGCATAAGCACGGTCTTTGCAATTTGTCCTTCAACGGCCGCGTTATGCGGGGTGGGAGTTGCAGACATTTAATCCTCCTTCAAGATTTCAGAAACATGCGACGTGCCCACACCCAGCTGAGGAGCACCAAGATACGCAAGGACCGTCTCCGCTAGATCGGCAAATGTGGGGAGCGTATGCAGGTTTGCCCCGGCTTTCACACGCGGACCACATATCAGCCATGGCACATACTCACGCGAATGGTCGGTCGAAGGCGTCACGGGATCACAGCCGTGGTCGGCGGTAATCATAAGCAAATCATCCTCGCCAAGACCTGCCATAATCTCAGGGAGCTTCTCGTCAAAATACGAAAGCGCCTTGGCATATCCGTCCACATCATTGCGGTGACCATAAATCATGTCCGTATCCACCAGATTGGTGAAACACAGACCGTGGAAATCTTTATGCGTTGCCTCAATGGTTTTTTCAATACCCTCGGGGTTACCTGAGGTAAATACGTGATCGGTGGTTCCGCGATGCGCAAAGATGTCATAAATCTTACCGATGGAAAGCACGTCAAAACCATGGTCCTTCAGCTGATCCAACATGGTGGTGCCTGTTGGTTCAAGCGAGAAATCATGGCGGCGAGACGTGCGTGCATAGGGCCACTCACCCTCAAACGGACGGGCAATCACACGAGCAACGCCATGCTTGCCCTGAAGAATCTTGCGCGCAATGCGACAATACTCATAGAGCGTCTCAACGGGAACAACATCCTCATGAGCGGCAATTTGAAATACGGAATCGGCCGAGGTATAGACGATAAGAGCTCCGGTATCGACCATCTCTTTACCATAGTCTTTTATGACTTCAGTTCCTGAATAGGGCTTATTGCAAAGAACCTTACGGCCGGTCTGCCGCTCAAACTCCTCGATGATTTCTTTTGGAAAACCCTCTGGGTATGTTGGAAAACGCTCAGGTGATATAACACCTGCCATCTCCCAGTGGCCTACCGTTGTGTCTTTTCCTGCCGAGCGCTCTTGCATACGCGCAAACGCACCGGTGGGATGCTCGATAGGAGCTAAATTTGTCTTATACACCGAATCAAGCGCGCCATCAATATTCAGAAGACCAAGCTCTGTCATATGAGGGATATGCAAGCACGGACTTGTACCGCAGGCGCACAGCGTATTGCTGCCTTCATCTCCATATGCAGAAGCGTCGGGCTCTTCTCCAATACCAAAACTATCAAGTACAACGACAAACACACGTTTTGCCATAGATACCTCCTGTTCTGCAGGTTCCTTCTTGGACAAATCAAAAAGCAACCGCACAAATGTACAAGACTATATTTTATTACACTCTTTTTTCTCTCAGGCTCAGACATGCTTGGTTTACCGGTCACCGTTTAATTAATTCTGCAAACGGTAGTAAGCAATTGCTTACTACCGAAATAGAAATCAACAACACGCTCGCACCGAAGATTCTCAAGATAAAAGAAGGGAGAATCGCTATTTGTCTTAATTTTTCTATATAAAAACTAAAACTCTTGCAGTACACTAATCATGTAGATTTTGTTCAGGCTAGAAGAAAGCGATATCATAGTATGCTTACAGAAAGAGAACAGCAGATCTTCAACTGGATCAAAGAGCAGCCTTCTATTACCCAGAAAGAAATTGCCGAACGAGCAGGTATTTCTCGCTCATCAGTATCCGTACACATCAGCAATCTCACCAGTAAGGGAGCCGTCCTTGGACGTCGCTATATCTTGTGCGACGCTCCCTATGTCATGGTAATCGGTGCCGCCAATATGGATATTGCCGGAAGTCCCGATGGAAAACTCATCGCTTCCGACTCAAACCCCGGTGCGGTACGTATGTCTGCCGGTGGCGTTGGTAGAAACATTGCTCACAACCTTGCCCTTCTCGGCAGTAAGGTACGTCTTCTTACCGCATTCGGACAAGACGCAAACGCTCAGGAACTTAAAGACGGCTGCTGTGCCGTTCATGTTGACATTGATCCTTCAATGACCATTCCCGGTGAGCCCACATCTACGTACCTCTTTATCATGAACGAGCATGGTGAGATGCAGCTTGCCATCGCAGATATGGACATCTACAGGTACCTCACGCCTGAGCGCATGGAGGAGCGCATGGATCTTATCGACCATGCCGCCGCGGTTGTAATTGACACAAACCTGCCTCAGGAAACGCTCCGCTATCTCGCTGATCACGTCAGCGCTCCTATCATCTGCGATCCCGTCTCCACTACAAAGGCCAAGAAAATCCGTCACCTGATTGGTCGTTTCCATACGCTGAAGCCCAACCGTCTTGAGGCTGAGTTGCTCTCCGGAATCACCATCCACGATGACGCATCCCTTGAGCGTGCAGCCAAAGAGCTGCTCGAAACGGGCCTTAAACGCGTCTTTATTTCTCTCGGCTCTGACGGACTTTATTGCGCCGATGCAAACGAAGCCTTCAAGCTCCCGCTTCATGAGACAAAGGTCGTCAACATGACCGGAGCCGGAGATGCCATGGTTGCCGGAATTGCATGGGCATTCACTAAAAAAGCCTCACTTAAGCGCACGGGTTGCATTGGCCTGGCTGCAGCTGAAATCGCAACGGAGAGCGCTTCTACCATCAATTCGGCACTCACCGGTTCGGCCGTAATGCACCGCATCAAGAATTAAGCCGATAGGATGGACACGTCAAAATGAATGAAACCATGAATGAATTTCTCGAGATTTCTCCTGAGGTAGCCGAGGCGCTTGCCACCCATAAGCCGGTCGTTGCGCTTGAGTCAACCATTATTTCTCACGGAATGCCGTACCCGCAAAACGTGGAAACCGCACTCAAGGTTGAGCAGATCATTCGCGACAACGGCGCCGTGCCCGCAACAATCGCAATCATCAATGGGCGTCTGCGCGCCGGACTTTCTGCGGATGAGATTGATTATCTGGGCAAGAAGGGTCGCGAGGTTGCCAAGGTAAGCCGTCGCGACTTGCCGGTTATTGTCGCCGAGAAGGGCGACGGAGCAACTACCGTTACCACTACCATGATTATTGCTCATATGGCCGGCATCGATGTTTTTGCCACCGGTGGTGTCGGAGGCGTTCACCGTGGAGCGGAGACAACGATGGACATCTCCGCAGACCTGGAAGAGCTTGCACAGACTCCCGTTATGGTTATCTGCGCCGGTGCAAAATCCATTCTTGATCTTGGATTAACGCTTGAATATCTTGAGACCAAGGGCGTTCCCGTTCTTGGATACCAGACCGATGAACTCCCCGCATTCTATACGCGAAAGAGTGGCTTTAGCGTTGATCGCAGAGTTGACTCGCCGCGTGAGCTGGCTGAGATTTTCCACGTCAAGCGTGAGCTGGGACTTACCGGCGGAATGTTGGTAGGAAATCCTATTCCTGAAGAATATTCGATGGACAAAGCCGTCATTGATGCCGCTATAGAGAAAGCACTTACGGACGCAGCCGCACAGGGCATCCACGGCAAAGAAACAACCCCGTTCCTCTTGGCAAAAGTTGCCGAGATCACCGGCAACGATTCGCTTGAAGCAAACATCCAGCTCGTCTTCAACAATGTTGCCCTTGGTGCAAAGACCGCAGCTGAGCTTTGCAAGCTTAAGCAGGCGTAATAACGGCAGGGATCAATGCAGGCAGGAATCTATATGGCGAGAAGATCTGAGATATAGTTCTGCATAGCGTCCTGCAAAATATCTACATATAGGACAAAACACCGCCACTCATAAGGGTGGCGGTGTTTTTTATCTTGTCTTAAACCTTAGGTGAAACAGTGGTTTTAGCAAAACCTTACTCAGAGTTACTCAGAGACGATTGCAATGCCACTTGAAACACCAAGGCGATCGGCTCCGGCCTCAACCATTGCAAGCGCCTCGTCTTTGGTGTGAATACCGCCGGCAGCCTTCACCTGACACGCGTTGCCTACGGTCTCGCGCATAAGTTGAACGTCGTGGACGGTTGCGCCGCCTGTGCTAAATCCCGTACTTGTCTTTACGAATGCAGCGCCGGCTGCAAGGCAATCCTTACAGGCGCGCGCGATCTGCTCGTCATTCAAAAGGCAGCACTCAAGAATGACCTTAACGGGAATGGTTCCCGCAGCTTCAACAACGGCTTTTATATCAGCTATAACGTAGTCGTCGTCGCCGGCAACGAGGTGACCGCCGTTAATGACCATGTCAATCTCGGTTGTCTTGTCTGCAACGGCCTGCTTGGCTTCCGCCACCTTTGCCGCCGTTGAGCAGGCTCCCAAAGGAAAGCCGATGCACGTTGTGATGCCGACGCCGGATCCTTCAAGTTCCTTGTGGGCAAGCGTCGTCCAGCAGCTATTTATTGCCACCGTCTTAAAGTGGTACTCGCGGGCCTCTGCGCAAAGTTTCTTAATGTCCTCAGCCGTTGCATTTTGCTTGAGATTTGTGTGATCGATAAGACCATTGAGCTCCATGTTTCCTCCTGTACGTACGACTTTGATGTACACCTTAGCCACATCTTGATTGGCCTCGTTGCGTTGTGTCTAGCTGCGCTACACCTCAACGCACTCAGTGACATCACGAAGTCGTATCCTCGTTTTTCTCGGCGTATCCAACATAATGCATAAACACTGTGCATTACAAACACAAACATATATTGTACGTCTTGCAGGCAAAAAGCAGCCAACTCTTCGGCGAACGAATCTTTTTGGCCGTTTACGGGAAACGTTTTATACCAAAAAGCCCGGGCCGCACAACGCGACCCGGGCCGGCATCTACATCATTCAAATGAATGAATCTTAGAACTCAACAGGCAGATCATAGTAGACGCACTTGAGCAGCTGCTCCATCTCTTCCTGCGTAGGCTTACGCGGGTTGGAAAGGGTGCAAGCATCCTCGATAGCAAGGCGTGCAACCTCGGGAGCCTTCTCGAAGAACTCCTTCTCATCAATGATAGAGGTCTCGGACTTAGTGCCGCCCTCACCGTAATTCTTGATGCCCTGTGGAACATCCAAAGAGTCATTGATGTCGCGAATCTTCTGAACCAATGCAGCTACGAGCTCGTCCTCGGTATTGCCCTCAAGGTGCAAAATCTCTTTGGCAATGTAAGCATAACGAGTCTTAGCGCGGGCATCGCGAGCGTTGAACTGGATAACCTTGCCAAGATACATGGCATTGGCGCAACCGTGGATGATATGTCCACCAGAGAATGCGGCGCCAGTTTTGTGAGCCATAGAGTGAACGATTCCCAAAAGGCCTGAGGAGAATGCAATACCAGCGATGCACTGTGCTTCATGCATATGTTGACGCGCCTCTTTATCGCCCTTGTAGGACTTTGGAAGCCACTCAACAATCTCGCGAATTGCGTGCAGAGCGTCTGCATCGGTAAACATGGAAGCTGCAGTGGAGACGTATGCCTCGATAGCGTGGGTCAGTGCGTCCATACCGGTATGAGCAACGAGCTTCACGGGCATGCCATAGGTGAGCTCAGGGTCAACAATGGCAACGTCAGGGGTAATCTGGAAGTCAGCGATTGGGTACTTAACGCCCTTCTGGTAATCGGTAATAATCGAGAAGGCCGTGACCTCGGTTGCGGTACCGGAAGTAGAGGAAATTGCGCAGAAGTGAGCCTTGGTGCGGAGCTCGGGAAGGCCAAAGACCTTGCACATATCCTCAAAGGTTGTCTCGGGATACTCATACTTGATCCACATTGCCTTCGCGGCGTCGATTGGGGAGCCACCGCCGATGGCAATGATCCAGTCAGGCTGGAACTCAGACATCTGAGCAGCGCCCTTCATAACCGTCTCAACGGACGGGTCAGACTCGACGCCCTCAATGTGAGCAACCTCAAAGCCTGCGGACTTCAGGTCGTTCTCGACGTCATCCAGGAAGCCGCCACGACGCATCGAGCTGCCACCGGAGACGATAATTGCCCTCTTGCCTGTAAGGTTCTTAACCTCGTGGCGTGCGCCCTCACCAAAGTACAGGTCGCGCGGGTTCGTAAAACGTCCCATATCATTTCCTCTCTCTATTTTTCCACCATATCCCATATATAGCGGACAAACGAGGACTTGGTTCCTCGTTTTTTGTACACGATTTCTCGTTTATGTATACAAGACACCATTCCGTAATCTATCACAAATATGCAAAAACTGATAACGTTAATACGCCAACGGTATGCAAAAAATGCCGCCGGTATGGTCTTGCCAACACGATCTTAAACAGAAATGGCCTGACGCTTGATCCGAAACAGTTGCAACCGACAGGAGAGCCTTTGGCGTTCGATCCAAAAAAGGAAGACTTTGATCGCCTGTTTATCCATCATTTGATAGAGACAAGCGCTACCGAACCGCCCAATCCTCAGCAGTTCAACTCCTATGTTGCGCACTTCTCAGACAATCCTGACGCACTGATAGCCTCGGATGAAGACCGGGCGTTTCATCTTATGGCACAAGCTGTCGAGAAGATCGACTATCTTCTGCCAACTGTAAATGAATCGGAAGGCAAGCCCTTTGTACTCGACGGCCAAAAGCTCCTTGCGCGTGCCTGTGAGCTCGACCCCCATTGCTTTGACGCGCTCCGCATGCATCAAGCAATGGCTTGTACTGCACTTGAGGATCACTTCCAATACCTCGTTGAACAAGAGGAGGAAGTCCATCAGATCTGTATCGAAAAGGGCGCCGCTGCCGCAAAGGGTGTCTCCGAAGAGTTCGCGGAGGCTGTCGTTGAGCTCGCAATGCGCCCCTATTATCGCTGGCTTTCGGCTCTTGCAACCAGGGCACTTATTTCAGGCCGCAATAAGGCCGCTATTTCCTATGGTCAGAAGCTCTTCTCGCTTGATCCAACCGACTTTGGCGACATTCGTTTTACGCTTGCACTTGCGTACGCAAAACTTGAGGATGCCGATGGCTTGGCAAAGTTGGAAAAACAGTATGCAACCGTTTTCCCTCCCCGACCTCCGGATGATGCGTGGATGATGCTGGCGCGGATGGCACTTGCGTTTAAAACAAACAACCGTGAATATGCAAATGACCTGCTAGACAAGCTGCTTGCGCGCTACAAAACCGGTGCGCTTACGCTCTTTATACAACGGGATCTCCCGAAGGGTGAGTACGCCCGACTGAATGTCGAGCCTTATTCGGAGGATGAGTTGATCCTTGCGGTCTCTGAGGCAGCCGTTCTCTTGCAGGAAGGCAATGATTTCACGGGTCGCGGCATTTTTGGACGCTGGCTTGGCAGCGAGATTGAGCGGCGCTATCCCGCACGCATTAAAGACTTTCAAGCAGATTTTTTGCATACCATAGACGATTTGCGCGACATAACGGACTTCGGAGAAGGTTTTGATTTTGGAGACGGTCTTATCTTCGGAGAGGGCGGAGGGGATCTTTCATGAATCTCACCGAGGAACTGGTTCAGAGATGCGCCCTCAAACGACGCGCCTCTATCGGCTCAATGTCCGACGCTGCCTATGAAGAGCTTCTTTTGGCGGTTCAATCCAACCTCAAGTCGTACGCTTCCGAAACCGATGAGCTCCCCATGTACCACCTTGCGCAAGCGGTTAAGCGATACCAAGACTCCCAGCTCAATGACGATTCCTACACCGACGAGGAGTTCGTGCAGGCTCGCATCACACGACTCCAGACGTTTTTGCACGCACTCGAAAATATTCGCGAAAAGTACGGTGAAAACACCGATCTCTTACGTATGGATGCACTCATTCATACATCCGACCCCGAAAGCCTGCTCCAGGCACTGCTCGCAATCCAAAACCAGGCGGAAAAAGAAGCAAAACGTACTTCCAATCTTGAAGACTCAAAGACCTCCGCGACAATCCCCCACGACACCTGGACCGATGTCTTTGCGCGCCCTCGATTACGACTACAGGCAGCAATTGGCCGGGCGTATGCGGACACCGCTCGGTTTAAGCTTGCTGCCACAACCTGCGAGCAGCTTTTGGAAGAATCTCCCTCTGATGCAGTCGGAGCCCGCTTCACGCTGGCTCTCACGTATGCGCGCCTCGAAGATGAGGCAGCGCTCAACAGGCTTGACGACAGATTCAATCACCACAGCAATGCATGGATTGAGCTTGCCCGAGCCATCCTGCTCTTTAAGCTCTCACGTATCAGTTCCGCGAGAAGAGCGCTCAAGAGCTACCAGATGAACACCGAAGGCGGAGCATTTGCCCTTCTGCACCCTACCTTCGTTGATATATACATCCCCGATAGACCGGAAGTAAAAACCGGCAGTTTTAACGAAGCACTTCTCGCCATTCATGAAGCGGAACCTGTCATTGTTGACGTTCCGGATTTTGTTGAATGGGCAGGTAACATCCCGGAATTTGCTGCCGCATCCGATGCATACGCCGCGGCAAATGGATTTGATTTGGATGAATAAATAAAATTGCTCCCGATTGAGGCTCACGTTTGCTATACTCTTTCTTTGCGTCCCCATCGTCTAAAGGTTAGGACATCGCCCTTTCAAGGCGGCAATGCGAGTTCGATTCTCGCTGGGGGCACCATATGACGAGAAAAGCCGCCGGTCACACGCCCGACGGCTTTGTTTTTATTCGTCTTTGGCCTCATCTTCATCGCCATCATCGTCAATGCCGAGAAGTTCGTCGGCTTCACTCAATGAGCCTATCGCCGTCACACCCTTGAGAGTGCGCTCCATTGCTCGCGTACGCGTGCCAACAAGTCCGTCAATGGTCTTTGAAGCCGTGCTGAGCTGCTTTTGCGCCTTCTCAAGCTCCCTGCGGTACTTAGGAAGCTCTGCTTTAACTGCGGAAAGTACCTTCTGTATCTCGTCCGCACGCTTTTGGATTGCCACGGTCTGAAAGCCCATTTGCACGGCGTTGAGCAGCGCTGCCATGGTAGATGGCCCTGCGACGTTAACGTGCCATTCGCGCTGGATCTGCTCAACCAGCCCCGTGCGATTGACCACCTCGGCATACAGGCCCTCAAACGGAAGGAACAGAATGGCAAACGAGGTAGTGGCCGGCGGAGCAACGTACTTCTCGTGAATATCTTTTGCCTCGCTCTTTAGGCGGGTCTCAAGCTCTTTCCAAGCAGTCTCAACGGACGCGGCATCTCCTGTGTCCTTTGCATCTTCCAAGCGCCCATAGGTTTCACCGGGAAACTTTGCATCAATGGGCAGATACACGAACTCATCGTCTTTGCCGGGGATCTTGACGGCAAACTCAACCCTGTTTGAGCTGTCAGGAACGGTGGCAACGTTGGTGTCATATTGCTCGGGCGAAAGTACTTCCTCAAGAATTGCTCCAAGCTGGACTTCACCCACAATACCTCTGGTCTTAACGTTGGAAAGAACTTTGCGCAGGTCGCCGACACTTTCCGCCATCCCGCGCATCTCTCCCAGACCTTTGGAAACGGCTTCGAGCTGATCGTTCACCACCTTAAACGACTGGCTGATACGGTCGTTTAAGGTCTTTTGGAGCTTATCGTCAACCGTGGCACGAATCTGCTCAAGACTCTTGCCGTTGTCTTGTCGAATGGCAATAAGCTGCTGAGAAACGCTGTCCTGAACACCCTTCAGCGTAGTACTAATGCCGGCCTGCATATCGGCACGACCCTTTTCCTGGGCCACGCGAACGTCTCCAAGCTCCTTTGATGTCTTAGCCTGAAAGTCGGCCATTGCGCGCTCCAGACTATCCACCTTGTTGGTCATAGTAACAAGACGTCGGTCAAGCCCGTCAACCGCCACTTGCGATTGCTCTCGTGTGTGCCTCATCTCAGAGTCGATTTTTTGATTGATAGCCGCCTCTGAACCTGAAGTGTCTTTTGTGCAGCTCCACGACATACCTGCAAAAATAGCAGCGACAAGAGCAGCTCCGGCAGCTACGATCAAAATTAATGTATCTGTTTGCATAATTGCACCAACTCCGATTTGATCTGTTTATCTGGCTCAACACTTCACTTATATGAACCCAACGGTTCACAGTTTATTGCGAGATTTCGTTGGCATCCATAAATTTCATCACGTTCTTGTATTCTTTCTTCGTCAGTTCCGATAAGAGTCTACTAACTTTTATTTTATCGAGATATGGCCAGATACCAAGTACAGCATTAATGTCTTTCTTAGCTTTATTCTTACGCTGTATATTAATAATCATCTTATGCACGGCATAAGCCTCGGGAGTTGGTACTAAGACTGAGTAACCCAAACATACTGTTTCTATCGTATTGCTAAAGAGAATTTCCATATGACGCAAAGTCTGCGCTGTTACACCGATGTTAGTCTTTAAGGAAGTCTCAACACCTGCTCCTACCTTACTAATAAGAAACTCAACTTCAAGACCAGAAACGTCGGAAAGTTTCGTAGTCCTATTGAAATAATCAGATTCTACAAGAAACCCCTCTTCCTGTGCCAAAACAGCAAGACTTATGGGTGGATTTGGACGACGTAGATTTTTTACAAGAAAGTCTACGTCCAGTGTTCGAATGTTAGGTGTGAAACCAGTAAGAATACCGGCTTCATGGTAAACAAATTCGACCCAAGAACCAATAAGAATTACATGTTGTTGACATCCCGCTCTCTCAATAAGAGACAGCACTCTCATAAACGCTCTTTGCTGTTCATTCATATCGTAGTTTCTTTCCGAGTGCGCGTTCAATTTGTTTCCTGGAACTCTCTTGCTCTTTGAGGGCTTGCTTGAGTTTTTTGCGACGCGCAATCATCTTGCGCATCTCACAAATATTACTCGCAGGTATATAGTCTGATCTCACTTTATCTTCCACACGATAATTGAGGTAGTAATACTCATGCCCTCTTACTATACGCACACGGATACAACCTTTTGGCAAGGTTTTCAATTCGTCACTCATTTGGCGACTGAGTCTTAGAGAACGATCGTATTCTTCTCTGAGAACGTCTTCTAAAACTGACATGAAAGACACCTCAATTACCCTACAAATACGAATTATATTGTCTATTGTAGGGTAACAAATTTTCAAAAGCAAGAGCGAGAAGTACCTGAAATCCAAGTACTTCTCGCTCTATAAAATAACCGCATCAAAGCGTAATGGCACCGTTAGTGCGTTACATCCTCAAAGAACTCCCACGCTTCAGCGTCGGTTGCCCCTTCATGTACAATCTTTCGAACTGCCTCAGCCATCTGCAGTGGGTGTGTACTCTGGAAGATATTGCGTCCCATATCAACGCCGCGAGCACCCTTGCGGATAACGTCATACGCAAGGTGTAAAGCATCACGCTCGGGCAATTTCTTACCTCCGGCAACTACAATCGGTACCGGGCAGGCTGCCACAACCTCTTCAAAGTCATCGCAGTCGTAGGTCTTAACAATCTGTACACCCATCTCGGCAATAATACGAGTTGCCAATTTGAAGAAACGACCGGTGCGTTCCATATCCTTTCCAACCGCACAGACACCGAGCGTTGGAATGCTGTAGTGAAAACCGGCGTTCACTACCTGACTCAAATTGTCGATGCTGGAAAGCTGTCCATCACCGCCGATGAATGTCTGAACGGCCATGCAATCGGCATTCATGCGGATAGCATCCTCAATATCCACGGCAACAACCTCATGAGAAAGATCTGCCTGAAGCATCGAGGAACCCGAAGTTACGCGAAGCGCAATTCCTTTTGAAATCTGAGGAGGAACACAACTACGAATTGCACCTCGCGTACCCATAAAGCAGTCCACATAGGGGGCAAGCTTTGGAAGCAACAGGTCAAGACGCTCAAGACCGGCGGTCGAACCCATGAAATACCCATGGTCAAACGCAAACATAACCGTATTACCGCTTTTGGGATCAAAGATGTTAGAGAGATGCTTTTGCATACCCCAATCAAGGTTGTTGGCACCCTTTACATAAAATCCCTGGTCATTGGCAAAGGGGGTATCAACGTGATAATCCTTAGCAACTTTAAGGCCATCAAGATCAGCCATATACGTCCTTTCTTTGAAACGAACCTGTGCTGCGCCGATAGAGGCAGTAATCGACGCGGCACAGGGAATTACAACGAGACTAAATGAAGCAAAGCTTGTATCCAATACGCACGAGAACGGTTTGCCGTCCTCTTAAAGTATCTTTGGATTCTAGAATGCGTAGTTGTTCATGTTCTCTTTCGTGAACACAAGGCGCTCGGGGAGAAGTACCACGCCATTGTTCTTCTCGGCAGTCTTAGCGCCCTCAGCAATGGAGTCATTGGCCTCCACCTTGACATCGCCGATGCTTGGGATGGAGATAGTGTCGCCAACCTTGACTTCGTTACCGGCAGCAAGGTAAGCCGCCACATAGCAGCCCATGGCACCCTGAACGGCACAATCCCAAAGACCCCAGTTGTAAATGGTTCCATGCTCGCAATAAGACTTGATAGACTGTGGAGAAGCAAAGCCGGTAATGGTCACCTTTTTAGCATCGTAGCCCTTGTTTTCTGCTGCCTGGAGCTGACCGGGAAGAGCGGTTGAATCGTTACAGATAATGAGATCAATCTCCGGATAGGCGTCGAGAATTCCCTCACCAATGGTAATTGCCTGCTCTGCATCCTGATTGGAATAGTAGTTCTCATGAACGTTCTTCCACTTTGGATACTTCTCTTTGATGATCTTCTGTGCGGCTACCTGCCAAGAATTCTGATCGGTCACCGTCGCCTGAGAGTAGTGCCAGACATAGGTAATCTCATCCTTTTCGGGATCTTTACCGCGCTCTTTGAGACCGGCAACACCCATGTCAACAAGCATCTGTCCAAGGATCTCCGGGGTCCCTTGGGAAACCATCAACGTACGATCCTCGGGGTTGGAGTCAGAGTCCCATGTGGTTACGACAATACCCGCAGCCGTTGCTTTTTTGAGCGCGTCGGAAACACCGTTTGCATCTACGGTAGAAATGCTGATTGCATCCACGCCATTGGCAACCGCCTGATTAATGACGGATACCTGAGCGGAAACGGATGCGGTTGCATCGCCGATGTAATCGACGGTAAATCCCCATTCCTTCGACTTCTCCTGAGCGCCTTTGTTGGCAGACTCAAAGAATGCGTTGCCGGTAACCTTCGGAATGAATGCCACGGTCTTGCCCTTGACATCTCCGCCGCCGGACTGCTTTTTATCGCCGTCATCCTTCTTTGTTTCACCACCACCGCCGTTACAGCCCGTAAGAGCGAGGCCGGCAGTTACCGCCGTAAAACCAGCTGCACCAATAAAACCGCGACGAGTCATATCTTGCATAGTCGAACCTCCCTTTCGTGTGTCCGGCACACGCCAGACACGAGCTTCCCGAAGCGTTAGGCCTCGGCTGATTTGCCACTCCCCATGAGCAGCGATTGTAAAAACGTACCGATATGCATACCGCTTGCCGCCGAGCGGAACACGATAACGACAACAAGCAAAATGCCAACAGGAATATTGAGGTACTGCGGGCTTACTTTGAAACACAGAGGTAAACCAAAGCGTAAAAATGCGATTACAAAAGATGCAAGGGCAGTGCCCACGATGGATCCCTTGCCACCGGTGGAAAGCGTGCCGCCCAAAACAACGGCCGTAATGATATCCATTGTCAGATCGGCACCGAGATCTGATTTTGCGGTTCCCAGATATGCCGTTAGCACGATACCCGCAATAGCTGCCGACAATGCACTTAACATATAGGTGGACATAATAACGCGACGACTGTTGATACCTGAAAACTCTGCAGCGCTTTGGTTAACACCCACAAGCGTGATACGCCGTCCGTACTTCGTCTTATGCAGCAATATAAAAGCAATGCAAAGCATAAGTACATATATCAGCAGCTGGAACGGAATGATGTCAAAAAGCTGAAAGTTAGCTACAAATTTAAACTCGGGCGGAAAGCCACCGATACCTTGGTAACTTTCGGTTTTTGAAAGCGTAGAAATCAGAAGCGCCAGGCCTGAATACAAGAAGCTTCCGCCCAATGTAACCACCATAGCCTGAACGCGACAGTAGGCAATAAAGAAGCCGGACAGCGCACCGCAGGCAACGGCTAAAACAACGGCAACCGCCACCGCGCCCCAAATGGGAAGACCAAAATCCTGCCAACTCACACCAATGGTAATGGATGTAAGCCCCACAAGAGATGCTACCTGGATATCAATACCACCTGTCACCATAACCAGCGTGACAAAAAGTGAAATCATAAAAACGGGCAAATTGTCGTTAATACTCGTAAACAGCAATGCCGGACGCAAAAATTTCGCGTTGGTAGAGCCGAAAACAGCAAATTCAATCACCAGAAGAGCTACGAGGATAAGGTTCCAACTGGTTTGGCCGTGAGTTAGGAGTCGTTTTATCTTCTCGCCCATCAGCGCTCACCTCCCCTTGTGTCCGAGGAGTCCAAGACTTCTGCTCCAAATTCAGCAATCTGCTCGGCAAGTTGCTCCGAAACCGGCTTCTGGGCAACACGAGCATTCAAGCGAGCGTGTCGATTTTTAACGATTGAGCGGTGCTGAAGCAGCGCGTCCACGACAACAATGACAATCAAAATAACACCCGTAATGGCATTGTCATAATTTGACGAGAAGCCCATAAAGACCAATAAATAGCTGATAGACGCCATGATGACAGACCCAACAGCAGCACCGAGTACGGAACCGACTCCTCCCAGAAGGCTCACTCCGCCAAGAACGCATGCTGCAATGGCTTTCATCTCGTAACCATTGCCGGACATCGGTGTCACAAAACCAATACGACTGCAGAAAAGGATTCCTCCCACTGCAGCAAACACGCCGCACAGCACATATGCCAAAATCTTGGTACGAAGCGTCGGAATGCCCACGAGTGTAGCGCCGTTTGCATTGTCGCCAACCGCCGCAAACCAACGGCCCCGACGAGTCTTGGTAAGCACCATATGGATAATAACAACAAGTGCAATAACCGCACAGTAATAGACAGTAAGGTCACCAACGCCCGTTACCGCAGAGAAATCCTTGAAACTTTTAGGCAAGTTTTCAACCCACGCACCATTGGTATACACATATATGATGCCACGAAGGATTCCATTCACTCCCAGCGTAAAAATAAGTGACGGAGCCTTCATGACAGCGACTCCCCATGCATTGATAAGGCCAATGGCCGCTCCAATGACAACGCCAACGACAACCGCAGCGATAAGAGGCTGTCCATCGCGGAGCATCGTTCCAACCACAGCAGCAACAAGTCCAAGGTTTGATCCAACGGACACATCAATCTCACCGATAAAAAGCGTAAAAGCTACTCCTACCGCTACCAGCGTATAAACAACCGAAGTGTTGAAGCAAGCAGCAATGGTAGCCGGTGTCAAAAAAGCAGGATTGATAGAACCCACTACAAAAAAGAGGGCAATCAAAAAGATCAAGCTACTGAGTCCGCGGGCTTTCATGAGGCGTTTTACAATATTCATCGGGCACCTCCTCACAGGCCAAATGCAGCGGACATCAAATTGTCCTGAGTAATAGCTGATTTTTTAAATTCATGATTAATGCGTCCGCGATACATGGTGAACGCACGATCTGCAAGTTCGATAATTTCTTCCATATCAGAAGAAATCAAAAGAATCGAGACACCCTGTCTACGAAGCTCCTGAATTACCAGATACACATCGGCTCGAGCAGCTGCGTCTATCCCTCGCGTAGGTTCGTCCAAAATGACTACCTTGGGTTTAATGGAAAAAGCTCGACCGATAACAATCTTTTGCTGATTGCCACCTGAAAGGCCGCCAACTTCTTGAGTAAGACCGGTAATTTTTGTGCGGAAATTCTCAACATATCTCTGAGAGATTGTCTGCTCTTTCTTTTTGTTAAGAAGCATTCTTCCTAAAACAGTACTCCCCAACAGGGAACTTGTTGTATTCTCAGCAACATCTCGTATCCTAAAAAGACCGTCATTGAAGCGATCTTCCGGAACATAACTCAGTCCGGCGGCAATAACTTCTTTTGTTGGCTTGCCGGTAATGTCTCTACCGCCTACCGAACAGATACCTCCCAGAGTTTTATCCATACCATAAATTGTTGTCGCCATCTCAGAACGACCTGCTCCCACAATGCCGGCAAGGCCCACAATCTCACCGGGATAAATGGAGAGGTTGATATCGGCAAACCCATATCCAGAAAATCCTGACAACTCAAAAACAGGCTCTGCCGTATAGTCAATTTGTGCACTTTCCCGAGCCGTTTCGCGTCGAATCTCTGCGGCGTCCGGCGGAAGCAATCCGCGCACAAGATCTTCTCGCGTAAAATCTTTCACATCCCCACGCATGGCCATGACACCATCACGCAAAATACCAACACTGGTGGCAATGTCAAATACCTCTGCAAGACGATGCGTAATGTAAATAATGCCGATGTTCTTTTGCTTTAGCTCATGAATGACTGAAAAGAGGCTTTTAACTTCATCAAACGTTAATGCAGACGTAGGCTCATCCAAAATCAATATTTCAGATCGGCGCATAAGGCCTCTTAGAATTTCAACCATTCCCTGCTCAGCGATGGAAAGGGTTGACGCTTTACGTTCCAAATCAAGCTTCCATCCAATATCTCTCATTGTCTCGTCGAGAAGTGCTCTAAGCTCAGATTGGGAAGCTTCAAAGCCAATGGTGATATTCTCGCGCACACTCATATTCGGAAAGAGCATGGGCTCTTGCGGAACCATATAAATACTGTGTGCCAAGGCAGATTTTGGATTTGAAATATCAACCTTCACGCGATCGATGGATATCTCTCCGGCATCTGCCGAGTAGATACCCATGATAATTTTCATGAGCGTTGATTTTCCAGAACCGTTGCCACCGATAAGTGCAAGTACCTCTCCAGGCCTCAGATCAAGGTCAATCCCTTTAAGCACTTCATTGGAGCCAAATGACTTATGGATTCCCCGCACAGAAAGAAGCGTATCGGATGCATCAAGCTCCTTGCCCTTTCCACCCGCTTTACACGCTCTCACCGTAGCCGGATAACCTACATCCGCACTAACATTGGAACGCTGGATGTTTGAAAGTTCATCCATTGATTCTCCCACCTATACAACCGGCAGTTGCACGTAACTACTCTTTTGACGATATAGGCAATTTTTTATATGTCATAGCTTTTGCGGGCCGAGCGGTCGTAAGTTGCCGGTAAACGGTATTTTGTAACAGTGTTGAACTATTGTTTTACTGTAATATGCGTCCCGAAAGTGAATTGTGGTATATCTAACTGTAGTTACTGCGGACAAAGGATTACATCTTTTCCATAGTGAATTGTTACTTTTGTAACTATAATAAACAAAAGTAACAACTAAGGAGGATATGTTGGACGAGAAAACTTATACCCTGGCTACAAAAGCAGCATGGTACTACTACATGGAAAACTATACTCAGCATCAAATTGCAGAAGCCATGGGCCTCTCTCGAGCAAAAGTAATTCGCCTTCTTGAAGATGCTAAAACTGACGGCATTATCCAATTTAATTTCAGAAAAGACGATTCCACCCGTGTGAGTCTGGAAAAGAATCTTATCGCCGCATACGGCCTTAACGATGCCTTTGTAGTTCCCACTCCTCTCAATGAAGCCACGCTCACTCACACCATCTCTCGAGCCGCTGCACTCTATGTCAGCGACCACCTGCGGCCCGGCGGATACCTCAATATCGGCTACGGAGACACCGTAAGTTCCATGCTCGGATATCTTGCTAAAGAGCATGAAGACCCCATCAACGTTGTAAGTATGACAGGCGGAGTCAGCTATTACCTTCCTTCCGTAAGCTCTACCGCCTATGCCATGCATCTCTTTCTTATACCATCACCTCTCATCGTGTCTTCTTCTGAAGTTCGAGACGCTCTTCTCGGCGAGAAGAGCATTCAAGAAATCTACGCCATGACCGAACACGCAGATATGAGCGTTGTGGGAATCGGCGCCGCAGTTGAGGGGGCTACGGTTCTGAGAAACGGCATCATTCGTGAATCAGAGCTTGCCATCCTGAAAATGCAGGGGTCTGTAGGAGATGTGCTCAATCATTTCTACGATTCCGAAGGCAACCCTATTACTACTGAGATAGAAAACCGCACCATCAGCACTGATATTGAGAAACTTCGCACCATGAAAAACGTCGTTGGCGTTGCGGGCGGATCGGAAAAAGTTGCTGCAATAAAGGCAGTTCTTCGTGGCGGCTACCTCAATGTCTTGGTTACAGATTCAAAGACAGCAGAGGAACTTCTTCTTTCATCAGCGTCTTCATCTCACTCATCAGACCTATAAGTCAGGAGGCTCCAATGGATACCTATCTTCTTGCACTTGATGCGGGCACCGGAAGCATACGCGCCGTTCTTTTTTCCGTCGAAGGAGAGCAAATCGGCGTTGCTCAGCGTGAATGGCAACATCGAGAAGACCCGCGCTGGCCAGGAAGTATGGATTTTAACTGGAGCTACAACTGGGAGCTTACCGTCTCTTGCATCCAAGAAGTTCTAAGCAAAACCGGCATTGACCCGCACTCCATCGCAGGCATTTCTACCACATGCATGCGCGAAGGTATCCTTCTCTACGATGCTCAAGGTCAAGAAATTTGGGCCTGTGCAAACGTTGATGCGCGAAGCGTTGACGAAGTATCACAACTCATTGCCTTAGATGCTGATTTGGAACGCGAACTCTACCGTGTAAGCGGTCAGACGTTTGCACTCGGAGCGCTGCCGCGCCTTCTTTGGGTTAAAAATAAGATGCCTGAGGTATACGAGCGCGCAGCTCATATAGGTATGTTCAACGATTGGCTGGCATATAAACTCACAGGCATTTTAGCAGTTGAACCCAGCAACGGAAGTACTACGGGCATCATGGATCTCAAGAGCCGCTCCTGGAAGCCCGAAATAGCACAGCGTTGCGGCCTTCGCGACAACCTTTTTGGTGAAGTACGCGAGTGTGGACAGATTCTAGGTACTGTTTCGGCAGAAGGATCTCGTGCAACCGGCCTTGCCGAAGGAACGCCCGTTGTCGTGGGTGGCGGAGACTGTCAACTTGGAATGGTTGGCGTTGATGCATGTGAGCCAAACCAAGCCGGTGTGTTTGGGGGTAGTTTCTGGCAATACGAATTCAATACTGCCAGCGGAGCCACCGACCCCGACTGCCGCGTTCGGGTTAACTGCCACGCCATTCCCAACGTTTGGCAATACGAGGCTCTCGCGTTTAAGCCCGGTCTTGTCATGCGCTGGTACCGCGACGGTTTTTGTCAAGCAGAAAAGGCAGAAGCCGAGAAGCGCGGTGTAGATGTCTACGACCTCCTAAACGAGAAAGCAGCCCAAATCCCAGCCGGAAGTTATGGCACGATATGCTGCTTTAGCGACGTTATGAACTACATTCACTGGACTCATGCGAGCCCAACCTTTACAAACTTTGAGCTTGATCCCGAGCGCTTCAACAAATATACCTTCTACCGCGCAATCCTGGAGAACACCGCACTTCTCGTCCGCGGACATATCGAGCTTGTTAAAGATGCAACCGGAAATGAACCCGATGAATTGGTATTTGCGGGAGGTGCTTCAAAAAGCCCTCTTTGGGCACAGATTCTTGCGGATGTCTGTCATAAACGTGTTCGCGTGCCCCAAGTTAAAGAAGCTACCGCATTGGGAGCCGCAATCCTTGCCGGATATGGAGTCGGCCTCTATCCCAGCATCGCCGAGGGTGCTCATCGTGTTGTCAAATGGGAGCAAACTTTTGAGCCGAATTCTGAGGTTTTTGACGTATACGACAAACTCTATGCAACGTGGAGGGAAATATACGACACTCAGCTGACTCTTGCCGAGACGGGAAAGACTAAGGGATTGTGGAGAGCGCCCGGTGTATAAACTCCACCATCCGATATGTCTTGACATACATACGGTCGTCCACATAAGCATCAACATATCTGCAGCATACCTACTTTATTTATGATTTGCACACGAAAGGATATCTCTATGTTTGTAGTAAACGAAAATGATTTTTTCTATCGATTTGGCGATTCCGGTCCCAAATACCTTATGAAGGGCCCTCGCATGAACTATGCCGTCGTACAGTTTCAGCCAGGGCAAAACTTTCAAGCACACTATCACCATGTCATGGAGGAAAACTTCCATATTCTTAAGGGAAAAGTCGATATCGTTGTTGACGGCGAGGTACACACCCTCTCGGCGGGCGACTTCATTCACATTGAGCCCGGAGAAGTTCACTATGTCAATAATCCCTATGACGAGACCATGGTCATGATTTCCACCCTTGCACCCTTTCAGGAATCTGACAAGGTAGAGGTGGAGAATCCCCAATATTAATCTATTGCCCTTCCGCCGAGCATCGCCCTATAACGTCTTCAAATACCTCATGAAGTTCTGCTTGTTCTCAAGAGCGGTCGTTGTGGGACGCCCCAGATCATCGCGAGATCCAATAGAGCAAGACACTTCAATGAACGTCAGCTCTTCTCGCCCACGTGCCTTTGTGAGCTCGGCATCTAAATCTTCAAAGGTATTCACCCGTACCGTATGGGGATATCCGCAGGCCTTGGCAACACCGACCAAATCAACCGTACCGGCAACCGTCGGCATGCCGCCAACCGTCTCGTGAGCGGCATTATTGATGACAATGTGCACGAGGTTGGCGGGCTTTTGCGCGCCAATGACTGCCATGGCTCCCATGTGCATGAGAGCGGCGCCGTCACCGTCAATACACCACACTTTTTGCTCCGGCTTGCTCAGTGCCACGCCCAGAGCAATGGAGGACGCGTGCCCCATGGATCCCACGGTCAAAAAATCACGCTCATGACTCTGACCGGCAGTTTCGCGAATCTCAAAGAGCTCGCGGCTTGCCTTGCCGGTCGTTGACACGATGGGGTCATCTCCGGCAGCACGCGCAATATGACAAACGATATCCTCTCTCACCATTGCGTTGTCGTTTTTATACGCAACCGTACCGTCAAAGGTAAGCGCGCCCTTTCTGATGACAAACGCGACGTCGCGTCCTTCGTTGAGAAGCTCGCGGAACTCCCCCATAGCAGCCGTCAAGTCGTTTGCCGTTGTCTCCGGGCTCACCACAAAGGAGCGAATCCCCATATCCTCAAGCAAGCGCAGCGTTACTTCTCCCTGATAGATATGCTGGGGCTCGTCATGAACACCCGGCTCCCCACGCCAGCCAACAACAAATATCATCGGAATGGCATAGACCTTCTCGTTCAGAAGAGAAGCCACGGGGTTGATAATATTACCCTCTCCACTATTCTGCAGGTAAACCACCGGAACTTTACCGGTTGCCAGATGATATCCGGCGGCAAGAGCCGTACAGTTTCCCTCATTGGCGGCAATAATGTGATGCGCGGAATCAATGCCATACGCGCTCATAAGGTAATTGCACAGCGCTTTAAGCTGGGAGTCCGGTACACCGGTATAAAAATCAGCGCCAAGCGTATCGACAAATGTTTTTATCTGCATAAATCTAACTCCTCAAAAGATATTCGTAGCTGTGGTCAAACGCCGCCAATTCCACAACGCTATCAAGCTCCGCAATTTGCCGCGCCTCAACAGGGCGAATTGAAAGATCTAATTCGGCAATATGGTTGTTTACCACATCGTCCCAAAAGAGCTGCTCATGCCCGGGCTCTTTATAGGCATCACGCATAAACCGTGCCAAACGCCGCGCGTCAGGTGCCGAGAAGTACGACAGTCCCACCATGGCATACGTATCGCTGCCACCTTTGCCGACCCGGACAATCTTTCCCGAATCGTCAAAGTCAAACACCCAGTCGTCCGTATAACCGGAAAACTTACGGCCAAAATAGCAGGACCGAGAAGGCCATGGTTGGAAAATATGCTCATCTGAAATAACTAGGTCAGCCTCGCAGATAAACGTAGCTCCCTGCTCAAGAACATCAACGGCGGCATATATTGATGAGATGTTATTCTTCTCCAAATACTCCGTGTTCTCAACAAGCACTACGGCCGGATAGCGCTCCTCAAGATAGCAAAACTGCTCTTTGAGATACCCGACAACCACAGAGATTCTCTCAACGCCGGCCGCAACCAGCGCATTGATGACCGTTTCAATCATCGGCGTTCCGTTGACCAAAATCAACGGCTTAGGTGTGGTTTTGGTGAGAGGCGTCATGCGCGTCCCCAATCCCGCCGCCATTACAATCGCATTGATCTTCTCGGCACTTGAATCTTTTACACAAGCCATCCCCGTCACCTACAGCTCGTCAATGAGGCGGATGATGTCCTTAAATGGAAGGAGCTGCTCGTCAACCTCAAGTGCGCGGTGCGCCCTCAGGATACCGCGAGCCGTCTCTTGCATGGCGGGGAACGCTGCGCGAATCAACTGGTTGGCGTAGATAACGATGTTGATGCCATGAGACGCAAGCTCTTCCTCCGTTGCGCCGTTAAACGACGTGGGCACAACAACAATCGGCGTTGTGGTGTCCTTCTCGCGGAAACGGTCGCAGAACTCATAAATCTCGGCAGGATCTTTTTTGCGACTGTGAATCATAATGCCGTCGGCGCCGGCGTCTCTAAAGGCAAATGCTCTGGTAAGGGCGTCCTCCATACCGCGCTCAAGAATGAGGCTCTCAATGCGCGCGATAATCATGAAGTCATCGGTCAGTTGAACCTTTTTACCTGCGGAAATCTTTGCGCAAAAATCCTCAATGGGTGCCTGCGTTTGTTTGACCTCAGTGCCGAACAAGGAGTTCTTCTTAAGGCCGGTCTTATCCTCAATGATGACAGCGGAAACGCCCATGCGCTCCAGCGTACGCACGTTGTAGACAAAGTGCTCCGTCAAGCCGCCGGTATCCCCGTCAAGAATGATGGGTTTGGTGGTGACTTCCATAATGTCATCAACGGTGCGCAGGCGGGCGGACATGTCCACAAGCTCAATATCGGGCTTGCCGCGCTCAGTGCTGTCGCAAAGCGAGCTGACCCACATGCCATCAAACTGATCAAGGCGACCATTGTGATCCACAACGGTCTTCTCGGCAATGAGGCCGGTAAGTCCGTCGTGAGCCTCAATGACCTTAACCGTCGGCGAGATGGCAAGCAGCTGCCTCAAGCGACGGCGGCGGTATTCCGGCATGGCCAGTTTCTCGCGGAGCTGCTGGTCAACTTTGCGTGCCTGCTCGCTTCTGGTATATGGCACCTCTATGAGCGTTCCGCCGTATGTGGCGAGAAGCCCCTCAATGTTGTTACGAATGGCGCGTTCGGGACCGTTTTGCCAGTTGTCGCCATGTACTACGTAATCGGGCTTAAGTGTTGCAATCACGTCGTCGTAAAGATAATCATCCTGGATAATGACGCGACTCACACTTTCAAGAGACTCGTAGAGCTTAACGCGCTCTTCCTGGGAAACCGTCGGAAACCGGCTGTATCGAATGAGAGCTTTGTCACTCAGGGCTCCAACGATCACGGTTCCGTATTCTTGCGCGTGCTTGAGAATGTTCAGATGCCCCTCATGAATAACGTCGGTACCAAGGGCGGTATAGACAACTGGCATAACAACTCCTTTAGAACGTGCTCTATTCTGACGTGCTCTATTCTGTATAGGTTACCGGTGTAGAAACGCCGATTGCGGCAAGCGCTTGCTCGAAAACTTCCCAAAACGCAACGATGTCTTCTTCGTCGAGAGCACCAAGGGCACAGAGCCTAAACGTGCCGGCTCCTTGCATCTTACCGGGATAGATGGTAAACCCTCGCTCATAGCAATAATCGTGAACCTTCTCAAAATCCCATGCCGGATCGTCGGGATAGCGCACCGCAGCCACCAAACCTGACTGCACTTCTCGCTTTAGAGCCTCTTTCAAGCCCAAACGATCAATACCTTGCCTAATGGCAGCCATCACACGCTGATGACGAGCCCACTTTGCGGTCTCGCCTTCCTCAAAGTACTCTTTGATTCCCTGACGTGCCGCATAAATGGTCTGAACGGGAGGTGTAAAGTGCATCTCACCGGTAGTCTCAAAGTACTCGTACTGCAGATACAAATTGCAATAATACGACCGTACGGGGAAGTCTTTAGAAGCCTCGATGATGTCGCGACGGCCAATAACATACGACAAGCCCGTCATTGCCTGAATTCCCTTTTGCGCCGATGCCATGCAAAAGTCGATGTTGTCCTCGTACACGTTAATGGGAATCATCGCATACGCCGAGGTAGAATCTGTAATAAAGAACGCACCGTACTTGTGCGCAAGCGCACCCACCTCGCGAACAGGATTCAAAAGACCCGAGCCCGTCTCATGGAAGGTCATGTACACATATCCCACATCAGGATTATCTTTAAGCGCTGCTTCAATAACACCGAGGTCAGGCGTAGTATCAACCGGCTGCTTCACCTCAACGAACGGCATGTGGTACGCCGTGAGTACATCGCAGGCACGCTGGCTATAAGAACCGTTATTCACAACAAGCGCCTTTTTGCCCTCTGCAAGCAGCGAGTTCAAAACAACATCAATACAAATGGTTCCTGAACCGCAGAACAGCACTGCCGTATATTCTTTGGGATCTCCGTGCACAATCCGCACCAGATCATCGCGCATCGGTGCCATAATGGACGCAAATTCCTTCTCGCGCGGGCAGATATCGGGAACAACCTGTGCATACTTGACCGAATCAGTCGTCGTAGATGGACCGGGATTAAGCAGAACGTTTCTCTTTACGCTTTCTTGCATGAGATTCCTCCAAATGGTGCGGAATTATATGTTGTCTATGATAGCACGTGCACTTTCATGCTTTGATTCCTACATGGACAGTGAGAACTGCGTGTGTATGAGAAGGCCTCATCCAAGAGGTGTAAACCTGTGAGGTAGATTCTGAAAGCTGTGATGCACATTTCTGCTCCAAAATCCTAGGCTGTGATGTAGATTCTGAAAGCTGTGATGTACATTTCTGCTCCAAAATCCCGGGCTGTGATGCACATTTGGCGAGAAAACCGCTCTTTTCGACACATTAAAGTACATCACAGGTCAGAAAAAGTACATCACAGGTGAGGGGTTGCCCGGCTCAGATAGTAATGCTCCTTCCAAGTAGAGCCTATGAACGCAAAGCAGTAAGGCAATGAGCTGCGTACAAGGGTACGTTTGTCATCCACGACTCCTCGCGATATCCTGAAAGCGAGAAGCGCACGGCATTTGTAAGACCGTATGTCTTGCAGAAGCTTGCGAGGCTCTTTGCCTTTAGGTTTTCCTCAGCTTTAACTTCTATAGGAACCACAGAGCCGTTGATCTGTACCACAAAATCAATCTCACCCGAGCTCTTCTCGGCAGACCAGTAGTACGGAGTAAAGCCACAATCTCCTACTAATTGCTGACAGACATATTGCTCGGCCATGGCACCTTTAAAATGGGTAAACAGGCTGTTTCCTTCAAGGATGGTTTGACTCTCTACGCCTGCCAACGCCCCCAAAAGCCCTACATCCAAACAGAATAGTTTAAACGACCCCTCATCCGCATAAGCAGAAAGAGGAATACCTGGGGCGCTTATGCGTGGCACTTTTATTACCAGCCCAGCGTCTTGCAGAAATTGCAGCGCGTCGTCAAGCTCACGCCCTCGGAAGCCCTTCTTTACCACTCCGTATACAAACTTTTTATTCTCTTTGGCAAGATGGCGTGGTAGAGATTCAAACACCATCCTACAGCGCTCTCCTACCACGTTGCCTGCATGTTTAGCAAAATCTCTCCGATACGCAGACAGAATATCCTCTTGGACTCGGCGAACTTGCACAAAATCGGAATTTTGCGAAAAAAGAGAAGCGGCCTCAGGCATGCCTCCTACAAAGTAATACGTACGAAGCAGATCCTCAAACCGCTCAGAAAATATTGACATCAAGGAAAAATCATCATCGAGAAGAGACTGCTCAAGTGAGTCTTGACCCATTGCCAGCAAAAACTCTCGGAAACTTAACGGATACAGTGTCTTAAAGGTAACCTTGCCAACAGGAAAAGAAATACCCGCATTCAACGCAACACCTAAAAGCGATCCGACCACTGCCACAACATACTCAGGAGCATCTTCATAAAAATACTTCAGAGCGGTAAGTGCTCGTGGTACGTCTTGAACCTCATCAAGCACAATAAGCGTTGTTTCAGGGTTAATCTTCTCCCCTGTCTCTGCCGCAATACCTCGCAAAATGCGTTGTGGATCAAGTGAGCCTTCAAACAGTTGCATCATTGCAGCATTATCTTCAAGGCGCACATACGCCATATTTTCAAAACATCTTTTGCCAAATTCCTTCAAAAGCCACGTCTTGCCTACTTGGCGAGCTCCATGCAAGATAAGAGGCTTTCTTTCGGATGACGTACGCCAAGATTCTAGCTCTTTTAAAAGCAATCTCTCCATTGAGCCTCCCGTCTTCTCATTAAGTCTTTTATATTGTACATTTTTCGACCGAATTTTGTGTATAGTATGTCCCTTTTTCTACCGAATTTTGTACACTCTAAGCACATTTTTCGGCCGAATTTTGTGCATATCGGCAGAATAAGCACTGTTTCGGCGGAATGAGTCCTGTTTGAGCTATCTGGGCTGTCTGGGCTGTTGGACCTGTTGAGACCGTTAGTCCTGCAACCCCATTAGAGAAGCACGTGCCTAAACTCACCGTTCTCGTACATACCGAAGCTGTGGGTATCGTCCTTTGGAATCCCGACAGATCCTGGATTAAATACGACTACACCAGGATGACCAGCAAGTGCCTCATTAACTTTCTTGTGCGTGTGTCCATAAAGGAAAGCTGAGTTTTCGGGAAGCTTTGGCCATCTGTCAACGCTGTTATGCAGCCCCGGGCCATATATATGCCCATGGGTTAAAAAGAGGGTCTTCTCGCCAGCCGGGCAGGAAGGATCAATCAAAATGTTGTAGTCAGCCATACACGGGAAATCAAGGACCATCTGATCCACCTCGGCCTCGCAGTTGCCGCGCACGGCAATCACCTGATCGGCAATGCTGTTGAGCATCTCGATAACCTGTTTTGGAGCATAGTCCTCAGGGAGATTGTTGCGCGGTCCGTGGTAGAGAAGGTCGCCGAGAAGAAGCACGCGATCGGGCTGTTCTGCCTCAATGCGGTCCATAAGTTTGCGCGTCCAACCGGCGGCACCGTGTATATCAGAAGCAATAACAAGTTTCATATGCAACCTCTCTCGAAGAGCACTTATCTGGCATACATCTTGCGAAATGAGTCTCCGTTGTTTTATTTGAGTCCTATCATTTTAGCCGTGCAACAACTTTAGATTGTGCGACAACTGTCTGATTTCATTACTTCGCCGCGCGACAACTGTCCAACCCTATTACTTCAATTTGTTATATTTTTGTCCTTCAGTACATCAAATGTGCAGAAACGATGTATTTACCATAAGTTTTGTTGCAAACATTTATTAATATTTATCATGGTACAGATAGGCGAGAATTACTGACTATTGGCTCCTGGGGAGTGTTATGTTCTGTACCAACTGTGGAAAAGAAAATAAAGACACAGACTTATTT
>OLQM01000020.1_pt1 | contig 117031 bp, 89 predicted proteins | sample 1673161 | NCBI WGS metagenome assembly OLQM01 (sample SAMEA3136761, study PRJEB25190) | human gut metagenome | reverse complement strand
TACTTCGTAACAGGTGGATTAAAACTCGATTACCCACATGAAACGTTATAGACCCCAAAAACTGCAACTACAATTATAAATACGATTTGCAATATTCAATAATTTCAAGATGAGAAAGGTTCAATTTATAGTTATGCTTCTGTGTGGCCTGACATTTGCCTCCTGTGAATCTCAAGTTGATGGAGACATTAAGCTGAAATGGGAAGCAAACGTTAAAATGACATGCGAAGGCTATTACAATGTAATAAAAGTTCCAAAGGAAGGGGCAGAAATCACCCTTACCTGTAAGGGCCAAAGTTACTTTTTTCTCGCTCAGTTATGGATTGACGGTGTCGAAATTCTAACTGACAATGAAAAAAAGGAGAAGCACCTTACCTATGGAGGGTTTGACGCTATCACAAAGGAAAATGTGGTGTATGTGAAAATTCAACCAAATACGTGTTGTAGCGGACGTGAATTTACACTTGACGTATCTACCTGCATGACAGCCTCACTATTCAAGTTCTTACAGGAATGACACATACCCCGTTTCAACGGAATGTGATGCAATACGTAAGCACAAGCATTCGCACCGCCTCTGCATTCAGATGCCGCACGACATGCCCGTTCACCGTGCTGCCCGATGCTCTGCGCACCACCCTCGGCAAATATGTGGGAGAAACGTGCAGCAGCGAGGCATAGTAGCCAATGTCGCGGTGCGCTGGAAATCCTGTGCCACGGCCTTCCTGAAGAAACGGCACGACTCATCACCCCGCCTGACAGTCTCCGTAGGAAGCTTTCTGTGGACGGCCGTGATTTCCGCAATCTGCAGCAATAATGTTTTTTCCAAAAACAAAGATAACCAAAAGGGCTGATACCTCGTGAGAAGTGTCAGCCCTAATCTTATAAATCAATAAAAGTTTTACCGGACAGCAATAGTGTTTTTGCGTAACGAAAAATATTTCGATTTTTCTTTGATCATTCTTCATTCAGGGAAATCCAGCTCCTCTTTGACGCTGTAATAAGCCCCGCAAATGTTAAAACATCGTATGGCAATTCATTTTTCGGTCATAAAATTTGCAGGAGTAGAGATATCAAGATATATTTGTGGTCGTTAATAATGTGTATTTACGCAAAACAAACGATTACAAATATGGAGATCCGTAGAGATAAATATCTGAATCAACTCATCCACAGCTGTGGAAATAGATTGATAAAGGTTATAACTGGTATGCGCAGATGTGGCAAATCATATCTGTTGTTTACCCTGTTCAAGAATTACCTCTTATCACAAGGTGTAAAGGAAGATCATATCATAGGAGTGAATCTTGAGAATCGCTTGCACAAAAGCCTGAGAGACCCAGATGCATTGCTGGAATACATTTGTGGTCGTCTCTCATCTGACGGCCAGTATTATGTCATGCTTGATGAAGTGCAGATGGTCAGTGAGTTTGAGGATGTATTGAATTCATTCCTAAGCATTAGCAATGTGGATGTCTTTGCCACAGGCTCAAATGCAAGATTCCTTTCCAAGGATGTGATCACCGAGTTCCGAGGGCGCGGTGATGAAATACATGTGCGTCCGTTGACCTTCAAGGAAGTTGCAGATTTCCGTGGTGACTATTCCTTGGAACTGGTTCGTGAGTATATGCTTTATGGTGGTTTGCCACAGGTTGTCTTGGAAAACGATGTGAACAAGAAAGTCAGCTATCTGGAACAACAGATGGAGCACACCTATCTGCGAGATATAAAAGAACGATATGATGTACGCCAGGATAGCGATTTGTCGGAACTGGTGGACATAATGGCCTCATGTGTGGGGAGCTTGACGAATCCTCCCAAGATTGCCGACACTTTTAAAAGCGTCAAGCAGAGTAGCATCTCGGTAGATACCATACGTCTTTATCTGGAGTATATGGAGGATGCGTTTGTGCTTGAGCGTGCAATTCGTTACGACATCAAGGGAAGGAAATACATTGATTCGCCCTTCAAATATTACTTTGAAGACCTGGGACTGAGAAATGCCCGATTAGGATTCCGGCAAGTGGAGTCGAACCATATTATGGAGAACATGCTATACAATGAGCTTCGCGCGATTGGTATGAAGGTGGATGTCGGGCAGGTGTATACCGAAGTGAAATCAGAAGATGGTTCCCGGCAGCGTAAAACTTTGGAAATTGACTTTGTCTGCAACCGTGGTTATGAGCGCGTTTACATTCAATCGGCCTATGCAATGGAAACAGAAGAAAAACGCGACCAGGAGCTGGCTTCTTTGCGCAAACTACGCGATGGTTTCAGGAGAATCGTAATCGTTAATGGTCTTCAACCTACATACATGAACGAGGAAGGTGTGTATATCATAAACCTTATGGATTTCTTGCGCGACCCCGAAAAGTTCATGGAAGAGAGAATATAATGCGATAACATAAAGAATTTCAACATTTAGTTATGTAAGAATTTATCAAGGCTGTTGGCATCTTCTATAAAAATGAATTAAATGCCATAAAGAAGAGTGGAGTTCAGCTTCAAACTGTCTACGAGGCATTCCCGCAAGAAATAAAGGTACCGGAAGAATTCAGTTTGCGCACTGTTTTGATGAAACGACTTTTGACAGTATGTACTCCATTGACAAACATCATGGTAAGCACATGTTGGATGCTTACTGTGAAGGCGGCGACAAACTAAAAAAGGGTGTCGGTCCACACGGACCAGACACCCTAAATTCTGACAATCAAATTTCCAAGCCCTGATAACGGGAACGCACACCTTACGGAAGTGATATTGCCTCAGACGGGCAAACACTTGCGCAAGTGCCGCATTCCGTGCACTCGTCAGGATTGATTGAATAACGCTCGCCCTCGGAGATTGCTCCTACCGGACACTCATCGATACATGTACCGCATGCTATGCAGTCCTCGCCAATTACATAAGCCATAATGTTCCTGTTTTTTATTTGTTAAAGTTAATATTAGTATTTACTTATCACGATGCAAAGATAATAAAACACTTGTCATGTACCTATTTTTGAGTATATATTTTTGTATTAATTAACTATTCAACCGCCTTTTGATACCTAATAAAGATGATTTACAATGACGTTCATGGTTTCATGGGTCACAATTTTAATGATAACCGATGGGGGACACAACCACTGTTTAACCCCAATAGGTCACGACAACACAGATAAAAGGCGGCGATAATGCCAAAGGGCGCAGTCTTGCCAAAAACAATGGCAACCCAGAGGAAATGCCATGAATGTTTGGAACGGCACGCTGCAATAAACGGGCGGAAACGCCGTTGTATAGGATATGAGAAGAATTATCGCTTGCACAATCATAGTTATGGCGTGCGCCCTGCGTGGGCTTGCGCAGCAGCGGACGGTGGAAAACCGCCCCTACACCGACCTGCGGCCGTTCCATTTCGGAGTCCTCGTCGGCACCCACCTTCAGGACATAGAGCTGAACAACGTTGGGCCGCAGACGATAACCACCGAGGACGGGAGCAGGGAGGCGCTTGTCACCTGCGACCAGGACCGCTGGGACGCAGGCTTCAACGTGGGCGTGCTGGGAGAGTTCCGCCTCGGCACATATTTCGCCGCGCGGATAGCGCCGGCGATGTACTTCGGCACGAAACACTTCACGTTCCACAACCACAAGGAAAGCCTCGCTAACGGGCAGCCGATAGAGCAGCGGCAGGAACTGAAGACGGCATACGTCTCCTGCGCACTCGACCTCATCTACAGCGCGAAGCGTTTCAACAACCATCGGCCGTACATGATGATTGGGCTTAACCCGATGATCAACCTGTCCAACAAGGACGACGACTACCTGAAGATGAAACGCTACGACGTTTATCTCGAGGCCGGCATCGGCTGCGACTTCTACCTGCCTTTCTTCAAGTTGCGGCCAGAGCTGAAATTCGCCTACGGACTGACAAACAGTTTGGACACCGACCACGCCAACCACCTGAAAGACAAGAACATGCTGCAATACACCACCTCGGTGGACAAGGGGCGTAGCAAGATGATCGTGCTGACGTTCTATTTCGAGTAAGCCGCCGCCACAATTTCTGACCACATTTCACACAAAATAAATCCACCCCCATAAGTCTGAGAACAGACTCGTGGGGGTGGCTGTTTTTACAATCCGCGCCTTGCGGCGGATCACTTCTTGTTCATGTTAAGCGTCACTTTGCCTACATAAACCGCGTGCTTGCCGTTCTGGTCCAATGGTATCGCCTTCCCGTCAAGGTCGGTGACATGCTCCAGTTCGCTGAAATATGTGTGCGAGTGTCCGCCCAGCACGAGGTCGATGTTGCGCGCCTTGGCGAAAGTGTAGTTGTCGTCCTCGCCCCCGATTTCCCATCCGAGGTGCGAGACGCAAATCACCACGTCGCATTTCTTCTTGTTCTTCAGGAAGTCGCCCCACTTCAGGGCCTCCTTCGCCGGGTCGAGATAGCGCACGCCGACGCAGTTGTGGTCGAACACGAGTCCCTTCAGCGCAGGCGAGAGCCCGAAGATGCCAATCTTCACCCCGTCGCGCTTGATTATGACGTATGGCCTGACGAGGCCCTCCACGGCCGTCCCCGTGAAGTCGTAGTTGGCACACACTATCGGGAACTTTGCCATCCTGAACAGACGCGCCATGTTCTCCAGCCCGAAGTCGAACTCATGGTTGCCGATTGTCGCCACGTCATAGCCCATCATGTTCATCAGCTGGACCTCCACCTCGCCCTTGTACATATTATAATACGGTGAGCCCTGCGAGAAGTCGCCGCTGTCTATGAGCAGCAGCGACGGATGCTTTGCGCGCTCCTCTTCAACCATCTTTATTCGCCGCAGGAAGCCGCCGCGCCCCGCCACGAGAGTGTCGGAAAGCGTCGCGTTCAGCGGATATATCGTGCTGTGCGTGTCATTCGTGTGCAGTATCACGAGTTGCCTGTCCTGTGCCGGCGCCACAACCGTGCTCGCGATGCACATAATAGTGGCAATCATAATTTTCTTCATCATAGCCTTTCTCAGTTTTTAATCGTTATACGTCCCTCTATCTCACTGTCAATCTTCTTCCCCTGCTCCGTGAGTTTTTTCACATACCGCAGTATCAGGTCGCGCGAGTTTGCCCCGTCGCCGCCAGGCGAGTTGAGGTCCTTGCCGCTCTTGAACGCCGTCATGTCGTCGTTCCCCTGCTGCACATAGTCTATCGTCGTGATGCGGTAATCGCGCTCCGGGTCCACCGGCACGCCCGCCACCTTCGCCTCGATCAGCCTGTAGTTCCTGTCAGCCACGATGCGCACCTCGTGGCTCACGCACTCCCCGCCCCGGTCGAGCATCTGCTGGAACAGTTCGAGCACCTTGTCCCCCCTCAGCGTCACGAACACCACCTTGTTCTCAAACGGCGCGATGTCGTTTATGTCGCCCTTCGTCACATTGCCCTCCGGCAACGCGGCGCGTATGCCGCCGTAGTTGTACGCCGCGAAGTCCGGCTTCTCGCCATACTCATGCGCCATTGCCATGAATATGTCCGGCAGCAGGTTTGACAGCAGCCCCTCCGGCCTTCCGCGCTCAAGGTAGCGCGCCGTTGTCCCCACCACGGGGCTCATCACCGAGTCCACCACACTCTTGAAAGGGGCGATGAACGCCGCAGCCTTGGCGTCGGGCGAGGCGTCATAGCGGCTGTCAATCAGCACGCGCGTCCTCTCCACCGAGGCGAGCCTGTAGTGTGTCCGGCAGGCAGACAAAGCAAATGCTGCGGAAAATAAAAAAAACAGTGTCTTGTTTCTCATTTTTTTAATATATTGGTTTCAGTATGCAAAGTTAAAAAAAATATCGGTATAACACAGCAATGTACGCGGGAAAAAAAGAAAAAAAAGTCCTTGAAAAGAAAAAACAACACGGCAATGGCAGGAAATTCAAAAAAAAGCATTACCTTTGCACCGCTTTTTCGACGTAACCTATGGCAGGAAGACGAGTAGCCTCGCTATGTTGCGCGAAACAATTCAAATCATAATAAACCAAGATCAATGGATTTAATAAAAGTTGCTGAAGAAGCATTTGCAACCGGAAAGAAGTACCCGGAGTTCAAGGCCGGTGACACAGTGACGGTTGCCTACAAAATCATCGAGGGCACCAAGGAGCGCGTGCAGCTCTATCGTGGTGTCGTGATAAAGATCAGCGGCCACGGCGACAAGAAGCGCTTCACCGTCCGCAAGATGTCAGGGACAACCGGCGTTGAGCGTATCTTCCCCATCGAGAGCCCGAACATCGAAAGCATCACGGTCAACAAGGTCGGCAAGGTGCGCCGCGCAAAGCTGTACTACCTGCGCAAGCTCACCGGCAAGAAGGCGCGCATCGCGGAAAAGCACAGCGCAGCGGTGGAGAAATAAAACTCCGCAACAAATCAATTTGGAAACAAGAAAGAGGATGTGCATCAACGGCGCATCCTCTTCTCGTCTCCGGAGCGTGGCAGGCCTTACGCGCCGCGCCGCGCAGGCACGGGAGCGGTATGCCCGTGCCATGCCGCGACACCCTCGCACACTTCCCGTGTCGCCCGCCATGCCATTTGCACGCTGCTGGCTGCAAGTTGACAGCGGGGCGGCGCGCGACCGGGCGCAAACCAGAATGTAAATACGCCGTATTTGTGATGTAAAACCGCCGAATTTGCGCAGCAATTACGGCGAATTTGCCGGGCAAATACGGCGTGTTTGCAAACGTGTCAGACGTTGGTCGCAAGTCGTGTGGCTGTAATTTGCATGCCGCTCTTGTGCAAAACACAAAAGACATCCATTGGAGAGCCCCCGTGAATTTCGTGCGAATGGCGGTTATGTATTTGCGGCACGCGCGCTATTCGCGAGATCCGGGGCGAGCCGCCGGGACTTTTGTCAGACGGCGGAAACCCGCTTGCGGACACCAACTTGTGCTGTTTTTAAGTTTTTTATGTATGTTAATCTTGTGGAAACATCTTTTTTTTTGTACTTTTGCAGACTGATTAATAATAATAACAACGAATGGCTGGAACAAAGAAGATTAAGACGGCGCTGGTATCGGTTTTCCACAAGGACGGCCTTGACGAACTGCTTGCCAGGCTGAACGCCGAGGGGGTGAAATTCCTTTCCACCGGCGGCACTCAGAAATTCATCGAGTCGCTGGGATATGAGTGTCAGGCCGTGGAGAGCGTCACGACATATCCGTCAATTCTCGGCGGACGGGTTAAGACACTCCACCCGAAGATATTCGGGGGAATACTGGCGCGCCGTGGCAACGAGGGCGACAGGAAACAGATGGGGGAGTATGGCATTCCTGAGGTAGACCTCGTCATAGTTGACCTGTACCCGTTCGAGCAGACCGTCAGCGACGCCTCGAGCAGCGAGCAGGACATCATAGAGAAGATAGACATAGGCGGCATCTCGCTTATACGTGCCGCAGCAAAGAATTTCGACGACGTGGTTATCATCCCCGGCAAGGAGCAGTATGCCGAGCTTCTCGACATCCTCCGCAGGCAGGGGGCGGAGACAACTCGCGGGCAGCGCCGCGCCCTCGCGTGCGAGGCTTTCGGCGTGAGCAGCCATTACGACACCGCCATTAGGGAATGGTTCGCAAAATAACAAAAACAAGCAAAACAATACAAGATGGGATTTTTTTCATTCATTCAGGAGATAGCAATGGATCTCGGCACCGCCAACACCATCATTATCAGTGATGACAAGATTGTTGTCGACGAGCCGTCGGTCGTCGCCCTCGACCGCCGCACCGACAAGATGATTGCCGTTGGCGAGAAAGCGAAGATGATGTACGAAAAGACACATGAGAACATCCGCACCATACGTCCGCTGCGCGACGGTGTGATAGCCGACTTCTCCGCCTGCGAGCAGATGATGCGCGGGCTGATAAAGATGGTCCACTCCGGCCACCGCCTCTTCGGGTCGCCGTCGCTCCGCATGGTGATCGGCGTGCCGTCGGGCTCCACCGAGGTTGAGCTGCGTGCCGTGCGCGACTCTGCCGAGCATGCCGACGGGCGCGACGTGTATCTGATATTCGAGCCTATGGCGGCGGCAATAGGCATCGGCATCGACGTTGAGGCCCCTGAGGGGAACATGATTGTTGACATCGGCGGCGGCAGCACCGAGATTGCCGTCATCTCGCTGGGCGGCATCGTGAGCAACAACTCCATACGCGTGGCTGGCGACGAGCTGACGGGCGACATCCAGGAATACATGAGCCGGCAGCACAACGTGAAGGTGAGCGAGCGCATGGCCGAGCGGATAAAGATAAACGTCGGCTCGGCTCTCACCGACCTTGGCAACGAGGCCCCGGAGGACTATGTCGTGCATGGCCCGAACAGGATAAACGCGCTGCCGCTGGAAGTGCCGGTGTGCTACCAGGAGATTGCGCACTGCATAGACAAGACAATAGCGAAGATAGAGAACGCCGTGCTCTCGGCGCTCGAGGCCACGCCGCCGGAACTGTATGCCGACATCGTCAAGAACGGCATATATCTCACTGGCGGCGGCGCGCTGCTGCGCGGTCTCGACAAGCGTCTGACCGACAAGATAAACATCAAGTTCCACGTTGCCGAGGACCCGTTGCACAGTGTGGCAAACGGGGCTGGCATAGCACTGAAGAACGTTGACCGCTTCTCGTTCCTGATGCGATGAACAACCTGCTGGCATTCTTGGCAAGGCACAGCCACTGGCTGCTTTTCGTTGTGCTGGAAGCGGTGAGCCTTACGCTCCTCTTCCAGTTCAACAGTTATCAGGGCAGCGTGTGGTTCACCTCCGCAAATGCCGTCACCGGCAAGCTGTACGAGGTGAACGCCTCGGTGGAATCGTTCATCAGCATGGGGAAAATCAACGAGCGGCTCACCTCGCGCAACGTATATTTGGAGCGTCAGGTGAAGCAGCTCTCCGACCTGCTGGAGCGTGCCAGCGGCGACTCCCTGCTGCTGCGCAGCGAGCAGGCGCGCCTGCTGGACCAGTACCGGCTGATACCCGCCAAGGTGGTGGGCAACAGCATCAACAAGAAGGACAACCTCATAACAATCGACAAGGGAAGCCTCGACGGGATACGCCCCGACATGGGTGTCGTCGGCGGCGAGGGCATCGTCGGCGTGGTGTACCTCGTGTCGCCGCACTACAGCATCGTCATACCGGTGCTCAACAGCCATTCCAACATCAGCGTGATGATTGCCGAACGCGGGTATTTCGGCGTGCTGCGCTGGGAAGGCGGCGACAGCCATACGGCATACGTTGATGACATACCGCGCCACGCGCGCTTCAACGGGGGCGACAACATCGTGACGAGCGGCTACTCGGCGCTCTTCCCGCCGGGCATACATGTGGGCAAGGTCTGCCGGACGTACAACTCCCCCGACGGGACGTCTTACAGGCTGCGGATAACGCTTGCCACGGATTTCGGCAACCTGCGCGATGTGTGCGTGATAAACGACGCCAAACTCAAGGAGCGTGTCACACTGATGCGTGCCGCGCAGGATTCCATCTCGCCCGCAAGGGAAAACTGACTATCGCTATGGTAAGGGAATTTATAAGCAGAACGATACTTTTCGCGGCACTGTGCCTCGCCCAGGGACTTGTGCTGAACCATGTTAGCCTCTTCGGCTGCGCCACCCCACTCCTGTATGTCTACATGGCTCTCACGTTCCCGCGCGGCTACCCGGCCTGGGCCTCGCTGCTGTGGTGCTTCGCCATCGGCCTTTGCGCAGACACCTTCACAAACACACCGGGCGTGGCCGCCGCGTCGATGACGCTGACGGGGGTGATGCAGCCATACGTCCTCGAGATGTTCATGCAGCGCGAGGACGACGAGGATTTCAGGCCCGCGATGAGCAAGATGGGCTTCGCCAAGTATCTGTACTACATGCTGATACTGATTTCCATCTTCTGCATCGCATACTATTCGCTCGGGATGTTCACGTTCTTCAACTGGCTGAAATGGGCGGAGTGCGTGGCAGGCAGCATCGTCATAACGGCACTTATGGTATATGTCGTCGAGCACCTGAAGCGTTAGCGGCGGTATGAACAAATGAAGGATCACGGACGGGAAGAATACCGGAAATATGTTATCGGCGGGGTGGCAACGCTTATCGTTGTCATCTACATTATCCGTCTGTTCTCGCTCCAGATAATGAGCGACGACTACAAGAGGAACGCCGACAGCAACGCGCTTCTGAGGAAAACGGAATATCCCGCGCGTGGAATCATAATGGACCGCACCGGGAAGTTGCTCGTATTCAACCGCCCGGCATACGACATAATGGTGGTTATGAACGAAGAGGCGGGCAGGGTTGACACCGCTGCGCTGTGCTCGGCGCTCGGCATCACGAGGGATTTCTATGCCAGGCGTATGGAAGAGATAAAGGACCGCGGCAAGAACCCCGGCTACAGCCGTTTCACGCAGCAGATTTTCATGTCGCAGATGTCGGAGGAGGAGTCCAGCATCTTCAGGGAGAAACTGTACCGCTTCCCCGGCTTCTACCTTCAGAAGAGAAGCATCAGGCAGTATCAGTACCCATACGCGGCGCATGTGCTGGGCGACGTGGCGGAGGTGTCGCCAGGCGACATTGAGGATGACGAATACTACCAAAGCGGAGACTACATCGGCAAGCTCGGTGTGGAGAGATATTACGAGAAGGAACTGCGGGGCGAGAAAGGCATACAGGTGCTGCTGCGCGATGCTCACGGGAGGATAAAGGGAAAGTACCAGGACGGCAGGTTTGACCGCATGCCGGTGGCCGGCAGGGATCTCACGCTGAGCATCGACCTCGGGCTGCAGGAGCTCGGCGAGCGGCTCATGGAAGGCAAGATTGGCAGCATCGTGGCAATAGAGCCTGCCACGGGCGAGGTGCTGTGCATGGTGTCGTCGCCGTCATACGACCCACGGCTGATGACGGGCAGGATGCGTGGCAAGGTGCACCGCGCGCTGCAGGCCAACCCGTGGAAGCCACTGCTCAACCGCGCCATAATGGGACAGTATCCGCCCGGCTCCACGTTCAAGACGTCGCAGGGGCTGACGTTCCTCTCGGAGGGGATTATCTCGCCGCGCACGACGTTCCCGTGCCACCGTGGATTCCAGTATCGCGGGCTGCGCGTCGGCTGTCACGGACACGCCTCGCCGCTGTCGCTGATACCGGCTGTCAGCACGTCGTGCAACGGGTTTTTCTGCTGGGGACTTTACCACATGATGGGCAACCGCAGGAAATACAAGAACGTGCAGGAGGCCATGAACACATGGCGCGACTACATGGTGAGCATGGGCTTCGGCTACAAACTCGGCATCGACCTGCCCGGGGAGAAGCGCGGGCTGATACCTAACGCCGATTTCTACGACAATGTCTATAACAAGGACTGGAACGGGCTGACGGTGATAAGCATATCGATAGGGCAGGGCGAGGTGAACCTGACCCCGCTGCAGATTGCCAACCTCGGCGCCACGATAGCCAACAGGGGCTATTTCGTCACGCCGCATGTGGTGAGAAGCATCAAGGGGAAGGCAATAGACGGGAAGTTCCGCAAGAGAAACTACACCAAGGCGTCGCGGTCTGCCTACGACTACATCGTGGCTGGCATGCGCAGCTCGGTGGTCCGCGGAACGTGCCACGAGGCGAACAGAGCCGACTATGAGGTGTGCGGAAAGACCGGGACGGCGCAGAACAGGGGGCACGACCACTCGGTGTTCATGGGCTTCGCACCGATGAGAAACCCGAAAATCGCCGTGGCGGTGTATGTGGAGAACGGTGGCTTCGGCGCGACTTTCGGTGTTCCCATAGGGGCATTGATAATGGAGAAGTATATTAACGGTAAACTATCTGACGGCTCGGAGGCAAAGGCAAGGGCCATGCAGGGCAGACACATCGCGTATGGTTCAAGTGACAGATAAGCAGCCTGGCGTGCTGCGCTCGATTGACTGGATAACGATAGCCATCTACCTGGCGCTGCTCGTGTTCGGGTGGGTGAGCGTGTGCGGCGCAAGCTACAACTATGGCGACACCGACATACTGAGCCTCGGCACGCGCTCGGGGATGCAGATTATATGGATTGGCACCTCGATATTCATCGGGCTTGCCCTGCTTCTGCTTGACGACCGCTTCTACGACACGTTCGCATATGTCATCTATGCGGCGTTGCTGCTGCTGCTCTTTGTCACCATCTTCAATCCCCACGAGATAAAGGGTTCGCGGTCGTGGCTCGTGCTGGGCCCGCTGCGGCTTCAGCCCGCCGAGTTTGCCAAGTTCGCCACCGCGCTTGCCGTGGCGAGGCTTATGTCAACCTATGGTTACAACATACACAGGTGGAAGCATTTCGCCTCGGCGTGCGCCGTGGTGCTTATGCCTATGGTGTTCATTGTCGCCCAGAAGGAGACCGGGTCTGCGCTTGTCTATCTGTCGTTTTTCCTTATGTTCTACCGCGAGGGGATGCCCGGCGGCATACTGTTCACCGCCGTGGCTATGGTGCTGTATTTCGTCGTCGGGATAAAGTTTGAGAACGTGATGCTGTGGGACGGCTGCACGTCGGCGGGCAAGTTCATCGTGCTGCTCGGCGTGCAGATATTCACGTCGGCGATGATTTACGCCAATACCGGCAGCCTCCGCCAGATGCGCACGGTGCTGTGCTATTGCCTCGGCGGCACGGCTCTCGCATTGCTTTTCTCGTCGTTCGTCATACCTTTCGACATCGTTTGGGTCCAGCTGCTCCTGTGTGGCTTCGTCATCGGGTATGTCCTTTTCCTGTGGCTTAGCAGCCGTGTGCTGACATACGGCTATATCCTTGCTTTCGCCGTCGGGTCTGTGGCCTTCTTCTATTCGGCCGACTACGTTCTTGACAACGTGTTGCAGGAGCACCAGCGCAAGCGCGTCGAGGTGTTGCTCGGACTGAAGGAGGATCTCTCCGGTGCGGGCTACAACGTCCACCAGAGCGAGATAGCAATCGGCTCGGGCGGACTGAAGGGCAAGGGATTCCTCAACGGCACGCAGACGAAACTGAAATACGTTCCGGAACAGGACACCGATTTCATTTTCTGCACCGTCGGCGAGGAGGAAGGTTTTGTGGGCTCTGCTGCCGTTCTTCTGCTGTTTCTCGCACTGATACTGCGGCTGATAAAACTTGCCGAACGCCAGCCTTTCCGTTTCGGCAGGGTGTATGGTTATTGTGTGGTCAGCATATTCCTTTTCCATGTGTTCATAAATGTGGGCATGGTGCTTGGCCTTACCCCCGTCATAGGCATTCCCCTGCCGTTCTTCAGTTACGGCGGCTCATCGCTGTGGGGGTTCACCTTCCTGCTGTTCATTTTCCTCCGGATAGACGCTGGCCGCAATCTCCAGAGGGAATAGCCGTCATTGCCGCGTTGTGCCTGCCCTGTCTGCTCAGCGGTCTATCCTCACCCCTATGCTGGCTATGCCCGGCAGTATCTCGCGCTTCATGTTGTGGCGTATTCTGATTTGCAGCGAGTCGCCTGTGCTTAGTTTCATCCGCCTTAGCGGGCAGTCGTATTCGTAGATGGCCATCCCGCGTCCCCGCATGTTGCCGTTCCTGTCGGTCACGTTGCAGTTCAGTGTGTCGGTCATCCTTGTTTTCCCTGGAAAGACGGTTTGGTCGATGATAATTGTCAGCCCCATGAACGGGTAGTCGTTGCTTATCCTGAGCGTTATCTTCTCGCGGTAGTTTCCGTCGCGCGCCATTGCCGGCACGCTGTATTTCAGTGTGTCGTTCCGTTCCCATCCGCTCAGTTGCGTTTGCTCGAAATGATGGTATGCCGTCCTCGTGCCGCACGCGGCCAGCAGTGTGGCCGTCAGTAAGGCAAGTGCCTTGCAAATCTTCCGCATATCCTTTGTGCCGCTTGCCGTCAGGACTCTCCGCCGGACTGCCGTCCGCCGTTGCCGCGCGTCTGCCTTGTCTGTCCGCTTCGGTTCTCCCTGTTCCCGTTCCGTCCCCGGTTTCCCGCCGCAGGTCTCTCCCTTGTCTCCCTTGTCTGCCTTGTCTGCCTCTGTCCTTGCGTCCTTGTTCCCTTTGGCCTCCTCTTCTTCCTGCTCCTGTCGAAGCGCGTCACGTCACCCTCGAACATGTCAACGGGAGTGCTGCTTTCCTGCCTGCCGTTTTCCTCCGTTAGGCTTTGCGGTTTCTCGCCCCGTTTGTTCATCTCAATCACCTGCAATGCACGCTTGCCGGTGATCGTCTCGAGGTTTGCGGCGAGTCGTTTGTCGGTGGAGTAGGTGACCATCCCCGATAGTATGTCGCTCTTGAAGAAGTAATAGTCGGAGTCCGCAGTCTGCAGCACGATGTCCCGGCCCGGCAGTTTGCGGCTTGCCTCGATGTATTCGTCAACCTCGTAGTTGAGGCAGCATTTCAGTTTCGCGCACATTCCTGCCAGTTTCTGCGGGTTCAGTGCGATGTCCTGGAAGCGTGCGGCGTTTGTGCTTACGCTGCTGAAGTTTTTCATCCATGTGGCGCAGCACAGTTCCCTGCCACACGGGCCTGTGCCCCCGATGCGTCCTGCCTCCTGTCTCGCCCCTATTTGCTTCATCTCGATTCTCACGTGGAATGTTGCGGCGAGGTCCTTTATCAGTTGCCTGAAATCGACCCTCTCGTCTGCTATGTAGAAGAATATTGCCTTGTTGCCGTCGCCCTGGTACTCCACGTCGCCGATTTTCATGTCCAGCCCGAGCCTTTTCGCTATCTGCCGGCTCTCGATCATCGTGTCATGCTCGCGGCTCTTCGCCTCGCGGTATTTGTCCATGTCCGCCTGCTTCGCGATTCTGTATATGCGTTTTATTTCGTCGGGCGACTTCAGGTTAGCCTTTTTCACCTGCAGTTTCACCAGCCGTCCCGTCAGCGTGACGACTCCGATGTCGTGTCCCGGGCTTGCCTCTACGGCAACCACGTCGCCCTTCTTCAGGTCGATGTGGTAGATGTTGTGGTAGTATCCCTTGCGGGTGTTCTTGAACTGCACCTCCACGAGGTCTGTGTCCTCGTTTATTCCCGGCACGTCTGCGAGCCAGTCGTATGTGTTAAGCTGGTGGTCCTGCCTCCCGCAGGCGCCGCGGCACAGTCCCCGGCAGGTGTCGCCCGCTATTTTGAATTGCATGTTTTTATAGTCCATATATCCTTGCTTTTCTTTGTTTATTTTCTCATTATCTCCACGATTATCCTCATTGCCACGTCGTAGAACACCATCTTTGGGTTTGCGTTCTGCCCGATGTCCCTTGCCGCCGTGCCGAAGATCTCGTCTATCGCGATTACGTTTGCCTCGTTGATGAACCTTGCGAAGCGTGTTGCGAAATTCTCCTCCTCCATCGTCATGTACACGAGTTCGGGGTTGCGGAAGTTGTACATGAAGTTCTCGCGCACGAGGTGCTGGAAGTAGGCCAGCATACTGCGCTGCCGCTCCCTTCCCAATGCTGCCACGGTTTCCGTCCACCCTTTCAGTTCCTTCACGTTTCGTGCGTATGCCTGCCGCATGAGTTGCATGAACAGTCCGAGGAACTCCCTGTTCTCGTTGCCGGCATCCAATTCCTCTGTGGCCTTTATCCAGTCGCCGTCCGCCACGCGTGCCGTCCTGTGCGCCACCTCCGGGCTTATTGCCCTGCGTTGCACAAGCGCCTTCTCCATCGACGGCGTGTCAATTTTCCTTATGTCGATGCGCTGCACGCGGCTCCGTATTGTCTCCAGCAGGCGTTCCGGCTCCTCGCACACCATGATGAACACCGTCTGCTGCGGCGGCTCCTCGATAATCTTGAGCATCTTGTTTGCGCAGTCCTCGCGCATGCGTTCCGGCAGCCAGACTATGTTTATCTTGTATCCGCCCTGGCTCGATTTCATGGACAGTTTCCTTATCACGGCCTCGCTCTCGGCCACGTAGATCATTGCCTGCTGGTTGCCCGCCCCCATTTTCGCGAGCCATTGGTTCATGGTGAAATACGGCCCTTCGGCGAGCATCCCGCGCCACTCGCGCGCAAAGTCGTCGCTCACCATCTTGTGGTCGGCGCTTGTCCCCTGTGGCTTGATGACCGGGTATGTGAAAATCAGGTCTGGGTGCGACCACGAGCGCAGCATTGCGCACTGGTGGCATGTGCCGCACGAGTCTTTCCCATCCTTGTCGCTGCTGCAAATAAGGTAGGACGCGAAGGCAAGCGCGAGTGCCATCTTGCCGCAGCCTCTCGGGCCGCAGAACATGATGGCGTGCGGCACGCGCCCCTCCCTGCTCATATCCACGAGCCTCTCCTTGATTTCCTCTTGTCCTATAACCTCGTTGAATTTCATTGCCGTACAGACAGGTATATGGCTGCAAAGTTACGGAAAATCGCTGTAATATTTGCATAAAACCGGCAGTTTAACGCAATTCGGCTTTATGCCGGCACATATCGGCGCACAGTATTGCCGGGGAACACAGGCTCTGCGGCAACAAACGTGAAGGAGGACTTCGGCAACGAAGTCCTCCTTGTAATCCGCACGGGGTGGCGAAAGTGTTATTTGGCTTTATAGCACATGAAGAAGAAATCTGCCTTTAATCATATCAAAGATCATTGTTAGGAGAATAGTCTGTATGAAGATCTTTCTTTTTCCATAACTTTGCAAAAGTTACCGACTAAAGAATGTTAATATTATACTTTGTCCTTGGAGGCATCTTGTTGAAGCATAGACGCTATGATGTCTTTGGGATAATAGCATGGAACATCAGCCTTTGTTTCTGTTTTGAGAAACAATACCGGGTGTACCTTTTGCCCCTTCTTTACGAATGGTAAGCGTCTGGCACGGCTTGTTAATTGCTCATATACGCACTGTGCCTCGTCGCGTCCCCGCCATTTACATTCTGCCACGAGGATGTGCTTCTTGTCGAGCGACTCTGCCACAAGGTCGAACTCAGTCTGTTCGTAGTCATTGCAGCCATCTTCCTTTGGTATGCCGCCCCACCACCGTGAGGCAATGCCATAGACCACGCCATCGATTTCATTGCCTGTTACGAAGTCGCGACAAATCTTTTCCCATACCTGACCAACGTATGTGCTGAAGTCTTTACGGATAATATCCATTACGAGATTCTGGCGGTCGAGTTCAATGAGATATTTGTTGGGATTGATAAACCTGTAATAGAAGGAAAGAAAGTTGTCACCAAGACGATACAGTCCTTTCTTGCTACTTTTTGGATTGTCACCAAAGGGTATGTCTTTCTCCACATAGCCCAAATCGGTAAGTATGCTGATGGGCTGAGAGAGATTTGTAGTGGGCTGTCCTATGCGACCAGCTATCTCAGAAATACGATTTACTCCATTGCCCACTGTAGTAAGCAGTGAGAAAGATGTGGCCGTATCACGACGCTCGTCACGAAGCAACCGTGTTGGCTCATCATACAGCGTGCCATAATTATTGACCAGCAGATTGCGCACCGCCTCTTCCAAACTGTCGAAGTCGGCACGGAGTTCCCAATAGCGAGGCACACCACCCCAAACGGCATATTCCTCAACAGCCTGCTGGTCGGAACAATGCAGGGCTTCTTTTATATAAGGCAAACGCAGTTGCTTCAGCTTTGGCTGCCAAGCACAGCGTTGATATAGGGGAGACTTCTCATTGAGTACCAATGAGTGCATCATTAGTTGGGAGGAACCACAAAGTATCAAGTTGTATTTCAGTTTTTTGCTATCCACCAATCGCTGAATGATGGAAGGCAGCGAAGGATCGCTCTTGACGAGATAAGAAAACTCGTCTAAGCACACCGATGTGTTCTTCCCAACATATAGATTGACGGAGGTGAGCACTGTTTCCCAGTCGTGGTAGGATACTCGGTCAAAGCCGTCAAACTTAAAAGAAACAGTCTTGGCAAAGGAATCTATCTGCTGCTGCGTCTGTGCTTCTTCGCTCAGATGGTATACATCCTGTTCGGTCAGAACACGCTTGATGAGTTCTGACTTTCCAATACGCCGCCTGCCATAGATCACAATCAGCACAGGCCGGCTAAGACTCAGCGTGCGCTTGAACGCAGCAGTTTCTTCTATTCTATCTATAAATTCCATATCATCAATAATTATGTTTGCCAAACATTATGTTTTGCAAAGATAATATTTTAATAATTATCAACACACAAAATCACCAATAATTTTAATTTTGAGCAAAATTATGTTTGCGAAAGATAATGTTTGCCGAACATAATCGTGCCCAGACCAACGAAGCGGCTGAAGGAGAGGCGGTCGTTCACCTGATCCTCAACCTCACCGTCACTCAGTCCATACAAAGTACGGAGAAGCTCGGTCTTGAACAGTGCCAAACTGTAATAGCCTGGACGGCCTGTCTTTGAGAGAGTTTTGCAGAGGTCTCAGAATATAAAAAGTCCTGCGGCAAGAAAACCGCAGGCCCCAAATTTCAGTTGTCGTTGATTACCAGTTGTCATTCTCATTGCCCACAAGCCCATGCTTGGCAGCCTCCTCAATCTTGTCGAGCAATACATTTGAGTAAGCGTAAGACATCACAAGCGCCTTGCTTGAAGTTTTCTTGGCATTATGCCCATCCTTCTCAGCGAAGGGATAGCACTGGTCAAGCAGAATGTTTTTCTGAAATATAATGTCTTCAACGCTTTCGATGCCGTGCCTTATTTCCTTTTGCCCGATCATGCCACTGAACGGCTTGAGCAGATTATGGATAGCATGAAGACGGAGAGCGTCAATGCCTTGCTGTTTGCCCATCGCGACTATCAGAAGTATCTTGTCAAACTGTTTCTTATTGAGATACAGCGCATCGGACATCGCGGCACGGGTACACCACTGTGTATCAATAATGCTGCAAACCGCCTGTTCATACGCTTTCGCCAGACATTGGAGCATCATTATAGACAGATGCACACGGTAAGGAGTATGCCAATCACCTCAATGTGTCTGTAAAGACGCTCACGAATAGTGTCGGTGCAAGCTCGTTCTCAACACCTTTGAAGATCATTAACGACAGAATCATATTGGAAGCAAAACGCCAACTATGCTATACCGACCTCAAGATAAAGGAGATTGCATTCCGCTTAGGCTTTGATGACCCGTCGTATTTCGTGAAGTTATTTAAGCGACAAACGGGCATATTGCCCGCCGAGTTCAGGGTGTTATAATAATGGAAACCTACCGTTACTTCACAACCAAAGAGACAGGTGCATATATTGTATGACATTAGCTTGACTCCAATCTCCTCTACTTTAGGTATTCTTCACACAAGGCAACCCACAGCGAGGCACCGATGGGAAGGATTTCCTGATCGAAGATGTACTTAGGATTGTGTACCATAGGCGTTTCACCATTACCTAACATGATGTAGCTTCCTGGTCGTTCTTGCAACATAAAGGCAAAGTCTTCGCTGCTCATCAGTGGCTTACAAGGGTACACTACATTTTCCTCTCCAAAGTATTTGCGTGCCACTTGGGCAGCAAAAGCTGTTTCTTCGTGCGAATTGACAAGCACTGCTCCGGGTTGTCCCTCTTTTATTTCATATTTGCAACCAAAGCATTCTGCTTGAGCAGCCGTTATCTCACGAATACGTTGCAACACCAGCTTACGCCCATCGGGCTGCATGTTGCGCATAGACAACTTGAGTACAGCTTCGTCTGGAATAACGTTACCTGCATTACCCGCTTGGAATGAGCCGATGGTGACCACGCCATTATTCCAAGGAGAGAGGTTGCGAGCTACAATCGTCTGTAGTGCCATCACCAAAGAAGCACCGGCTACGACAGGGTCAATGCTTAGTTCGGGCATTGAACCATGACCTCCACGCCCCATTAAACGTATCTCCCAGTTATCTACAGCCGACATCGTTTCTCCATCATGGAAATGCAGTACCCCCTTTGGTAGCCCAGGAATATTGTGTATGGCATATATTCTATCGGCATTAAACTTCTTGAAAAGTCCATCATCTATCATCGAAGGACCGCCCTGCATGGTCTCTTCGGCAGGCTGAAAATAGAAGTAAACGGTTCCATTGAAGTGCTTTGTGTCTGCCAGATACTTAGCTGCCCCAAGTGCCATGGCACTATGACCATCGTGTCCGCAGAGATGAGAAATGCCGTCGTGCCTACTCTTGTAAGGCAGGTTGTTTATCTCTTGAATAGGGAGAGCATCCATGTCGGCTCTAATGCCTATTTTCTTCTTTCCATCGCCATGACTTAGTACACCTACCACACCCTCAATGCCATGTTTTCCTACATGCTCATGAACCTCGTAGCCCATATTTTTTAGCAGGCCGGCAACATATTTGCCTGTATTTACCTCTTGGGTAGACAGTTCGGGATTTTGGTGCATGGCTTCCATCCACTGTTTCATCTGTGGCAACATGGCAGCCAATTCTTTCATTGGTTTTACGTTCATTTTACTCATATCGTTGGTTTTAGCGTATATCTTGTCAAAGAAAAAGTGAGGAATGAGATTAAAATCACACAAAGATAGTTGTTTTTTATGAAATTATCAACTGAATCACTTCAAATGCGTATAAGGCATCACGATTTTTTCATTTTTTTTTGTTTCAACAACTTTGGGCCTTAAAGGCATGTGCCGTGCGTTATCATCATTCTGTATTTTCATTTCGTTCAATGTTTTTTCCTGCAAAGCTATGGTGTTTTGGCGAATCATCCAAAAAACGGCGATAGTCTTAGCGGGAGCAAAATGAGCCGAATGGGCGTGACGTTCACGTTCCGACCCGGGAGAATGGGGAGTGGGGAACGAGTGGAGCAGGTAGCGATGATCGGAGAGTGGGAAGCGAGGAACGTTGGAATGGCGGAAGCGGATCATGCGGCATCGTGTTCTCGACGATGTTTTTATCGTTTGTCATGATTTCTTTCATTCCTTTCAAAAAACGGCGACGTCTCCCGCCACATCGTCGTCGGATTATCAGGATGATGAGTATCATCAGTATCATTAGTATTATCAGTATTATTAGTATATATAGAAGCCTATATTGATTATCAAGGAGTTAGGGTGGTAAATTGATTATTCGTTCAATTATGGATCAACGAACGTTCCATGTTGGACGATGTTTCGTTTGAAGTTTTTGGAGGGTTCAGTCTCTCATGGAACGTTCTTTTTTATCACGATTTGTTAGGTATTTTTATGTCTGCTCCTGTGTGATTCGTTTCATTTTCAACACCCTGCAATTGATAGTCTATTGGCCTGCAATCTCTTTGGGATTGGCCCTCAAAGTCACCGTTACGTCCTGTTAGCCGCAGGTTCAGCACTTAGCATAACTTCCTCTAAATGTGCTATTTAGCTAACAAGTGGCTTGTATAAAAGGAAAAGAGGACTTCATTGCTGAAATCCTCTTTTTTAGTACTTTGTGACCCGCATGGGGCATCAAGTGATCCGTTTGGGGCTCGAACCCAAGACCCCAACATTAAAAGTGTTGTGCTCTGCCAACTGAGCTAACGGATCTACGCTGATGCTGTTCTTGCGAAAAGCGGTTGCAAAGGTACGGCGTTTTTTTCTATTATCAAAATTATTCGCCGTGTTTTTAATTATTTTCTGTTTCCGCATTGCCGGAAGTCGGTTTTCCGTCGCCTGCGGTGTTTGCCTGCGGCGTGTTCCCGTCCGTGTGATCACCCTCACCGTCTTCTTTCGTCACATACCGTTTGTAGTATGCTATGATTATTGTCGTTAGCGGCAGGGCGATGATGAGCCCTATGAAGCCGAGCAGCGCGCCCCATACCGAGAGCGACAGCAGCAGTATCGCCGGGTTGAGCCGCATGGCTTTTCCCATCACCTTCGGGGTGACGATGAGGTCTATTATCACCTGCACTATGCAGAACACGGCGACTGCCGCTCCGAGTACGACCCAGAAGTTCTGCCCTGTGTCGGCGGCCTTGAGCAGTGCGAGGAACGCCGTCGGGATGAGCGCGAAAGTGTGCAGGTATGGCACGAGGTCCATTATCCCGATGAGTATGCCGAGGGCTATTGCCATGGGGAAGTCGATTATCGTGAAGCCAATGCAGAAGAGTATTGCCATTATGAGTGCCACGAGGCCCTGCCCCCTTATGTAGTTGTTCAGCTCGCGCTTGACGTCGCCTGCCAGCACGTTCCAGAACGGCCTGTTCTTCTTGGGGAATATTCGTATCCAGTTCCTCGTGAGGTACTCGTAGTCGAGCAGGATGAAGAACATGTATAGCAATGTGATGAGCGACGCCACTATGCTTATGATGATGCTTGCCGTCTGCCCGAGCATGTTGAACACCCCTGGGACGGCGCTCTTTATCGCCTCCGTGACATCTTTCTGTTTCACGAAGCTCTCAATCTGTGTGTAGTTGTCGCGCACCCAGTGCTGTATTGTCTGCGAGATGTTGTCGGTGTCGGCCTTTTCCTGTATGTATCGCGTTGTCAGCATGCCCAGTTTCTCGAACTGCTCTATCATCGGCGGGAAGATGATGTAGAACACCCCGACAAGCACTGCGGTCACGAACAGCAGCGTGACGACGATGCTCAGCGCGCGTGTCGGCACGTGAAGCTTGTACTGCGTGAAGTGTACAATGGGGTACAGCAGGTATGCGAACATCCATGCCACGAAGAAAGGCAGCAGCACGTTGCTAAGGTAGTCGATGGTGAAAATCACCGCGATGATTATCAGTGCGGTGATTATCCAACGCACCAGTTTGTCGAATGTAATTTTTTGTTCCAGCATTGTTGTGTCATTTTATAATTTCAGGAATTGTCGTTCGGCATGTAAATGTGAGTTGTGATGCCGTCTCCGCTTGCAATGTCGTTCTGATGTTATCTTTCTGATTCGGAAATCCTTTTGAAACATTCCCTGCACAGCGGCTCGTATTCGTGCGTTTCCCCGAGCAGCACGCGCTTGTCGCTGTCCACCAGCCGGTGACTGATGTATGCCTGCGAGCCACACCTGACACAGATGGCGTGCACCTTCTGCACATCGTCTGCCACGGAGCACAGGGCGGGGATGGGGCCGAAGGGCTTTCCCTTGAAGTCCATGTCCAGGCCTGCCACGATGACGCGCACGCCCCGCCCGGCGAGCTCGTTGCACACGCCAACAAGTCCGTCGTCCAAGAACTGCGCCTCGTCTATCCCGACCACGTCGTTGTCGCCGGCCAGCAGGAGTATCGACGCCGACGAGTCAATCGGTGTGCTGGGTATCGAGTTCTGGTCGTGGCTCACCACATCGTCCTCAGAGTAGCGCGTGTCTATCGCCGGCTTGAAAATCTCCACCTTCTGCCTTGCAAACATGGCGCGTTTCAGGCGGCGTATCAGTTCCTCGGTCTTCCCCGAGAACATCGACCCGCAAATCACCTCTATGCGCCCGTGCCTGCAAAACTCCCCGTTGGTGATGTCTGTCATCGTTGTAGTGTCTTGTTTCCTGCAAAAGTACTAATTGAAATCCGATGGCGCAAACTTTTCCTGCCTTTTTTTGCATGCAGCTGCCGGAAATTGACGTCGCATCATTTGAGTTTACGGATTTCCTTTCCTGTTGGCATCTGCGGCTTGCCGCGCATCACACACAAAGGTGGATGCGGAGCGTGGAGATTGCTGCACTTCTGGCAAACATTCAATGCCACTTAAGGATGAGGCAAACCTTTTTGTGGGCTGGTCATCACCAACCACTGTTGGCTATGGGGCAAGGTGGAATTATGTGCACAATTCGGCCATTACACGGCAAGGATCTGTCAACCCGGGAGAAACCGCATATATAATGAACATTGGCAGTGACGTGATGAAAGGCTCGGGAAGGCTGCGGAATCAAGGTGAAAAATAAGACAGATAAAAATTTGCAGATTGCGATTTTTTCTTACCTTTGCAGCGATATTTTCAGATTGAACCAAATGGATAATCTATGGCATTGAACTCTGATACGAAACAGATCGTGCACCACCGGCTGAGTTTTATTGGCATCATCGTGACGCTGGGCATTGTGTTTGGCGACATCGGCACATCGCCACTTTATGTAATGAAGGCTATTGTGAAGGCAGGCAGTGCCATCGATGCTGAATACATCACCGGCGCCGTGTCGTGCATCATCTGGACGCTGACGTTACAGACCACTATCAAGTACGTTCTCATCGCGCTCCGTGCCGACAACAAGGGTGAGGGCGGCATTTTAGCCCTCTATGCGCTCATCAGGCGGCACAGCCGCAGGTGGTTTTACCTGCTGGCCATCATCGGTGCGAGCACGCTGGTGGCCGATGGCGTTATTACTCCCTCCATAACGGTGCTATCCGCCATTGAGGGGCTGAAAGCCTACGAGCCGGAGACGCCCATAATTCCCATCTGCCTGTGTATCATTTCGGTACTGTTTTTAATCCAGCAGTTCGGAACGAACGCCATCGGGCGGTTCTTCGGTCCGCTGATGTTCGTCTGGTTCACGATGATGGGTGTACTGGGAATCGGCCACATCGCCGACTTCCTGCCTATTCTCAAGGCCTTCAATCCCTATTATGCGCTGAAGCTTCTGACGCACGACCCCGAATGGTTCCTCATCCTTGGGGCGGTGTTCCTCTGTACGACTGGTGCCGAGGCACTCTACTCCGACCTCGGACACTGTGGGGCTAAGAACATCCGCGTGAGCTGGGCTTTCGTCAAGTCGATGCTCATCCTCAATTACTTGGGGCAGGGAGCGTGGATCATCAACCATGCCGACAGTCTTGCTCCGGATGTCAACCCCTTCTATGCCATCATGCCCCGCAGTTTCCTGTTCTTCGGCATCACCATGGCCACCATTGCCGCCATCATCGCCAGTCAAGCCCTCATCAGTGGCTCGTTCACCATTTTCAGTGAGGCGATGAACCTGAAGTTCTGGCCGCGTCAGAAAATCAAATACACCACCGACGTTAAGGGGCAGCTCTACATTCCGTTTGTCAACACGGCACTCTACGTGCTCTGCATCCTCGTCATCCTGTTCTTCAAGAGTTCCGAGAACATGGAGGCCGCCTACGGCCTGGCCATCACCATCACGATGCTCATGACCACATTCCTGCTATTCGCCTATCTGGGCCAGCGTCGTGTGTCGATGCTCATAACGATACCCTTTGTGGTTTTCTTCATCGGACTTGAGGGTATCTTCTTCATTGCCAACATGTTCAAGTTCGTCCATGGCGGATGGGTGACGATGCTCATGGCCGGCACCATGTTCATTGTGATGTATGTATGGCACAATGCCAAGCTCATCCGCAGCCAACAAGTCGATGTGCGCGACATAAGGGAGTGGTATGGCGTGATTTCCGACATCAAGCATGACACCACTATAGCCAAGTTTGCCACCAATATCGTCTATCTTAGCAAGCTTTCGGGCACTTACGACATCGAACACAAGATTCTCTACTCCATCATCCACAAGCACCCCATGCGGGCCGACCACTACATTCTGCTACACGTCGACTATCAGGACGAGCCGCAAACTCTGGAATACGAGTTCACGACGCTGATTCCCGACACGCTCTACCGCATAAACCTGAAATTAGGGTTCCGCGTACAGCCATTGGTGAACCTCTATTTCCGCCAGATAATCGAGGAGTTGGTGGCCAGCAGGGAGTTCACGCTCGACAGCTGCTACCCGTCGCTTGAGAAACACGGCATTTCTGGCAACTTCATATTCGTCATCATCAACCGAATCTATGTGGCCATCAACCACTTCTCGAAGAAGGAGCGCCTCATCATGAGCCTCTACTCGCTGATTGCCCACTTGAAACTTAGCATGGCGCGAGCACTGGGCCTCGACACGAGCAACGTGCTCATAGAGAACGTGCCATTGGTGGTGAAGCCTCATTGCCAGAGGTCCATAAGAAGGGTTGAAAACGACGGAGAAAACCTGTAACTCCCACTGACTTTTTGTCAAGGGGAACAATCTGGAAATAGACAAGTGATTTCAGATAGCATACTTTAGCGGTCAGCAATTGTAAGCCGTCGCCCGCCACAGACTGTCGAAGTCCATCACACGGCTTGCAGCAAGTTTCCCTGCGTGTTGGCCCGCGCAAGGTCAGAATGTCACTATCCGCGAGCCGTCTTCCGCCTCCCTGATGGTGACGCGCGTCACGTCGTCCGGCAGCAGGTCCTCTATCAGCTCGGGCCACTCGATGAAGCACAGGTTGCCGCTGAAGAAATACTCTTCGTACCCCATGTCGTAGACCTCCTCAATCCTCTTTATCCGGTAGAAGTCGAAGTGGTATATCGCCGCATGCCCATTGCCCTCATACTCGTTGACGATGGCGAACGTGGGCGACGTGACCACGTCGCACACGCCGAGTTCCTCGCACACGGCCTTGATGAACGTTGTCTTGCCTGCCCCCATCTTCCCGTAGAACGCGAAGACTTTCCCCTGCGGCATGTTGTCTATGAAGCGGCGTGCCGCAGCGCCGATTTCATTGATGTTGTCGATTTTTATTTCCATGGTTCTTTCTGTTTTCCCAACTCCATTGACAGTCCCTCCAAATACCGGTCGCCCCGCTCATTTCCTCCTTCTCCTCCTCAGAGTCACTATCGGCACGATCATTTCCTCGAGCGAGATTCCGCCATGCTGGAACGTGTTTTTGTAGTATGACACATAGTAGTTGTAGTTGTTGGGATATGCCAGGAACGAGTTTCCCGTGGCGAACACATACGATGTGCTGAGGTTCGGTGCTGGCAGCTGCGCCTGCTGTGGGTTCTTTATAGTGAACACCTCCTTGGGGTTATATCCCAGGCTCTTGCCCAGTTTGTACCGCAGGTTGGCGTTGGTGTTGCGGTCGCCGATTATCTTCACCGGCTTGCTGGCGCGTATGCTGCCGTGGTCGGTCGTCACGATTACTGTGTAGTCCGTCTGTGCGAGAGCCTTGAGCAGTTCCCCCATCACCGAGTGCCTGAACCAGCTCAGTGTGATTGACCGGAATGCCGACTCGTTGTTTGCGAGCTCGCGCACCATCTTCGATTCCGTGCGTGCGTGACTCAGCATGTCGATGAAATTGATCACCACCACGTTGAGGTCGTAGCCGCTCATCTGGCTGAAGTGGCTCATCAGCCTTTCCGCCCCCTGTGAGTCGTTTATCTTGTGGTAGGAGAACGTGTCGTGCCGCCGGAACCGCTCTATCTGCGTCCTGACGAGTGGCTCCTCGTTCAGGTTTTTGCCCTCCTCCTCGTCCTCGTCAACCCACAGTTCCGGGAACATGCTGGCAATCTGCGTCGGCATCAGCCCGCTGAAGATGGCGTTGCGTGCATACTGCGTTGCCGTCGGCAGTATGGTGCAGTAAGTGTCCTCCTCGATGTCGAACATGTCACCGATGTCCCTGGCGAGCACCTTCCACTGGTCGAGCCTGAAGTTGTCTATGACGATGAGGAACACCTTCTCCCCTGCCGAGAGCAGTGGGAACACCCTTTTCTTGAATATGTCCGGGCTCATCATCGGCCTCTCTGCCGTTTGCATTGTCTTGGGGTCAACCCATGCGAGGTAGTTGTTTTTTATGAATTTGGCGAAGCCTGCGTTAGCCTCCTCTTTCTGCATCTGCAGTATGCCGTCCATGTTGGTGCCGGTGCCGGTCAGTTCCAGTTCCCAGTGTACGAGGCGTTTGTACACGTCCATCCATTCCTCGATCGTCCGGCAGTTGTCAATCTGCCGTGATATGTCCTGGAAGTTGTGCTGGTATTCGCTCTGCGTCACCTCAGACACTATCTCCCTGCGGTGTATGTTCTTCTTCAGTGTGAGCAAGATCTGCAGCGGGTTGACCGGTTTGAGCAGGTAGTCGGCAATCTTCGACCCTATGGCCTGGTTCATAATGTCCTCCTCCTCGCTCTTTGTCACCATCACCACCGGTGTCGCCGGCTGTATTTCCTTCAGTTTCTGCAGTGTTTCCAGTCCGCTCACCCCCGGCATCATCTCGTCCAGCAGCACCAGGTCGAACGTCCGCTGCCTGCACATTTCCATTGCGTCGGTCCCGTTTGTGGCTGTCACCACCTCGTAACCTTTCTTCTCCAAGAATATTATGTGGGCGCGAAGAAGTTCCACCTCATCGTCAACCCAGAGTAGTAGTCCGTTGCTCATGTTCCTTGTTTAGAAGCCGTCGAGGTCGTAGTATTCGTCCTCGAGGTCGAAATCGTTGTTGTTCTTATTCTTTTTGTCATTCTTTTGCGGTGTGCCGTTCTCCGTCCCGAAGCCGTCGTCGAAGTAAATGCCAGTGTCCTCCGGCTCGTCCGTTGCCGTCTTCTCCGGCTTTTCCTGTTCCTTCTTTTGCGGTTTTACCGGTTCGTCCTTCGTGTCTGTCACCTTCTTTTCCGGTTCTTCCACCGTCTTTTTCCGAGGCTGCTCCACGACAGTTTCCGGCTGTTCGATGATTGTTTCCGGTTGCTCCACGACAGTTTCCGGCACATTCTCGATGGTTGTACCCGTGTCTTCGATGGTCTTGTCCGTGGTTCCGACCGTTGTCTCTGTTGCATCTCCGGCTGTCTTTTCCTGCACGGAATCGTTCATTTCTGTGACACTCTCCGTTGCCTGCGGCTCAATATCGATTATCATGCCGTCATCTACTCCGCCGCCGTATGTGCCTCCGCCGTCCTCTTGCGTTTCCTTTTTCTCCGGCCGTTTCTCATATTCTATCTCGGCAGGCTCTGTGAGCAGTCTCGCTGTCGATGGCTTCAGCGGTGCGAAATGCTTGTCGTAGAACTTTTCGTAGTCCTTGTGGCTGAAGTTCGTACCGAGCAGCGGCAGGTTGGCCTCGCTGATTATTATGCCGCGCGCTTTCCCCGTCAGGCGTGCTATCGGCTCGTATTTGTAAAGCATCCTCGCGTATTGCAGAGCCTCGTCGTAAGTCTTGAAGCCTGCAATCCTCATGCGGTGCAGCCCGTCGAAGTCCTCGATTACTATGTCGAAGTTGCGCACGAGGAAATTGTTGAAGTTGTAGCGTGCCATCTCGAAGAGCAGTTTGTTCTCATCGATGGAGTCCGGGTTGTATGCCAGCAAGAACAGGTGCGGCGACAGCCTGTCGGCAACGAACTGCCGTGCCTGTATCGAGTCGCTGTCGTTCAGCACCGCGCTGCGCCGCTCCCACACGTCGCCTATGTCGAATTTTCCTCCGCGCAGCCGCCTGCCGGCGTTCACCCCGTTTATTATCATACCTGCAATCTCGCTGATGCGGCTGTTCGGGTAGTTCTTCACCACGTCGTTCATGTCCTTCAGGCATCCGTCGGCATCGCCGTCGTTCAGTTTCCCGAGCCCGTTGATGAATATGAACTTGTCGCGGTTTGCGCCCATCGGGAAACGTTCCTCCGACACCTTCGTGTTCCTCCTCACCTCTCCGTTCCGGTCGGCCTTGAATGCCGCGTACGTGGCGGCATATAGCGAGTCCTCCATCATCACGCCGTAGCGCGCGTTCTCCTCGAAGTGAGGGTCTGACAGTATTGCCGTCCATTTGTTGCCGGGGTATTTCTCCTTCAGTTTGCCGAGGTAGCCCTCCGCCACTCCTGGCTGCCCCATGCGGTTGTATAGCAGGAACAGGTGATACAGCGCGTCTGGCATGTTTTCGTAGTCCGGGTAATGGCTCTCGAGCCGCGTGAGGTGTTTCTCGCTCAGTTTCAGGAAGTCGAGTTTGTCCTTGAAAATGACCCCGGCGTGGAACAGTCCGTCCTCTATGATAAGGTTGCTGGCCTGCACCTGCTCCTCGGTGAACGGTATCTGCGCGAGGTAGTACTCCCGTTTGTGCGGGTCGTTCTGCGCGCTGTCCAAACTGTTGTCGATCGAGTCCTGCACAGCCTCCGCCGCCGCTATCGAGTCGCGTTGCCCGTCGGTGAGTTGCGCCATGTCGTTCTGCGCCACCACCGTGCGGTTCACGCGCTGCCAGTTGTCAACGTTCTCGCGCCGCCCCCACAGTTTCTGGAACGCCGCCTTTCCCTGGTTCACCGCCATCTGGTTGTAGAAATACCACTGGCCGTTCTGCATTTGCTGCTGCTGTTGCGGGTTCTTGCTCACGTCCCCACGGTTTCCCTGGTTGGCAGCCTGCTGCTCCTGCGCCTCCTTCTCGGCCTGCGCGAGCCGTTCCTCCTTCTCCTTCTTCTTCAGGGCCTCTATCACCCGGTCGATGGCAGCATTGCGGTCGGCCTCCGGCATTTTTGCCAGCGCCTGCAGCGAGTCCTGCAGATGCACTGCCTCGGTGAACGGCACGAGCTCGTCGAGTATCTTCGAGCGTTTCGAGAGGGTCTCGTAGTCCTTGCGGTCCTTGTCGAGCAGTCCTATCGCCTCGCCGTAGCACCGCTGCGCGTCGGCGAATTTCTCCCGCGCCCAGTACAGGTCGCCGAGCCTCAGCAGCAGCACGCCTTTCTCCACCCCGGCGCGTGTCGCCTTCTTGTTGCCCGTCTCGTATGCCTCGATGGCCTTCGTCGTGTCGCGGTCGGCGAGGTGTATGTTTCCCATGGCGTAATACACCTGGTCGAGATATTCCTTGTTGTTGTCTGAGGCCGCCATGCGTTTCAGCCGGCCAATCATCTGTTTCGACTTCCCCGCCGCCGTCACCTCGGTCATTGCGATGCGCGCGTTGAACTCCAGCTCGTATGGCGGGTTCAGCCTTATGACGTGCCTGAACGCCCTGTATGCCAGTTCCTTGTTGCCCAGTTCCGCCTGCAGTTGCCCCATGAGATACCACTCCCGCGCCTTCTGCTTGCGGCGCATCTCGTGGCGTATGACTTTCCTGAGATATGGTATCGCCTCCTCTATGCGGTTGGTGTGTATGTAGTAGTCGGCGAAGGTGTAGTCCCACTCCTTCACCGCGCGCCAGTCCATCGAGTCGCGCCTCATCTTGGCAATCACGTCCTCTGCGTCATACACGAAGTCGTGCTCGGTGTAGCACTTTGCCAGCCACGCGCGTGCCTTTCCTGCGATGGCGGGCTGTGTGGCATACAGTCGGCTCATGTATGCGAACGTGGAGGCCGCCTCGTCGAAGTCGCCCTTGTGGAACTGCGCCCTGCCCATCAGCATCCATGCTTTCCACAGGAACGGGTTGTACTCGCGGCGGCTGAGCCACTCGCGGTCCTTGTCTGTCTTTCTCCGGCTCTTGTTCCACTCCGGCCTCTTCCTTATGCTGTGCTGTTTTATCGCCTTCTGCGCCTTCTCGATGGCGCGGTCGTAGTTTGCCTTTCCCAGGTCGCGGCTCTTCTTGTTCCCGACTGTGTACAGTGGTATCCGCTCGGTGAAGTTGTCCTTGTTGCCATTTTCCCTCTCCAGCGATGCGTCGACATACGCCATGGCCCCGTTGTAGTAGGTGTTGTAGCGCGCGTTGAACGAGTGCCACCATCGGCTTGACGACGTGTTCTTCTGCGTCGAGCAAGCTGCGAGCAGCAAAATTGCCACAATGGCTACTGCGATGTATGGCTCTTTTGACTTCATCTTCCGTGGGTGAGTGTCGTGATTATTCTCTTGTCTTCCGCCGCCGGCACACTGCATCTATTGCGTGCCGTGGCATTGCTGTGCGTCTCCCGCCATGAGGAACACCTCGTCCTTCACCTGGTCGGGCAGTTCTATGCCGCGCAGCGTGAGGCTGCGGCACCAGTCCTTCACCTCGCCGGGGCGCATGGTGTAGAGTATTTCGCGGAATTGCTCCGCCTCGCCGTCGTCATACTGTCCCGGCGGTCTACCGCTGAAGGCGTCCAGTTCCTCGTCGTCGAAGTATTCGATTGGGCGCGTCGCCGCCTCCATCATGTACTCCTGCTCGCACCGGTGACCGCCGCCGCTGCAGGTCGCGCACGATGATGCCGTGTTATTAACAACGTCCCGGCCGCCGTCTTTATTGTGTGAAAGCAGTCCGAGTGTCGCGGCGAATATGCCCAGTGCGACTATTGCGATGGCGAGATACAGCATTTCGGTTGTCTTTTTATGTCGCTTGACTATGCCTTGCGGCTATTCCTCCTCCACGGTGAAGCCCGCCTGCCGCAGGTCGTCCCAGAACGACGGGTAGCTCTTCGTAACCACTCCCGGGTCGTTGATCCTCAGCCCCGGGAACTTTATCGCCGCCGGCGCGAACGCCATTGCCATGCGGTGGTCTTCGTGGGTGTCTATCGGCTCCATCGTCGGTGTGGTCCGCTCGCCGTCCCATGACAGTTCCGAGCCATTCTCCTCTTTTATCGCGAAGCCCAGTTTCGCCATCTCGCGCTTGATTGCCTCGATGCGGTCGCTCTCCTTTATGCGCAGCGTGCCCAGTCCCGTGAAGTGGAACGGTATGCCAGCCGCCGCGCACGTCACCACCAATGTCTGCGCGAGGTCTGGCTGTCCGGAGAAGTCGAAGTCGAGCCTCGGCAGCATGGACGGCAGCGTCCTGAGCGTCACCGTTGGCGGTTCGGTCTTTGCCTCGCTGTCGAACACGGTCTTCACGCCGAGCATTGAGAACAGGTAGCGCACCCCCGAGTCGCCCTGTCGAGACGCGTCAGCCAGTCCCGGCAGGCGCACGCGGCTCTCCCTGTCGCCCAGCAGCGCGAGTATCTCATACCAGTATGACGCCCCGCTCCAGTCGTTCTCTATCAAGAAGTCGCGCCTGCGGTAGCCTTCCGGCTCGGCGACGATGGTGTCAACGTCGGTCCACTCAACTTTCGCGCCGTAGTCGTGCATGGTGTGTATGGTGAGATCGATGTATGGGCGCGATATGATGTCGCCCGTGAGGTGCAGCTCGAGGCCGTCGCGCATCACCGGCGCAATCATCAGCAGTGCCGACACATACTGCGAGCTCACGTCCCCGGGCATCTCTATCTTGCCCCCTGCGAGAGCCTTTCCCCGTATTTTCAGCGGAGGGAAGCCCTCCTCCCCGGCATACTCAATATCGGCCCCGAGGTAGCGCAGCGCGTCCACCAGCTCCTTTACCGGCCGGTGTCTCATGCGCTCCGTGCCCGTTATGAGGTGCTCGCCGGGAGTCGCTGCGAGGTATGCCGTCATAAACCTCATTGCCGTCCCGGCCGCCTTGATGTCAATCTCGTACGGGCTGTCGCGCAGGGCACGCACAATCACCTCCGTGTCGTCGCAGTCACTTATGTTGGCCGGGGCTTCTCCCGCGCCAGCGAGCGCGTTGATAATCAGCGCGCGGTTGCTTATGCTCTTGCTCGCCGGCAGTTTTATCGTTGTGTCGATACGGCTTGGCGCCGTTATCCTGTATGTCATCTCGGTGTGATATCTTTATTTTTTTCCCTTTAATATTTACCATGCAAAAATACTAATTTAATTTTTAATACTGCCATGTTTTCACGATTATTATAATAAGCAAACGAAAAATATAACTTGAAATAACGTGAATCGGATGGACTGGCGGCGCCGCAGGCAGGGCGACAAAATCATCCTGCCGTCCATACGCGCCAGCTTTCAGTCGGGACCTGCGCGTGGAGTGGGGGCGTGGGTGACCAAGCGACTGGCGGACGACGGCGTAATGACTATGTTAACGGGAAAGACGAAAATGGCACTCTTGTGTTAAAATATCGGCCTTTTGATAACATTTTATCACAAAAACAGATGCGGGTTAAATTATTTTTTATATATTTGCAATGAATTGCTTGTTTTAAGTTTTTTCTTAATAGGTACATGGTATGAAAAGACAAAAAAACACTCAAGGAGCATTGAAACGTCTGCTTGCCCTGTATAATGGCGAGGAATTGACGCAAAGCGAGACGCAGACACGTTTGTTCGACAACATGAAACGTGCGGGCATACTGATGCCGGCGACGCAGCATGGCACACGCACCACATTCAAGGCCGTGAGCACAGAGCGTCTGAGGAAGTACCTTGCAGAAGAACTCAACATACAGGATTTGCGGAACTTATACGACATGCAGTCAAAAGGGGACGGCGACGGCACGGGAGATGATGTCCCTGAGCCAATATTGGAGGCGAGGACTGCAAAGACAAGCCCGGCGGAAGGCTTCTACGTCACTTCCGTGGAGCCACTGGACGCGCAGGTGGGGGGAGCGCACTTCACAATCAACCCGCCACGCGGCATTTGCATTTATATATACGATTACAAGATATTCAGCGTGCCGCGCGATGTGCTGATAGTGGGGGTGGAGAGCGTGGAGACATTCCGCCGGATACGCAGTTACATGCACATGTTCCCAAAGCGGAAAATCCTCTTCGTGCACAGGCACGCGCGCGGGGCGGAACTGGCAAAGTGGCTGAAAGCCACGGGCAACACATACATACACTTTGCCGACTTCGACCTTGTGTCGATATTCAATTTCCAGAGCGACATATACTCAAAGGTCGGCGAGCAGGCAACGTTCCTCGTGCCGCCAAACATAAGGGAACTGATTGACCGGGGAAACAGGAAACTGTACGACGCGCAGAAGGAAATCTACCGCAACCAGCCAATCACCGACATGCGGCTGAAGCCAGTCGTGGAACTAATCAACGCCAGGCACCGCTGCTACGCGCCGTCGAAGAGCGCACGCTGAATGGGCTTGCAGGCACGCGTGCCATGCAGGCAACAGGGATGCCGCACATAACACATCCGCGACATTTTTCGGCAATCGCGCCATACGGGGCAAAAAACATCTTCAAATATTTGTTTTTCTCACCGAAATTACATACCTTTGCACCTGCATTTAAGCCATATATCATGTGGCGATGAAATGCTGTCCGGGATTTAGCGCAGTTGGTAGCGCACACGTCTGGGGGGCGCGAGGTCGCTGGTTCGAGTCCAGTAATCCCGACGGACAAAGGAAAAAGGCTGATTTCCGATCAGGAATCAGCCTTTTGTTTTTTGGTTCAACCCAAATCGGTCATTAGAGCCCGAACTGATTGTAGTTGGTTGCCCAAGCAGATTGGCTGTTGTTTTTTTGCAGGCGTAGCGGGCTACGTCAAGAAAAAACAACGGGCAAGATGCCGGCAAGCGACTGCAAGCAGCCGGGGAACAGGTTTCCAGGATGAAATTGAAAAATCTGTGTTGTAATGACCGATTTGGGTTCAATGGCATCGCAACGGATGCCGGACTTGCAGTGCGCAAGTCAATGCCTGCGCACAAGCCCCCGTCGTCCCGCGCTTTTGTCACGGCAATCGGAGGGAGGGATTAAGGCAAGCCCCACGGCATCCATCTTCAGTATGTGTGGGAAAGAGTCACTTGTCCCTGTTACATTCGATGAAGATTGTTATCTTCTCGTTTACCTCGGTGTCGAAGTTAAAGAAACTTTCCTTCTCCTTTCCATCTTCCATGAGCGTTTTCATGAATATGCTTACGGTAAGCTTGTTGTACGACGAGGACAGGGATGCCAGCGATGGACTGTGGAACGCTATGGCGTAGTCGTGTTTCTCGCCTTTCACCGTCACTCCCTTGAATTCAACCGGCAGTGGCTTCATGAACATTGACATTCCCTGCGATGCCGCCGAATAGATAACGAAGCGCGCGGTGAGCACCGGGCTGGGCTGGGCGGCGATTGCCTGGCGTATGTCATCGTCGCTGATGTTCTTGGCGAGGGCGGCGGCCGATATTCCCGTTATCCTCATGATAGAGTCCGGGGTGACGGCGATTTTCACGCCCTCTTCCGTTGTCAGTGTCTTGTCGCTGGGTTTTGCTATGTACTTCGCCGTCCCGGTGAAGTTTCCGCTCAGTGCCTCGTAGTCCTTTTTCCCCACTTGCTGCACTGTGTCGTTATTGTCGTTCAGGCATGACGACAGCGACATTGCGAGCAGTGCCGTGAGCAGTAGTGTGGTCAACCGAAAAGTTCTTTTCATATTAATTTGTTGTTTAAATTGTTTCAGGAATACAAATGCACCGCCGGTCTTAATATTGCACCGGCAGTGCGTTTTTTAGAATTGTTTAACCATTCCGCTCAGATGTGTTTCCCCTCGCTGTGCAGCAGGTTCATAAACTCCTCGCGTGTCTTGGCCTGGTTGAATGCCCCGCTGAAGTCGCTTGTCGTGGTGACGGCGCCCTGTTTCTCCACGCCGCGCATCTGCATGCACATGTGCTTCGCCTCGATCACCACCATCACCCCGAGAGGGTGCAGCGTGTTCTGTATGCAGTCCTTTATCTGCTGGTTGAGGCGTTCCTGCACTTGCAGGCGATGGCTGAAAATATCAACGACACGTGCAATCTTTGACAGCCCTGTGATATACCCGTTGGGAATGTACGCCACATGCACTTTCCCGTAGAACGGCAGCATGTGGTGCTCGCAGAGCGAGAAGAAGTCGATGTCCTTCACGATGACCATCTGGTTGTATTTCTCCGCGAATAGCGCGTCGGTCAGCACCTTGTTGGCATCCTGTGTGTATCCGCGTGTCAGTATCTGCATCGCCTTGGCCACCCTGATGGGCGTTTTCAGCAGTCCTTCCCGTCCGGTATCTTCCCCGAGAAGTTGGAGAATACCCTTGTAATGCTCCGCGAGCTCGTCAAGTCCTTCGCGGAAATCTATCTCTGGATTCATAAATTTATCTTGAAACTGTTATAGGACCTCTCACTATCGTAGCCGAGCCGAAGCCAGCCTTTTTCGCCTGGCGCAGCATCCGCACGGCCTCTTCCTGCGACCTGTAGTTGCCCATGCGCACGGTCCAGTTCGGCGAGAAGAAGTGCACATAGACCGGTTGCCCGGGGAACTTGGCCTTCAGGCTGTTTCCCAGCGACTGTGCCTTCTGCTTCGCGTTGCGTGTCCCTCCGCCACGGTACACCTGCACCCTGTAGCCATTGGCGCGGTGTCCGTTGAGCATCACTTTTTTCCTCTTGTCGACGATGGTGTTCTCCTCGGCCTCCGGCGTGTGCCTGTTGTAGTCGGCTCTTGCCCGCTCGTACTCGGTTCTCGCCTGCTCATGCACGGGGCTTGCCTGTTCCTTCCTTGGCGCCTCGCCCTTGGGCTCGTCTTTCTTTGGCGTCCCCTCTGTTGCCTTGTCGTTTTTCCGTGCGGGCTGCTCCGGTTTCCTTGCCGGCGGCGTGATGTTGTCAACGAGACTGTCGATACTTTGGCTCTCGTTCACTGTGACCACCCCTTGTCCCTGCTGCCTTTGCCGCAGGTGCTGAAGGAAGTTCTGCGCCCCGGCGGCCGTTGTGCCGGCGACGGCCATGACTATTGTCAGTAAAAGGTTTCTCATAATCATGATGGATTTTTGGCTTGGGCGCGTTTTGGCTTGCGCCCGGCAATTATTTCCATGCGTCGATGATGCCCCTGAAGTCGGCTGCCTTCAGCGAGGCCCCTCCAATCAGTCCGCCGTCGATGTCAGGCTTGGCGAACAGTTCCGGCGCGTTGCTTGCCTTGCACGAGCCTCCGTAGAGTATCGATGTGTCCTCTGCCACGGCCTTCCCGTATTTCTCTTCTATTATTGAGCGCACGTATGCGTGTATCTCCTCTGCCTGTTCGGCCGTCGCTGTCTTGCCTGTTCCGATGGCCCATATCGGCTCGTATGCGATGATCAGTTTGCGGAAGTCCTCTTCCGGCAGGTTGAACACCGAGCCCTCGAGCTCCGCCTTCACCACCTCGTTCTGCCTCCCGGCCTCGCGCTCCTCGAGACTCTCGCCGATGCAGAAAATCACCTTCAGCCCGTTCTTGAGCGCGAGCAGCACCTTCTCCTTCAGTATCTCCGGTGTCTCGCCATAGTATCCCCGGCGCTCCGAGTGGCCTATGATGACATACTGCGCCCCGGTGCTCCTCACCATCTCGGCGCTCACCTCGCCCGTGTATGCGCCTTTCTCCTTGTCGGCGCAGTTCTCCGCGCCGAGAGCCAGCACGTCCTGGTCGATTTTCTCTGCCACCGTGGCGAGATGTATGAACGGTGTGCATATTATCACGTCACAGTTCGGCCTGCTGACTTTCAGCGATTCGTTCAGTTCCTTTGCCAGAGCCACTCCCTCCTGCAGGTTGAGGTTCATTTTCCAGTTGCCTGCAACGATTTTCTTTCTCATAGTCTTTCGTTTTAAAAGTTTGTATAATATGTTTGATTTTTCCCTTTTCCTTACCCACGCGCCCCATGCCCACAGCCTGTCGGCGGCGGTGAGGGCCAGCAGCGGTATGGCAAACCACATTATCACCTCTGCCATTTTCCTTGCCGTCCCGTTGCCGCCGGCGTCGGCGCCGGTCCTTATCGTTTCCCTGAACTCCGCCGACGACGGGTCAGGCAGGGCGTTGTGGCTCCATTTCCCGATGACGCGCCCCTCCCTGAGCAGCATCAGTCCCGGGTTGCTCCGTATCATTGTCTTCAGCGTCGTTCCGTCACAGATGGCGAAGTCGTATTCCGCCCCCGTCAGGTCGCGCCATTGTTCTATCGCCTTGTCGCTGCTCGCTGTGAGGCCTATGAAGCGCATCCCGTGGTCGCCGGCATACTCGCACAGGCGGTCGATGTCGCCGAAGTTCGAGTCGTCGGCCTTTTCAATCTGTGGCGACACGAGCAGGAAGGTGTATCCCTTGTCTGCCAGCACCTCCTCGGTGATGTCGCCGCCGTCGCCCCGCATCGTTATTGAGAAGTCGTGTATCGGCGGCACATACCCCTCGCTCACCTGCACCGTCTTGCTGTCGACGAACGTCCATGTGGAGTCCGGGTAGTCGTCGAGCGAGAACTCGCGCCGCTGGCCGTCCTTCTCCATGATGAACGTCGTGGCGAGCTCCGGGCCCTTTTCCCCCGGCGGCATTTCCATCCCCTTCCTTATATCCGCGCCGACGTGGTATGGCCGGAAGTCGAACAGCGGCAGCGTGTAGAGGCAGTATATGCTCACGCCGGCGATGAACACGATTGTGTAGTTCGTTACTATCCACTGGTTCGTGCGGCTGATGAAGCGTATCATCCGCCTTGGCCTCCACGCCACCACGGCTGCGCACGCCGCCAGCACGACGTTCTTCAGCAGCGTCTCCCCGTTGCTCAGGTGTATCGCATCGCCGAAACAGCCGCAGTCGGTGATTGGGTCGGCGATCCATAGCCACAGCGTGATGGCGGTCATGAGCCCCATGAACGCCGCCGCGATGCGCGACACCACCCTGCGGTGCATGGCGAACAGCAGGAATATGCCGAGGCAGAACTCCAGCGCCGACAGTGACACCGACAGCCCGAGCGTCACCCACGGGCTCGCCGCGTGCAGCAGTCCCGCCGCGCCGGCATAGTCCTCAATCTTGTATTGTGTGCCGAGCGGGTCGATGGCCTTGACAAAGCCGGACACGACAAGCGTCACGGCGAGAACCATGCGGCACAGGTTCACTGTGAAACGTTCAGCCTTCATTGCTCAGTTTTATCACCCCGAACACGGCATAGTTGATGATGTCCATGTAGTTTGAGCCGATGCCCTCGCTCACGAGGGTGTTGCCCCCGATGTCCTCCATCTCCTTTATCCTCTGCAGTTTCGTGAGGATGAGGTCGGTGTAGCTGCTCACCCTCATCGACCGCCATGCCTCGTCGTAGTCGTGGTTCTTGCGCAGCATCAGCTGCAGTGCCTCTTCGGCGTGGCGGTCATAGAGGGCCATGGCCTCGTCGGCAGACACGTCGGCGGTGTCGGCAAACCCCTTGTCTAACTGTATCAGGCCGACTATCCCGTAGTTTATCAGTGCGACGAACTCCGGCAGCATGCCTTCACCCACCATCGACTGCTTCTTGATCTCGAGCGAGCGAATACGTTTCGCCTTGATGAAAAGCTGGTCGGTGAGCGACGATGGCCGCAGTATCCGCCATGACGCTCCGTAGTCGTGCAGTTTCTTGCGGAACAGTTCGCGGCATTTCCGCATCGCTTCCCTGAACTGTCCCTCCGTGTCGTGTGTGGTGTTACACATTATTTATTATATTATCGGGTGCAAATTTAATCCTTTTTTCCGAGAACGGGAAGGCTATTAGCGTGAAAAGTGGCTTGCGGCTGCTTTTTTGAGTGCCTTTCTCATCCCTCTTTCTGCTTCTGCCTTATCAGCCTCACCTTGGCACACTCCGTGTCGAGCCTCACCTGCAGCGAGTCGCGCCTGAGCCGCAGCCGGCCGACCTCCGTCAGTTCCTCCGCCGTAGCCGTGCCTTCCTCGTGGTGTTTCCCGGCAATCGTTTTCCTCGCGTTGTACTCCGCCTTGGCATTCTCCAGTTCGGAGTCGAGAGCCTCGACGTTTTCCTGCGCCTGCCTGAGGCACACGTCCTGGTAGAGTTTCAGCGCGCGCATCCGTGTGTCAACGGCGTTCGGATATACGCTGCGCAGCGAATCTATGCAGCGCAGCGATGCCTCGAAGTTCCCTGCCTCGCACTCGCTTTCCGCCTTTCTCAGCAGTCCCTCCGCCTCTTTCTGGGCATCGGTCTGCCTGCATGAGACCAGCGCGAACGCTGCCATGGCAAGGAGAAATATCTTTTTCATCGTTCTGTAATTGTTTCTTGTCATGTGTTTCAAATCACAAAGGTACTATTTTTTACCGATATGGCAAAGAGTTATCCGCAAAAGGTAATAAAAAAGGGAATTATGGCCCCGCACGGCAACCGCGCCTTGCGCATGTGCTGATGGTGAACGTGCCTGCCGTCCGGCATCGGCAGGAATGCAAATACGCCGTGTTTGCACACCAAATACGCCGTGTTTGCATGCCGTTCAGTCACAGGCGTGCCGCTTGCCGGCTGCCTGCTGGCGTTACGCCTGGCGTGAATTTCACCTGCCGCGAGTGTTTCCGGACGTTTTGGCGCAGCCGCAGGCGCAGCGCGGGATGATGCCAAATCATTGTGGGATAGGGGCTGATGCCGCCCCACGGCATTCAATGTTTGACAAAAAAGGGAATGTTGGCTTTGCGATGTGTCCTTTTTGCTGTATCTTTGCACTCAAAATGACGTTTCGTATGAGAATGTATAGTGATGCCGAGCTGGCACATATCCTCGATAAAGACATATTCCGCAAGATTTCCGATGCCGCCGACTCGCTCGGCGTGGAATGCTATGTCGTTGGCGGTTACGTCCGCGACATTTTCCTCGGCCGTAACTCCAGCGACATCGACGTTGTGGTGGTGGGCAGTGGCATTGACGTGGCGGCCGGGCTGAAGAAGCGCGTCGGCAGGCGCGCCCGCCTCAGCGTGTTCCGCAACTTCGGCACTGCCCAGGTAAAGTTTCCGGCGCCGGGGGGCGGCGGAGGTCAGGTGGAAGTGGAGTTCGTCGGCGCGAGGCGCGAGAGCTACAGCCACGACTCGCGCAAGCCGGTGGTTGAGGACGGCACGCTGGAGGACGACCAGAACCGGCGCGACTTCACCATCAACGCGCTCGCGGTGTGCCTCAACAAGGAGCGTTTCGGCGAGCTCATCGACCCGTTCGGCGGCATCTGCGACCTTGAGGACGGCATAATCCGCACGCCGCTCGACCCGGACGTGACGTTCTCCGACGACCCGCTGCGGATGCTGCGGTGCGTCAGGTTCGCCGCGCAGCTGAAGTTCAACATCGAGGAGGAGACCTTCGACGCACTTCTGCGGAACGCGCCCCGGCTGAAGATAATAAGCGGCGAGAGGATACAGGAGGAAATGAACAAGATAATCATGACCGACAGGCCGAGCCGTGGGCTGTATGACCTTTACCGCGCCGGGCTGCTGCAGCAAATACTGCCGGAGCTGTGCCTGCTCGACATCGTGGAGACACGCGGCGGGAAAGCGCACAAGAACAACTTCTACCACACCCTCGAGGTGCTGGACAACGTTGCGGCAAGCGAGGACAACTCTCTGTGGATGCGATGGGCGGCGATACTGCACGACGTAGGGAAGACGAACAGCAAGCGGTGGGACAACGCCGCAGGATGGACATTCCACAACCACAACTTCATCGGGGCGAAGATGGTCCCCAAGATATTCAGGCGGATGAAGCTGCCGCTCGATGCGAAGATGAAGTTCGTGCAGAAGATGGTCAACCTGCACATGCGCCCCATCGTGATTGCCGACGACGAGGTGACCGACAGCGCGGTGCGGCGCCTCATCAACGATGCCGGCGACGACATCGACAGCCTTATGACGCTGTGCGAGGCCGACATAACATCGAAGAACGAGGTGAGGAAGGCGCGCTTCAGGGACAACTTCAGAATGGTGCGCGAGAAACTCGCGCAACTCAAGGAGAAAGACTACAAGCGGGAACTGCAGCCGGTGGTTGACGGGAACGAGATAATGCGCATGTTCGGGCTGAAGCCCTCGCGGCAAGTGGGCGACCTGAAGAAATGCCTCAAGGAGGCTGTGCTGGACAACCGCGTGCCAAACGAGCGGGAGCCGCTGATGCGATTGCTCATGGAAAAAGCGAGGGACATGGGCTTGCATATTGTTAATTATAATTAATTAATCATTAACGGGCAGGCGTTTCACAATAAATATGTATACATTTGCAGTCGGAAAACCATACATCACGCAGCATCTTTATACGCATGCGTGGTTTTACATGATAGCGTGACAAGAGATAACAACAATTAAATACAATATGAAAAGGAATAGGATTTTTCTGTTTTCGGCCATTGCCGCCGTACTCGTCTCGTGCGGCAAGAAAGGCGGAATGGATTTTGTTGACAACGAGTTTCCTGTGGAGACCGTGAAGAGCCAGAACGCCTCGATGCAGACCACCTACCCGGCGACATTCAAGGGGATACAAGACGTGGAGATACGTCCCAAGGTGGCGGGCTTCATAACGAGGGTCTGCGTGAGGGAGGGGCAGGCCGTTTCTGCCGGGCAACTGCTCTTCGTGATAGACAACGCCACATATCAGGCTTCCGTGAGGCAGGCGCAGGCTGCCGTGAACACGGCCTCGGCGCAGTGCAACACGGTTAAGATGGCATACGACAACAGCGTGAAGCTGCGCGAGAACAACGTCATCGGCGACTTCGAGCTGAACAGCGCGAAGAACAACTACGAGAGCGCGAAGGCGCAGCTCGCGCAGGCAAGGGCGGCCCTCGCCTCAGCAAAGGAGATGCTCGGCTTCTGCTATGTGAAAAGCCCAACGGCAGGAGTGGTCGGCACACTGCCCTACAAGGAGGGCGCGATGGTGAGCGCCTCGAGTATGCCCGCACTAACCACAGTGTCGAACATAAGCACAATAGAGGCGTATTTCTCAATGACGGAGAAGGACGTGCTCAGCATGACAAAGGCCGCAGGCACGATGCAGGCCGCCATCAACACCTATCCCGACCTGAAGCTGCAGCTTGCCGACGGGACAATGTACTCGGAAACGGGGCGGCTCGTGAAAGCCAGTGGCGTGATTGACGCTGCCACGGGCAGCGTGCAGATGATCGCCCGCTTCCCAAATCCACAGCGACTGCTAAAGTCGGGCGCGTCGGGCGCCATCGTCGTGCCACGCTCTGACAACAACGCCGTCATCATACCGCAGAACGCGGCAACGCAGGTGCAGGACAAGATTTTCGTGTATGTGCTCGGCAAGGACAACAAGGTGAAATACACCGAGATAAAGGTGGACCCGCAGAACGACGGGAAGAACTATGTGGTGCTGTCTGGCCTCAAGGCCGGCGACCGCTATGTGACAAACGGCACGACGAAACTAACGGACGGGATGGAGATAAAGCCCATCACGCCGGCACAGTACAGGAAGAAGATTGACGAGGCAACGAAACTCGGTGAGAACCAAGGCACAGCCAAGGGCTTCATAAACGCGATGAGCAAGTGACCACTTCGTTTTTCAAGACATCATTCAATGCAACTCCGGTTGTTCCGGTAAAATACTGACATATGACATTTACAACCTTCATAAAGAGGCCGGTGCTGTCCACGGTTATTTCTGTGATCATCGTGATACTGGGCATAATAGGTCTCGTGACGCTCCCGGTGGAGCAATACCCTAACATCGCCCCGCCAACAGTGATGGTGTCTGCCGCGTACAACGGGGCTGATGCCGAGACGGTGAAGAACTCGGTGCTCGCGCCGCTGGAGGAGAGCATCAACGGCGTAGAGGGCATGGACTACATGACATCCTCGGCAACCAACAACGGCTGGGCGTCAATCACCATCATGTTCCGCCAGGGCGTGAACCCGGACATGGCTGCCGTCAACGTGCAGAACCGCGTGCAGCAGGCACAGGCACTGCTGCCGGCAGAGGTCACAAGGGCCGGTGTGACGGTGTCGAAGAGGCAGACGTCGCAGGTGATGATATTGTCGCTGTCGTCAAAGGACGGCAGGTATGACGACGAGTTCCTGACAAACTACTTCTCGATAAACATCATCCCGGCGCTCAAGCGCGTCGAGGGAGTGGGCGACGTGTCCAGCCCTGGCGCGAAGAGTTACTCGATGCGGATATGGCTCAAGCCGGACGTGATGAGGCAATACAACCTCATGCCGTCGGACATCTCTGCAGTCCTTGCAGACCAGAACATCGAGGCCGCGCCGGGGGCGTTCGGTGAGCAGAGCGACATGGCATACGAGTATGTCATGCGCTACAAGGGACGGCTCAAGACACCAGAGGAATACGGCAACATCATCATATCGACAAACACGGAGGGGCAGACCCTGCGGCTGAAGGACGTGGCTAAGATAGAGCTCGGTGGACTGTCATATTCGGTGTCGATGCGACACAACAACAGGCCATCCGTGGTGGGGATGGTCCAGCAGATAGCCGGCTCAAACGCCAACCAGATTGCAAGTGACTGCAAGGAGGAGCTTGCAAGGCAGGAGAAGGCGCTGCCGCCAGGATGCGAAATCAGCATAACCTACGACGTGACAGAGTTCCTGTATGCCTCGATCGAGGAGGTGGTGTTCACCCTCTTCATCACATTCGTGCTCGTGTTCATCGTGGTTTACATCTTCCTTCAGGACTTCCGCTCGACGCTCATCCCGCTTATCGCGGTGCCAGTGTCGCTCATCGGCACGTTCTTCTTCCTCAAGATATTCGGCTTCTCGCTAAACCTGCTCACGCTGTCGGCGCTGCTGCTCGCCATCGCCATAGTGGTGGACGATGCCATCGTGGTGGTGGAGGCGGTGCATGCGAAACTCGACATGGGCTACAAAAACTCACTGGAGGCGAGTGTCGACGCGATGAACGAGATTTCGGGCGCCATCATATCGATAACGCTTGTCATGGCGGCGGTATTCATACCAGTGTCGTTCATCGGCGGAGTGTCGGGGTCGTTCTACCGTGAGTTCGGCGTAACGATGGCAGTGGCTATTTTCATTTCGGCGCTCAACGCACTAACGCTGTCGCCGGCCCTGTGTGCCATCTTCCTGAAACCGCATGGCGAGGAGAAAGGCGAGATGAGCCTCATCGACCGTTTCCACGCCTCGTTCAACACGCAGTACAACAAACTGCTCGGAAAATATAAGAAAGGCGTCGAGCGCACCATAAGACACAAGGTGGCAGTGGGCGCGGCCGTTGCCGTGGGTATCGCGGCGCTGGTTTTAAGCATGGCGACAACGAAGACCGGTCTCGTGCCAAACGAGGACACCGGTGTCATCTTCTGCACGATAAGCATGCCGCCGGGAACGAGCGTACACCGCACGCAGCAGGTGATAGACCAGGTGGACTCTATGCTGGCATCAAACCCGGCGGTGCTGAACCGCGAGCAGATACAGGGCTTCAACTTCATATCCGGGCAGGGATCCGACCAGGCAACGTTCATCGTCAAGCTGAAACCCTTTGAGGAACGCATGGGTGGCTTTTGGTACAAACTGTCCGGCCTGTGGCAGGGTGACGGCATAATGCGCTTCTTTGTCAACCCACTCTCCAATACGGCCGTGCTGGGCATGATATACAAGCAGACGGCAAGCATAAAGGATGCGAAGATACTGGCTTTCCCGCCGCCAATGGTATCGGGCTTCTCGGCGACAAACGCCCTGACGCTCAATCTCGAGGACCAGACCGGAGGCGACCTCAACCGCTTCTTCGAGCGTACAGAGGAGTTCCTTTCCGAACTGCAGAGGCGGCCGGAGGTGCAGACCGCAATGACATCCTACAACCCGAACTACCCGCAGTACATGGTGGACGTGGACGTGGCGAAGTGCAAGCAGGCGGGCATAGGGCCGTCGGCGGTGCTGTCCACGCTGCAAGGATATTACGGAGGCTTCTACGCGTCGAACTTCAACTCGTATGGGAAACTCTACCGTGTGATGATACAGGGAGACGTGGAGAGCCGCATGAGGCCAGAGGGGATAAAGAACATCTTCGTCAGGACAAGCGCGGGAATGACGCCGATAACGGAGTTCTGCAGCCTGAGGCGAGTGTACGGACCGTCAAACATCAACCGTTTCAACCTGTTCACGAGTATCTCGGCAAACGTGACGCCAAACGACGGATATTCCTCGGGAGAGGTTATGCAGGCAATATCGGAGGTGGCCGCCGAGACACTGCCGCAGGGATATGCCTACGAGTACAGCGGACTGACGCGCGAAGAGTCGCGCGCAAGCAACAACACGGGTCTGATACTGATCCTCTGCATCGTCTTCGTGTATCTCATACTAAGCGCGCAGTACGAGAGCTACATGCTCCCGCTGGCGGTGATCCTGTCGATACCGTTCGGGCTTTCAGGGGCTTTCGCCTTCACGCAGATGTTCGGCCACAGCAACGACATATACATGCAGATATCGCTCATCATGCTAATCGGCCTGCTGGCGAAGAACGCAATCCTCATCGTGCAGTTCGCACTTGAGCGCAGGCAGACCGGAATGGCGATACGGTGGGCGGCGATACAGGGCGCAGGGTCTCGCCTGAGGCCAATCCTTATGACCTCGCTCGCCATGATCATCGGACTCCTGCCGATGATGTTCGCCAGCGGAGTCGGGGCAAACGGAAACCAGACACTTGGTGCGGCGGCCGTGGGCGGCATGCTCATTGGCATGACCTTGCAGATATTCGTAGTGCCGGCTCTGTTCGCATTCTTCCAGTGGCTACAGGAGAAAATCAAGCCTATGCGGTTTGAAGACGACGATGCCGACGTGGACACCGAACTGCTGCAGTACACTTGCGCCACGGAGTTGAGCGAGAAGGACAATGTTTAATATATGGAGTTACACTGAAAGAAAATGAGAAAGACAATCATAACAGCAATGATGTCGGCGGTGGTGCTGCTGAGCGGCTGCGGCATTTACAGCAAGTATGAACGCCCGGCACTGCCACTTGTCGACATCACGCGCGGGGCGGCGGCAACAGACACTGTTGCCGCCAACGACACGGCATCGTTCGGAAACCTGCCGTGGAGAGAGGTTTTCACAGACCCGCACCTGCGAGACCTTATACAGCAGGGACTGGAACACAACGTGAACATGAAGAACGCGGCGCTTAACGTGAAGATGGTGGAGGCGCAACTGGCAGCCGCAAAACTGGCCTTCGTGCCGCAGTTCTCGTTCACGCCGCAAGGTACGGTTTCCTCGTGGGACTTCGGCAAGGCCGTGCAGACCTACTCGCTGCCGGTGAACGCATCGTGGGTGGTCGACCTTTTCGGCGGCTTGCTCAACCAGAAACGCTCCGCACAGACGGCTCTGCTCGCGACAAAGGACTATCAGCTTGTGGTGCAGACGCAGGTGATCTCGAACATAGCCAACCTGTACTACACCCTGCTGATGCTCGACCGGCAAATAGAGATAATAAACGACATGTCTGCCCTCACGCAGGACACGTGGAACGTGATGAAGATGCAGATGGAATTGGGGCGGTACCGCTCAACCAGCGTGCAGAGCGCAGAGGCGGCACACTACAAAGTCCTGGCACAGGCGGAGGACCTGAAGCGGCAGATACGCGAGACCGAGAACGCGCTGTCGGTGCTGATAGGGCGGCCGGCACAGGCGATTGCGAGGGGGAAACTGCACGAGCAGTCGCTGCCAACAGACTTCGCCACTGGTGCGGAACTGCACCTCCTCGCCAACCGCGCCGATGTCCACTATGCAGAGATGAAACTGGCGAGTTGCTTCTATGACGTCAACACGGCACGCTCGCGCTTCTATCCGAAAATAACGATCAGTGGCAGCGGGGCATACACAAACAACGGTGGAGGCAGGATAATGAATCCGGGGAAGATACTTGCATCCGCCGTGGGATCGCTCGTGCAGCCGATTTTCATGAACGGGCAGCTCAAGGCAGGCCTCGTGGCGGCGCAGGCCACCTACGAACAGGCATACAACAACTGGCAGAACGCCATCATACAGGCAGGCAGCGAGGTGAGCAACGCGCTTGTGAGATACAACTCGAACGAGGCCAAGAGCAAACTTGACGCGCACCAGGTGGAAGTGCTGAGGCTAAACGTCGAGCACACGAAGATGCTCGTGTCAGAGTCGTCAAGCACTTACCTCGAGGTGATGCAGGCGCAGAGTTCGCTGCTGAACGCCGAAATAGCACAGGTGACCGACGACTTCAACAAGATGCAGGCCGTGGTGAGCCTGTACCAGGCATTGGGCGGCGGAACGAGATAGTGCTGACGCGACTCGAATCCCTCGAGCCTGGAACAATGATACAACCGTAATTAAAAAAAACTTTTAACGAACGCCCCCCGTAAACTCTGACGGCAAAGCGTAACGAAACAAATGCCGGGAAAACACGGAGGGCAGCAGACCATGATAAGCGAAAAAGCAGTAGTAAGCCCCAAGGCAAAGATTGGCAAGGGCGTGACAATATATCCTTTCGCATACATCGAGAAGGATGTTGAGATAGACAATGACTGTGTGATTTATCCTTTTGTGAGCATCATGCGGGGAACCGTGCTGGGAAAGAGAAACACTGTGTACCAGGGGACGGTTGTCGGTGCGGAGCCGCAGGACTTCAACTACAGTGGCGACATGACGCGGGTGGAGATAGGTAACGACAACGTGATACGCGAGAATGTGGTGATAAACCGCGCGACATACAAGGACGGAGTGACCCGCATAGGCAACAACAACTTCATTCTCGAGGGTGTCCACATTTCCCACGACACCAATGTGTGCGACAGGTGCGTGTTCGGCTACGGGACGAAGATTGCCGGAGACTGCGAAATTCACGATGGGACAATCCTCTCGTCAAACGTAATCGTCAATCCGGGCGTGCGTGTGGGGATTGCTGCGATGGTGAGCAGCGGATGCCGTGTCAGCAAGGACGTGCCGCCATACATCGTTGCAAACGGGAATCCTGTGGAATATGGAGGGCTGAACCGGCAGGTGCTGTCGGGACACGGCGTGGATGAAAAGACACAGGAGCACATCGCGAACGCCTACCGCCTTATATTCCACGGTCAGACAAGTGTTCGCGATGCCATAATGCAGGTGGAGGAACAGGTGCCTGACGGAGAGGAGATACGCAACATCGTTGCGTTCATACGCGCCACAAGACTCGGAATAATCAGCAAGATTTAGCCTGCGCCGTAACCGCACGCACTCCCTTTGCACTATGGAAAACGAGGTGATAAGGACATACGAGCACTTCATGCGGCTCGCACTCGAAGAGGCGCGCCAGGCATCGGCCGAGGGCGAGATACCCGTCGGGGCGGTGATCGTAGCCAGCGGGCGGGTGGTGGCGCGCGCCCACAACATGACAGAGACGCTGAACGATGTCACCGCACACGCCGAGATGCTCGCGATAACGGCCGCCGAGAATGCGCTTGGCGGCAAGTATCTCACGGGCTGCACGCTGTATGTCACAGTGGAGCCATGCCCGATGTGCGCCGGCGCGATAGGTTGGGCGCAGATACCCAGGATTGTTTATGGTGCCCAGGACGTGAAACGCGGCTACCGGAAATACGCTCCTGCCGCACTGCATCCCCGCGCAAACGCAGTTGGCGGCATCCTCGGGGAGGAATGCCGCCAACTGATGTCTGACTTCTTCTCGGCAAGGAGAGGATGACTCTCTCCTGAACCAAGCCTTATCTCACTTCTATCACCAGATACTTGCTCGTGCTCCAGAATGTCTGCGGGTCTGTTATCCGCAGTATGTACTGTCCCTTTGCGTCTTTCTCGAGAACGTAACTGCTCGACGGGTGCGATGTCTTCATCTCTGCCTTGTTTGAGTAGAGTTTTATTTCCTTCTGCACCCGGATGTCAATCTTTGTGAAGTAACTCTTGTTGAAGTTGCCGCGCAGCACTCGCCTGCCGTCAATTATGCCCTGCTCCTTGAGTTCCTTCTTCGTGCCATACACGAACCATGCAGTGTTGAGCTGTCGGTCCTGGTTGTTGATTGTGGAGTTCTTCTGCGCGTTGTCCGTCTTGAGGTTGCTCACGTCGGTGTTCAGGTTCGATATCGTCTCGTCGAGTTCCGATATGTGTATGTCCTTCTTGTCGAGTTCCTCGCGCATTTTCTGCAGTTCAGCGTCCTTCTGCTCGAGTTGTCTCGTCAGGTTCTCCATCGTGCGCTTCAGCTGGTCTCCCTTGAACGTGCTCTCGCGCAGTTGCTTGCGCAGTTTGTCTAACAGTTCCCTGTTCTGGCTCATACGTTCCTGAATGAACTTTATGTCCTCCTTGATTTTCTGCTTGCTGTCGGCTCCCTCGCCTGCTTTGGCAAGCGTGACACGTCCTTCAGCCTCGCTTATCTCACGCAAACCATCGTTGATGTCATTGAGTGTCCCCATGATATCATTGATTTCATTCTCTTTCTGCTCAACAATCCTTTGCAGCGAGTCGCTCATCGTTGCTCCCGGCGCATCAGAAACCTTGTTGCCTGTACATGCTGCCAATGCCGTAAGGCAGACTGCGAAAAACAATAATTTCTTCATGTCTTTATAAATTTTAGATTTTTTAATTATCTGATATAATGTATTATTAAAAACATTCACTCGCGGCCTGCCACCACCACTACAAACTCTCCGCGCGGTTCGTGTTCCGCGAAATGAGCCGTCACATTGGCTATCGTGCCACGCACGCTCTCCTCGTGCAGTTTGGATATTTCCCGGCATACACTCACCCTGCGGTCTTCTCCGAACTCTGCGGCGAGTTGCCCGAGCAACTTCTGCAGGCGGTATGGCGACTCGTAGAATACCATTGTGCGCGTCTCGCCGGCAAGATCCCTTATGCGCGACTGCCGTCCTTTCTTCTGCGGCAGGAAGCCCTCGAAGCAGAAGCGGTCGCATGGCAGTCCGCTCGAAACGAGGGCTGGTATCAATGCCGTTGCCCCCGGCAGGCACTGCACCTCTATGCCGGCGCTGACCGCCTCGCGCACGAGATAGAACCCTGGGTCGCTTATCCCCGGCGTGCCTGCATCGCTTATCAGCGCCACCGTTTCCCCGGCTCGCATCCTGTCCACAATGGCGGCGCTTGTCCCGTGCTCGTTGAACTTGTGGTGCGACATCAGCCGGTTGTGTATGTCGAAATGCCTGAGCAGGTTGCCCGACGTGCGGGTGTCCTCTGCGAGTATCAGGTCGGCCTCCTTAAGCACTTTGACAGCCCGGAATGTCATGTCCTCCATATTTCCCACAGGCGTGGGAACAACATATAAGATGCCCATATTCCGCGACAAAGATAGCATAATCACTCCAAACATCCAAACAAATTGATTTTTTTATTCAAAAAAAACTGGTGTGGAGTGTGTGGAATGCGGGTGTGACGTTTTGTCGTGTTATGTTTCTTTTGCGGTCATTCCATGATTTCCCGCAGTGGCTTCATCACGAAGTCGCGTTCATTTATGTGTGGGTGTGGGATTTTCAGGTCAGGCTCATCCACCGTTATGTCGTCATAGTACAAGATGTCTATGTCTATTATCCGGTCGCTGTAATTCCCGCCGGCCGATTTATTTTCCCTTCCCATGCCGCGCTCGATTTCCTGAGTCAGTACGAGCACTCCTCTCGGGGAATGTTCTGTGTGACAGCACACTGCGGCGTTCACGAAGAGATTGTCAGAGCGGAAGCCCCATGGCTCGGTGATGTGAAAAGTTGACCGGCGCACAATCTTGCCGATCAACTTTTCTATTTCGTCCATAGCCCTCGTCAGGTTTTCCTCCCTGTTGCCGAGGTTGCTCCCGAGGCTTAGATAAACCGTGTGCATCAGTCGTCGAGAATAAGCATCGCGTCGCCGTAGCACCCGAAGCGATAGCCGTTTTTCACGGCAATGTCGTAGGCCTCCATGACGAGGTCATACCCTCCGAACGCCGCCGTTGACATGAGCAGTGTCGAGTATGGGTGGTAGAAGTTGGCAATCATCGAGTCTGCAAGGACAATGTCGTATGGCGGGAATATGAACTTGTTGGTCCATCCCTCATATTCCTTCAGCAGCCCGTCTGTTCCGACGGCGGTCTCCGTTGCCTTCAGCACACTCGTCCCAACGGCGCAGATGTGCTTCCCGGCTTTTTTCGTCTCGTTGACAATCCGGCAGGCGTCACCGTTGATGATCATCTGTTCCGAGTCCATCTTGTGTTTCGTGAGGTCCTCCACCTCTATGTCATGGAAATTCCCCAGTCCGCAGTGCAGCGTGATGTACGCGAAGTTTATTCCGATTATCTCCATGCGCTTCATCATCTCGCGGCTGAAATGCAGTCCGGCGGCAGGTGCCGTCACGGCTCCCTCGTTCTTCGCGAATATGCACTGGAAGTTCTTGAGGTCGTCCGGCTCAGCCGGTCTTTTCTCAACGATATAGCGTGGCAGCGGTGACTCGCCTAATGCGAACAGCTCGCGTTTGAACTCCTCGTGTGGGCATTCATATAGGAAGCGCAGTGTGCGTCCCCGGCTTGTGGTGTTGTCGATGACCTCTGCCACCATTGTCCCCGACTCGTCGAAGAACAGTTTGTTGCCAATCCTGATTTTGCGTGCCGGTTCCACGAGCACGTCCCACAGGCGCATCTCCTGGTTCAGTTCGCGCAGCAGGAACACCTCGATTTTTGCATCAGTTTTTTCCTTTGTGCCGAAGAGCCTCGCCGGGAATACCTTGGTGTCGTTGAAGACGAACGTGTCCCCCTCGTCGAAATGGTCGAGCACATTGCGGAAATCGAGGAATTCGGGGTTGCCGTCCTTGTCTTTCAGCGGTTCGCCGTTCTTGCCGGTTTTATACATGTCTATCTTCTTCGACTTTCGGTGCAGGATCATCAGGCGGCACTCGTCGCGATGGTACGACGGGTGCAGTGCCAGCTGTTCTTCCGGCATTTTGAATTTGAATTGCGATAGTTTCATCTTTAATATAGTGATTTGTCCTTTCCTTTGAATTTAATAATGTCCCACCGTGTCATGGCGGCTTGCCGCTCATCCCTCGATGGTCTGGTTGTCGAGCCACTGCTTGAACGAGTCGAGCGTGTGGCACTGGTCTGTTGTAGCGTCGCCGACCCTCGTGCGCCGCAGTGCCGTGAGGTATGCGCCGCTGCCTATAGCCCTGCCGATGTCGCGTGCCAGCGACCGGATGTAGGTGCCCTTGCCGCAAACCACGCGTATCACGGCCTGCATACTCTCGCTGTCGAACTTCTGCAGCTCCACCTCGTCTATCCTCACGGTCTTCGCCTTCAGTGTCACCTCCTGTCCTTTCCTCATCAGGCTGTATGCCCTTTCGCCCTTCACGTTGCACGCGCTGTATGCCGGCGGCACCTGCTCGATGTCTCCGGCGAACTGCCGCAGCGTCTCTTCAATGAGCTCGCGTGTTATGTGTGCGGTGGGGTATGTGGCATCGACGGGGTGTTCCATGTCGTAGCTTGCGGTGGTCGCGCCCAGTTGCAGCGTGGCGACATACTCCTTTGTGCGCCCCTGCAGTTCCTCGATGCGCTTCGTTGCCCGTCCCGTGCATAGTATCAGCACGCCGGTGGCAAGTGGGTCGAGCGTCCCTGCGTGCCCCACCTTAACCTTATGTCCCAGTCTCTTTGTCAGCAAGTACCGTATGTGGGCCAGCGCGCCGAAGCTGCTCATGCGGTAAGGCTTGTCGATATACAGGATTTCTCCTTCCCTGAAATTCATCAGTCAACCATTGCGAGTGAATGCCCGGTAAGGAGCAGTGTTATTATAATGCCTCCAACGGCAATGCGGTATATGCCGAACAGTTTGAAGCCGTATTTCGACAGGAATCCTACGAACCATTTCATCGCGAACAATGCCACGAGGAACGCCACGACACTTCCCAAGAGCAACATCATAATGTTGTGTCCGGTTGCCCACGTCGCGTCTTCCTTCAGCAGGTCGAGCAGGTCGAGCAGTGTCGCCCCGGCCATTGTCGGGACGGCGAGGAAGAACGAGAACTCTGCGGCGTTGCGACGCGTCAGTCCCTGCGCCATCCCGCCCACGATGGTTGACATCGAGCGTGACATGCCTGGTATCACCGACAGGCACTGGAAAAGTCCTATGTTGAAGGCGCGCCGCTCGTTGACTGTGTTCTCTTCCTTTCCCTTGTTGAATATGCGGTCGCAGAACAGCATGAAAACGCCTCCCAGAACGAGTGTCACAGCCACCACGCCGACGCTGTCGAGCAGCCAGTCGAGCAGGCCCGACTTCTTGGCGAGCAGTCCGATGACAACGGCGGGCAGCACTCCGACAAGCAGCAGCCAGTAGAAGCGGTAGCGGTGTCTCAGACGTTGCCATGCGCCGGCTCCCTGCGGCGCCGGCGACCTGTCTGTCCTGAAAAACCTCTTCCGGTAGAGGCACACCACGGAGAGTATCGCGCCGAACTGTATTATGAACGTGAAGGCGTGTACGAATGCCGCCAGTTCCGGGTCGGTCTGCATACGGTCGGAAACGCCCAGAAGGTTCTGGGTGATTATCATGTGTCCCGTTGACGACACTGGCAGGAACTCCGTCAGTCCCTCTATTACCGCGATGATGATCGTTTCTAATATTGTCATCCCTCAGCGTCGTGTGTTTTTTCCTTCTTAGGCTTGTAGAGAATGGCCGCGATAATCGACACGAAGCCAGCGAAGGCCACCAGCGGCGCCACCTTTATGCGCGTCGCGCTGAATATGTCGGCATTGAAGGCCTGTTCCGTCGTTCCCGGGCCGCTCATCAGCAGGAAGCCTGCGATGATTACCGCGACGCCAACAGTGAGGAGGATGAAATTGATTTTGCCAAAGGCAAGGTTTCTCTTATCCATTGTGATATTGTTTGTTTGGTCTTTATTGTTTGCGCGTATGCAGCGGCCTGCCGCCTACACCTTGTATAGGTCGCCTGCCTTCATCCGCAGGAAGCGGCTCACCGAGACATAGCTGCAGAAAGTCGTTATAACTATCCCGAACAGGAGCATCGTGCCGCCGGTTATGGCAAGCACGTCCCATGTCATCACGCTCAGTATGCCTGGTGTCTGCACATACCACGCATACACCGCGCCGCCGAGGACGGCAACGGCAACCACGGCGGCAACCACGCCGATGGCAATGGCGCGCCAGATGAACGGCCGGCGGATAAAGCCCCACGACGCGCCCACCAGTTTCATCGTGTGTATGTTGAAACGGCTGGCATACACCCCGAGGCGCACGTGGTTGTTGATCAGCGAGAACGATATTATTGAGAGCAGCACGGCAAGCACAATCAGCACGAGGCTCGCCTTGCCGATGTTGTAGTTGACCTTGTCCATCAGGTCCTGCTGGAAATCGACGTCTTTCACCCTGCGGTGCTTCCTAAGCTCGGCGCCGATCCACTTCATCGAGTCGCGGTTGGCATAGTCGGCCTTCAGGTTCAGCTCGAGCGAGGCTGTGTAGAAGTTATACCCGACGAAGTCCGTCGGGTCGGCTCCCATCGCCTTCGTCTCTTCCTTCAGCACCTGTTCCTTGCTGATGTACTCCACATGACGGACGTATCGCTCGTGTTCGAGCGACTTCTTCATCTGTGCCACCTCCGGCTCAGTGATGTCTTCTGCCAACACCAAGGTCACGGTGAGGTCCTCCCTCACCAACTGCGACAGGTTGCGGGCGGAAAGTACCGACAGCACAACCAGCCCTACCAAAATCAGCACCAGCGCGGTGCTTATACATAAAGTGACTACCTGCAGACCGCCTCGCCTGCCTGACTTGTTTCTTTTCTTAACCATTTGTCCTCGGCTGCAACACACCTAATTTGCCGCAAAATTACTAAAAAAAACATGCCGCGCCAAGCGATTAACCACTTTTAACGCCACGCATGTCTTTTCACCGTTTTCACTGGCTGGTTACGTTTTATTTCGCTAACTTTGCCGGCATGAGCACCGCACTTCATCAATCGCCGGTATTCGGCCCCGTGGTCAGCCGCCGGCTCGGGGTCAGCCTCGGCATCAACCTCATGCCAGGTGACGGCAAGATTTGCACGTTCGACTGCATCTACTGCGAATGCGGTTTCAATGCCGAACGCAGGCCGCAGATGCACAGACCGTCGCAGCGTATGGTGGCGGAGGCATTGGAGGCTAAGCTGAGAGAGATGAAATCCGCAGGGACCGCACCTGACGTGCTGACATTCTCAGGCAACGGCGAGCCGACGTGCCACCCGCAGTTTGCCGGGGTTATAGACGACACGCTGCGGCTGCGCGACAAGTATTTCCCGGAGGCGAAGGTAAGCGTGCTTACCAACGCAACGATGCTGCACATAGCCAAGGTGCGCGAAGCGCTGATGCGTGTTGACAACAACATCGCGAAACTCGACACCGTCAGCGCGCAGTATATAAATAAGGTGAACAGGCCTGTCAGCGCCGGCTACGACGTGAACCGCACAGTGGAGCAGATGAAGCTTTTCAGAGGGCATGTCATAATCCAGACAATGTTCATGCGCGGGACGAGCGGCGGGATCGACATCGACAACACCGGCGACGAATACGTCATGCCGTGGATAGAGAAATTAAGGGATATTGCCCCTCAGGGCGTTATGATTTATACCATCGACCGCGAGACTCCCGACCACGGACTGCGCAAGGCGCCGCGCGAAGTGCTCGATGCGATATGCGCCCGCGTCATAGCCGCCGGCATCCCATGCACCGCCTCATATTGACAGTCACACGGCATGGCGGCAGGCGCTTTCAGGACGCGGCGCCAAGCACTACACTTCACCGCAGGCTTGCCAGTGACGAAGAGGATGTGCCAGTTCCTGACACACCCCCTCCTTATGTCGCTGTTCGGCTGGCAGTGCTTAGAGCAGAGCCTCGAACTTCTTCTTCAGCACGTTGATTGGGGCAGACCCGACGTGGCGGTCAACCTCCTTGCCGTCCTTGAAGAAGATGATTGTCGGTATGTTGCGGATGCCCATCTCGGCAGCCACCTCGTCAGCCTCCTCAACGTCGCACTTGCCGACGACGATTTTGCCGTCGAACTCCTCGGCGAGCTGCGAAACAACCGGGCCAACCTGCCGGCAGGGGCCGCACCATGTTGCCCAGAAGTCAACTACAAATGGCAGTGAGCCGTTCTTGTAACTCTCGAAATTCTCTTGTGTGATTTTTACTTCCATTTCTTTTTTCTTTTTATTCGTTCAAAAATATATATCTGTTATAACTATGTTCCCTGCAAACAGCATGCCACTCGCTCCGTCATGGCGGCCAGGCGGCTCCCTTCTTGCCGAAACAAGTGGCGGGCGTGTCATTTTGTCGCAATGTCATACTCAAACGAACCATTGTCATCGAGGAACGAGATCAGCCTGCTGCTAAGTTCGACGCGCTTCTTGCTCGAGCGCAGCGTCATCGGCGTGGTGCTCCCCGGTATGTGTATTTTCAGGTAAAGGTCGGTCTTCCCCGGGGATTCGTCGATCATGCTGCAAAGGTCCTCCACGCTTTCCGAATCAATCTCCGATGGCCTCAACGATATGGTTATGTGGTCAATGAGCGTTTCCTTTACCGTGCTCAGCAGTTGTATGTTGCTGATGTCGAAACGCACGAATTTAGAGTTGGGGAAAGGCTTTGAGAACCTCGCGTTGACAAACACCGGGCTTCCCATCTGCAATATGCCGCTCCACTTGGCCCATTGCTCGCCGAACAACGGCATCTCGCCGGTTCCCTCGTAGTCCTCTATCGTGACGAACCCGCAGGGGTTGCCTTTCTTGTCGAACCGTGTCCTCACGTTGGTCACGATGCCGCCGAACGTCAGTTCTTTCCTTTCCACGAGCGACTCCTTGTCCTCGAGCTCGGCGCAGTGCGTGTTGCACATTTTCCTCAGCACCACGGCATGGTCGTCCAGAGGGTGCGCCGATATGTATATCCCCACCAGCTCGCGCTCCTTGTTCAGGCGTTCTATGTTGCTCCACGGCTCGGTCTTTAGCGGTACGGGCCTCATGATGTCCACCTCGTCGAATCCGCCGAACAGTGAGTTTGCCATTTCCTGCTTGGCTGTGAAGTAGCTCTGTCCATACCTCATTATCGTGTCTATGAACGTCTCCCCCCTTGCTCCGGCGGCGAAGAACTCCTCGCGCCTTATCCCGAAACTGTCGAAGCCTCCGCTCAGTGCCAGCACCTCGTATGCCTTTCGGTTGACTTTCGCGCCCAGCCGCTCGGCAAAGTCGTATATCGTCTTGTAGGGCCCGTTCTTCTCACGTTCCCCGATGATGGCCTTCGCGGCGGCCTCTCCCATTCCTTTCACTCCCCCCATGCCGAAGCGTATCTCGCCTTTCTTGTTGACGCCGAACTTCTCATAGCTCTCGTTGATGTCCGGCCCGAGCGTGTGTATCCCCATGGCCTTGCACTCGTCCATGAGTTTCGTTATCTCCTTTATGTCGTCCTTGCGGCGGCTCATGATGGCGGCCATGTACTCCGCCGGGTAGTTTGCCTTGAGGTAAGCCGTCTGGAATGCCACCCACGAGTAACATGCCGCGTGCGACTTGTTGAATGCGTAGGAGGCGAACTTCTCCCAGTCGCTCCATATTTTCTCGAGCACCTTGGGGTCGTGGCCGTTTTTCTTGCCGCCCTCGATGAACTTGGGCTTCATGGCATCCACGATGTCCTTCTTCTTCTTTCCCATCGCCTTGCGCAGCGCGTCGCTCTCCCCCCGGGTGAAGTCGGCGAGTTGCCGCGACAGCAACATCACCTGCTCCTGGTAAACGGTTATCCCGTATGTGCCCTTGAGGTATTTCTCCATGCACGGGATGTCGTATGCTATCGGCTCACGCCCGCTCTTACGTGCGATGAACGACGGGATGTAGTCCATCGGCCCTGGGCGGTAGAGAGCGTTCATGGCGATGAGGTCCTCGAACACCGTGGGCTTCAGCTGCCGCAGGTATTTCTGCATTCCTGCCGACTCGAACTGGAAGGTGCCTATCGTGCGTCCCTCCTGGTACAGCCGGTATGTCGCCGGGTCGTCGATTGGGATGTTGTCGAGGTCGATGTCTATGCCGCGCGTCTGCTTGACGTTGGCCACCGCCTCCTTTAGCTCCGACAGCGTTTTCAGCCCGAGGAAGTCCATCTTTATCAGTCCCGTCGATTCAATCACATGCCCGTCATACTGCGTGCAGTTTGTCTTGGTGTCCCTGAAGTCCGGGTCATCGGCGGTGGAAACAGGCACATGGTCGCTTATCGGGTCGCGGCAGATGATGAAACCGCAGGCGTGTATTCCCGTCCCGCGCACCGTTCCCTCGAGCATCTTGGCATATTTTATGGTGTTTCTCAGGCTCTCGTCCTGCGACACCTCCGCCTCCCTCAGCTCCGGCGTGCATTTTATCGCGTTCGGCAGGTTCATCTTCATGCCGTCCGGCAGCCTGTCCGGTATGGCCTTGCACAGCGCGTTCGCTATGTTCAGCGGCACCTTCTCCACGCGCGCCACGTCCTTCAGCGAGTTCTTCGTCGCCATCGAGCTGTATGTGATAATGTGCGCGCAGTTCTCGTGGCCGTACTTGTCCATCACCCACTTCAGCACCCTTCCCCGCCCGTCGTCGTCGAAGTCGGTGTCTATGTCAGGCAGCGATATGCGGTCAGGATTGAGGAAACGCTCGAACAGTAGGTCATATTTCAGTGGGTTGATCTTGGTGATGCCGAGGCAGTATGCCACCACGCTGCCTGCCGCCGAGCCGCGTCCCGGCCCCACCATGACGCCGAGCTTGTTGCGCGCCGAGTTGATGAAGTCCTGCACGATGAGGAAATATCCCGGGAAGCCCATCGTCTTCATGATGTGCAGCTCGTAGTTCACGCGCTCGGCGACATCGGCAGGCACGGGGTCGCCATACTTCGACTTCGCCCCTGCGTATGCAAGTTCCGCAAGGTAGTCCGCCTCGAACTTTATGCGGTATAGTTTGTCATACCCGCCGAGTTTCGCAATCTTCCTCGCTCCCTCGTCCGGCGGCAGCTGGTTCTCGCCGTTCTCGTCAGACGTGAACTCGTCGTACAGTTGCCGCTCCGTGAATTTCCTGCGCCACTCCTCCTCTGTCCCGAAGTCCTCCGGAATGGGGAAGAACGGCATTATCGGGTCGTTGTCGAGGTTGTAGGTCTCCACCTTGTCGAGGATCTCGATGGTGTTTGCCATTGCCTGCGGCACGTCGCTGAAAATGTCCCACATCTCCTCCTTCGTCTTGAACCACTCCTGCTTGGAGTAGAGCATTCGCGTCGGGTCGTCGATGTCCTTGCCTGTTGACAGGCAGAGCAGGTGGTCGTGCGCCTCGGCGTTCTCCTTGTCAACGAAGTGGGCGTCGTTCGTGCAGATCACCTTTATGCCATACTCCTGCGCGAGCTCCATCATCACCCTGTTGGCCTTCTGCTGCAGTGGGAATGTCTCGCGGTTTGCCCTTACAGACGGGTCTTTCACCTCGTGCCGCTGAAGCTCGAGGTAATAGTCGTCGCCGAACACCCGCTTGTGCCATTCAATCGCCTCGCGCGCCCCTGCTATGTCGTCGCGGAGAATCTTCGACGGCACCTCGCCGGCGATGCACGCCGAGCATACGATGAGATCTCTGTGGTATCGCTCGAGGTCGGCGCGGTCGGTTCGCGGACGGTAGTAATATCCGTCAATCCACGCGTTGCTGACAAGTTTTATGAGGTTGCGGTAGCCGTTCTCGTTCTTGGCAAGCACGATGAGGTGGTAGCCTCCACGGTCAACCTCAAGTGCCTTACTGTCCTTGCCCTCGCCCCTTGCCACATACATCTCGCAGCCGAATATGGGCTTGAACGGCTCGAGCCCCTCCTTCATGCGGCTCTTGTTCACCCCGGCCACATAGTCGTGGAACTCCTTGATGCCGAACATGTCGCCGTGGTCGGTTATCGCCATGCCCCTCTGGCCGTCGGCGATCGCCTTGTCCACCAGGTTCTTTATCTTCGACTGGCCGTCAAGTATTGAATAGTATGTGTGAACGTGCAGATGTATGAAGTCTTCCATTGAATGTGGTCACGTTATGGTTTCGAGCGTCAAAGTTACGCTTTTTAATCCATTCCTCCAAACAAAAATCATCCAAAAGTTACCACAATTAAATAATATTTCGTAACTTTGCAGCCGCATTCCGCGCATATACGCAATATGGGAAAGAGAATTAAAAAACTAAAGAACGTCAGGCTGCACCGTGAAGGCACTGACACGCTGTTGATAGGCGGGTTTGTGATCATCGCCGTGGGCGTCATACTGTGGCGGGCGTTCGACACTAAAATACCATTCTGGATTTTCTCGGTCATTGCCGGTGCCGTTTACCTTGTGACGGTCAACTTCTACCGCTGCCCGAAGCGTTACTTCAACGGCGACACCGAGGGCATTGTCGTCGCGCCGGCAGACGGCAGGGTGGTCGTGATAGAGGAGACCGAGGAGGACACCTACTTCCATGACATGCGGATGATGATAAGCATATTCATGAGCCCGCTGAACGTTCATGCCAACTGGTTTCCCGTTGACGGGCGGGTGAAGTATGTGAAGCATTTCGACGGGAATTTCCACAAGGCATGGCTGCCGAAGGCCAGCGAGGAGAACGAGCGCGCCGACACGCTGATAGAGATGGATGACGGCCGCGAGGTGCTGGTGCGGCAGGTTGCCGGGGCTATGGCGCGGCGCATCGTGACCTACGCCAAGGAGGGCGAGGACTGCTACATCGACGAGCACATGGGATTCATAAAACTCGGCTCGCGCGTTGACGTCTTTCTCCCGACAGACTGCGAGGTGTGCGTCAGGATGAACCAGGCCACGACGGGCGACCAGACGGTTATAGCGAGGCTGTGAGCCTGCCTCGCCGGGACGCTCCTACCAAGGCCGGCATTCGCGGCATGGCGGGGCGCCGGCCGCAACACAGTAAACAACAGGGCAAATCAATATGGCAAATATCATAACGCGCAACATCCCTAACTCGATAACGTGCTGCAACCTCGTCAGCGGTTGCATCGCAACGGCATACGCCTTCGGAGGAAACTACCGGATGGCGTTGCTCTTCATCGTCACAGGGGCGGTGTTCGACTTCTTCGACGGCATGTCGGCACGCATTCTCGGCGTCAGCTCGCCCATCGGGAAGGAACTTGACTCGCTCGCCGACGACATCACGTTCGGCATGGCGCCGTCAACGATGGTCTTCACGCTGCTGTCAACACTCAGTTACCCAGAGATGCTCGAGCCGCTGCGCCCGGTGTTGCCTTACTCGGCGTTCCTCATGGCGGCATTCTCGGCCCTGCGCCTTGCCAAGTTCAACCTTGACGAGCGTCAGGCAATGGGGTTCATAGGGCTGCCGACACCTGCCAACGCACTGTTCTGGGCATCGCTGATAACCGGTGCGGGGACACTGCTGGAGAGCCATGAGTGGACGGTGCTTGCTGTGCTCGCCATGATACTGCTGTCGTGCGTGCTGCTGGTTGCCGAACTGCCCATGTTCGCACTCAAGTTCAAGCACTGGGGATGGAAGGGCAACGAGCTGAGGTATGTTTTCATACTGACAAGCATACCGCTGATAGCTTTCCTCGGCCTGTTGGGGCTGACCGTGGTTATCGCGTGGTATGTGGCGCTGTCCCTGGCGGTGTGGATGCGCGGAAGGAAATAAATGAAAGGAGTATGGGGAGTTTTCTTAATTTCATACTTACGCTCGGCCTCATCATCATTGTCGCCGCAGCATTGATGCTCTTCCTCATGTATAGGAAGGCCAGGAGGTTCTTGCGGTCGTTCGGGGCTGATGCCGGAAAGGCACGTCACGGCGGGCGCGGGCGCAGGCGCAACGGCGGGACATACGGCAACACGAGCGGCGTGATTGACGCGCGCCCCCCGGAGCAGGCAAACCGCAAGATATTCAAGGAAGGAGAAGGGGAATACGTAGATTTCACAGAGGCTGGCGGGGAATGACTGCCGCTTGCCAGCCACTCCCCGTCCCCGGCATTCAACGCTTCCGCTGATTGCCACCGAGCTCCCCGCTTGTGCCTTGCCGCAGACCAAACACGCCGAATTTACTCACCAAACACGCCGAATTTGCTCACCAAACACGGCGAATTTGCTCACCAAACACGCCGAATTTGGTTTCCATTCCGTTGTTTGTGGCGGACTGTGCCGTGGCCAGTTGCGAAGCCAGTGCATACCGACGGTCATGCCGGGTGGGAGGGAGGCCGTCCCCCCGCCGCCCAATGTGGTGACAGTGCGCAGGCGTGTTGTCAGTGATGCACGAGCGTGCCGATTTCCTCGCCCCCGATTACTTTCTTCAGGTTTCCCACCACGTCCATGTTGAAAACGTATATCGGCAGGTTGTTGTCGTTGCACATGCAGATTGCCGTGAGGTCCATGACCTTCAGTCCCCGTGCGAGCACCTCGTCGTATGTTATGTCGGTGAACTTCACCGCCGACGGGTCTTTCTCCGGGTCGGCGGTATATACGCCGTCCACGCGCGTGCCTTTGAGCATCACGTCGGCCTCAATCTCCAGTCCGCGCAGCGACGAGCCGGTGTCCGTGGTGAAATATGGCGAGCCGGTGCCCGCCGAGAATATGCACACGCAGCCTTGCTCCATCGCTTCTATGGCGCGCCACTTGGTGTAGAACTCGCCTATCGGCTCCATGCGTATCGCCGTCAGCACCTTGTTCCTCACCCCCTCGGCATCGAGCGCGCTGCTCAGTGCGAGCGAGTTGACCACCGTTGCCAGCATTCCCATCTGGTCGCCCTTCACGCGGTCGAACCCCTTCTGCGCGCCGCTCACGCCACGGAAGATGTTGCCGCCGCCGATCACGATGCCTATCTGCACGCCCATGTCGTGGATTTCCTTTATCTGGCGTGCATAGTCGCCGAGTCGCTCCGGGTCGATGCCATACTGCTGGCTGCCCATCAGGCTCTCGCCCGAGAGTTTCAATAGAATACGTTTGAATCTTGCCATATCTTTGGTTTTATTGTTTTTCAATTATTTATGATTGTCAGTATCGATAAGACTACTGGTATCGATGGTATTACCATGGCTACTATCCCAATCCGTCACAAACGCCACTTCCTTGAAGGCATAGCGCCGGCATCGCCCGGCGGTGTCGCGCAGGACGATGTGGCCGTCATCCTCCACGCCCGCTATTTCCGCGCTGAACCGCCCGGAGGCATCACGGTATCCGTGGAAGCCGGTGCGGCGGTACAGTATGCTGCGGTAACGGCGGCGTATGTCAATGGCATCGAAGTCCTCGATGTAGCGAGAGCAGCAGTCTGTAAGCGCCCGCAGCACTTCTCCGCAGTCACGCTCGGTTCCGTCAACCTGAACCATTGACACAGGGTTTGGCGCATCGCTTCGGAACACCTTCTGGTTCACGTTCAGCCCTATGCCTATGATGCAGTCCTTGATGTGACGGCCCGCGAGACGGTTCTCTATCAGTATCCCGGCGATTTTCCTGTCGCCGATGTATATGTCGTTTGGCCATTTCACCTGAACCTCGCAATTCAGCGTGCGCGCGAGATACTCGCTTGTCGCCACAGCCACGAGCATGGATATTATGTATTGTCCGCTGGCAGGTATGCCGGCCGGGCGTATTCTCATGCTGAAGGTAAGGTTCTTGCCAGGCTCGCTTTCCCAGTGGTTCGCTCCCTGTCCGCGTCCTGCCGTCTGGAAACCGGCCCACACCACGGTCATGTCCTCGCCGCCGTCATATCCCCGCAGGAAGTCGTTGGTTGAGTCAAGCTCCTCCTTGTAGATAATCTTGCAATCCATCACTGCATGCAAAGATAATGAATAATTCGCAAACAGCCATCTGGCGGTGCTTTTTTTTGCCGTCGCCGTGTTGGAATGCCTGCTTCCTGCTGGGGGAACGAGGCCGTAAAGGCAATTTGCTATCCCTTTCTGCATAATTTTGCACCGCCAGTGTGCGTGGGTATGAGATTTTTTATTAATTTTGCAGGCGTATCCTTAAATCTTATATATTATGCGCAGACACCTTGCCATTGCTCTACTGTTTGCTATTTGCGCTTCAACAGCGTTTTCCCAGATACACCGGCCTCCAAATGTGGCGTTCGGTCATCGCCGCTACGCAGCCGACTCGTGTCTCGTGAGTGGCTTTGGGTTAGGACTTTTCACCAATGTCGATTCGCTGCGTGGCTTTCAGTTGGGACTCATCGAGTCTGTCGCCATGCGTGACATTCGCGGCGTCAGCATCGGCGGTCTGTGGGCCTCCACTATTGGAAACATGCGCGGTGTCCAGGTGTCCGGCCTCGTCAATGGGGTGGGCGGCGAGATGCGCGGCTTGCAGATGGCGGCTGTCGCCAACCTCGCGGCGCGCGCCAGCGGCATCCAGCTTGCGGCGCTGAGCAACGCGTCTGCCACTCCGTTCTGCGGCATCCAGATTGGTGGCGTGAGCAATGTGTCGGCCGGCGTGAGGCGCGGCATGCAGTTGTCGTTGCTGGCAAATGTGTCGTCTGGCGTGATGAGCGGTTTGCAGGTGAGTGGTTACAACTATGCCGACACGCTGAACGGCTCGCAAATCGGACTGATCAACGTTGCCGTCAAACATCCGCGCGGCGTGCAGGTCGGCTTATTCAACTATACGCGCGACACCGTGGCCAGCAAGATCGGGCTGGTGAACATCAACCCGCTGACACGCATAGACTTCATGTTCTTTCTTGGAAACACGTCGAAGTTCAATGTGGCACTGCGTTTCCGCAACCGCAGCACTTACAGCATAGTGGGGTTCGGCACGCACTATCTGGGATTGGATGACGGTTTCTCCGGCGCGTTGTTCTACCGCCTGGGACAGTATTTCCCGTTGGGCAGGCGGTGGTCGCTCAGCGGCGACGTGGGATTTTACCATATAGAGAATTTTGAGAGGAACACAAACAACAAGCCGGAGCGCCTCTATTCCCTGCAAGTTAATGCCAATTTGGATTACAGTATAACGCCCAGAGTGGGAGCGTTCGCCTCTCTGGGATACGGTGACGCACGGCACTACGGCAGCAACCGCGACTACGGGCATAAGTTTTACGGGGCTGTGGGGCTTACTTTCAAATATGACTGGAGGAGCGACCGCTTGCCGTTCATCGAGAAAGCGCTGCGCCGCAGGATGCCCGTTGATTCTCTTGATGCCTTTGCCTGCGATGCTCCATGGCGCCGGCGCAAACGTTTCTGGGCAGCGGCTGCCGAGGCCACCGGCGTAAACGTCCTTGTGCATTGTTTCGACAGGTTCGTGCTGAACGAGGACTTTGCAAAGGTGAACTTCAAGTCGCTTGGCGACAATTTCAAGAACGCTTTCGTGTGGGACAACGACCAGTTCTCAACCAACCTGTTTGCCCACCCTTACCACGGCAGCCTTTACTTCAACTCGGCGCGCAGCAACAATCTCAATTTCTGGGAGTCCGTTCCATACGCCGTCGGCGGAAGTCTTATGTGGGAAATGGCCGGCGAGGTTGAGCCTCCCGCAATCAACGACCTCATTGCCACTTCCTTCGGGGGTGTCTGCATAGGTGAGATAACCCACCGCATTTCCGCGCTGATACTCAACGACCGCACGCACGGCATGCGCCGTTTCCTGCGTGAGTTTGCCGCCGCTTTGGTGAACCCCATGCAGGGCCTCAACCGCATCATCGATGGTGACGCGACGCGTGTGCGCGGCGACTATTACCTGTATCACGACTATGTGCGGTTCCCGGTTGAGTTCGACATCACCGTGGGCTCGCGCTATCTGGCTGACGACGGCGGACTGTTCCGTGGAGAGCATAATCCTTACGTCAATCTGTTCCTGGACTATGGCGACCCTTTCAACGAGGAGGAAAACAAGCCTTACGACTATTTCTCGGCGAGCATCACCGTCGGGCTGTCTCCTAACCAGCCTCTTATAAACGGGATGCACCTCCTCGGCAGGCTGTGGAGCGCGCCGGTGTATGCCGGGAAACACGTGGATACGGAGTTCGGAATATTCCAGCATTTCAACTACTACGACTCCAAGCCGGTGAAGGACGGCACGTCGCTCACGCCATACCGCATCTCGGAGGCTGCCGCGTTCGGCCCCGGGCTGATATACCGCTTCCAGAAGGTGGGCAACATGAAGCATATGGAGCAGCGCGTGTTCATGGACGTAATAGTCCTTGGCGGCACAAAGAGCGACTACTACAACGTGATAGACCGCGACTACAACATGGGCTCGGGGTATAGTTTCAAGAGCAACACAATACTTGAGTTCGAGCGTATCGGCAAGTTCCTGCTCAACCTCGACTATTACCGCATCTACACATGGAAGGGATACGAGGGCAAGGACCTGGAAAACATAGACCCTCTCTTTGTCAACGCGCAGGGCGACCGTGGCAATGCTCAGCTGCTTGTCATCAACCCGCGCATGACGTTCCGCCTGCGCGGCAATCTCGGCATCGAGCTCTCCGGGTCTTATTTCGTGCGCGACACCCATTACCGTTACTACGATGATGTGCATACCCGCACCTTTGAGTTTAACGGAGGGCTGACATACCGGTTTTAGAGACCTGTGCCTTCCCGTCTTTGACCCAAACCGGTCATTAGAACCCGAACTGATTGTAGCTGGTTGCGTAATGACCGGTTTGGGTTAAATCGCTTTGGGCATGGGCATGAAAAATCCCGCTTTCCATATTGGAGAGCGGGTTTTCCTGTGAAGCCTTGCCGCGTGTTTGCTGTATTGCGATTATCGGCGCAGTCCGAGCGACTTGATGATTGCGCGGTAGCGTTCGATGTCGCGGTCTTTCAGATAATCGAGCAAAGCACGGCGTTTTCCTACCATCTTCATCAGCGAGCGTGCGGTAGTATGATCTTTACGGTGCTGCTTCAGGTGTTCCGTCAAGTGGGAAATACGGTATGAAAACAATGCTACCTGACTCTCGGGTGAGCCAGTATCAGTGTTCGACTTTCCGTATTGTCCAAAGATCTCTTCTTTCTTGGCTTTGTCTAAATACATAGCGAATTGTTGTGAGTTAATTAATTATGTTTTGAAAATCGGCTGCAAAGTTACCACTTTTTATTCTCACTGCCAAACATTTCAGTTGTTTATTTCCTTCCTCCTGCGTTTTTTCCTCTCGAAGAATGCCCCGGCGCATATTGCCACGAACAGCAGTGCGTAGGCGGTGTATGCCACGGTCTCGGTGCTGTCGACCGATTTCGGGTAGAACATCAGCTCCACCTTGTGGCTGCCCGCCGGCATCTGCAGCGCGCGCAGCACATAGTCGGCGCGTCCCACCTCGGCGGGCTTGCCGTCGATAGTGGCCGTCCATCCCGGGTAGTAGATCTCTGAGAACACCACGATGCCGCCTGTTGCCGAGCTAACGTCGTATGTGAGGTGGTTCGGCTTGTATGACGTCAGCGTGACGGTTGCCTCGCCGGTCTGTTCCTTTGACTGTCCCAGTATTTTCTCGAACTTCCTGTCTGCCACGGCCTCGTGGCGCAGCGCGGTCTTTCTGATGCTTTCCAGCTCGCTGTTTGCGTTGGCGGCATAGGTTATCCTGTCAACGAACCAGCCGTTGCCGTAGCCGTATGGGTTTTTCACGGGTGCGGTCTGCCCCCCTTGCAGCGGCATGATGAAATACCGGGTGTTGAGCATGTTCAGCACCGGGAAGAGGCTGTCGCCGTTGAGTTTCGTCATGTCGCCCATAGCGTCGGCGATTGACGGGGCGGTGACTGCCATCTGCGGCGCGATGTATTCCTCGATGAGTTCCTGGTAGCGGCGCAGTTTCGCTGGGTGGTATCCGCCGATGCTCTTGTGGTAGTACGAGGTGTTGTTCTCGTTGAAGGTGTTTGTGGCGAAGTTGAGCACGCGGAAATTGCCCAGCGATGTCTTGTCGCTTAGTATCTGCTCGTCGGTCTTGGTCATCTCAATCGGCGCCTCGCGCTCCCACGCGCTGACGAACATGCCGTCGTTGAGATACCGCTTGTCAATCTGCCACAGGTCTATTAGGCACAGCGCGAGCAGGGTGAACGTCATCGTTGATACGCCGATTTTCCTTGACTTGAACAGCAGCAGCACCAGCGTGCCCACCACGATGATGAAGAACGAGCGCCAGCAGTCGGAGGTGAACATGGCCTCGCGCATCTCCCTTATGTTGGGAAGCAGCGAGGAGAGTACGTCGGCGGGGAACTGCGACAGGGCGTTCATCTCTGCCGAGGAGATGAAGTCGCTGAAGAACAGGGTGGGCGCGATGGCGAACATGGCGCACGCTCCTGCGGTGAGTCCGAAGCTGACGTAAACCCATTTCGCCTTCCTTTTGAGCAGTTCCGGCTCGTCAGCCACTTTTTTCAGTGCCAGCATTGCCAGCAGCGGTATCGTGAACTCGGCGATGACAAGTATCGACGCCACCGTTCGGAACTTTGAGTACATCGGGAAGTAGTCTATGAAGAAATCCGTGAGCGGCATGAAATTGTGTCCCCACGACAGCATGATTGACAGCACGGTGGCTGCCAGCAGTGCCCATTTCACCGGTCCCTTGACGATGAACAGTCCTAACAAGAACAGCATCAGCACGAAGGCTCCCACATAAACAGGGCCGCTCGTGCCTGGCTGCTCGCCCCAGTATTGCCCCATCTGATTGTATACTTGCGCATAATCCGGGTTGGCCTTCTCCATCGCCGTCTTGTTCTGTGCCAGCGGGATGCTTGCGCCGCCCTTGGTGTTCGGTATCAGCAGCGTCCACGTCTCGCCGGTGCCGTAGCTCCACTGCGTGATGTATTCGCGCCCGAGGCCGCTGTCCGTCTGGTCGGCGGTGTTCCCCTTGTTGAGCTCTGTCTTGCCGCGCATCGACTCCTTCTGGTATTGCCATGTGTGGTACAGGTTCGACAGGTTTATCGATATGCCGATCGCCGCGCCGGCGACGCACACCGCCGTGGCTTTAAGGAATGTCTTGAGTTGTTTCCGCCGTATCGCCTCAACGAGGAATGCGATGACGAGGAATGCGATGATGAACAGGTAGTAGTATGTCATCTGCACGTGGTTCGCCTTGACCTCAAACGCCGTGAATATCGCCGTGACTATGAATCCCGGCAGCAGTTTGCCCCGGTATGCCAGCACCACGCCGGCAATCATCGGCGGCAGGTAGGCCAGCGCCATCACCTTCCACAGGTGTCCTGCGGCGATGATGATGAGGAAATAACTGCTGAATGCCCACATCACAGCCCCGAGCGCTGCCATCCACTGGCGGAAATCGAATGCGCGGAGCAATATGTAGAAGCCCAGCAGGTAGGAGAAGATGAGCCACACGTTCTCCGGCAGCCAAAGGTGGTAGGCGTTTATGGCCTGGTTCAGCCCGTCGGTGCTGCCGTATGACGGTGCAATCTGGTAGGTTGGCATACCGCTGAAGGCAGAGTTTGTCCACCGTGAGTGCTCACCGGTCTGCTCGTAATATTCAGTCAGTTCGCGCCCCAGTCCCTTTCCTGCGGAGGAGTCGTGCCGGTAAAGGATCCTTCCCTCAATGTCTGCCGGGAAGAAATACGCAAACGAGATTATCACAAACAGCACCACGACCATGATGTCGGGCAGGTATTGTTTCAGGGTTTTCATCGTGTTCGATAATTGATATATGTATGTTCTGACTGCAAAATTATATATTTTTTTTGATATAATGTACCGGTGAGTGAAAAAAACAGTAACTTTGCAGAAAAGTTTGGCATTATGAGGATTGGAATTATTGTGGCTATGGAGAAGGAACTGCGGCAACTGCGCGCTCTCCTCGATGGCGAAAAGATAGATGGAAGGGGCGCACGGGAGTTCTACACAGGCAGCATCGGCGGCAACGAGGTTGTCATCGAACAGTGCGGTATAGGAAAGGTTAACTCGGCGGTGGGCGCGGCAGAAATGATTGCCGGTTTCGCCCCGGAGCTTGTAATATCAACGGGAGTGGCTGGAGGAGCGTCTGCCGACCTTAACATTACCGAGGTGGTGGTGGCCCGGGAGTGCGCTTATCACGATGCCTACTGCGGCAAGGAATGCGAGTTCGGACAGATAATGGGTATGCCGGCGCGCTATGCCGCGCCCACGGAACTCATCGACAAGGCTCTTGCACTCAATTCCTTAGGGCACGGACTGCCGCGCATACATGCCGGACTGACCGTCACCGGCGAATGGTTTGTGGACTCGAAGGAGAAGATGCGCGACATACTCGGGCACTTCCCCGAGGCTATGGCGGTGGACATGGAGAGCTGCTCGATAGCACAGACATGCCATGTCTATGGCGTGCCGTTCGTTTCGTTCAGGATAATAAGCGACATACCGCTGAAGGATGTCGACGCAGCGATGTACTTCAATTTCTGGGAACGCATAGCGAAAGGCTCGTTCGAGGTGACAAGGGCGTACCTCGGGCAACTGGCATGATGCCGCTGCGCTCGCGCCGCAGCAGTTCACCGGCGCAAGACATAGTTCAATAGGAAAATTTAATATCATGGAGAAAATACCATCATTCACAATCGACCACGAGCGGCTGCTGCGCGGAATATACGTCAGCAGGAAGGACAGCGTGGGCGGGGAAACCGTCACCACGTTCGACATACGCATGAAAGAACCGAACCGCGAGCCGGTGCTTCACAACGGTGCGATACACACCATAGAGCATCTTGCCGCAACCTATCTTCGCAACGACGAAGAGTGGAAAGACAGTATAATCTACTGGGGACCGATGGGATGCCTCACCGGCAACTATCTCGTGATGAAAGGCGACCTCTCGCCGCGCGACATAACCGACCTCATGCGCCGCACGTTCCGTTTCATAGCCGGCTACGAGGGTGATATACCCGGCGCTTCGCCGCGCGACTGCGGCAACTGGCTGATGCAGGACCTGCCGATGGCGCGTTACGAGGCGCGCAAGTTCCTCAACGAGGTGCTCGACTGCATCACGGAGAAAAACACCGTCTATCCGTAAGACGCTGAGGCGCGCCTTATAATCCCGGGATAGAGCATGGTCTGAACAACGCCGCGTATGGCGAGGAAGCATATCATGGCGAGCCACAGGCCATGGTTGCCCATCGTGGATGATGTGAGAAAATAGACTGTGAAGAACACGGCGGTGGCGATGAGCATCGACCGCAGCATCTGCCGCGAGGCGGTCAGTCCGATGAATACGCCGTCCCACATGAACGCCGCCATGCTGCACAGTGGCAGCAGGTATGCCCACACCACATATTCCATCGACGCGCCAACCACGCTTCGCTCGTCCGTGAGGAGCATCAGGAACTGCTTTCCGCCTGCGATGTATGCCGCCGTGAATGCCACAGACGCTGCCGCGCCCCAGAAGAATATGCGGCGCACCGTGAGGCTGATGTGACTTTTCTTGCGCTCGCCATGGAACTTGCCGCTGAGTGCCTCGCCGGCGTTGGCGAACCCGTCCATGATGTAGCTCACCAGCATATACAGCTGCGTGAGCAGAGTGTTGACTGCAAGGATTGTCTCGCCCTGCCATGACCCTGCGCTCGTGAAGAACAGCAGTACGCTCACTATGCAGAGCGTGCGGAGGAAAATGTCGCGGTTCAGCACGAAGAACTGCTTGTAGGATGTGGTCGCCGCGTTGTCCTTGCCGGTGTTGGGGGACAGGTAGTAGGTCAGTGTGTGCAGTTTCCCGAACGTCTTGTTGCCTGCGAAATACTTGCGGCGGCACATCACCAGCCCCATCAAGAAGCCGCACCATTGTGCCGTCAGCGTGCCGAGCGCGATGCCTTCCACCCTCATTCCCACGCCATAGACGAGGAGCAGCGACGCCGCTATGTTCACGATGTTCTGTGCTATGGCGATGGTCATAGGTATGCGCGAGTTCTGCATCCCGATGAACCAACCCGTCAGGGCAAACTGCCCGAGCATAGCCGGCGCGCCCCAGATGCAGATGTTGAAATATGTGGTCGCGAACTGCCGCACCGTTTCCGTGGGCTGCATCACGAGGAAGGCCGCCTCGCGTATGGGTATCTGCAACAATATAAGAAGCAGTGCCAGGCTGGCGGAGACGGACAGGCCTCTCGCCAGCAGCCGAACGATGTTGTCCTTGTCGCTGCGTCCGAATGACTGTGCCGTCAGTCCGCTCGTACCCATTCGCAGGAAGCCGAAGTTCATGTAGATGATGTTGAACAGTATGCCGCTCAGCGCGACGGCACCGATGTATGATGCTGCGCCGAGATGCCCCGTGATGGCAACGTCCACGAGGCCCAGCAGCGGCACGGTGATGTTGCTCACGATGCTTGGCACGGCGATGTCGAATATCTGCTTGTCTATGCTTCTCATGCTTCCCGGCGCGGAAATGGGCATGGCCATTGTTCAATTCCGCAGAGATTTGATTTGTATTATGGTTAATGACATGGCAAAGGTACAAATAAAATCCGGGAAACGGACTTGCAGTGCAGGAATATTTCCCATCATGGAGAAACTTGGGGGCACATCGTCAGCCGTGTGAAGGTAAATGTACTTTGCATGGTGTCAAACCCCAACCGGCTGTTGGGCGCCGTACTGACTATTGTCGATTGCCACAGCAGATTGTTTGTTTTGCAGCCGCAGCGGACTGCGTAATGAGAAAAAGCGGCGGGCGGCAGGCTGTATGATTGTGCTGTCACTTTGTATGTCAATCTCAAATTTAGCCTGTCTCGCTTCTTGAGGATGCCGCTCTCCCGTGTTGCGAATGGCATTTGACGGAAAGTCCCCGGTGGCACTTCTCGCCATCGGGGACTTTCCGCGACATCGTCTATGACTCCTTCATCGCCTTCTTCCTCTGGTCGTGGTCGAGAATTGTCTTGCGCATCCTCATCGACTTTGGCGTCACTTCCACATACTCGTCGCCGTTGATGTACTCGAGGCATTCCTCGAGGCTCATCACGGTCTTTGGTATCACGCGCGCCTTCTCGTCGCTTCCCGATGCGCGAACGTTGGTCAGTTGCTTTGTCTTTGTCACGTTGATTACGAGGTCGTTCTCGTGTACATGCTCGCCGACCACCTGTCCGGCGTAAACCTCCTCGCCCGGGTCGATGAAGAACTTGCCGCGGTCCTGCAGTTTGTCTATCGAGTATGCCACCGCCGTGCCGGTCTCCATTGCAATCATCGAGCCGTTGGTGCGCCGTGTGATGTCGCCCTTGTACGGCTGGTATTCCTTGAACCGGTGCGCCATTATCGCCTCGCCCTGACTTGCGGTGAGGACATTGGTGCGCAGCCCGATTATTCCCCGCGACGGTATGTCGAACTCTATGTTCACGCGCTCCGCCTGGCTTTCCATCGATGTCATCTCTCCCTTCCGCTTTGTCACCATGTCAATCATCTTCGACGCGAACTCCTCCGGCACGTTGATTGTCAGTTCCTCGATTGGCTCGCAGCGTGTCGTGTTGGCGTTCCCGTCTTCCGGCTCCACCCATTTTCCGCCTTCGTCCACCATGTCCTTGTATATCACCTGCGGCTGTCCCACTTCCAGCTCGTAGCCCTCGCGCCGCATTGTCTCGATGAGCACCGAGAGGTGCAGCACGCCGCGTCCGCTGACTATCCACGAATCTGTGCTGTCCTTGTATGGTTCGACCCTCAGCGCGAGGTTCTTTTCCAGTTCCTTCTCCAGCCGGTCGTTGATGTGTCTTGACGTGCAGTACTTCCCGTCTTTCCCGAAGAACGGCGAGTCGTTTATTGTGAACAGCATCGACATTGTCGGCTCGTCTATCGAAATCGTCGGCAGAGCCTCCGGCTGCTCGTAGTCGCAGATGGTGTCCCCGATCTCGAAGTTGTCGAGCCCTATCACCGCGCAGATGTCGCCAGACTCCACGGCGTCGGTCTTTGTGTGTGTCATCCCCTCGAACGTGTGCAGTTCCTTAATCCGCGTCTTCTCCATTGTGCCGTTGCGGTGTGCTATGGTCACGTTCATTCCTCCCCGGAGGATGCCACGGTGCACCCGTCCCACGGCGATGCGTCCCGTGTATGAAGAGTAGTCGAGGCTTGTTATGAGCATTTGCGGCGTTCCTTCTATTTTCTTTGGCGCGGGTATCACCTCCACGATTTTGTCGAGCAGGTAAGTTATGCCGTCCGTCGGCTTCGAGTAGTCCTCGCCCATCCAGCCGTTCTTCGCCGAGCCATACACCACGGGGAAGTCGAGTTGGTCTTCGCTCGCGTTCAGCGAGAACATCAGGTCGAACACCATCTCGTACACCTCCTCGGGGCGGCAGTTGGGCTTGTCCACCTTGTTCACCACCACAATCGGCTTCAGTCCTATCTCGAGTGCTTTCTGCAGCACGAAGCGTGTCTGCGGCATCGGTCCCTCGAAGGCGTCGACGAGCAGTATGCAGCCGTCTGCCATGTTAAGCACGCGCTCCACCTCGCCGCCGAAGTCAGAGTGCCCCGGAGTGTCTATGATGTTAATCTTTGTTCCCTTATAGTTTATCGAAACGTTTTTCGACAGGATTGTTATCCCCCGTTCGCGTTCAAGGTCGTTGCTGTCAAGTACTTGGTTGCCCAAGTCCTGTCCTTTGCGGAACAGGTTGCCTGCGAGCATCATTTTGTCTACGAGTGTTGTCTTGCCATGATCTACGTGTGCAATAATCGCAATGTTCCTAATGTCCTGCATTCTTTTTATCCTTTTATCGGCTGCAAAGTTAGTGCAAATCGAACACAATACAAAATAAAAGTTTTTATTTTTATTGTTGAGATGCAGCCTGACCTCACGGGCGGAAGTACGCAGGGTTGCCCGCAAATCAAGCGTGGTTTTTCTCCGGGCATCCGTTTCCGGCGGAAAATAACACGTTATTGTTTTGCAGGTTTGCCGTTTTATGCTAATTTTGCGGTATGGAATTCAGGACAGAGGTGAGTATAGACCGCCCCGCATGGAGGATAGAGCCATGCGAGCGCATTTTGTTCGTGGGCAGTTGCTTTGCCGATGGCATCGGCAGGCGTTTCCGTGACGAGGGCTTCCCCGTCGTCGTCAACCCATACGGCACGGTGTACAACCCCGCCAGCGTGATGCACACCGTGGAAAGGTATCTGCGCGAGACCGCCGGGGACGCCTCGCAGGCGACAGCCACCTGCTTCATAACCCTCGGCACGAACCACATATATATATTAAAGGAGACCGGCGAGATCGTGGACAACTGCCGCAAGCGGCCGCAGAGGCTTTTCAGCGAGCGAGGGCTGACGGTCGGGGAATGCGCCGGCTATATGGAAAAGACAATAGGGATGCTTGCCGCGCGGTGTCCCGGCGTGCGCATCGTGCTGACCGTGAGCCCCATAAGATACCGGAAATACGGCTACCACGGGAGCCGGCTGTCGAAGGCGACCCTGCTGCTGGCGGCAGACGCACTGCAAAAAAGCATCAGCCGCGACAATGTGGAGGTGTCTTATTTCCCGGCATACGAAATCCTCGGTGACGAACTGCGCGACTACCGTTTCTACGCGCCAGACATGATACACCCGTCGGAACAGGCAGTGGACTACATCTGGGAGCGGCTCGTGGAATGTTATTTCTCCGACGGCGCAAAACGATACCTCGACGAGTGGAGACCGCTGAAGGAGGCTCTGCGACACCGCCCGTTCGACGCCGGGGGCGAGGAATACCGCCTGTTCATCCAAAAAACAAGAGAGAAGATTGCAGCCTTCTCCGAAAAATACCCTAATTTTGCACTCGCCGGAGAGGGCCGCAACGCACCCGACGGCGAATAAACACAATAGAGAGATGTATCCCATAGAGAAAATCGCAACACTGATAGACGCCTGCCGCTACGGCGACACCGACGCAAACATTGACCGCCTGCTGACCGACAGCCGAAGCCTGCGCTTCCCCGAGGCAACATTGTTCTTCGCAATAAAGACCGGGAGAAACGACGGGAGCAGGTACATAGCGGAGCTTTACCGCAGCGGCGTGCGCAGTTTCGTGGCCGAGAGCCTGCCCGAAAACCACGGCAGGCTGTTCCCCGGAGCCAATTTCCTCATCGTGCCGTCAACGCTGAAGGCGCTGCAGCAACTTGCCGAAAAGCACCGCGAGAACTTCGGCATACCCGTCATCGGCATCACCGGGAGCAATGGCAAGACCATCGTCAAGGAGTGGCTCTACCAGCTGCTCATGCCATCGCGCGTCGTGACGCGCAGCCCGCGTTCCTACAACTCGCAGGTCGGCGTGCCGCTGTCGGTGTGGCTACTCGACGACAGGACGCAGGTGGGGCTGTTCGAGGCAGGCATAAGCCGCCCAGGGGAGATGGACGCGCTGAGCGGGATAATAAAGCCCACAATCGGGATAATCACCAACATCGGACAGGCACACCAGGAGAATTTCACGTCGCTCGACGAGAAATGCCGGGAGAAGATGGCTCTCTTCAGACATGCCGACGTGGTGTTCTACAATGCCGGCGACAAGACGATATGCGCGAACATCGGGATGCTGAAATGCAAGACCGTGCCGTTCACGCCATACGGCGGCGACCTGCCTTTCATCGACCGCGCCTCGAGGGAGAACGCAGGGGCGTGCGCGGCGGTGGCGGCATATCTCGGACTCAGCGAACGGCAGATCGCCTGTGGAATGGCGCGGCTCGAGCCGGTGGCCATGCGCCTCGAGGTGAAGCAGGGGCGGAACGGGTGCATATTGATAAACGACTCGTACAACTCCGACATCAACTCGCTCGACATCGCGCTCGACTTCATGCAGCGCCGGCAGGAAGCGTCTGCCGCAGGGGACGCCGGGGCAGGGAAGACAAGGATGAGACAGACCCTGATACTGAGTGACATATACCAGAGCGGAATGTCGCCGGAGGCATTATACAGACAGGTGTCCGACCTCGCGAGAGAGCGCGGCGTAAGCAAGATAATCGGGATAGGAGAGGAGATTTCGGCGCAGCGGAGCGTCATAGACATACCGGAGAAACATTTCTTCCGCACAACGGAGGAGTTCCTCGCGAGCGACGCCGCAGACATCCACGGCGAGATGGCGCTCATCAAGGGCGCGAGGAGCTTCGGCTTCGACCACATCACCGAGGCGCTCGAGCAGAAGGTGCACGAGACGATTCTCGAGGTGAACCTCCGTGCCGTGGTGGACAACCTCAACCACTACCGCTCGTTCCTGCGGCGGGACACCAAAATCGTGTGCATGGTAAAGGCAGACGGCTACGGCAGCGGCGCCGTGGAGGTGGCAAAGACACTGCAGGACCACCATGTCGACTATCTCGCCGTGGCGGTGGCAGACGAGGGAGTGACGCTGCGCAAGGCCGGCATAACGGGCAACATCATGATAATGAACCCCGAGACGACTGCCTTCAAGACGATGTTCGACTACGGCCTCGAGCCGGAGGTGTATTCCTTCCGCCTGCTCGGCAAGCTGATTGCCGCCGCGCGCCGCGAGGGGATAACGGGATGGCCGGTGCATGTCAAGATAGACACCGGGATGCACCGCCTCGGCTTCAACCCACGGGAGGACATGCCTCGGCTCATCGACTGCCTGCAGCACCAGGCAGCGCTCACGCCGCGCTCGGTGTTCAGCCATTTCGTGGGAGCCGACAGCGACGACTTTGACAACTTCTCGGCGATGCAGTTCCGCCTCTTCGACGAGGCGAGCAGGCAGCTGCAGGCGGCATTCAGGCACAAGATACTGCGGCATATCGACAACTCGGCGGGCATAGAGCATTTCCCGGAACGGCAACTCGACATGTGCCGCCTGGGGCTGGGGCTCTATGGCATAGACAGCCGCGACAACCACATGCTGAACAATGTTTGCACGCTGCGGACCACAATACTGCAGATGAGGCGCGTGCCGAAGGACGAGACCGTTGGCTACAGCAGGCGCGGCGTGCTGACGCGCGACAGCGTGATCGCCGCGATACCGATAGGGTATGCCGACGGGCTGAACCGCCGCCTCGGGTGCGGGCGTTGCTATTGCCTCGTCAACGGGCGCCGCGCGCCATACGTCGGCAACATCTGCATGGACGTTGCCATGATCGACGTGACCGGCATCGGGTGCCGCGAGGGCGACGCCGTTGAGATTTTCGGCGACAGCCTGCCCGTTACCGTGCTGAGCGACGCCCTCGGCACGATACCTTACGAGGTGCTCACGGGCATCAGCAATCGCGTGAAGCGCGTCTACTTCCAGGACTGACGCGGCGCGCTGGCGATCCGCCTATACGGCCTTCACGGCACGGCAGCCGTCTGTCATTAACCGCCTCACCGTGCGCGCCATGTCGCCCGCGCCTGTTCCGAGCCGCCTGCCGCATGGCACGTACCTGCACCTGAAGCCGGTGATGTTGCCTTTCGTGGAGAACTCCTCGGGCGAGGCGGAGGGGCGGCTCGTCACCGTGATGTACATCTTGCCGAGCTCGCCCATGTTCACCACATGACCGTCCTGCATCGCCCGGCGTATCGTCTCGTAGAACTCCTTCACCACCAGCCGCACGTCCGACGCCTTCGCCGTGCAGTTGCTCTCTATCTCGCGCTCGATTTCCCCGAGGCTCACCTCCGTGTTCCTCACCGTGTGGGCATAGTATCTGCCATAGTTGGTGTCATCCTTGATGCCGTTGCGGATCAGTCTGTACCTTATTGCCATATACCTTTTTTTATTGAATGTTATGTTTCCGTGCTGCAAAGGTAGTGGCGTGCATGGAGCGAATCCAAATTCCTGCTGACTACATTACTGCTACGCAGTCACTGCCTCCGCCGTGCCCGCCCGTGGCTGGAAAGGAAGCAAACACGCCGGGTTTGCTCATCAAACACGCCGAATTTGCATTTCAAATACGCCGTGTTTGCTCATCAAATACGCCGTGTTTGCCTTGCGGTTGGGCATCGGCGCCGTTGCCCTTCGCGCCTGCCTGCCGCGCCGCCTGCCGCTGAGTGTGGGTATGCTTGCGCCTTCCGCGCGGCCATCCGCCCGTCGCCCAGCGTCTTCCATTTCGTCTTGGCAGTCCCTTTCCACGGCTGCAGACGGTTCGGGCTGTAATGACCGGTTTTGGGTTGTGTGCTGGCGTGGACTGTTGCGCGCCATGCCGTAATTGGGGTTGTGTGCTGGCGTGTACTATTGCGCACCATGCCGTAATTGGGGTTGTGTGCTGGCGTGGACTGTTGCGCACCATGCCGTAATTGACGCAATGGGGCGGCGAATGCAAACTAAGAGAAGAGGCTGCGCCGTAATAAACGCAGCCTCTTCTCCTATGTTGATTTGTAGGGACTTACGCCCTGTAAGTCCGTCCTGTGAACGGCGATACACATACCGGACAAAATTATCCGTGCTGGCGATGATGCCTGCGGACTTACAGGGCGTAAGTCCCTACACAATCAAGCCACTGCACAATCAAGTCCCTGCACAATCAAGTCCCTGCATCTTGTCATTGATGGCGCGCCAATTTTGGCAAGTCCGGATTTGTTGCATGTGTTGTCGTCCCTCTCTGATGCCGTGACGCTGCCGGCCTCGCCCTTGGCGCGTTGGTAGGGTCACGCCCCGCTTCCGCCGTCGTCCCACGCCGGGTCATCCCCGGCCTCGTCGTCCGGGTCGAATACGCCTGGCTTCGCGCCAACGTCGTCGCCCTCCGAGGCGCTGGTTGTGTTGAAATCCTCCATTATCGCCGCGCACTGCAGGCGCACTGTCTGCGCCCATGGCGCATCGTATTGTTTTCTTTCCATTTTCATCCTGTTATTGTCACAACACTATTTTCTTGCCGTTCACGATGTATACCCCGCTTGGCAGTCCTTCGGTGTTCCCGTCTGTGCTCACGCACCTGCCGTCGATGGTGTAGACGGGTTTCTTCCCGGCTGTCGCCGCGTCGTCGCCTGCCGCTCCTCCGATTCCCGAGGTCTGCCCGTCGTCGATTGACAGCGTCAGGTTAGGGAACGCGTTCTTGCTCCATACGGAATACGGCAGTGATATTGCCGCGCGGAATGCCTTGAAGTTTGTCCCATGCTGCGAGTTTGGCTTGTTGAAGAGGCCTGTGCTCCAGTTGAAGAAATAGTAATGCCTGCTGTCAGAGTCGTTTTGCTTTGTTGAGTTGGGGTCTATGTGCCTGAACACATAAGTGCCATCGAGTGCTGGATCCCTGCGCCAGTAATCATAATCATAGGGGCGGTTTTCTATCACCGGGCTGGCCAGTATGTCTTTCTCCCCGAAGTCCACCGGTGTCACCTTCGGCGCCCGCTGTCCATGCTCGTGTGTCACCACGTCACGCACCGGTGTAATCAGGTAGCCGGTGTTCCCTGGCGTTGCGTTCGTGTGGCTGAACACGGCGTAGGTCCCCTGCATGCCGTCGAACTTCAGCACCTCCTCCACGTTCAGTTTCTGTAGGTCTTCCGTTGTCATGTCGAACGGCATATATATCGTAGCCTTCCTTCCTGCGGTGAAGTTGCGGTCGAAGCGCACGCTCTTTGCCTTGAATGCATACGGCGCGCCGAAGTCGTAGCCCGATGCCCTGTAGGAGTAGCTGTTCTGCGGTATGCTGCCGTTCGGTGCGGTGTATTCCTGGAATGTCCCGGTGCAGTCGAACACGGGGTAGTATGATGTATGGGACTTTAAGCTAAGACTATCTTTGTATTCTATGCTTAAAGTGCTGTAGTAACTATCGTAGTAGCCGTTGTATACGCCACGGTCGGTAAGGTAGAGCGAGTCGCACACGGCGTTTATAGGATCCCCGTAAGGTCCTTCCTGCACGTCCTCAACCACTATGTTGTATGGTCTCGTCCTCCTTTCAATGGCAAGCGCCGAGTTGCGGTTGACATACACCAGCCTGTTCAGGTTCTTCCCCCTGTCGGGAAAACTGATAGCCCTGTTATTCAGGCAGTCTGTCGCCGTATTACGGAATTTATCATGGAAAAGGTCGTATCTTCCAATGTTGTTTTTGCCTTGCCTTGCCGTGTTTTGCTGCGCAGCCGTTCCTTTCGGGGCTCTTGCTCTTGCTTTGTCAAACCCACCCCAGGTGACATTCTTATAGAGGTCTGTACTGTCACGATATCCCAAGGATTCTTTTCCGGAAGTGTAATAGCCAGACTCCGGATATTCGTTGTAAAACATGTTTACGTCGCTTACCTGGAAAGGACGGTCGGAGAACAATACCAGCAAGTTGGCACGAGGGTTATGGAAGTATGTGTAGATAGGACTCCTGTGCTGCTCCCCGGGCATGCCATTGGGCTCATTCCATACAGGGAAGTCTTCGGTCAGCCATTCCAACGTATCCTTCTTGTCATCCCCGATGAGCAATGATATGTAATCCCTGTAGGTGGGATATTGCTTGTTGGGGCGTGCCAAATCCGGGCTGTACTCCGCCTTTATCCATCCGCCGTTGGGATGGCGGTTGAGGAATTCCACGTTCCCGTACCTGTCAACCGTTCCCTTGGAGTCGTCGTTCATGCCGACGGCGCGGAATGTCACGAAGTCGCGGAACACTTTCCATGCGCCTCCTATGATGGAATCGTTTTTATATTCATAGGGTTCCTTGTTCTTTCCGTAGTAGTATGGCAGGTAGAACCTGTGGCCCATGCCTATAGCATGGCCCTCCTCGCCGCGCACGATGGCCTGCACCGTGTAGCCCATACCTGCATTTGTCTCATAGTGTATGTCGATGCCCATGTCCAGGTTGAGCTCATACCTCTTGCGCTGCGGGTTCCACACCGCCTCCACCACTTTGTTGCTGGTGCGCTCGCCGTTCCAGTTGAGCGCGTTCTGCACATATTTGTTTTTCTGCGGGAGTTCGTCGGTAATGAACTCCTCCCACACTGGATTAAGCAGGTATGTCAGGGGTTGCATCCCTGTGTCCCATGTGTAGTAGCTCTTCGACATCATCCCCCTTTCGAATCTTGGGAAGCCAAGGTCCCACTTCCTATCAAATATATAGAGGAAGTTCGTGTAGTATATGTTTGGCACGTTGCTGTCGTAGCGTGATGCCCCGGCCTCCGCAGTGCTGTATGCGGGGGCGTCGTTGTCGTAGGGAACGGTTACGCTGACATAGTAATTTTCGTTGTTGTTAGATCTTCTGAATGAATAATTCAGATTCCATGGATTGTAATCAGTGCCTTCATTCCACTCATACTTGCTTGGTATCTCTATTGACAGCCACATCTCCACGCTGTGCCTGTATGGATTGTCCACCGGGATGCTGATGCCGTTTTCCGTCTCGCAGAGGTCAATCCACCGGAAATCCGATATTTTCGGCGAGGAGAAACCGCATTTCATGTTGTTTACGTCGAGAGTCTTGAAGCGCGCTCCCTTGGCATACAGTTCGGGATGTATGTACCACGAGCATGTCGCAAGGTCTTCCCTGCGCGCGTTGCCGTTCTGCGGCATAATCTCCAGTGCTTTGGCGGTGTATCGGTTGTTGATTTTCTTGTTCTGGTCGATGGTCTTGTCGTAGAACAGCCGCAGCAGTGCGACGGTGTCTGACACCCACTCGGTGTTCTCGTTTCCGTCATCTATCACAGAGTGGTTGTCCTTCCTGACATCAGCCACAAGAGTCCATTCACACTCCAGGTAGCCCGGCTTGATTTTCGACTCTTTCCATTCCAAGGGACGCGGGCTCCCGGTGTTGAACTGCGCGTGGGAAGTCCCAGGAATGGCGAATGTAAGTGCCAGTGCTATAAGGCACTTAGTCGCAATCTCATAAAACTTTTCAATAGAAATCATGTCATTTGTTTTTAGACGTTGTAATATTTTTGCAAAGGTAAAAAGAATATATTAAGGAGAAGTTTTTTCGTTTTTTTTTTTTGAATTATTAACTTAACTGGTGTGAAAACTAACACGCCGTCGTGTGCTGTCGAAACATCCGGGCGGGAGCTTCCGCTTGAAGTTCCCGCCCGGATGTGTTGCATGTGTTGTCGTCCCTCTCTCTGATGCCGGGACGCTGTGCTTGCCTCGCCCTTGGCGCGTTGGTAGGGTCACGATCCGCTTCCGCCGTTGTCCCACGCCGGGTCATCCCCGTCCCAGTCGTCGTCTGGGTCGAATACGCCAGGCTTCGCGCCAACGTCTTCGCCCTCCCCGGCACTGCCTGTGTTGAAATCCTCCATTATCGCCGCGCACTGCAGGCGCACTGTCTGCGCCCATGGCGCATCGTATTGTTTTCTTTCCATTTTCATCCTGTTATTGTCACAACACTATTTTCTTGCCGTTCACGATGTATACCCCGCTTGGCAGTCCTTCGGTGTTCCCGTCTGTGCTCACGCACCTGCCGTCGATGCTGTAGACGGGGCTCTTCCCAGCTGTCGCCGCGTCGTCGCCTGCCGTTACGATGCCCGTCGTCTGGCTGTCGTCTATCGTCAGTGCCAGTTGTTGCGCGTTTGTTCCGCTGCCGCCCGGCACGGCGATTGCCGCGCGGAATGCCTTGAAGTTTGCCCCGCGCTGTGAGTTTGGCTTGTTGAACAAGCCGGTGCTCCAGTTGAAGAAATAGTGCTGTGTGTTGTAGCTGTCGCTCACCGGGTCGAGGTGGAGGAACTTGTAGGTGCCTTGGAAGCATGGCTCCGTGGCCCCGGTGGGTCCGTCGGGGTTCGTTGCCAGAATATCCTTGCTGCCGAAGTCCACCGGTGTCACTTCCGGCGACTGCTCCCCGTGCCGGTGTGTGACGACGTCCTTTGTCGGCGTGATGAGGTAGCCTGTGTTCCCCGGCATCGCGTCGGTGTGTGTGAACACGGCCTTGGTCCCCTCCACCCGGTCGAAGCGCAGTGCCTCGCTGGCATTTAGTTTACTGAGGTCTTCGGCTGTCATGTCGAACGGCAAATACACCGTCGCCCTCCTGCCTGCGGCGAAGTTGCGGTCGAAGAGCACCCTCTTTGCCTTGAATGCGTATGGCGCGCCGAACTCGTAGCCCGATGCCCTGTAGGTCTCAACGTTGTTCTTATCCTGCGGGTCCTTGTATTCCCGGAATGTCCCGGCATACCCGTATATGGGGTATATGGACCCGACCTTCGTTTCCGTAATATTTCCGGTCTCTGGGTCAAACTTTGTGAACGTGCCCTGGTATTTGCCGAATGTGCAGTTTAGTACCCCTCGGTCGGTGAGGTAGAGCGCGTCGCACTCTCCGCCTATGATGTCGCCGTTTTCACTATCCAATTCCAAAGTCACTACATTGTATGGTTTCGTCCGCCCTGCCTTGTCGAGCAGTGACCCTTTCTCCACATATACAATTTGGTTTAGGTTGGAGCCTCGGTCGGGGAAGCTGTATGCATTGTAGCGCATGAGGTCTGATGCCGAACCTTTGAACTTTTCGAACAATTCCCTTCGCGATAGTTCATGTGGTCTCGGCGTATGCGCCTTGGCTTTTTCCTGCGCCAGTTTCGCCGTCATTTCCTTGCCGCCGGCAGGGTTCTCTTCCTCGGTGGTGTAATCTCTCCATGTGACATTCGTGTACATGTCCGCGTCGGCGGAAGTGTGATATATGCCTGGGAAACCGTAGCCATCGTCATAGTCGAGCAGGGTGACGTCGCTCACTTGGAACGGGGCGTCAGAGAACAACACGAGGAGGTTGGCATGAGTGTTTCTGGGCATGTATACCGAAATATCCCTATGTGGGCCGCCGGAGGCTGGTCCATTTGGGAAGTCGTCGGCAAGATACCCATTCTCGGGATACCCGTAACCGGTGATTTTGTCAAAGTATTCTTCGTCCTTGTTGCCCTCGCCTTCGCTCGGGGCTTCTGGGCTGTACTGCGCCTTTATCCATCCCCCGTTGGGATGTGGGTTGAGGAACTCCACGTTCCCGAACTTGTCAACCGTGCCCTCTGAGTCGTCTTCCATGCCGACTGCGCGGAATGCCACGAAGTCGCGGAACACCTTCCATTCCCCCAGATTCATGTCGGGCTCTTTCCCCTGGGCATCATAGGTGTAGTTATTGGGGACGAAAATCTTGTGCCCCATACCTATCACATGTCCTTTCTCGCCGCGCACTATGGCCTGCACGGTTTGGAGTTTTCCCGGGTTTCGGCTCGGTGCCCTGTGTATGTTCAGCCCCAGGTCTATGCTCAGCTCATACCTCCTTGACCATGGTTTCCACACCGCCTCCACGACGCGGTCGCTGGTGCGCTCGCCGTTCCAGTCGAGCGCGTCCTGCACGTATCTGTTTGTAACCGACAAACCGTCATTGAGTTTGAACTCTTCCCACACGGGGTTTATCAGGTATGTCTTGTTGTATCGGTTCGCATTGTAGTCGTAAGTCTTGGACAGCAGCCCCCTCTCGAAATGTGGGAATCCCTGGTCGGTGGTCCTGTCTTCCCGCCTCTGTTTGTTGGTGTAGTATATGTTCCACGCGTTGTGGTCGTAGCGCGGCGAGTTCTTCTCAGAGGTGCTGTATGCAGGCGCTTCATTGTCATACGGTAAGGCGATGGATGCAAAGACGAAACCATCCAAATCCGATAAAGTGCTGTCGAGTTTCATTGGGTTGTAGACCGTGTGCTCCTTTCCGGAATTTTCATCATAAACGACGAGTGGCAGGTCGATCGACAGCCACACCTCTATGCTCCGGCGGTAGGGGTTTTCCACGTCGATGGAGATGCCATCCTTGGTATCGCAAAGATCCATCCAGTCGAAGTCGGATGAGTCGTCTGAAGAGAGTCCCATCAACCGATTTGGTTCTTCGGGGGTCTTGAAGCGCACGCCCTTGTCGTACAGATCCTGACGGATGTACCACGAGCAGGTGGCGAGGTCCTCCTTGCGTGCGTTGCCGTTCTGCGGCATTATCTCCACGGTCTTACCCCTAAAGCGGCTGTTCACGGTCTTGCTCTGGTCGATGGTGTCGTCATAGAACAGGCGCAGCAGCGCAATGGTTTCCTGATCGTTGGTATTGTTGTTGTAGCGCGTAACCTCCCAGACGAACTCTTTGTACCCGGGCTTGATTTCGGACTCTTGCCAGTATCCTCCTGTGTTATTCTGGGCAGTGGCATTCAGGCCGCAGACGAACGCAAGCACGAGTGCGTAAAGGATTTTCCTGGAAAGTCCATTCTGTTGTTTGATTTGAATCATGTCAATGTATTTGATTTAATTGAAACGGAATTTTATGCAAAAGTAGATGAAAAAGACAAAAGCGTTGCCCGGATTGCGCCTTTTGTTTGTTCTTATAACCTTTTTTAACATGCTGCGGTGTGTTTGTGAACCATTTGTGCATGACGGGGCGATAACTTTGCGACCGGTAAGACACCGGCAAGGAATTGTTTTTTTATTGTTTTAGGGATAACAACTGTTTACAAACCAATTATTTAGAAAGTTAAGGATTATGTTTGAAATGAAGATGATGAGAAGCAACGCAGCCCTGGCCGACGGTCTGGCCGAGAGGAAGGCTGCCGAGAGGAAGATGAGGAAGGCGATTGCCGCCGACATGGCTTCGGTGCTGACACGGAAGGACGGAAGCAAGGTGCGCTGGAAAGCATCGAAGACCGACCTCATGGAGGCTCTTCACTGGACTTATATGAATGATGCCGTGACGGACGCCGATGGCTCGCCGTGCCGCTTCAGCGCCCTCGTGGAGCGCGCGTGCAGGGATTTCGGCATGACCGTTCCGCGCAACCCGAGGCGCACGGTGACGAGGGCGTGCTGCCGTATGGGTGTGCGCAACGCCACGCTTTGCCGCCGTTGCTGCGTGATAGCCCAGACGTGTGGCACGGAGCATCCGTTGCTAAATTTCGTCACGTTCTGCCGATGACCGTCCGTGAGGACAAATGATTACCTTGAATTTTATTTCTCCAATAGTTAAAAAACACACATGAAATGGAAAATGTAATTGATATGAGCCAGCGTCTCAGCGAGCATTTCACGCTGAGGGAGATGTGCCTCAGCGGCACGGCTATAAGTAAAGGTATTGCGAATGTGCCCGACGAGAGGACGGTGGCGAGGCTGAAGGCTCTGTGCGTGAATGTCCTTGAGCCTTTGAGGCGGCGCTTCGGAGTGCTCAGGGTGACGAGCGGGTACCGCTGTCCGGCGCTTAACGAGGCCGTTGGCGGCGCGCGGCATTCTCAGCATATTCGTGGCGAGGCTGCCGACCTGCACGTCTCGTCTATGGAGGTGGGGCGCAAGATGTATGACTTCATAAGGCGCAACACCGGTTTCGACCAGTTGATCATGGAGCACAGCATCAGTTCGGGGGCCACCTGGATACACGTCAGCTACAGCGAGGCTCGCCCGCGCGGGCAGGCCATTCCTTGTTTGAGGACTGCGTGACGGTATGTATGCGGAAATGGTGCGGGCGGCAGTGGCGTTCTGCCCGCACCATGTTGTTGTATGCGAAAGCGGGGAACACCAGCCGTGTTCCCCGCTTTTTTCATGATGGTTATTTCTTGAGTTTGAACTGTTTCTCGATTTCCGCCACCTCGCTGTTGAATGCCGCGTCTGCCGTGATGCGCTTCTCCACCTTGGCGCAGCTGTGTATCACGGTGCTGTGGTCGCGGTTTCCCACGAGTTGCCCGATGCGCGCTGCCGGCATTTTGGTGTGTTTCTGCGCGAGGTACATTGCCACCTGCCTTGCTGTGACATGCTCGCGTTTGCGGCTTTTGCTGCCAACGGCTGTTGTGCTGACGTGGAAGTGTTCGCACACCGTTTCCACGATCTCGTCCACGGTGAGTGGGTGGTCGTCGATTTTCACTGCTCGCTTTATCACGCGTTCGGCAAGTGTGAGGTCGATGTCGCGGTTGTACACTATGCTGTATGCCATGAGCGAGTTGACAACTCCCTCGAGGTCGCGCACGCTTCCGTTTGCTGTCCGCGCGATGAGCGTCACCACCTCCTCGGGTATTTTCAGTCCGTCGTGCTTTATCTTGCGGTTGAGTATGTCGATGCACAGTTGCTCGTTTGGCTTCTCCAGTTCCGCCGTCAGTCCGCATGCGAATCGTGTCAGCAGGCGTTCGCGCATTCCTTTTAGGTCGACCGGCGGCCTGTCTGACGCGAGTATGATGCGCTTGCCGTTCCGGAAGAGGTGGTTGAAGATGTGGAAGAACGTGTCTTGCGTCTTCTCCGCCCCCATCCATTCCTGGATGTCGTCGACGATGAGCATGTCGATTGTCTGGTAGAAGCGTATGAAGTCGTTGAGGCTGTTTTTCAACACTGCGCTTGTGTATTGCACCTGGAAGAGGCGTGCCGATACGTAGAGAACCCTCTTCTGCGGGTAGATCTCCTTTGTCCTTACTCCTATTGCGTTGATCAGGTGTGTTTTGCCGCATCCGCTCGGGCCGAAAACGAACATCGGGTTGAAGGTTGTCGTTGCCGGGTGCTCGGCGATGGACAGTCCCAGTGTGCGCGGCAGTTTGTTGCTTTTCCCCTCCACGAAGTTTGCGAATGTCAGCCGCGTGTTGAGCTGCGGGTCAATATGCTGCGGCTGTGCTGCGTCGAGCAGTGTCGGCGACTGGTTGGCGGCGTAACGCGGTTGCTGCTTGCCGATGTCTGCCACCGGTTCCGATTCTATCACGTTTGTCTTTCCGTGTTCCTTGTCCGCGAGTATCCTGTAGTTCAGTCGGAATCCCGTGCCGAAAGTGCGCGTGAAAACCTTGCGCAGCAAGTCGGCATAGTGCTCCTCCACATATTCATATATGAACATGCTTGGCAGTTTCACCAATATTTCCTTGGTGTCCTCGTCGTAGTTTTCGAGCACCATGGGCTTGAACATTGCGCTGAATTGCTGTTCCGAGACATTCTCCTTTATAAGCCGCAGAGCCTCGCCCCAGATTTGTTGGGTTCTCCTGTTCATCAAACTTGAAACTAAATATGCGGGAAGTGTTTCCCTGGGTTAGCCTTCAAACATTTTCCCCTCTGCGGCTCTGGCAAGTCTGTTGTCGCCGCAAGGGGCTTTTGTGACATTCACGAGTGCAAATATCGGAAAAAAAAATGATACTGGCAAATGTCTTTTTTCATATTTCCATCACTCGTTTTGCTAAATCATTAGAATTGCACGATTTATGGAATTGCTGCCGCGAGTTATAAAAAAAAGCTGTTGCAAATTTCAAAGTCTTTGATTTTTCGGATGTTACAAAACTAATAAGGAGTTGTGATAAAACCATGACTAAAGTAAATTGAAAAGTGCGAAAGCGACTGACAGCAAGCACTTGAGGGTCTAATTCTCAAGTGGATTGCCAGTCACCCTGTTATTTAGATGTTTTTTAATTATTGCAATTTCTTTGCCATGTTTTGTTTTTTGCCTTGCTTGTGTTTCCCCTACTTGTTTTTTCTTCCGAACACGGAGAAGTGCACATAGCGTTTCGGGTTCTCGCGTATGTTTGTCAGCAGCGAGTCTGCCGAGCGCATCGTTGAGTTCAGGTTGTTGTATAGCGACCTGTCGTGCATCAGCAGTCCCAGCGAGCCGTTGTTGCTGTTGAGTTCCTCGGAGAACTGTTTCACGTTGTCGAGTGTTGTGTTCACCTTCTGCATTGTCTGTTCCAAGTCCACCTTTGCGAGGTTCACGGCGACTGTGTTGGTGTTGTCCAGCAGCCTGTTTGCGCGCTGCGTCATTGCCGGCACGTCGCGGTTGAGTCCTGCCATGAGCCTGTTCAGTTCGTTTGTCGATGTCACCAGGTTTGCCGTCACCGTTTCCACGTTGTGCATCGACTGTGCCACGGCTGGGTCTGCGAGCAGCGTGTTGAGTGTTGTCATTATGGAGTCGAGTTTCGGCAGCATCTTCTCTATCGCCGGTATCATGTCCTTCACCTGCCCTATTGTGCCGTCGTTGGTGCGCCCCTCGATCACCGTCCCGTGTCCCATGGGGTGTTTCCTGTCGTTTCCGAGCAGCAGTTTCACCTGCACGTTTCCGAGCATGTCGCTCACTATCTCCGCCGACGTTCCTCCTGGTATTGTGAGTTTCTTGTCGATGTCAACAGCCACTTTCAGGTTGTCTGCGTTGTCATAGTCGAACACCACGTCCTTGACCACCCCCACTCGGAATCCGTTTGCGTATATCGGTGTGGATGGTGTCAGTCCGCTTATGTCGCTGAACTTTATGTAGTAGGTGTTCTGTGGCGAGAATACTTTCATTCCCTTCAGGAAATTAAGCCCGAAGAACAGCAGCACGAGGCCTGTTATCGCGACGAGTGCTATCTTCACTTCTTTTGTTAGAAAATTCATAGGTGTTTTCCGTTTTTATTTGTTTTGAACTCTCGCACGGCCTCGCCAAGGTTCATCTTCGCGCCGTCCTTGAAGGCGATGATGAAAGCCTGCGGGAACTTGTCGAGCAGGTGTTGCCGCAGCCGGCTTATCTTGTTGAAGTCGTTTGAGGCTCCGTATGTGTATTTGAAGTAGTTGTCCTCCTCGTAACAGTCGAATCCCGTCATCCCCCTGAACATGGCGTTGCCCGGCCGCAGCGGCTTTGTGCTTGCCAGCACCTGCACCTTGAACACCGGCATTCCCTCCGTCAGTTCCTCGCCGGGCGTTTCCGTGTCGCTGCGGCTGTTGCCCTGTCCGGTCTTTTCCGTCACTTCCCGCGTCTGCCGTGCTTCGGCGCTGTCGGCCGTTTGGCTGTCTTCCTGTATGTACGGGGCGGCGTTTGCCGTGCCGTGCCTGTTCTTGTATTTCGCGAAGGCGTTGTATATGCCGCGCGCAAGGCTGTTTATGCCATCCTGCGAGTTGAGGAAGCTCTCCTCGTCCGGCGTGGTGATGAAGCCGAGCTCCACGAGGCAGCTCGGCATTGACGTTGCCCTTAGCACGAGGAATCCAGCCTGGTGAACTCCTTTCTTGCTGCGTCCTGCGGATGCGCAGGCCTCGTCCTCGATAAGTTTTGCGATTTCGACGCTCTTCGACATGTTGTGGTCCTGTATGAACTCGAACATGATGTAGCTCTCGCTGCTGTTCGGGTCGAAACCCTGGTATCGTTGCTTGTAGTCCTTCTCGAGCGATATTACGGAGTTCTCGCGCTTCGCCACTTCCAGGTTGTCGGCGGCGCGGTGCATTCCGAGTGTGTAAACCTCGAAGCCCCTCGCGATCCTCCCCTTTGGCAGGGCGTTGGTGTGCACTGACACGAACAGGTCGGCCTTGTTGCGGTTTGCTATGTTGGCGCGCTCGTTGAGCGGTATGAACACATCGGTCTTCCGCGTGTATATCACCCTCACGTCGGGGCATCTTGTTTCCACGAGCCTGCCGAACGCCAGTGCCACGCTCAGGTTGATGTTCTTCTCCTTCGACATGGCTCCCACCGCGCCGGAGTCGTGTCCGCCGTGCCCGGCGTCGATGACGAGGGTGAACGTCTTTCTCGCCGCGCCAGTGGCCTGCGGCGATATGCATGCGAGCAGCATCAGCATTAAAACCAGTTTCTTGCGCATACCTTGTGTATTGGGTGCAAAATTACAGGTTACGGTTGAGAATGCGAAATCTTACCGTCTGTTTTATCATTTATTAAGTAAACCGACACGGCGGCTCCGTCGCACTGCGCGCCCATCGGCGGGTTTGCCTTCGTCACCTTCACCTTCAGCTCGCTGATGCCCTCGATCTCGCGGAAAATGCTTTCGCCGATCCTGCCTGCGAGGTTCTCCAGCAGGCGGGACGGCCTTAGCATCTCTCTATTTACGATTTCGAAAATCCCGGCATAGCTCACCGTGTCTGCCACGTCGTCGGAGCGCATGGCGCGCGAGATGTCGAACCTCGCCTTCAGCGATACGGCAAACTCGCCCCCCGTGAGCCTTTCCTGCGGCAGCACGCCGTGGCGGGCGTTGAACTTCATGTTGTCTATCTCTATCCAGCTGTCTTTCAGTTTCATACCCAGTGTCTGTTTACCCGCAGCGCGACGCTCCGCAGTTGGTGCAGATGAGGCATCCCTCCTGATAGACGAGCGTTTCCTGCCCGCAGTTGGGGCATGTCTGTCCGTTGGCGTGCATGCCGTCGGTCATGTATTTCTTCAGTGCCCGCTCCACGCCGTTCTTCCATGTGTTGATGCTCTCGCTCTTCAGCTGCAGCGAGCTGACGAGGCGTATCACATGGTCTATTGGCATCCGGTAGCGCAGCACCCCGGAGATGAGTTTCGCGTAGTTCCAGTACTCGGGGTTGAATTTCTCCGACAGCCCCTCCACGGTGGTCTTGTATCCCCGCTTGTTCTCGAACTGGAAGTCGTAGCGTTTCTTGCCTTCCTCGCTCACCTGCTTGATTATCTTTCCCTTCGTTACCGATTTGGGCAGCATTATTCCCTCCTCGTCGTCCTGCAGTCCTGTGAATATCTCGTATGGGTAGCCGTCGAGCAGTCCCACGAAAGCCACCCACTTGTCCTTGTTGTTCTGGAAGCGCACCACGTCGCACTCCAGCACTTTCGGGCGCACCTCGGTCACGGCGGGGAGCTTGCACGGCGCTTTCTCCTGTTGCTTCTCATCGGCGTCCTTCTTCTTCTCGTTCACCTGTATCATCACTCCCGAGCGCGACCCGTCGCGGTAGATGGTGCATCCCTTGCATCCGCTGCGCCATGCCTCGACGTACAGGCGGTTCACGAGAGCCTCGTCAACGTCGTTTGGCAGGTTGACCGTCACGCTTATCGAGTGGTCGACCCATTTCTGTATCGCGCCCTGCATGCGCACCTTCATCAGCCAGTCGACGTCGTTCGCTGTGGCCTTGTAGTATGGCGATTGCTCCACGATGCGGTCGATCTCCTCCTGCGTGTAGCGTTTACTGGTGTCGATGCCGTTCTTCTTCATCCACTCGAGGAATTTCTGGTGATACACGATGTACTCCTCGAACGAGTCGCCCACCTCGTCAACGAAGTCGATATGGGCGTTGCGGTCGCTCGGGTTCACCTTGCGGCGGCGCTTGTAGACCGGCATGAACACCGGCTCGATGCCGCTCGTGGTCTGTGTCATCAGCGACGTGGTGCCCGTGGGCGCTATCGTCAGGCACGCGATGTTGCGCCGCCCGTGCTTCCGCATCTCCTCATATAGTTTTGGGTCGGCCTCCTTTATGCGCATCACGAATGGGTTGTCCTCCTCGCGCCCCGCGTCGTAAATGCTGAACGCCCCGCGTTCCTTTGCCATCGTGACAGACGAACCGTATGCCGCCAATGCAAGCGCCCTTTGCACTTCCACCGCAAAGTCGGTCGCCTCCTGCGTGCCGTAGCGCAGCCCCATGGCGGCTATCATGTCGCCCTCGGCTGTTATGCCGACACCTGTCCGGCGGCCCTTCGAGCTCTTGTCCTTTATCTTTTCCCACAGGTGGTACTCGGCGCCCTTCACCTCGTCGCTCTGCGGGTCTGCCTTTATTTTCTTCATTATCCTCTCTATCTTCTCCATCTCGAGGTCCACGATGTCGTCCATAACGCGCTGTGCGAGCGCAACGTGCCTGCGGAACAGGTCGAAGTCGAAGTATGCCTCGTCGGTGAACGGGTTGACGACATAGCTGTAGAGGTTTATCGACAGCAGCCGGCACGAGTCATACGGGCAGAGCGGGATCTCGCCGCACGGGTTTGTCGATTCCGTGCGGAAGCCAAGGTCGGCATAGCAGTCGGGGATGCTCTCGCGTATTATCGTGTCCCAGAACAGCACGCCAGGCTCGGCGCTTTTCCACGCGTTGTGTACTATTTTCCCCCACAGTTGCTTTGCCTTGACCGACTTTTTCACCAACGGTGAGGCGGAGTCTATCGGGAACTGCTGCACATATTCCTTGTCCTCCGTGGCGGCGCGCATGAACTCGTCGTCAATCTTCACCGACACGTTCGCGCCCGTCACCTTGCCCTCGGTCATCTTCGCGTCGATGAATGCCTCGCTGTCCGGGTGCTTGATGCTCACCGACAGCATCAGCGCGCCGCGCCGCCCGTCCTGCGCCACCTCGCGCGTCGAGTTGCTGTAGCGCTCCATGAACGGCACCAGCCCGGTCGACGTCAGGGCCGAGTTGTTCACCGGCGTTCCCTTGGGTCGTATGTGGCTGAGGTCGTGTCCCACTCCGCCGCGACGCTTCATCAGCTGCACCTGCTCCTCGTCGATGCGCATTATCGCGCCATACGAGTCGGCGTCGCCGTCGAGCCCGACGACGAAGCAGTTGCTGAGCGACGCCACCTGGAAATTGTTGCCTATGCCGGTCATCGGCGAGCCGGCCGGCACGACGTAGCGGAAGTGGTCGAGCAGCGCGAAGATCTCCTCCGCAGTCAGCGGGTTGGGGTATTTCCCCTCTATGCGGGCCACCTCGTTCGCTATCCTCCAGTGCATGTCCTCGGGCGTTTGCTCGTAGATGTTCCCGAAACTGTCCTTCATGGCGTATTTTGTCACCCATACGCGCGCGGCAAGTTCGTCGCCGCCGAAATATTCGAGCGTCTTGTTGAACGCTTCCTCTTGAGAGTAGGTTTTTAGTTGTTCCATTTCTGCTTAATGTAATTGATTACCTGCGACTTCGACATAAGCCACATGTCGTTTATGTCTCAAATCGTGGTGCAAAGATAACCCATTTCCCATAATAAAAGAAATACTTTATGGATTATTTTCAATAAAATTTCCTCCGCGAAGTTTTCCGTTTTGGCAAACTTTTTTGCCTTCCGGCCTGTGAAAGTTTCCCAAAACGTGAAATCCCAAGTTGTTGTCGGCTATGGTTACATGTGTCTGCCCGTTTATTTTCGAGGCGTTTGTCCAATGTTTGCGAATATTGATGACGCGACAATCTTTGCCAATCTCACCGGCACCGCATTTCCCAGTTGCCGCATCGCTTCTGTCCATGAACCGGTTATGACATAGTCATCAGGAAAAGTCTGTATCCGCTTTGCCTCCGCGACGGAGTAATACCGCACGCGCCCATCAGGGTATCTCACCATGTTTTCTCCTCCCGGAACGCCATGCCCTCCTGCTTTGATGGTTTTTGAAGGCTCGTCAATCATACTTCCCGTATGTCCTGGGTATTCTCTTGCTCCGTTGCGCATGACATGGTCTCCGATGCCATTCGGCTCTCCCAGGCCAGACATGGCATCCCTTACGGTTTTCCAAGGAGACAGGGTAGGGGCGATGAATCCGTATTTACGCATGAGGCAGTCCTTCTTGTTTTCTGAAAAATCAACGGGGTAATGGTTCTCAATGCCGTGCCGTTTCCAGTAATCGCCCGTAACGAACATTGTCCAATGCAGGGAGTCTTTCGAGTGGGTGGGCTTTGGGAACTCCCATGTAATGTCCAGGTCATTTCTTGTTCCAACGATGATGACCCTTTCGCGAATTTGTGGGATGCCATAGTCGGCTGCATTGACAAGATTGTATGACACGTTGTATGTCGGTTGCATGTTGTCATCGTCCGACATTGTTCGCAGTACGGACAAATTCTCATTCCAGTCTTGTGACGGCAGTTCGGCATAAGGGTATTTCAACTGCAGGATGATGTATTCAAAATATTCGTGGAATGATTTCCGCAGCAACCCTTTGACGTTCTCGAAAATGAATGTTTTAGGTCTCAATGTCCTTATGGCGTGTATGGCCAATGGGAACATGTCTCTATGGTCCATGTTCCCTTGGGCCTTGCCTCCCAGGGAAAAAGGCTGGCATGGCGGTCCACCTGCGATGACGTCAACGTCGCTGTAGTTGTCGAAGTGGAAATCCCTCACGTCACACTCGAATACTTTCTGGGCATCGAAATTCTTTCGCAGTGTGTTGCACGCGTCAGAGTTCCATTCCACGAACGCGTTGTGTTTGGCGCCCGCAAGTTCCAGTCCCTTTGCAAGCCCACCCGCCCCGGAGAATATTTCAATGCTGTTCATCTTCCTCAAAACGCCTTTCGATTTTTTCCATGACCTCTTTTGGGGTTGATGACTTTCCCGTGCATTTGTCTGCCCATGCCCGTCCGGGATGTAAAACGTCCCAGTCAGACTTTGATTGATTAAATCGCCCTGCCCCAGGCGTGTGGTTGCCGAAGCCATCTATGGTGGTGTTCCATAATGGTTTATAGTGACGGATTAGTGATGCCTCTACAGTTCCTATCATATCAGTGGCTGCATCTTCCAATATCATGAACCTGCATCTGAAATCTTCAACTTTCAGGTTTCCAACGGCAGAAATACTTCTTAAATGGTCGTTTAGCCTTGCGAACAATTCGTTTGAGGCAGTTTGCGTGCGTGCTTGCCTCCATCCACGCGGGACAGCCTTGCCAACATATATTGGCTGTGCAAAACTTGTCCTGTTTTGTTCATAAAGTCTTTCGTAGAATGTATTTTTGCCAATATAATAAAGAGCATAAACGCCTGCTCCATCAAAATTTTCCGGAGGTGGTAGACGATGTACAGGTGTCCCATTGAAAAACCTGATTGTATCTTTTATTATCTCAGAAAAAGTTTCTGAATGAAATACATGTTTTGACCTGTCAAATTCAATGATCATATAATTCCTTGGTTGTTATAATTATAAAATTGAATGCAAAAAGCGCAAGCGTTGCCGCAAAGATACTAAAAAATATTGTTTTCATGGATTTAAATATATTTTTTTGATGACAATAAAATTTATATAGTCAACCCGCAGGTTCAAAATCATGCATAAATAATGAAGAACTCTTCTTCCGGTGTAGAAAAGTTTAGATTCCCCCTTAGCCTCCTGTTGATTTTCTCTTTAACACAAATTTGCCTTTGGAAAAACCTGCTTCCATCTTGTCAGGAATTTATGGTCGTCTGGCAAATCGTTGCCGTATTGCAGTGGATTGTGCCAAAGCATGGACTTACGGGGCTAAGTTCCCATACTCAAAATAATAATTTACAGGACATTTATGAAAGGCAATGATGTTTGAAAAAACATACCTGCATGTCATGCCTTTGACGGCCTTTGGGCATCCTTCTGATAATAACATGGCTTCACGTTTGCAGCAAGTGGAACTGTAAAATCGCCGTGTTTGCGATGTAAATTCGCCGTGTTTGCAATGCAAATTCGCCGTGTTTGCTGACCAAATACGCCGTATTTGCCCTGCGGTATGGCGCAAGCGGTACGCTGGCGGGCTGCAATCGGCATGACTGTATGGGGTTCGGCAGGGTTATGGATGCTGCGTGGCAAAGTGGCGTAGTTGCGGATTTTCAACGCCGCAATCACTCTTTTTCCGTTTTTTTTCGTGTATGTTGAGTGGCAAAGTGTTTGGCAACTGCTCCTCACAAATTTTACAAGCATATTCGAATGCCCATTTCATGGCATTATTCCAATCAGTTTCTGGTTCATATTTAAATAAAAAACGTACCTCCGTTTATTGGTCTTAAAAACAGGTATGTCAGTGCACTTCTCTATGTAATGATCTATTCCATAAGAGTCAGATTATATTATAGTCTGACTATTAATGGACAAAGTTGCAATTGACGATAACCAACATAATATGGTCTTTTTCATCTTTTATTTATTTTTATGTATTTGTTCTTCTTGTTCGATCTTATCTTTACAACATATACTCCCTGTTGTAAATTATTTAAGTCTATGGCATCAGTTGAATTACTTCTTTTAATTAAGGTGCCATTGACGGAGTAAATTTCAGTCGATATTTGCGTACTATGTAAACCTTCTGTGATAAGTTTATTGTTGTGTATATAAATTTGCCAGTTTTCGTCCTGCATTTCGTCAATTGCAGCCGCCTGGTTATGTATGGCTTCCAAATAACTTAGGATTTCGGGGTCATCAATTATTGAATTAGTAAATATCGTATCTCCTTTAACACCCCCATATTTGTTTAAAGATGTGATCGTGTAGAATTCTCCCCAATCGGCATAATTATATTTGAATTCATAGTAATTTTTACATATTTCATTTACATTGACAGGTTCATATACGCCACCATAAATTTCCGGAAACTGGAAGACATGTACGCTATCGGAAGAATAAGACAACAGCCAGCACTCATTCATTCTCTCAGAAGAGAACAATATGGTTAGTTCTGCCAAAGGGGTATATCCACCATCTTCAAAATCAAAGTTGCCTAATATAGACGCTTTTTTGACTTTTGGGCGTGAAGGTAACACATTCAATATTAGCGTGACACTGTCTACGATGATGTCGCCCTGATGTAAATCAACAGAGCAACGAGAGTAAACAGAAGAGTCATTTGGGAACTCAATATGCTGACTCTCGCGACTAAAAGGAAGACCCGAAAAAAGTCCAGGGGCAATTTTAAACGTAAAACTGTCGGCTCCAGTTTCTGATTCCACACATACTTCTTTCATTCCATCTTCATCATAAAAACTGAAAGTCCAAAAGCCATTCTCACATTGACCGTTTTGTACATGAAACGTTGGTGTTTCGCCATCAATAAAAACATGAGAGCTGTCTACGGTTGTTCCATCTTGTAATAGAATTGCTGAAGCGATACTTTGTGCTTGACTATTGATGGAAATCAAACTAATAAAGAGGCCTGATAATTTTAATAATGTGTGTTTCATTTCAACAACTTTGATGTTTTAACCTTTGAACTTCCTTGAAAATATTCCAGTAAATACATTCCAGATTACCTTGCAAAGTTACTAAAAAAAACTGACACTAAGCAACATTTCGTTTTTTTTTCGTATTTTTGCAGTCGCATACGTCGCAAGGGCAGAGCGTGGGAGTGCAATGTGGCTCTCTCCGGCGAGAAACAACGTTAACAAATATATAAATTAATGAGGTAATGGAATCACTTAACAAGAGAAGGAGCATCAGGAAATATGCCGGCAGGGACGTGAGCGAGGAGTTGCTCACGCGGCTGCTGCGTGAGGCCGAGCGCACCCAGACAATGGGGAACCTGCAACTTTACAGCGTCGTGGTGACGCGGTCGGATGAGAAGAAGCGCCAGCTGGCGCCGGCGCACTTCAACCAGCCAATGGTGACGGAGGCCCCGGTGGTGCTCACGTTCTGCGCCGATTTCCGCCGCACGTCGCGGTGGGCCGAGGAGCGCGGCGCCCTGCCGGGCTACGACAATTTCCTGTCTTTCATCAACGCGGCGAGCGACGCGCTGCTATATGCGCAGACGTTCTGCAACCTCGCCGACGAGGAGGGGCTCGGATATTGCTACCTCGGCACCACGGTGTACATGCCGCAGCAGATAATCGAGGTGCTGCGCCTGCCGCGCCTCGTGATGCCCGTGGCGACGCTGACGCTCGGGTGGCCCGGCGAGAACCCGCCGCAGACCGACCGCCTGCCGGTGGAGGCGATACTGCACGGCGAGACATACCGCGACTACGACGCAGCCCTCATCGACAGGTTCTACTCCGCCAAGGAGGCGCTGCCGGAGAACAAGGAGTTCGTGAGGGTGAACGACAAGGAGACGCTCGCGCAGGTGTTCACCGACATAAGGTACACGCGTCGCGACAACGAGGCCATGTCGCGGACGTTCCTCGACGCGCTGCGGCAGCAGGGCTTCATGCAGGACTGACCGGACGAGGCGTTGCCGCGCATCCGACAGCAAGCGTCCCCGTGGCAGGGAACGGCGCCACGGGGACGCTTTGCCATAACGACGAATCATCGTGCCTTGTGGCGGATGCGATTCTTTTTTGCAGGGGAAAACGGTGTACATGATGCCTTTTACCACGCTTTTATTTTGCGGTTGACTTATTTTATATTAATTTTGCAGCCGACTTGCAAACGGCAAGTCAAGGGGTGTCCGCCGTGGGCGGGCTGAGATCAGACCCTCTTACCTGATCCGGGTAATGCCGGCGTAGGGATGAACGAACACCCGATTTTTGACTGGCAGGACAAATGCGCGCACTGATGGCGCGCTGACTGGCCCAAAGGGTGTTGGTTGTTGACAGAGGCGGAAATCCCCTTACGACGTTGAACATTTTTATTCTTAAAAACAGGAATGAAAAGAAACATTATCATGGTTGCGGCACTCGTCGCCGCAACGGCAGGCACACAGGGTGTGCGTGCGCAGGGCGTATCCACCGACTCGCTGCGCATGGAGGAACTGCAGGAGGTGGTGGTGCGCGGCGTGAAGGCGCAGAAAGGCGCGCCGTTCGCAGTGGAGAACATCAAGCGCAAGGAACTTGCCGACTTCTCGAAGACGGGACGCGAGCTGCCGTTCCTCTTCTCGCAGACGCCGGGCGTGCTGGCGTGGAGCGAGAACGGCGTCGGCACGGGAACGACCTACATGCGCATACGCGGCGCGGGCGACTCGCGCATCAACGTGACGCTCGACGGGGTGCCGCTCAACTCGCCCGAGGACCAGTGCGTGTTCTGGGCGAACATGAACAGCTATGCCTCGCTGCTGGGAAGCGTGCAGATACAGCGCGGAGTAGGTACATCGACCAACGGCGACGGCGCTTTCGGGGGAACAATATCGCTGTCGTCGAAGACCCCGTCACAGACACCGATGGCCGAGCTGCGAGGTTCTTACGGCTCTTACAACACCTTCAGCACTGGATTGTCGTTCTCGACGGGTCTGCTGGGGAACCACTTCATTTTCGACGGGGCTTACAACGAGACGAACACCGATGGCTTCATACACGGAACGTCGGGGCGGTCCGGCTCGTACTACGGTGGACTGTCGTGGCTCGGCGGCAACTTCGTGGTAAGGTACAAGAACATCGGCAACTTCGAGAAGACCGGGCAGGCGTGGAGCGGCGTGACGGCAGGCGACGATGACCTCAGTCTCATGGACGGGACGTTCGGGGCTGCCACCGGGATAAAGACCTATAAGGATTTGTATGATGCCGGCCTTGGGCGGTACAACTCGCTCTACGAGCACCTCGTGTATGACAAGGATGGCAACTTTGTCAAGGATGCCAACGGTAACTACATCACCGAGAGACACCGGATGCGCGACGGCTCGCTGTGGAGGCAGACGACGGACAACTTCTGGCAGAACCACAACATACTCTCGGCGGCGTGGAACATCAGCGACCGATGGAGCATGAGCGGCTCGCTGCACTACACGCACGGGTATGGCTACTACAACGAGTTCAAGTACAACGCCAAGCTGAAGAAGTTCGGGCTGACGTTCACAAAGCCTGACGGCAATGCCCTGAAGAGGACTGACTTCGTTCGTCGCAAGGGGCTGGAGCAGGATGCCTTCGGCGCGGTGTGGAACATGAACTACAAGGACGGGGACTGGGACATCATCGGCGGGCTGGCTTTCCAGTATTTCTCGGGCAACCATTTCGGACACCTGACATACGTGGCAGACGAAGGACTGAGCGCGGAACTGCTCAAAAACGGGAAATACAAATATTATGACTCTGATGCCAAGAAGGCCGACGGCAATGCGTTCGTGAAGGCTGTGTATCACATCGACGCGATGTTCGACGTGTTCGCTGACATGCAGTACCGCCATGTGGGTTACAAGACCGACGGCGTCAACGACAAGTTCTATGAGGAAGGGAGCGGGTACCGCAACCAGAAGCTTGACATCGACAAGAAATACGACTTCTTCAACCCCAAGGCTGGCTTCAGCTTCCACAGCAACGGCCACAGCGCATACGCATCGGTGGCACTGAGCCACCGCGAGCCGGAGCGCAACAACTTCACCGACAACGGCAGTTACCCGGCGCCGGAGGCGGAGAGCCTTACAGACTATGAGATGGGATATTCATACATGAGGCCGGAGTGCCATTTCGGCATCAACCTCTTCTACATGGACTACAAGGACCAGTTCGTGCAGACCGGCGCGGTGAGCGACATCGGCGAACCGCTGACGACAAACATCAAGAGCTCATACCGCATGGGCATGGAGGTGTCGGCAGGCTGCGACATAACGCCGTGGCTGTCGGCGGAGGCGAACATCGCGCTGAGCAGCAACAAGGTAAAGGACTTCGACGAGGTGGTGGAGGACTGGGAAAAAGGCTCGCGCACCATCCACTACGACAACTCAACGCTGGCGTTCTCGCCCTCGTGCATCGCCAACGCATTCGTCAACTTCCACTGGAGGGGACTGCAGGCCGTGCTGCACTCGCAGAGCGTCAGCCGCCAGTATCTCGACAACACGAAGAACGAGGCGCGCTCGCTGCCGTCATACGGGGTGGTGAACGCCAACGTGACATACACGCTGAACATCGGAAGGACGTTCCTCGGACTGAAGGAGGTGACGTTTGGCGCGCACCTGAACAACATCTTCAACAAGCATTACGCGCAGAGCGGATGGGTGTACAGTGCCGTGAGCGACAAGAACGGACACCCGGAGGACAACCGGTATTACCAGATAGGCTTCGTCCCTTCAGCCGGTTTCACCGGAATGGGAAGCATCTCGCTCAGGTTCTGACAGTGCAATCACGGGGGGATTTCGTGCGCCGTGGCGCCGGAGTCCCTCCGTTCCTTGTCTTAAAATTCAACCGTTGGTAATATGTATGACTTCATGGCATCGCACTGGCTGGACATCCTCACCACGATACTTGGTCTGGTTTACATCTGGCTGGAGTACCGCGCCCACATCGCATTGTGGGTGGTGAGCGTGATAATGCCGGCGCTCGACATCTATCTTTACTGGTCGCACGGGCTGTATGGCGATGCCGGTATGGCGGCTTACTACACACTTGCCTCGATATATGGCTTCGCCCTGTGGCAGTACAAGCAGCGGCGTGCGCGGCAGTCGGCGCAAAGGTTGGCGGCAGCCGGCACGCAGCAGGGTGGGGCAGGGACCGACGCTCCATGCCAGTCGTCGTCCGGGGAATATCTCGTCACGCATTTCCGCCGCCGCCACATCCTGCCATCCGTGCTGTTCTTCTTCGTGGCGTGGGCTGCCGTCTATTTTCTGCTGGTTGAAGTGATAAACCCAAGCGAGGAATATGTCAACAGCCTTTGGCCCGTCGCCGATGCCTTCACCAACGCCCTCAGTTTCGTGGGTCTGTGGGCATTGGCACGCAAGTATCTGGAGCAGTGGCTGATATGGATTGTCGTCGACATCGTGACCGCAGTGATGTATGTCGGCAAGGACATACCGTTCAAGGCTTCGCTGTATGTCCTCTATGTCGTCATCGCCGTGTTCGGCTACCGCAAGTGGCGCGGCATGATGACGGGCTCGGTTAATGCCAGTTGATTGTTTGGGGAAGGAAAGAAAGGAAAGAGGGTGTCTCCCGTTCCATGCCGTGACACCCAATTCCTTTTTCTTCCACTTCAGCGGATTGTCCCAGGGCGTGCCTGTTCTGTCTTCCAAGGGCAATGTGTGGCATGTGAATGCCCGTTCACATTACCGTCTCATGCGTTCTTGGGCAGTGAGAACGTGAAGCACAGGCCGCCGTCGGGATTGTTTCTCACGCTGATTTTTCCGCCGTGTGTCAACACTGCGTTCTTCACGATCGACAGTCCCAGCCCCGTTCCTCCTAACTTGCGGCTCCTGCCCTTGTCAACACGGTAGAAGCGTTCGAACAGGCGTCCGAGATGTTTCTGCGGCACTCCCACGCCGTTGTCGCTGAACGTGAACAGGTATGCGTTGCCCTCGTCGTTTTCCCTTGCGCTGATGGTGATGGTGACTCCCTCCCCGGCGTATGCCACGGCATTGTCGGTGAGGTTCAGGAATATGCTGTATATCAGCGACGGGTTGCCGTTTACGGTCATCTCATCCGGTATTCTCAGGCAGAGTTTCATTTTCCTTTTCTCGAGTTCCAGTGCCATTTCGCTTTCAATGTTGTGTATCTGCTGTGCAATGTCAACCTCCACGAACTGCACTTTGGATATTCCGTCGTCCATTCGGTTGAGCGCCGACATGTCGTTGACGAGGCTCTCCAGCCTCTGGCTCTGGTCGTAACACCGCTCGAGGAAGCGCGTGCGTGTCTCGCTGTCCAGTTCGGGCGAGCCGAGGATTGTCTCCAGGTATCCCTCTATGCTGGCAATCGGTGTCTTCAGTTCATGCGCGATGTTCTGTGTGAGTTGCCGTTTCAGGATGTTCTGCTCGTTCTTTGTCTTCTGCAGTCGTATGTACAGTTTCACGATTTGCTCCGATATTTCGCCGAGCTCGTCGTCTGAGAACTTCGCAAGATCCTCGATGTTCAGCGTCTCGTTGTTGTCGGTCTTCCCCGCGAAAAGCCTCAGTTGCGTCACGTTGTTGCTCACCTTGTGTATGAAGCGGTACAGCGACACCGACACCACGATGAGTGCTATGAGCGATATGCCCATGAACGTGATGTCTGTTGACAGGTCTTTCCCGAGGTCCTCGTCGAATGGCTGTGCGGTCCGGATCACCATGTCCTCGCTGGGGTAGTATGTCGCAGAGTAGAAGAACCTTCCCTTCACCGTCTTGCTTTCCCTGCTGATGTCGTAGCCCCGCCCCGTCCTGAGTGCCTGGCGGAACTCTTTGCGGTTGGCATGGTTGGCTATTCCCCTTGCCTCCCTGTGCCTGCTGTCGAATATCACGGAGCCGTCCTTGTTTATTATCGTGACGCGCATGTCTTTCTGCGGGTGTGTCTTGATGTAGTCCGCGATTGTTTCCTTGTCGGCGATTTTCCCGCTGTCGCTTTTCAGTTCCAGCACCTCGTACATCCGGTCGTTGTAGTCCTGCAGCCTCTGGTTGATGTTCTCGATGCGGTTCTTGTTGTCGTTCGACTTGTAGAGGAACACGAACGAGAAAATCACGAGTACGAAAAGCGACACTATCAGTATGAAGACGCGCTTGCCGATGGAGCGCTTCCTCGGGTAATTATTCGTTGAAGTAGTATCCATATCCTAATCTTGTTACAATGTTTTTTCCGAAACGTCCCAGTTTTTTCCTTATTCGCGTGATGTTCACGTCTATGGTGCGGTTGATGACATACACATCGCTCGGCCATATCTTGTCGATGAGTTCCTGCCTGCCGAACAGTCTTCCCTTGTTTTCTATCAGCACGCGCAGTATCTCGAACTCCGTCTTTGTGAACGGGATGTCCTTCCCGCCGATGCTCACCGTCTTGCGCCCGAGGTCCAGCTCCAGGTCCTCATATCTTATTGCCTGCTCCTCCGGTCTTTCGTTGTGGGCCGTCCTGTTCAGCACGGCCTTCACCCTCAGCACCACCTCCCTTATCGAGAATGGCTTCGAGACATAGTCGTCCGCGCCTAAGCTCAGTCCCGTTATGGTGTCGTTCTCGGTGTCGCGTGCCGTGAGGAATATAATAGGTATCGCGGCGAGTGTCTTGTCCTGTTTCATTCGTCTTGCCATCGCAAAGCCGGAGACCTCGCCCATCATCACGTCGAGTATGAGCAGCCGGTAGCCCGCAAGGTCTTTCTCCATTGCCTCCTCGGCGCTGTTTGCCGTGTCGACGGCGAACCCCTCGTTCTCAAGGTTGAACTTGAGTATCTCACAGAGATCCTGTTCGTCGTCAACCACAAGTATCTTTTGTTTCTCCATTTTTTTGTAACCTGTTTTTATCGCTTGCAAATATAGTTATTAATTTTTTACATGGCAATGAATATGGCTGGAATTATCGCATTTGTAACACAATTATAACATCCCTGTAAACAGCGTGTAATTTCATACTCGTAATTTTGCGGTCGAAAAGATGTAAGGCGGGGAATCGCTCGCGGGCTGCCGCTGCCAGCGCTGCCGGCGGCGGTTCTCCAGGGAAAGCGGATGGGCGCTGTGACGCCAGGAACAAGTCCCGGCAGACGGCGCTTCAGCAATATATAATAAAAGGTAATAATAAAAAAAACAGTTGTCTTGTATGGAATTATCTTATGTGGTTATCGTTTGTTTCCTTCTCTCACTCGCCATTTTCGACTTGTGGGTGGGTGTCAGCAACGATGCGGTCAACTTTCTCAACTCCGCAATCGGGGCTAAGGTGGCCAGGTTCAGGACTGTGCTGGTCATCGCGGCCGTCGGGGTGTTCTTCGGCGCAGTGACGAGCAACGGCATGATGGACGTGGCCCGGCACGGCATCATCGTCCCTTCCAACTTCTCGTTCGAGCAGGTCATGATGATATTCATGGCGGTCATGGTGACAGACGTTATAATACTCGACATATTCAACAATCTCGGGCTGCCGACATCCACCACGGTGTCGATGGTGTTCGAGCTCATCGGAGGCACTTTCGCGCTTGCATGCATCAAGGTTATAGGCGACTCCAGCCTCGAGTTAACGCAGTTGCTGGACGCCGGCTCGGCGCTCAAGATGATTGCCGCCATATTCTTCTCTGTTCTCGTGGCGTTCGCGCTCGGCACCGTGGTGCAGTGGGTATCGAGGCTCGCCTTCACGTTCAAGTACCGTGAGCGGCTGAAATATTTCGTCGGGCTGTTCGGCGGCTTCTCGTTCACTGTGATGCTTTTCTTCGTCTTCTATCAGGGACTGAAGACCGCGTCGTTCGTCACCGACGCCGACCGTGCATGGGTCAACCAGCATTTCCTGCTGCTCGTCGCGTGCGCCTTCGTGGCAAGTGCGCTGCTGTCGCAGTTGCTCCACATGCTGAAGGTCAACGTGCTGAGGATCATCGTGCTGTCCGGCACGTTCTCGCTTGCGCTGGCCTTTGCCGGCAACGACCTTGTGAACTTCATCGGAGTGCCGCTCGCCGGCCTCTCGTCGTTCCTGGACTATTTCGCCAACGGCAGCGGCAACGCCTCGACTTTCATGATGACAAGCCTCGAGGAGTCGGCAAGCTCGCCGCTGCTCTACCTCGTCATTGCCGCAGCGGTCATGATTACCGCGATGACAATGTCCAAGAAGGCCAAGAACGTGATAAAGACAAGCGTTGACCTCTCGGCGCAGGACGAGGGCAACGAGATGTTCGGCACGTCGCGCGCCGCACGCAGCATCGTGAGGACAAGCCAGAGCGTGATCGACATGTTCACGAGAATCGTGCCGCATACGGTGCGGAGGAAAGTGGCAACGAGGTTCAACACGGCGGACATTTCCCTGCCCAAGGGCGCGGCATTCGACGAAGTGCGCGCGTCGATAAACCTCGTGATGTCTGCGATGCTCATCATTCTCGGAACGACGCAGAAACTGCCGCTGTCAACCACTTACGTCACCTTCATGGTCGCCATGGGTACGTCGCTTGCCGACAAGGCATGGGGCAGGGAGAACGCGGTGTTCAGGATAACGGGCGTGCTAAGCGTCGTCGGCGGATGGCTGCTCACTGCGGCGATAGCATCGACGGCGTGCGCCATTGTCGTGACATGCATGTATTTCGGCAGGTTCCCGGTGCAGTGCCTGTTCATGGTCGCTGTGGGACTGATATTGTGGCGCAGCAACAAGCGTTACAACAAGAAGCAAAAGGCGAGGGCAGAGGACGATACGTTCCAGCTGCTCATAAGGACGACCGACACAGACGTGGCATGGGAGCTGCTCAAGAAGCACGTGATGAATACACAGGTGGCGACAACGCGCTTCGCCATAGAGGCACTGACCGACATAACACAGGGCTTCGCGGGGCACTCGTCGGGCAGGCTGCGCGGTGCCAGGGACAGGATTGCCGGCCAGCAGAAGAGGCTCGAACGCCTGCGCCGCCGTGAGATTGTCGGCATGAAGCACATCGACCAGAGACTGGCGCTCGAGCGAAACACATGGTATCACATGGGCATCAACTCAGCAGTGCAGTATGTCTACTGCCTGAAACGTATGCTCGAACCGGCAAAGATGCACGTTGACAACAACTTCAAGGCCCTGCCAAAGGAGTACGCCGATGAGTTCGCGCCAATATGCGACATGGCAAACGTGCTGATGGCGAGGACGGCAAACTATATCGAGGCAGGCGACTATTCGGGATACAGGAACCTGATGTCATCGGCGGACGACCTGAAGGACGAGATTTCAAGGCTGAGGAAGAGACACATAGACAGGATACAGTTGTCGAGGGACAACCGAAACTACAATGTGGCAATAGTCTATCTCAACATGCTTCAGGAGAGCCACATGCTGTTAAACAACATGCGCCACCAGCTGAGGGCATCGAAGCGGTTCACGGACGAGGTTGGCACCATTTCATCAAATCAATAAATCAACAGGTCATGGTTATGGGTATCGACAATGCAAGGAGAATACAGTTGGCGTTCAAGTATTTCAGGTGGGGCGTGATGGCCCTGCTGTTGATACTGCTCACTGTATGGGCCGCGTCACATTAGTGTGGCTGCGGGAAGGCATGGCATGGCAGGTGTGTGCCATTGCCGCCGCTCTCCTGTGTCCCACGCGGAACTGTTTATGCCGTCAGCCCACTTGTAATAACGCGCGAGGTGTGTCGCGTCGGAAGTGCCACTTGAACTCGTAAGTTCTATTAAGAAATCCAACTTTTTTGAGATAAACAAAAGGAGCTGAAAAGACATTTTTCAGGGAAAAGGGTGACAAAAGTCGAGATTTGGAACAACATTTGATTTTTTTTCTTAACTTTGCAAGCGCAGTCACATTTTTGAAGTTGAATATACGGTTTAAACTTTTCTGTTTTGTCACTCGGAATATTGCAAACCCTGATTGAGGCAGATGCCGGGATTTCCCTGTGGATTAACGGCTTTCATTGCGCTTACGCCGACAATCTGATGGAAATGTTCAGCGGCGTTTACATCTGGGTCCCGTTTTACCTGGCACTGGCGGTGTTTGTCTTCAGGAATTTTCCTTGGAAGGTAGCCCTCACTTTCCTGTTGTTGTCCTTGCTCCTGCTGGTCATGGACGATCAGATAAGCTCGTCTGTCATCCGGCCTGCCGTTGGAAGGCTGCGCCCATCGAATCTCGCCAATCCCATTTCCTCTTTCATACACGTCAGCGACGGATACCGTGGATGGTCATACGGCTTTGCATATGCCCATGCGGCCAACTGCTGGGGAATGGTGTTCTTCGTGTTCCATGTCTTCCGCAGGGGCACTCTTACCGCGACAATGATAATATGGGCAACAATTGTATGTTATTCCAGGATGTACCTTGGGGTCCATTATTTTGGCGACGTGCTTGCCGGAATGTTGCTGGGGGCTTTCAACTCCACCATCGTGTATTTTTTATTCAGGTATTCAGTGCGGCACATGTCAGATGATTTCCGCTCGAGGGAAATCAGTGCCGTGCAGTTGTGGGTCCCGGCATTTGTCCTTGTGGCGGAACTGGCTCTGATGATGGTGCTCGCAACTTTCGTCAACCCGACATAAGGCATCGCTGCCCTGCGGTAAGCGTCTCCCTCACCCCGTAATCCTTTTGACCATTCCCTGTGTTGTGGCAGATGCCGGCCCAGCTTGCCGTTTGTTGCATTCAAGACAGCAAATACGCCGAATTTGTGTTGCAAATACGCCGAATTTGTGTTGCAAATACGCCGTGTTTGTGTTGTAAATACGCCGTGTTTGTCGTGCTTTAGGATGCGGATCGTGTGCTGGCTCATTACCAGTTGACCCGCTTGAGGGTGCGATATGCGCATTCGGGACAACCCGTTGTGTTGTGCAGTGACTTGCTACCCACAGGGCGCAAGTCACTGCAAATCAATATATGAAAAGAGGCTGCGTTTGTTACGACACAGCCTCTCTCGTCTTTATGCGCTGTTGTCAGCTCATCGGCTGCACTTGCACGGCTTCAGTTGCTTGAAGAAGTCGTTGCCCTTGTCATCAACGAGTATGAAGGCGGGGAAGTTCTCAACGGTGATTTTCCATATCGCCTCCATGCCCAGTTCGGGATATTCCACACATTCTATCGACTTGATGCTCGACTGCGAGAGCACTGCCGCCACGCCGCCGATTGTGCCGAGGTAGAACCCGCCGTGCTTCTTGCAGGCATCCGTCACCGCCTGCGTGCGGTTGCCCTTGGCAATCATCACGAGCGATGCGCCGTGGTCCTGGAACTCGTCGACGTATGGGTCCATGCGGTTGGCGGTTGTCGGCCCCATCGAGCCGCAGGGATAGCCCTCCGGGGTCTTTGCCGGCCCGGCATACAGTATGGGGTGGTCCTTGAAGTAAGCCGGCATGTCCTCGCCGGCATCGAGCCTCGCCTTGAGCTTGGCGTGTGCGATGTCGCGCGCCACGATGATTGTTCCCTTCAGGTTGACGCGTGTGCTTACCGGGTATTTTGTCAGTTCGGCGCGCACGCTGTCGATGCCTTTGTCGAGGTCAATCTCGATTCCCTTGGCGCCTTCTCCCGGCCTGCGGTATTCCTCGGGGATAAGTTCCGTTGGGTTGTCGTCCATCTTCTCGAGCCAGATGCCGTCCCGGTTTATCTTCGCCTTGATGTTGCGGTCGGCGGAGCAGCTCACTCCCATGCCTATCGGGCAGCTCGCCCCGTGTCGCGGCAGGCGTATGACGCGTATGTCGTGTGCGAGAGCCTTGCCCCCGAACTGTGCGCCGAGGCCAATCTTGTGAGCCTCGTGCAGGAGTTTCTCCTCCAGGTCGGTGTCGCGGAAGGCGCGTCCCGTCTCGTCGCCCGTGGTGGGGAGGCTGTCGTAGTACTTTATGCTTGCGAGTTTCACCGTCAGCAGGTTCTTCTCCGCCGACGTGCCTCCGATGACGAATGCGATGTGGTATGGCGGGCATGCCGCTGTGCCGAGGCTCTTCATCTTCTCGACGAGGAAAGGCAGCAGCGTACCCTCGTTCTGTATCGTGGCCTTGGTCATGGGGTAGAAGTAGGTCTTGTTTGCCGAGCCGCCGCCCTTTGCCACCATCACGAAGCGGTACTCGTCGCCCTCCACCGCCTCGATGTCTATCTGCGCGGGGAGGTTGCAGCGCGTGTTCACCTCGTCATACATGTTGAGCGGAGCGTTCTGCGAGTAGCGCAGGTTGTCCTGTGTGAAGGTGTTGTAGACACCCCTCGCCAGCGCTTCCTCGTCCTCGAAGCCCGTCCACACCTGCTGTCCCTTCTCGCCGTGGATTATCGCCGTGCCGGTGTCCTGGCAGAATGGCAGCACGCCCTTGCGTGCCGTCTCTGCGTTGCGCAGGAACTGCAGTGCCACATACTTGTCGTTCTCGGATGCCTCCGGGTCGCTGAGTATGGCGGCTACCTGCTCGTTGTGCTCGCGGCGCAGCATGAACTCCACGTCGTGGAAGGCCTGCTGGGCGAGCATGGTGAGCGCTTCCTTGCTCACTTTCAGAATCTTGTGTCCTTCAAATTCGCCGGCGCTCACCCCCTCCTTCGAGAGCAGGCGGTATTCCGTGGTGTCCTTGCCCAGCTGGAACATGGGAGCGTATTTGAATTCTGGTGTGTTTGCCATAATGTTTGTTGTAATAATATTAATGTCGTTTGGGTGCGGAGGCTGCCTTCCTTTCGGTCAGCACCCTCCGCACCGCTGAGTGTTTCAATATCCGAAAATCGTCTCTGTTGAGAGGTGTTTCACGGGCGCGATCTTGCCCAGTGCGTCCATGTCGAGAGCCTTCTCGTTGCCGAGGATGAGGTAGCGGTAGGTCTTGTTGGCCATGAGCCGCTTCTCGTAGTCAACGATGTCCTTCATCGTCACCTTGTCGAGGCCGTTGTATATGCGCTCGTTTATGTCGTAGTCGATGCCGAGCCTCTTGTTTGACAGGTACTTGCTTATCAGTCCGAACTTCGTCACGCGGCGGCTTGCGAGTTTCTTCTTCAGCGCGTCCTTTGCCACGTTGAACGCTGCCTGGCTCTGCGGCACGTTGTCTAGTATCTCGTTGAACTGCTTGATGCAGTCCATCATCTTGTCGTTCTGCGTGATGATGAACGTGTTGAAGTCCTCGAAGTCACCCTTGCGCCACGGCCAGTTGTAGCTTGCGCCGGCGCTGTATGCCAGTCCGCGAGCCTCGCGCATCTCCTGGAACACGATTGAGTTCATGCTTCCTCCGAAGTACTCGTCGAAGACCGACGACACGGCCAGTTCGTCCTGGTTCCACGGGCGGTTCTCGTTGTGGTACATAATCATGTAGATGTTCTGTGCGTCGTATGGTGCGACGGCCACCTCGTTCTGCGGTGTTGTCTCCTTGACATAGCGTTTCCCCTCCGGCGCCGGCATGAGTTTCCTGGCAGTCTTGTGGTTCTTGTCGATTACGGCAGCCAGTTCATCCTTGCCCGACGGGCCGTAATATAATATGGTGTGCTCATATTTCGGCAGTTCCTTCAGCAGGTCGAGCAGTGCCTGTGGGTCGGTCTTGCGCAGGTCGTCGATGCTGATGTCGTTGCGTGTGGGGTTGTACTCGCCGTACATTCCGTAGTTCTGCAAGGCGCTGAAGTTCGCGCGCTGGTCCTTCTTGCTGTCGTCGCGCATCTTTGCCTCCTGGTCAACGAACTTGTTCCACACGTCTTTGTCGGCGCGTGCGTTCTTCAGCAGGTCCTCGAGCAGCGCCACGGCCTTCGGCATGTTGTCGTTAAGGCCGCTAAGGCTTATTACCATTCCGTCGTAGGCCACATTGACGCTGAATTCACATGCGAGGTCATAGAATTTCCGCTTGATGTCCTCTGCGGTCATCTTGTCGGTGCCCACGAGTTGCAGGTACTGTCCGGCGTATGCGTATTTCATGTCGTTCTCCCTGCCAATCTGGAATTCATATTCAAGCTGGAAGCGTCCGTTCTCGTTGTTCCTGACGTAGACAATAGGCAGGTTCCTCTTTGTCTTGCCGAGCGTGAGGTCGCGGTTGAAGTCGACGAACTTCGGCTCGATGGGCTTCACCTCGGTGTTCTGTATTTCCTTCACGAAGTCGCTCACCATGTCGCGGTTTGTCGGTATCTCCGTTATCGCCGGCTTGTCAACCGGCTTGATGTTCGGGTCGTTGCCCTCCTCCTTGAACACCGTGACGTAGTTGTTCCTGAAATGGCGGTTGCAGAAGTCGGTCACCTGCTGTTTCGTGATGCCCGATATTCTGTCGAGCCATCCCACTTCCTGCTCCCACGGCTTGCCTATGATGAACGAGTTGACAAACATGTCGGCACGCTTGCGGTTGTTCTCTATCTGCGTGTAGTATTGCAGTTTCATGTTGTTCTTCACTGCCTGCAGCAGTTCGTCGCTGAACTCGCCGCGCTTCAGTTTCTCAACCTCTCCGAGAAGCAGCTCGCGCACCTCCTTCAGCGACTGTCCCTCGTTTGGCGAGCCGCCCACGATGAATGCCGAGCCGTCCATGAGAGCCTCGTTGTCTGCCCATGCGCCGAGCACCTTCATGTTCTGGTTGAGGTCGAGGTCGATGAGGCCTGCCGTGCCGTTGCTTAGCAGGTTGCTGATCACACCCAGCGTGTCTGCCTGCAGCGACGCGCCGCGGCCGAACCTCCATCCGAGCCACATCGTGGCGGCTTCCTTGCCAAGCACGGTGGTGTCAACCGGCTCGGTTATCTCCTTTGGCTGCGGGAATACTGGCTGTCTCACGTCGTCGCCCGGTTTCCACGAGCCGAAATACTTGTCGATTATTGCCACCACCTCGTCGGGGTTGAAGTCGCCGGCCATGCAGATGGCAACGTTGTTCGGGCGGTACCACTTGTTGAAATAGCGTTTGATGTTCGTTATCGACGGGTTCTTCAGGTGGGCCTGCGTGCCGATGGTGTTCTGCGTGCCGTAAGGGTGTCCCGGGAACAGTTTCGCGGTGAGCGCGTCGAACATCTTGCGTGTGTCCTGCGCCAGGCCGATGTTGTACTCCTCATACACGGCCTCGAGCTCGGTGTGGAAGCCGCGTATCACCATGTTCTGGAAGCGGTCGCTCTGTATCTTCGCCCAGTTCTCCACCTCGTTCGACGGGATGTCCTCCGTGTAGCACGTCACGTCGTTCGATGTGTAGGCGTTGGTGGCCTGCGCCCCGATTGTGGCCATCAGCTTGTCGTATTCGTTCGGGATGAAATACTTTGCCGCGATCTGCGACACCGAGTCAATCTCGTGGTACTTACTGCGGCGCATCTGCGGGTCGGTGATGGCGCGGTACTCCTCGTAGAGGCTTTCTATCTTGTCGAGGTACGGTGCCTCTGCCTCCGGGTTGGATGTCCCGAATACCTTCGTGCCCTTGAACATCAGGTGCTCCAGGTAGTGAGCCAGCCCCGTTGTTTCCGACGGGTCGTTCTTTGAGCCTGTGCGCACGGCGATGTAGGTGTGGATTCTCGGTTTCTCGCTGTTCACCGACAGGTAAACCGTCAGTCCGTTGTCCAGCGTGTAGATGCGGGTCTTGAGAAGGTCTCCGGGCACCGTCCGGTACTTGTAGTCCTTCGCGCTTGCCGCCATGCAGAGCAACAGCAGCAAGAAAGTTAGTTTTTTTTTCATTTTGAGATAATGTGATTTTAATATGATTATATAGATTTATCCATGTCTGTTTCGCGGTCGAGCCTGGCGTTGAAGTTCTCCAGCACTTCGCTGTCGACGTCTCCTAAGGCAAATTCCCTTTCGGCGTCCCTGCGTATCGCGTCAGTCCATTCCTGCCGCGCCCTGTCGCCGTCGCTGCATATCCGTCGGATGTCGTCCTGCGATATGCTTCCGAGCCCGTATTGGCTGAGTATAAGGCTGCGTGTCCATGCCAGCCTGTATTCGCCGTAGTGGCTGTCTATCTCCCGGAAGCGGGCGTTTATCTGGTCGATGTCCGTGAGGCATCCGTCCCTTATGTCGTCTGCGAGGCGGTTCTCCTCGCTTTCCGGCAGCAGCAGTCCGGCGAGGTCGTTCCATTCCCCCGTGCCGCCGTCGCTGTCCGTGTCGCGTGGCTCCGCGCCTGCCGTTGATTGCCTCATCACGTCGCCCATGTATATGTGCAGCGCCATGTCGTAGAGCCTTATGCCCTTTTCGAGCGCCGAGTGCTTTATAACATATCCGTTGTAGTAATATTCTGGGACGTCCCTTCCTGCCGCTTTCCGCAGGTCCTCGAGTATGTTCTTCCCCCGCAGAATCCTTCCGGCGGAGAACGGCGAGAGCCAGTCGAGGTTGATGATGCTCTTCCTGCCGTGCATTGTCCGCATGTCGCGTTCCTGCCATTTGCGTATGTCGCGGTATATCCCCACGGTTGCGATGTTCCTTCCCGGCACGACGTATGTCCTTTCGCCGTATGAAATTACATACGAGAACGGCAGGTCGCGCGTGTCCGGGTGGCATGTCAGTTTGCCGAGGCACACCGAGAATGCCCCGATGTTTGCCGGCATCAGTATGTGGCATCCGCTTGCGGTCTTTGTCCCGCGCTCGAGTGTTCCGTGGTGTATCGGCCCCATCTTGTAGGCGTGGTTCGAGAAATTCGTCGCCGAGCCGGCGTTGTAGAACGAGAACATTCCGCCTATCAGCAGCGAGCTCTTGTGGTGGCTTGCCGAGAACGGGCCGCAGAACGCTGCGCACGCCTCGCCGTTTGCCATGTGCGAGTTGGCGAAGAACACGCTCGACGAGGCGGTGAACCCACTGGTTATCTGGCACGCCTCGCCCACGAAGCAGTCCTGTATCTTCGCCCCGTCGGTGATGCTCGAGCCGTCGCCGATTATCGAGTTCTCGCATATCACGCCCGTCCCGACATACACGCTGTCGTTTGGCGAGCTCATTATCGAGCAGTCGCTCAGCCGCGCCGCGCCGTCAATCTCGGCGCCGTCGCCCACGACTGTGTTCGTTATCTCCCTCGCGCCCACTATCTTCACGCCGTCGCCGATGGCGCCACGGTCGGGCGTGCGCCTTGCGGTGTCCTCGGCGGTGAGTTGTCTTATCATGTCCCACACCGCCTTGTCGCGTGAATGTCTCACCATGAATGCCGCGAGCTGCGAGTTGAGTTTGTCTGACAGCACGATGTTGCCGTCGCCTGCCTGCTGGGCGCCGAGGAGTTTGGCTTTGCGACCATGCCGCTCATCTCCATGGGCTGCCTCATGCAGCGCGACTGCCAGCAGGATACCTGCCCGGCCGGCATCGCCACGCAAAACTGTCGCCTGCGTCGCGGCTTCCGCGGCAAGCCCGAGCACGTTGAGCACTTTATGCTCTTTGTTGCCGAGCAGCTGCGTGAGGTCATGGCGAGCCTGGGCTTCCGCACCGTCGACGAGATGGTCGGCCATCCCGAGTGCCTGCGCCAGATCGAGGTACCGGGCAACCGCAAGGCCAACCTGCTTGATCTGTCGCCCGTGCTGGCGAGCGCGACCTGCGAGTTCGGTGCCCATATCCCGGGCGCCGACGGTCGCCACTTCCTGCCGCAGATGGCTGCGGACAGCGAGCTCGACAAGACGCTCGACTCCACATTGTTCGTGCCCTATACGGCCGATGCCCGTGCGCACCTGCGCCCGATTCGGTTCCGCGCCGATATCGCCAACGTCAACCGTTGCGTGGGCACCATCCTGGGCAATGCGGTGACCAAGGCGCATCCCGAGGGCCTGCCCGCCGGCTCCATCACCATCGATTGCGATGGTTCGGCCGGTCAGAGCTTTGGCGCCTTTCTGCCGCGCGGCATTACGCTCAACGTGTGCGGCGACGCCAACGACTACTTTGGCAAGGGCCTTTCGGGCGGCGAGGTGTCGGTGCGCCCCAACCCGCATGCGACCTACAAGTTCGACGAGAACATCATCGTGGGCAACGTGGCGTTCTTTGGTGCCACGAGCGGCCGCGGCTTTATTAACGGCCTGGCAGGCCAGCGCTTTGCCGTGCGTAACTCCGGTGCCACTGTGGTGGTCGAGGGCTGCGGCAACCATGGCTGCGAGTACATGACGGGCGGCCTGGCGCTCATCTTGGGCGAGGTCGGGCAGAACTTCGCCGCCGGTATGACAGGTGGTGTGGCCTATGTCTTTGA
>OLQM01000016.1_pt1 | contig 127931 bp, 101 predicted proteins | sample 1673161 | NCBI WGS metagenome assembly OLQM01 (sample SAMEA3136761, study PRJEB25190) | human gut metagenome | reverse complement strand
GAACCGAGCTTGCTCGAGTTATGCCATGGCGAGAAAACGAAGGATGAAATCCAACCATATACAAGTCCCATATTATTCCCATTCTTTGACGGCCTGATTCCCGAAGGATGGATGTTGGATGTGGCATTGCGTAGTACAGACATAAGCATACTCGACCGAATGTCGTTATTGCTTACTTGCTGCAAGGATTGTATCGGGGCGGTCAGTGTTATTCCCATCAAAGAAAAGCAGTAAGGTATGTGTAAATGTTTATATTGCTATCGACCGATCCTAAAAGGAGAAAAAGACATGCATCCGGCCTGCATTAAGAAGTTCTTTGGAACAACAACGCTGCCTGTTCTTGATTATACGACGGAGCAACTTGACCAACTTGCCATGCAAATCATTCAAGAAAAGACCTCTCTGACCGGTGTACAGCCAAAACTTTCATTACACCTGAATGAACATGGGGGAAGCAAGCGGTTAACAATTGTCGGGCTTTGGGGAGATTATATTTGTAAGCCGCAGACCTCACAATATGGAATGATGCCCGAGGTAGAGGATTTGACGATGCATCTTGCAGAGGTGGCACGTATTGATGTGGTTCCACACACTCTGATGCGGATGGCAGATGATACGCTGTGCTATCTCACCCGCCGAATAGACAGAACCCCTTCCGGAGACAAGATTGCAATGGAAGATATGTGCCAGCTGACGGAAAGGCAAACGGAGCACAAATACAATAGCAGTTATGAGCAAATCGGCAAGGCAATCTTAAAATATTCGTCCTTGCCTAAAATGGATGTTACCAATTATTTCGAGTATGTGCTTTTCTCATGGCTGACGGGAAACAACGATATGCATCTGAAAAACTTCTCTTTGTACGAAACGGCAAACAGGATACGGTTGACTCCTGCCTATGACTTGCTAAATGCTGCAATAATCAACCCTAAAGATGATGAAGAACTGGCATTGACATTGAATGGCCGGAAGAAAAGGCTGCAAAGGGAAGATTTCATCAAATCTGGAAATACACTGGGTATAAAGGAGGTGACTATTGAACGACTTATTGATAAGTATATCAAGTTGTCGCCTAAGTTTGAAACTGTCATTAAAGACTCTTTTTTAAGTGCCCCGCTAAAAGAAAAATATAGTGATTTGCTGGAAAAACGGCTTGACCGACTATCGCAGGCAACCAAGAAATAACAAGATATTCTACGATGCCGCCCTAATTGGCGGCCTGGTAACGTTTATCCCCACGGAAGATGAATGGAAAAACTTCCGTGGGAATTTGCTTTTTTTTAATGGCATGCCCATGCCGGGCTTGCCAACATTTTAACCCACAACATTACCCGTATTCGCTTTTTATTATTAACTTTGCAGCCGAGAGAGAATTAATCTTGACATGGAATTGGAAAAACACTCTTACTGTAGATAAGGAAAATGAGTCTTACAGGAATTATAAGGAACGCGTTTGTCCCACGGCAGAAGAAGCTGCTGCTGCACGACAACGCGCCACTGCGGTTGCAGCAAGAGGCGGGGAGGTATCTCGTGGAGCACGCACTGCGCACTGAATACGGGCAGAAGCACTCCTTCAATCTGATAAAGAATTATGATGACTTCGCGCGCGTCGTGCCGCTGAACACCTACGAGGAACTGAAGCACGACATAAGCCGCATGCGCCACGGCGAGCAAAACATACTGTGGCCGGGGCAGGTGAAGTGGTTTGCCAAGTCGTCAGGCACGACAAACGACAAGTCGAAGTTCATCCCGGTAAGCACCGAGGGGCTGCACGCCATGCACTACAAGGGCGGCAAGGACGCGGTGGCGATGTACCTTGCCAGCAACCCGCGCAGCAGGCTCTTCGACGGGCGCGCGCTGATACTCGGCGGAAGCCACTCGCCGAACTACAACCTGTCAGGCTCGCTGGTGGGAGACCTCAGCGCAATCCTCATCGAGAACATCAACCCGCTTGCCAACCTGCTGCGCGTGCCGCGCAAGAAGACGGCGCTGCTGGGCGACTTTGAGGTTAAGCGCGACCGCATCGCGCGCGAGACGATTGGCAAGAACGTGACGAACATGAGCGGCGTTCCGTCGTGGATGCTCTCGGTGCTGACGCGCATTATGGAACTGTCCGGCAAGAAATACCTGAACGAGGTGTGGCCAAACCTTGAGGTGTTCTTCCACGGCGGAGTGGCTTTCACGCCATACCGCAGGCAGTATGAGCAGCTCATCCCGTCGCCCGGCATGCACTATATGGAGACGTACAACGCCAGCGAGGGTTTCTTCGGGCTGCAGAACGACCCTGGCGACAAGTCGATGCTGCTGATGCTTGACTACGGCGTGCTGTACGAGTTCATACCGATGGACAAGTTCGACGGGGCTATAATCACCGCCGGCATGGCGCGTCAGCAGGTGGAGCCGGAAAGACAAGCCTGCGTAGTGCCGCTCGAGGGTGTCGAGACGGGGGTCAACTACGCCATGGTGATAAGCACGCCGTGCGGGCTGTGGCGGTATGTCATCGGCGACACGGTGCGCTTCACAAGCACCAGGCCTTACAAGTTCGTCATCACCGGGCGGACAAAGCATTTCATAAACGCATTCGGCGAGGAGCTGATTGTGGACAACGCCGAGCGGGGACTAGCATACGCATGCCGCGAGACGGGTGCGGCAGTGCTGGAATACACCGCCGCGCCGGTGTTCATGGACGGCCGGGCGAAGTGCCGCCACCAGTGGCTGATAGAGTTCTCGCACCGGCCTGACTCGGCGGAACGCTTCGCGGAGCTGCTGGACAGCAAGCTTCAGGAGATAAACAGCGACTACGAGGCAAAGCGGTACAAGGACATCACGCTGCAGCATCTTGAGATAGTGGAGGCGCGCAAGGGACTGTTCGAGGACTGGATGAGGTCACGCGGAAAACTGGGAGGGCAGAACAAGGTGCCGCGACTGTGCAACAGCCGCGAGCACATAGACCGCTTGCTGGCAATGAATGCCGCAAACTGAAACCACGGCATGAACAAGGACAAAATTATGACAAACGCACGGAAGACAGGACACGGCGCGGCGGCAGTGTGGGCATTGCCGCTATGCATCGCCATGCTAACGCTCTACTCTTGCGCGAAGATGGGGCAGCCGGACGGCGGATGGTTCGACGAGACACCGCCGAGGATACTGCACACGTCTCCGGCCGACAAGTCAACGGGGGTCGCATCGCGCAACATAAGCATATTCTTCGACGAGTTCATAAAATTGGACAACCAGCAGGAGAAGGTGGTGGTGAGCCCCCCGCAGCTTGAGCCACCCGAGATAAAGGGCGCGGGCAGACGCATAAAAATCGAGCTGAAGGACTCGCTGCGCCCGAACACCACATACACCATAGACTTCAGCGATGCCATATCAGACAACAACGAGGGTAACCCGATGGGAAACTACACATACAGTTTCTCAACAGGCGACAGGATAGACACCCTCGAGGTGGCAGGACACGTGCTCGAGGCAGAGAACCTCGAGCCGATAAAGGGCATACTGGTGGGACTCTACAGCAACCTCGCCGACTCGGCATTCCGCACGGAGCCGATGCTGCGCGTGAGCCGCACCGACAGCCGGGGGCGCTTCGTCATACGGGGCATCGCGCCCGGCGACTACCGCATATTCGCACTGCAGGACGCCGACGCCAACTTCAGGTTCAACCAGAAGAGCGAGAAGCTGGCTTTCAGCCACGACATCGTGACACCTTGGTCGAAACCAGACGTGCGCCAGGACACGCTGTGGCTCGACTCGCTGCACATAAAGGACATAGCACGCGTCGACTACACGCACTACATGCCGGACGACATCGTGCTGCGGGCGTTCACCGAGATGCAGACGGACCGCTACCTGATAAAGACGGAGAGGACGGAGGCAAACCGCTTCTCGGTGTTCTTCAGCAACGGGAGCGACAGCCTGCCACGCCTGCGGGGACTGAACTTCGACGCGCGCGGCGCATTCATCATCGAGAGCAGCAGGGACAGGGACTCGCTGACATACTGGATAAAGGACTCGATGCTCATCAACCAGGACACGCTGAACGTGGAGTTGCGGTATATGGCAACAGACTCAACGGGGGTGCTGCGGATGCAGACCGACACGCTCGGGATTCTCTCGCGCGACACCTACGAGAGGCGGATGAAACGCGAGCAGAAGGCGCGCGAAGAATGGAGGAAGAAACAGGAGAAGGCGGAGAAGCGCGGCAAGCCATTCCAAACCGTGATGCCGGCGGAGGCACTCGAGCCGAGATACAACGTTGAGCCGAGGCTCGACCCCGACCGCAACCCGTCTATAGAGTTCGACACACCGCTGATGCGGGCGGACACCAGCATGGCTCATCTCTACTCAAAGATAGACACGGCGTGGTACCGCGCACCAATGGTCCTGCGGAGACGCGCGGGAACGCAGCGCGTGATAGACATTCTCGGCGAGTGGCGGCCCGGCACGGAGTACAGCCTCGAGATTGACTCGGCGGCGTTCACCGACATATACAACCGCGTGTCCGGACCGTTCAAGCAGGGATTCATGGTGAGGTCGAACGACGAATACAGCACGGTGATAATGAACATCGGCGGGATGCGTGACACAGCCGTGGTGGCGCAACTGCTCGACGGCAGCGACAAGGTGGTCAAGCAGGTGGCGACAACCAACGGCACGGCAGAGTTTTTCTACATAAAGCCGGGAACTTACTACATGCGCATGTTCATCGACACCAACCGCAACGGCATCTGGGACACCGGCGACTATGACGGCGACCGCCAGCCGGAAACGGTGTTCTACTATCCGGAGAAAATAGAATGCAGGGCGAAATGGGACCTGCCGCTGTCATGGACGCCAACGGCAACACCGCCAGAGAGGCAAAAGCCGACGGAAATCGTAAAGCAGAAGCCCGACATGGACAGGAAGATAAAGAACAGGAACATGGAGAGAGCCCGGAGGCTTGGAATTGAGTATGCACCAAAGACATTAAAGGGCCGCCAATGACGGCAGGCTTATTAAAATATGAGAACATGAAGAGGATATTACTGGCAATAATCATGCTGGCGGCAGCCGCTGCCAACGCGCCGGCGCAGTGCACGTTCCGCAACACGGCATTCCATTCGGGGGAATCGCTCACATACAACCTGTACTACAACTGGCAGTTTATATGGGTGAAGGCAGGCACGGCCTCGATGTCCGTGTACAAGTCGTTCTTCAAGGACAAGGAGGCGTTCCGTGGGTCGCTGATAACGAGGGGCAACAGCAAGGCCGACAAGATTTTCGTGATGAGGGACACGCTGCTGTGCTACTGCACCACCGCCATGGCCCCGCTGTATTACCGCAAGGGCGCCAAGGAGGGCGAGCGATACACGGTGGACGAGGTGTGGTACTCATACAGGGGCGGCAACACGCAACTGCGCCAGCACCGGCGGAAGAAGGACGGCACGCACGCATGGCGCAACACGACAAGAAGGGATTGCGTGTTCGACATGATGAACATTTTCCTGCGCGCACGGAACTTCGACCCCTCCAACTGGAAAAAAGGATTCGAGGTGAAGTTCCCGATGGCAGACGGCAACAGCGTGGAGACGGCACTGCTGCGCTACCGTGGGAAGTCTGTCGTCAAAGCCGACAACGGCAGGAAATACAGATGCATCGAACTGTCGTACATGGAAAAAGAAAAGGGGAAGTACAGGGAAATCGTGCGCTTCTATGTCACCGACGACAAGAACCACGTTCCTGTGAGGCTCGACATGTTCCTGCGCTTCGGTTCGGCAAAGGCATTCCTTACAAGCATGTACGGCGTGAGAAACCCGGTGACGAGCATCGTGAAATAGCGTTCCGCGCATAACGCTCACGGCGCAAGGACGCTGCCGGAGTGAGTGAACGGGGCGCAACAATATAACGCAAATTGCAGATGACAGGCCTATTCAAAAGAATGAGAACATCGCTATCGCTCTCCAACAGGTGGGTGAGACGGCTGGCAATGTTTCCATTCCACGCGCTCTCGCTGCTGCCATACCGCGCGCTATATGTCATTTCCGACTGCATATACATCATTCTTTATCATCTCGTGCGATACCGCAGGCCGGTGGTGAGGCACAACATCGACATGGTGTTCAAGGGGAAAAACGAAAAGGAACGCAACGGGGTGGAGCGCCGCTTCTACAGATGGCTGTCGGACTATTTCGTTGAGACGGTGAAACTGCTCGGCGTTAGCGACAGTACTTTCCTAAAGCACGTGCGCTTCGAAGGCGCGGAGGAAATAGAAAGGTGCTTCGACAGCGGGCAGCACTGCGCGGCAATGCTCGGGCACTACGGCAACTGGGAGCTGCTGTCCGCCACCGACATCGCATTTAAGAGATGGGGGACACGCGCCGCCGGCCGCGCAAACGACGGGAACAGGCCACCTGCGGTGTGCGGGCTGATATACCATCCGCTGCACAGCCGGTATTTCGACCATCTGTTCATGGAGATACGCCAGGCGATGCGCGGGGTGTGCATATCCAAGAAGGACATACTTAGAAAACTCGTAACCTACCGCCGCGAGGGGCGGATGACACTGTTCGGGTATATCGCCGACCAGTCGCCAAAGTGGGGGAACATTCACCTGTGGCTCGATTTCCTCGGACAGGAAACGCCGGTGTTCACCGGCGCCGAGCGGATAATAAGGAAGATGGACAATGCAGTGTTCTACGTGGATGCCGAGCGTCCGGCACGCGGACAGTATGTGTTCACCTTCAGGCTCATCACCCGTGAGCCCTCAAAGATGGGGGAACATGAGATAACGCGCAGGTATTTCGAGATGCTGGAGGAGAGCATACGGCGCGACCCGGCCATCTACCTGTGGAGCCACAACCGTTGGAAACGCACAAGGGAGGAGTATGAGCGGATGCGGAAAAACGGGTGACGGCAATATTTTGTCAATGGCAAGTGGAGGATTTGACTTATGGAAACGAATTTACAAAACAACGGAAAAATGAACATAGCATTCAGCAGGGGCAGGGAGAAGAGCGACGGCCTTTCCCTGTACATAGTTGTGCCGTGCTTCAACGAGCAGGAGGTGCTGCCCGAGACAGTCAACAGGCTGCAGATGCTTTGCTCGCGGCTCGACAGTGAGACCGGCACTGCGACACGGATACTATTCGTTGACGACGGCAGCCGCGACGGCACATGGACACTGATTGCACAGGCCTGCGACGAGAGTGACAACGTCTCCGGGCTGAAACTGGCGCACAACGCCGGGCATCAGAACGCGCTGTGGGCCGGCATGGAGGCCGTGGCTGACAAGTGCGATGCCATCGTGACGATTGACGCCGACCTGCAGGACGACGAGAACGCCATCATCGACATGGCTAAAATGGTGAAGGACGGCAAGGACATCATTTACGGGATACGCCGCGAGCGCAAGACCGACACGCCGTTCAAGCGTCTCACCGCGCAGTATTTCTACCAGCTGATGCGCATGGCAGGCAGCGACATCGTGTATAACCACGCCGACTTCCGCATGATGACGCGGCGCGCGGTGAAGGCTCTGCTGTCTATGCCGGAGCGCAACATGTTCCTTCGCGGCATGGTGCGCACGCTCGGGTTCAGCGAGGGGCAGGTGTATTACGACCGCACGGCGCGCATGGCCGGGGAGTCTAAATACCCGCTGGGGAAGATGATAGGTTTCGCCATCGACGGCATAACGTCGTTCTCCATCGTCCCGCTGCGCCTGATAACGCTCTCCGGGTTCATCTTCACCATCGTGGCAGTGCTGATCATCATCTATTCCCTCGTGGAACATGCCTGCGGCAACACGATACCAGGATGGACCTCGCTCGCCGTGAGTATATGGTTCGTGGGTGGCGCACTGCTCATCGCCATCGGTGTCCTCGGCACCTACATGGGCAAGATTTACCAGGAGACGAAACGCCGTCCGCGCTATTTCACCGACGAGACAATCAACCTGTAGGCGCGCGGCACGCCTATTTCTTCCCGGCAAATCCTATGCAGGCAATGCTTATCCTGACGTCTGCGGCACGGCATAGCTCGCGCGAGCATGACAGCACAGTAGCGCCCGTGGTCAGTATGTCGTCAACGACGAGCAGGTGCTTGCCGCATGCAGCCTCGCCGTTTCTCAGCGAGAAGGCGTTCTCCACGTTGCCATGCCTCTCCCACCAGTTCTTCTGTGTCTGGCTCTCGCGGAACTCCCTGCGCTTAACGATGTCCGTGCGCACCGGCAGCCCCGTCGCCTCGGCAATGCCCTTTGCTATGTACTCGCTCTGGTTGTAACCACGCCTGTTCAGGCGGTTTTTCGCTATCGGCACAGGCACGACCGCGTCTATGCCATCGAAGAAGCCATCCTCGGCGAAATCCTCGGCGAGGAATTGCCCCAGCAGGTAGCCGTATTCCGGATGCCCGCCGTACTTCAGTCTGTAAATCATTGAGGCCACCTCGCCATGTGGCTCGAAATAAATCCATGACGCGGCGCGCATCACGGGTATCTGCCCCCAAAACAGCCGTGCCATAGGGTTGTCGTAGGCATGTGCAGAAAATGATGTGCGCGGCAGGTGCAGGTTGCATGCCGCGCACATCATCTCCTCGTCTATCGCGAGCCGCCTGCCGCAGACACAGCATTGCCGTGGGGCAACGACATCAAGCAGCCTGCGCAACAGCCTCATGCCTTCCTCCCGAAGTCGGCAGGTATCTCCCCCCACCTCGCCGTTTCCCATTTCACTATTGGGTTGCGGAAGTCATGCGTCGCAAGCCACGTCTCGGCACGCCTTATTATGCCTTGCAGCCTTTCGTCCTCCGGCTTGAACTCAAATTTTGTCTTGCATTTGCGTTTCTTCACCCACAGTATGGCGTTGTATGAATCGCTGTATATCGTCTTGTCGTGCAGTCCCTGCTGCCAGCACATAGCCAGGGCATGCACTATTGCGAGGAACTCGCCGATGTTGTTTGTCCCACGCAACGGCCCGAAATGAAACATCCTCGCACCTGTCGCCAGGTCAATGCCCTGGTACTCCATCGGCCCCGGATTGCCCGAGCAACCTGCATCGACAGCCCATGCGTTTGCCGTCACCTCCATCGGCAGCGGCAACACCGTGTCATTCCTGTAGTCTGGTGGGTTCTGTATCATTTGTCTTGCCTTACCCCAGCGTCACGTTGTCCACCGTCACCGGCCTGTTGAGGAATATCTGCGCGCGCTCGGTGAAACTGCCGGGGTTTTCTGTTGTCAGGTAGCGGCACGTGCCTCCGCGCGTCAGGCGGGCCTCCATGCCGGTGTGGCGTTTCAGATAGTCAGCGAGACTGCCTGCCACATACTCCCCCTGCGAGACCACTTTTATCCCCTCTGGCACATGCCTCATTATCGTCTTCATCAGCAATGGGTAGTGCGTGCAGGCCAGCACTATGGTGTCAATCACGGGGTCACGCTTTAGAAGTTCTCCTATGCGCTTGCCGACGAAACAGTCAGCGCCGTCGCTGTCGGCCTCGTTGGCCTCGACGATGGCAGCCCACAGCGGGCAGGCCTGTCCCGTGACGATGATGTCCGGCGCCTGGTGCGCAATCTCTATGTCATAACTGCGGCTGCGTATCGTCCCCTCGGTGGCAAGTATGCCGACGTGGCGGGACACGGTCAGCGGCGGTATGGCCTCCGCCGTAGGGCGTATCACGCCCAGCACCCGGCGGTCGGGGTCGGTCTTCGGCAGGTCGTTCTGCTGCAGTGTCCGCAGGGCCTTTGCCGATGCCGTGTTGCACGCGAGTATAACCAGGTGGCATCCCATTGAGAAGAGTTGCATCACCGCCTCGCGGGTGAAGCGGTAAACCACATCGAAAGAGCGTGGACCGTAGGGCGCGCGGGCATTGTCCCCGAGGTAGATATAGTCGTACTGCGGCAGTCTGCGGCGCATCTGATTAAGTATTGTCAGACCGCCGTAACCGCTGTCGAAGACCCCGATTGGGCCTGGTGAAGATGGGAACAAGCCGTCCACTTTACTGTACTGCGTCTTTCACGATTGTCGTTATGTCGTCGGCAATCGTGGTGTCGATGTACGGACATGCGTTGCTGTCGGTGTTCACGATGACAGCATATCCATGTTCCCGTCCTATTTTTCCCAGCGCTGCCTTGATCTTCCGTTTCACCGGTTCCATCGCCTCCATCTCCGCCTGTTCGAGCAGGCGTTCCGCCTCGGCCTTGAAGGCGACATTCTTCCGCATCAGTTCCTGCAGTTCCGCCTGCCGCTTCTGCAATATCAGCGGCGCGAAGTCGCGCTGCCCGTCGAGGAACTCCTCGTACTTGTTGTTGAACTCGTCCTCGGCCCGCTTAATCTCCGCATCGTATTTCGCGCGCAGTAGGCCGAGGTTCTTCCGTGCGGCTTCATATTCCGGCATGGCGTGCATCGCCTCGTCGTAACTGAAGAAGGCAATGCGGTTCTGCGCGTCTGCCACGGCTGGCGACAGGAGCATCGCGCCGACTATTGCGAGAAGTATTGAAATCTTTTTCATGGGAGATTGTTTACTTGTGGGAAAGCCGGTGGACATTGATCACTGCCACGACGCCACAGGCTGTTCCCTGCGCGGCTTACTTCAGTTTGTTCAGTTCGGCCTTCACCTCTTCCGTCACGTCCTTGCTCAGCGTCTGGCTGATGTAGGGTATTCCGGCAGCCATGTCCATGATATACACATATCCTCCTGCCGTGCCGACATTCTTTATGGCGTTGACGAGTTTCGTCGTTATCGGCTGTATCTTCTCCTGCTGCATTTTCGCCAGGGCCTGCTGGTTGTCCTGGTAAGTCTGCTGTATCTTCTGGTACATGTTCTGCAGCTCGGTTTCCGTTTCCTTGCGCTTCGTCTCGTTCATCGTGCTTGCGTTCTTGTCATACTCCTCGCTCTTGCGCTGCAGTTCCTGCTGCATGCTCTGCAGTTCGTTCTCATACGTCTTCGTCTGGGCCTCCACTTCGCCCTTTGCCTTGATGAACTCCGGCATTCCCTGCATTATTGCCTGCGAATCAACATGTCCAAACTTCTGTGCGAAAAGCGACAGCGGAGCGAACACCATCAACATAATGATAATCTTTCTCATTTTCCTTGAATTAATTTTTTTATGGTTATTTTATTTGTAATGTTATTGTCCATGCCATTCCATCATTGGGTGGCTCGGTGCCTGATCAGTTGGCATAGCCCAGTTTCTGCAGCACCTCGTTGCTTATGTCAATCTTGGGCGAGCCGAAGATTATCCCCGAGTCCGACGCCCGGTCAACCACAAGCGAGTAGCCGCGCAGGTCGGATATGTCCTTCACCGCATTGTATATCTCCTCCTGTATCGGTGTCATCAGTGCCTCGCGTTTCTTGAACAGCTCGCCCTCCGGGCCGAAATACCTGCGCTTGAGGTCGCTTGCTTCCTTCTCCTTCTGCATTATTGCATCCTGCTTTGCCTTTTTCTGCTCCTGCGACAGGAACACCACCTCGTTCTGGTAGTTCTTATACATTGTCTGTGCCTCGGTGTTGAGAGCCTCCACCTCCGCCTGCCATTTCTTCGACACCTGGTTCAGCTGCTCGTTGGCGCGCTCGTATGCCGGCACGTTCTTCAGTATGTATTCCATGTCTATCAGCGCGAATTTCTGCGCGCTTGCCGTCAGTGCCGCTATCGCCAGCACCGCCGTGACTATTATTTTCCTCATGTCATTCATAATTTATGTTATGTTAGAATTCCTGTCCGAGAATGAAGTGGAACTGTCCTCCTCCCTTTTGCCCGAACGTCTTGTCGAAGCCGTATGCCCAGTCGATGCCCATCATTCCCACCATCGGCAGGAAGATGCGTATTCCGACGCCAGCCGAGCGTTTCATGTCGAACGGGTTGAACTTGTTCGTGCTTGTCCATGCGTTGCCGGCCTCGGCAAACGTGAGGCCATAGATGGTGGTGTTGCCGAGCAGGAAAGGGTAGCGCAGTTCGAGCGTGAAGCGGTCGTAGGCATATCCTTCGCCCCCGAGCGGTGTCAGCGCGCCGTTCTCATATCCGCGCAGGCCTATGGTTTCCTGGGCATACCCGGTGCTGTAGCCGCTCATTCCGTCGCCCCCGACGTAGAACGTTTCGAACGGTGACTTCTTGTGCCTGTTGTACGACCCGAGCAGTCCCAGTTCCACGCGCGTCATCAGCACGAGGCATTTCTGTCCCTCGGTTAGCGCCGTGAAGGTGCGTGCCTTGAACTTCCACTTGTGGTATTCTATCCACCGGTATTTCTCCTGCTGCTCCTTCGAGAACGTGGGGGATTTCCGGTCTGTTGCCAGATGCTCATAGTCTTTCTTGTTGAACTTGCTCCACGGCGGTGTCAGCGTCACAGAGGCGGTGAACTCCGAGCCACGGCGCGGGAACAGCTGGTTGTCGGTCGACATTCGCGACAGCGTTATGCCGATGTTCAGGTTGTTGCAGTTCCCGTTTGAGACGAGGAAATATTTCCAGTTCTTCAGCATGTACCGCGTGTACGACAGTTCCACGTTGAGCATGAAATAGTCGTCGGGCCATCGCAGCCTCTTGCCGAACCCGATGCTTGCGCCCATCATCTGCAGGTACTTGTCGGGGTCGTAGTAGTTCTCGTAGCTGTTGTAGTAGTTGCTTCCGATGCCGTACAGGTAGTTGTACATGTTGTTCATGTATGCGCTGTTGTAGAAATTGCTCGACACGGCGGTGTATTTGCTGTAATACCCTCCCACCGTGAACTGTATCGGGCGCTTGCCCCCGAACCAGTTCGTCGAGTAGCTCGCGTTGTACGCCTGGTAGTACTTTCCGTTGGTCTGCGCCCCTATCGAGAGCACCTCTCCGTCTCCCACCGGCAGTATTCCGCGGCGTTCCTTGTTCTTGCGGAACAGGTTTGCTATCGAGAAATTGTTCAGTTTCAGTCCCACGCGGCCGATGACTCCCGTCTGGCTCCATCCGAGCGATAGCTCAACCTGGTCGTTCGGTTTCTGCACCAAGTTCCAGTCGATGTTCACCGTGCCGTCCTCGTAGTTCGGCTTCACGTCCGGCACCACTTTCTCCGGGTCGAAATGTCCCATCGAGGCCAGTTCGCGCTGCGACCTCTGCAGTGCCTCCTTCGAGAACAGGTCGCCCGGCTTTGTGCGCAGCTCGCGCCTTATCACGTTCTCGTAGAGGCGGTCGTTCCCGTTTATCCGCACCCTGTTGACGTGTGCCTGCGGCCCTTCCTGTATCCGCATCTCGAGGTCTATCGAGTCGCCCACGATGTTCACCTCCGTCGGCTGCAGGCTGTAGAACAGGTATCCGTTGTTCCAGTACAGGTTTCCCACGGCGTCCTCGTCCTCCGTGAGCCGCTTGCCGAGCATCTTCTGGTTATACACGTCGCCGCGCTCCATGCCCAGCTGCGATGCGAGGAAATCGGTGTTGTATATCGTGTTGCCCACCCATGTGATGTTGCGCAGGTAGTATTTCTTTCCCTCATCCACCTTTATGTACACGTTGACGTGCTTGTCGTCGACGTTCCACACCGAGTCCTCCACGATGGTGGCATCCCTGTAGCCCAGCTCGTTGTACTTTGCGATGAGTTTCTTCTTGTCCTCGGCATACCTCTCTGGCGTGAATTTCTTCGACTTCAGGAATGTTGAAAGTTTTCCCGCCTCGTGTGTCTTTGCCAGCGCGCCTTTCCTCAGGAAACCTCCCTTTATCTTTCCGTCAGAGAGTTTCTCGTTCCCATCGATGATGATTTTGCGCACCTTCATCTTCTGTTTCTTGTCCACCGCCACGTCGAGTATCACCTTGTTCTTCCCCGTCACGTCGTCGCGCTGCGTTATGTCGATGACGGCATTCTTGTAGCCCTTGTCATCGAAGTATCTCTTTGCCAGAATCTTGGCGCGGTCAATCATGTTGGGCGTTATCTGCGAGCCTTTCAGCAGTCCCAGTTTCTTCTCCATGTCCTCGCGCTCGCCCTTCTTCAGCCCGGTGTAGTTGATTGTGCTTACACGCGGCCTCACGGCGAGGTGGAAGTGCAGGTACACCTTGTTCCCCACGATTGAGTCTGCGCTTATCGCCACCTTCGAGAACAGCCCGTGCTTCCAGTAGCGTTTCACGGCTTCCGTGATTTCTGGTCCCGGCAGCGTGACGCGCTGCCCCTTCGCCAGTCCCGATATGCCGGTCAGCACATAGTCCTCATACCCCTCCACGCCCGACACGGCAATGCCGCCGATCACGCAGTTGCGCGGGTTGCCGGCGTATGTTATCTCCGGGTTTGTTATTTTCTCCTGCGCGGCTGCCGCGATGCTCATCATCGCCACGGCTGCCAGCAAAACCTTCCTTGTCAAATTGTTCATCGTCAACGTCTGTCGTATTTTTGTTCTTGAACCACCGGGTGGCGTTCCTTGCCCGGCGTCACTTTCCCTTCTCCACCTGCTCGCCCGTCTTGCCGAAGCGTCTCTGCCTGCCCTGGTAGTCGAGTATGGCCTTGCGCAGTTCGCGCTCGTCGAAGTCTGGCCAGTAGGTGCCGGTGAAATACAGTTCCGAGTATGCTATCTGCCACAGCAGGTAGTTGCTCACGCGCAGTTCCCCCCCGGTGCGTATCAGCAGTTCCGGGTCTGGCATGAAATATGTCTCGAGATGCCTTGCCACCGTCTCCTCCGTTATCCCGTCAGGGTCGATGGTCGAAGGCAAGAGGTTGTTCTTCTTTATCTCCCACACGATGTCGCGCACGGCCTGCGTTATCTCCCACCGTGCCGAGTAGCTGAGCGCCACGACCATCGTCATGCTGTCATTGCCGGCGGTGCGCTCCATGGTGCTCCACAGTTTCTCCGCCACCTCACCGGGCAGCCTGTCAATGTCTCCTATGACGCGGAACCTCACGTTGTTCTTCATGAAGATCTCGTCCTCGAGCGATGTCAGCACGAGCCCCATGAGCGCCGCCACCTCTGCGGCGGGCCGCTCCCAGTTCTCGTTGGAGAATGTGTAGAGCGTCAGGTATTTCACTCCCAGCCTGACGCACTCTGACGTTATTCGCCGCACCGTATCCACGCCGGCCTGATGGCCGTATGTGCGTTCGCGCCCGCGCTCCTTCGCCCAGCGTCCGTTGCCGTCCATGATGATGGCGATGTGCTGCGGGATTCTGTTCATGTCCAGTTGTTCCATAATCAGTATCTATCGTTGTGGCACGTCCTGCACTTCGGCATGAAGCTGTATGTAAGCGTCACCTGAAGCGTGTGATAGCAGTCCGTGTTCTTGAATGCGCCGCTGCTCTCCACCACATACGGGTCGCTCACCCCGTCGAGCTCGTCGCTCAGCGAGAAGTGCATCGCCCATTCTATGCCGAGGTTCAGCCTCGGTGCTATTTTGTATTTCACGCCCACCCCAAGCGGTATGTCTGCGGTGAGAACGTTTTTCTCCTTCCCTTTGACGAATGTCCCTCCTATTCCCAGCGCGATGAACGGCGTGAGTGGCTTCGCCCCCCGGTACTCCCTTCCCGTGCCGTAAGGCCAGAAGTTGTATTCGTATGTAATGCCAACGTTGACGAGGGTGTTGTCGAACTCATATCCCGAGCCCTCGGTTTCCGGATAGAATGTCCCGGCATCCTCCGCCTTGCCCTTCATCCTCGCGTAGCCCACCTGCGCCTTCAGTCCCATGTAGGGGTTGAAATACCTGCGCATCACCGCCGACGCCGACGGCTGCAGATTTCCGGCGAGGCTCGGGTTGAAGTCGCCGAGATAGCCCGTCACCCCGGCGCCCGCGCCGATTTCCATGCGGTACTCGTCCTCTTCCTGCGCCCTGACTGCGGGTGAGGACAGGATGAGCGCCACCGTCATGGCAAGCCGCAGTGCGTTCCTGGCAACGTGCTTCATCATCTTTCTACCGTTCCTTATATATATACGCGTGCGCGTGCGCGTCCCGGCATCCCGCACGCTGCGTTCATTTCCATCCCAGTTTGTTAAGCCTGCCGCGCCACACCTGTCCCGTCCCGGCGCAGACAATCCACAGATGCCGTTCGCCATCGGTCACGAGAGCCATCGCGGCGGCGCTCTTGTCGATGCCGCCGGGCATCTGGTAACTCACGTCGTCCTTCCATGTTATGCCGCCGTCGGCACTGGTGTAAATCCTGTCGTATGCCGCCGTCCTGCATGGCGCGATGCCCTTGCCGCCCACGGCCAGCAGCACCTCGCCGTATGCCGTCATGCTCATCCCAGCAAGCCTCGGCATGGCATACCTGCTGTTGCTGTCAACGGTATAGTATGCCCACGGCAGGCGCACGGCGTTTTTGCCGTAGTCGTCAATCTTTCCCCACACCACTGCGGTGGTGTCTGCAGAGAATGCCGTGGCGTCGCGGTTGCCCATCATCACCACAAGGTCCATGTTGTCGTTCACGCGCAGCGGGGTGCAGGCATAGCACACGTCGCTTGCCGGCAGCAGGTCTGCCCCGCTGTCCATTTCGTCTGCCGTCCATGACACTCCGTCCCTGCTCGCCTTCATCCTGCCCTCTGCGTCGATGGCAAACAGTTTGTCGCCCGAGGCAGCCACCAGCCTCTTCACTGCCGGTGTCGCCACGGCATCCCAGTTGCCTCCGTCGGCAGAGGACATCAGCTTGCCGCCGTGCATCATATACAGCCTGTCGCCCTTCTTGACGATACCGCTGTAGGCGTCCGCGCCGAGCGTCCCGGCGATGTTCTGCCCGACCGGTGTCCACACCGCGCCGTCGCCGATGCCAGTCTGCAGCGCGGCGGTCTTCTCCCCGTCGCTGCCGAAGACGACTATCCGCCCGCCGATCTCGAAAGCCCTCAGCGCGCGGAAAGCCGCGATAGCGTCGCTCCTGCCAGCCATTGCCCAGACGAAGTCGCTCGCCTTCTGCCTGTGGACGTTCACCGTCACGGTGTATTCGCGCGTGCTCTTGCCGTCGTTGCTCATCACAACGAGGGTTCGCGGCGTTGAGAAGTCGAGCGTGTCCTTGCTTGTTATGCTCCTTATCTCCCCGCTGCCAGGCATCTTTATCCCCACTATCCCGTTGTTCACCGTGCCCACGGTGACGAGCAGCCGCGTCGCGTCGGTGCCCTTGGGCAGCGAGTCGGGGTTGTAAATCTCGCGCCTGTTCTGGTCTATGCTGAACTTTATCGACGAGCCGCTCAGCTTCGCGGTGTATGTGCTGTCCTCGCCCTTTGACGACTTTGTCGTCATGCTGACGCTCATGCTGTTTATGACAAACGATTTTATTCCGGTGTCGCCGTAAAGTGTCTTGTCGTCGTTCTCGTCCTTGAGGCACGACACCATTGTCGCCGCCGCAAGCAATATTATTATGAAAGGTGCTGCAATCCTTCTCATTTCACGTTCGTTTGATTTTTACGTGCAAAAGTAATCAGATTTCCGCAATTACCGCCTTGTTTGTCATTATTATTATTTAAAATAATGATTTATAGCGTGTTTTTTAAGTTTTATTTTGACATTGTTTGCCTGTTTTCTTTATAATGATATGCGTCTGGCGCCAAGCCGCATTCCGTTTTATGCCAGCCTGTGCTCCGCCTGACGCCAGACCGTAGTGCAAAACCGCCGTGTTTGCTCACCAATTACGCCGTGTTTGCTCGCCAATTACGCCGTGTTTGCACTCCAATTACGCCGTGTTTGATCGCCAATTACGCCGTATTTGCACAACGGTTGGGCTCGACTTTAATCCAAATCGCTCATTAGAGCCCGAACTGATTGCAGTCGGTTGCCCAAGCAGGCGGGTAACGGGTTGCCAAGTCGAAATAGGAAAATCTGTTTTGTAATGACCGACCGGTTTGGGGTTAAAAAACGCCATGCCAGATGAGCAGAGCCTGTGGCCCATGTGTGCGGCATACGACGAAAGGCCTTGTGATAATATTCATTTATACCGTCAGAGATAATATTTATTGTCAAAAATTGGGCAATTAATCAATTTATTGCTAATTTTGTAACCGTTATGCAGAAAGTTAGGTTCGTTGACTTGTTCGCAGGTATAGGTGGAATACGGAAAGGTTTCGAGATTGCATTTAACAAATTCGGTTTCAAGACCGAATGTGTCATGACATCAGAAATAAAGCCCCATGCCTGCACTGTTTTGAAAGCCAACCATCCTGACGAGGAGGTCAGGGGCGATGTCACCAAGATCGATACTGGCTCAATCCCAGACTTCGACATTCTACTTGGCGGTTTCCCGTGCCAGGCCTTTTCATACGCAGGGCGCAGGCTGGGATTCGATGACACGCGCGGAACACTTTTTTTCGAGATTGAGCGGATATTAAAGGAGAAGAGGCCATTTGGCTTCATTCTCGAGAACGTTGAGGGACTTGTGACACACGACCGTGAAAACGCAGGACACCCCATAGGAAAAACATTGTCGGTGATACTGGGAAACCTTGATGCCATCGGCTATAAAGTGACGTGGAAAGTACTCAATGCCAAAGACTTTGGTCTTGCACAGGACCGGAAACGAATATATATTGTCGGAACAAGAAAAGAATTTGTGCCTTTAGACGACTTTGAAAAGAGACATGCCGTGCTTGCTGACATATTGGAGAAAGGGAAACCGACAATAGACACGAAATTCACGAGAATGCTTTTCTCACACTACAAACCGAAGCAACTTTATGGGAAGTCAATAAAGGACAAACGTGGCGGCGGCAACAATATCCACAGTTGGGATATATGCCTGAAAGGGAATGTTACAGAAGAACAGAAGAAACTCCTGAACATGATGTCACACGAACGGCGCAAGAAAAAATGGGCTGCAATACATGGTATAGAATGGATGGACGGAATGCCGCTCACGGTTGATATGATAAGCGAGTTCTATCACAGCGAACATCTGAAAGGAATGTTGGACGACCTTGTAGCAAAGGGATATTTGAAAAAGGAATATCCCAAAGCGCTTGTAACGGAGCAGACAATCTTCGGGGAAAGGAAAGTAAGGAAACAAGACAGCACCAAGGAAATCGGATATAACATTGTTGCGGGAAAGTTAAGTTTCGAGATAAACAAAATACTTGACCCCAACGGAATCACGCCAACGCTGGTGGCAATGGACATGAAAAAGAACTTTGTCGTTGACGGCAATGGAGTGCGCCCACTGACATTGCGCGAGGGACTGCGGCTATTCGGGTTTCCCGAGGACTTCGAGTTCCCAGTCAGTCAGAAAGAGGGCTATGACCTGCTCGGCAACACTGTTGCCGTTCCCGTCATAACTTCTGTTGCGGAAAGACTTGCCAATACATATTTCCATCATGCAAAACAAACAGAAAATGGATAGGGCTGAAAAACTTTACAATGCACTCCAGGAAGATTTCGGACTTGGGGGAGCAACGGGTTCCATAAGGTTCAACCTGAAAGACTATGAAATTGTCGTGGAACAGAACAATGTTGTCGGTAACATTCTCGAGGAATGGCTCGACAAATGGATGACGAGCAATGGCTTTGAACATATACATAATGAAAGGCAGGAGTCGCCGGACTTCTGGCTGAACCCCGAAGACATGAAATCAGACTGGCTCGAGGTCAAGTCTTTCACAGGCAGTCCTAATTTTGATGTCGCCTCATTCCGCAGTTTCATAAACCTTGTAATCGACAAGCCATGGAAACTTCACTCCAAGCACTTGCTTATTGAATATAAAAGTTGTGAAGGTATTGTCACAATAGAGAAATTCTGGTTGAAAAATCTTTGGGAGATTTGCAGTACAAGCAGCAAGTGGCCATTGAAGGTTCAATACAAGAACAAAACCATAGTGAACATACGTCCATCGACATGGTATTCGGAAAAGACAAACTTCCGTTCATTTGATAGCCTCGAGGATTTCCTCGCGGCACTCGAAGAAACAATATACAGGTATCACGACACACGAAGCACCATAGCGGAGCATTGGAGCGAGCGACTGTGCAAGAGTTACAAGGATTATTATGGCACGGAACTTGTGATACCACGCTGGAACGACGTGAAGGGCAAATACATTGAGGCGTGACAAGCCATGTCCGCGCTAACTGCCGCAGAGTATCTCGCTGTAGAGTTGCAGGTAGTCCGCCGTGTATCTGTCGTAGTTGAACGAGCTGGCGTATGCCTTGCGTTTCCCGGTCATGCCGTCGTCACCTGACAGCCCTTCCATCACCACCCGCGCCATGTGCTCCGGCTCGAAATTGTCCCAGTAGGTGGCATAGGGGCCGCATATCTCCGGCAGGCTCGTCAGCCGCGACGAGAACACCTTGCACCCCTGCTGCATTGCCTCTATCACCGGTATGCCGAACCCCTCTGCCCTGCTCGGGAAGAGGAATGCCTCGCAATGACGGTAGAGCCATGTCTTCTCGTCATCAGACACGCGCCCAGTGAGTTTCACGCGGTCGAGCCCCAGTTTGTCAATCAGCCTGCGTATCTCGCCGGCATAGTCGAACTCGTCGTCGCCGCAGATGTAGAGTTTGTGCTCCGGGAAATATCTCATCATCGGCACGAGCGTGTGGAAGTTCTTTTTCCTGCGTATCTGACTTATTGCGAGGAAGAACCTCTCGTCCTCGTCTTCCACGAAGCCGGGCCTCACGCCATCGCTTCCGCCCACCGGCCTTATGCCGTTGTATATCACGCGGTGCGGCTTGCCGGCAAGCCCGTATGTGCGGTCGACATCATTCTCCACGAAGTGCGAGATGAACGAGATGTAGTCTGCTTCCTTCACCCGGTTCCTGAACTTCCACACGTGTTTCCACCTGTGGATGTGTTTCTTCTCGTAGAGGAAATTCAGGTCGTGTATGGTGAGCAGGTGCTTGGTTGCGGGCGACTTGTAGAAGTACTCGTAAAGCTGGTCGGTGCTGTGCCACAGGTCGATTTCCAGTCCCCTCTCCCTGATGTCCTCCTCGGGTGTCTCGCTCGAAATGTATGTCACCGAGTCGCCGAACTCCCCGAAGTGTTTCTTTGGCACCATGAGAATGAAATGTATGCCCGGTGTGTCCGCTGCCGCGATGCGGCGCGCATAGTTCCGGCAGATGTCGCCGAAGCCTGTGTAGCAGTCAATGAAACGGAGGTCTATCGCTACGTTCTTCATTTTTTTTAATTTTGCCTGTGGTGTTTTCTCGCTGGCGTGAAACGTGCCGCTCGCCGTTGTTCAGTATTTCCTGAACAGGAAGTATTTCAGTTCGTGGTACTTGTGCTTCAGGTATCTCTCAATCCTGCGCCCTGTCTTCCGGTTGTCCTTCCAGCTGTGGCTCACAAGGTGGCGCGCGAAGGTGACATCCCGGCGCGGGTATCTCTTGCGCGGGGCGACATAGTCGGTGGGATAGAGCGTGAAGTCGCCGAGGCGCAGTGTGCCCGACGAGTATCTCACGCCGTATTTCTCTGCCACGGAGGCCATTATCACTGGCGACACCGTCTGGTCGAGCGTGCCGTCGGGCTTCTCGAAATGGCGCGTGCGGTAATACTCCGCCATCTCACCGCAATACGCGTTGCCCTTCTCTCCCATGAAGAAAGCGGCCTGCAGCGCGAAAGGCGCTCCGTCGCCGTCGGTGTTCTCACAGAACGTGGCGAACCCTCGCTCCGGCAGCAGATCCTCGAAACCACGGTATAGCATGATGTCGCTGTCCATGTAGATGCCTCCCTCGGTGAACACTGCATGGAAGCGCACCGCATCGGCGGCGAAGGCCCACTTGCGGTGTCTTAGCGCCTCGTCGATGAAGTCGAACCCTATCGCCTTGGCGTCGTCCATGGTCCATCGCCTTATCTCATATCCCGGCATGTGCCTCCTCCATGAGTCCAGGCATGCCTTTATTTCCGCCGGGAAAGGTGCGTCGCTGAACCAGCAGAGGTGTATTTTCTTAGGTATCATTCAACGGTGATTGAAATTTATAATAGTTTTCAGGCTGCAAAATTAAACAAAAAATCCGAATTTTAGGTATGTAGCGTCGAAAACACACACACGATGGCAAAAAAAACAGCCGTGGCATATACACGGATTGTTGTTATTGATAAATATTTCGGCTTTTTCTTGCTATTTCATTCAAAACACATTAACTTTGCAGACGATATGCAGGTTCTCATATTTTGAGACCAAGAGGGAACAGGGTGAGAATCCCTGGCAGTCCCGCTGCTGTGAGCCGGAATTGGACGGTGCGAACAAATAGTCACTGCTGTTGTTGGGAAGACGTTCGCTGCCGCCGGCAAAGCCAGAAGACCTGCCTGCATAAGCAAATCATCGCACAGCCCCCGGGGATGGGCCGCGATGGGTAAGAACCATGACAAACAGCGACTACGCGCGTAAGGATTAGTGACTGTGGCACTGCGCTTGGGATTTATAAGCATGCTATGCTTCGTGGTCTCCGCCGCCGGCGGACAAACGAAGAATAGCCGCCTCGACAGCATTCAGAGCATCGATGAGGTGGTGGTGCTGTCGCGTCTCACGTTCCGTGAGGTAATCCCGTCGCACTCGCTGAACGGCGAGCAACTGAAGCGGCTCAACTCGCACAACGTCGCCGACGCCCTGCGCTACTTCGCCGGGCTGCAACTCAAGGACTACGGCGGCGTGGGCGGCATAAAGACCGCCAACATACGGTCGATGGGGACAAACCACCTCGGCATATTCTATGACGGCGTCGAACTGGGCAACGCGCAGAACGGGCAGGTGGACCTGGGGCAACTGTCGCTTGACAACGTTGAGGAGATAACGCTATACAACGGGCAGAAGAGTGCCATCTTCCAGCCCGCGAGCGAGTTCGGCAATGCCGGCTCGGTGTATATACGCACGCGCCGCCCGCGCTTCGCGGTGGGCGAAAGCAGTCACCTCAGGTTAAACGCCATGTACGGCTCGAGCGACATGGCGCGCCTCTCCGCGCTGTGGGAGCAGAAAATATCCTCCGCCGTCAGCTCTTCGCTCAGCGCGGGCTTCCTGTCTTCGAGCGGCAAGTATGACTTCCGCTACCGCCGCCTTGCCCCCGACGGGACGGTGGCATACGACACCACCGCCACGCGGAGCAACGGCGACATCTGGGCATTGCGCGCCGAGGCCAACGTGTGCGGCGTGTTCGGACAGGGCGCGTGGAACGTCAAGGCCTACACATACAACTCGGGGCGCGGCATCCCCGGCGCGATAGTGAACAACGTGTGGCGGCGCGGCGAGCATCAGTGGGACCACAACACGTTCACGCAGGCCTCGGTGCAGAAGAGCATCGGAAACATCTTCAGCACGCGCCTGCTCGCCAAGTATGCCTATTACAACACACACTACATAAACCGCGACACGACGACGATGATGACCGACAACCGCTACCGCCAGCAGGAGCTCTACATATCGTCGTCGAACGTGTTCGAGATACTGCCGGCGTGGAGCGCGAGCGCGGCCTACGACTTCCGGTGGAACAAGCTCGACTCCGACATGAGGCAGTTTGTCGCGCCGCACCGCTTCACCAACGCCGTCAGCATCGCCACGGCATACAACCGCCCGCTGTTCAACATCCAGGGCTCGCTGCTCGCCACATGGGTCAAGGACCACGCGCGGCGGCTCGCACCGCGCAGCCACCGTGCCGCGCTCGTGCCGGCGGTGTTCGCAAATGTTTTCCCTCTCGGCAACAAGATTCTGTCGGTGAGGGCGTATGCCAAGCGCAGCTACCGTATGCCGACGTTCAACGACCTGTTCTACACCGACATCGGCAATGCCGACCTGAAACCGGAGTCCGCGCTGCAGTATGACCTTGGCTTCGTCCTCGAGCGGAACTTCGGGCAGGGCTTCGTGCGCCACCTGCGTTGGCAGACTGACGCCTACTACAACTCGGTGCGCGACAAGATCGTGGCGTATCCCAAGGGGCAGCAGTTCAGATGGACGATGCTCAACCTCGGCAGAGTACATATAAAGGGCATAGACATCGAGGCCGAGACGACGGTGGAGCCCATTGGCGGACTGCTGCTCACTGCCCGCGTGCAATACACCTACCAGGACGCACGCGACGTCACCGATGCGCGCGACACCTACTACCGCGACCAGATACCGTATATCCCGTGGCACAGCGGGTCGGCAATCGTCGGCATCGCCTACCGCAACTGGACACTGAACTACAGCTTCATCTACGCCGGCAAGCGGTACAACCAGCAGGAGAACACGCGCTACAACTACATGCAGCCGTGGTACACCAACGACCTGTCGGCCTCCTGCACATTCCGACTCGGCGGCAAGGAGTGCCGGCTGAACGCCGAGCTGAACAATTTTCTCTCGCAGGACTACGAAGTAATACTTAACTATCCCATGCCGAAGGTGAACTTCCGGATAGGGGCAACAGTGGAGATATGAGCAAAACAAAAGGCAACATATATTATAATGTGGCGAGGACGCTGATGGCGTTACTCCTCCTGGCAGGCGGACTGACGGGTGGAGGTCTGCTCGTGTCCTGCCGCGACGGCGACTACATAATATATCCCGAAGATGAAAGCCCGGACACAAACGCACCAAGGACAAGCATCGTGGGGATGTATTTGCTCAACGAGGGCAACATGGGGTCGAACAAATGCACGATAGACTATCTCGACCTGTCGGCAGACGACGGCAAGGTGCATTACCTGCGCAACATCTACCCGTCGCGCAACCCGTCGGCGGTGCGCGAGCTCGGAGACGTGGGCAACGACGTGAAGATATACGGGCAGCGCATGTGGATCGTGGTGAACTGCAGCAACAAGGTTGAGGTGGTGACTGCCAGTGACTGCCGGCGCATCGGGCAGGTGGACATACCCAACTGCCGCAACGTGGTGTTCGACGGCGGATACGCCTACGTCAGCAGTTTCGCAGGCCCGGTGGATGCCGGGGCCGGGGCGCAACTCGGCAGGATTTACAAGGTCGACACGCTGTCGATGAAAATCGTGGGGAATGTCACCGTGGGCTACCAGCCCGAGGAGATGGCGATAGTGGGCAGCAAGATGTATGTGGCGAACAGCGGGGGCTATCTTTCGCCGGCATACGACTTCCGGCTGAGTGTGATTGACCTGCCGTCGTTCAGCGAGCAGGGCAAGGTGATGCTTGCCAAGAACCTGCACCGCTGCCGGGCCGACAAGTACGGACAGCTGTGGGTGACGAGCCGTGGAAACTACATGGACATCGCACCGCGCATTTTCTGCCTCACGGCGGATGCCAGCGGCAACATCACTGCCAAGGACAGCCTCAACATCACCGTGTCCGACCTATCAATAGTTGGCGACTCGCTTTACTTCTATGGCTCGCAATGGAAAGAAGAGACACATTCCAGCACGTTCACCTACGGTATAATAGACATCAGGACACACAAGTTGCTTGAGACGAAACTGTTTGACGCGCCTGAGATTGCAGAAATCAAAATGCCATACGGCATAATGGTCAACCCCATCGGCAAGGACTTCTACCTCATGGACGCGAAGAACTATGTGTCGAGCGGCGAGCTGCTGCACTTCCTGCCGGACGGCACGTTCGACTGGAAGGTGAAGACCGGCGACATCCCCGGGCATGCGGCGTTCCTGTACCGCAAGAACGCGACAGGCAACAAAGGGGGATGAGTGGATTCAGGCAACGACAAGTAACGATACACTATGATAAATGACAATGACCATGAAAAGCAAGAACACTTTACGCATTACACTCCGCGCGTCAATAGTGTCAGCCATGATGCTGGCGTGTGGCAGCGCGCATGCGCAGCAGATGACCGACGGCGACACGCACAGCCCGTACATACTGGCTGTCGATGAGTATTGCCCCGCCCCGGGGCAGTTCGTCAACGACCTGCCGGAATATTCCCCTGGCGACGACGCTGCCGCAATGGCAGCGAAATGCACCGGGGTAATCGGCGGAAACAAGGATCAGGACAGGATGATCTCACTCGGGGCGTGGGGCGGATATGTCACGTTCCATTTCGACCACTCGATAGCAAACATCCCCGGCAGGCGAGATTTCGCAGTGTTCGGCAATGCACTGAAATCAAAGCAGTTCAACGTGATGGGCGGCAGCAGCGAGCCAGGAGTGATAATGGTGTCGAAGGACGTGAACCACAACGGGCTGCCCGACGACCCGTGGTATGAGATTTCCGGCTCGTGCGACACCGACAGCGCCGGCAAGGTAGTGTTCGACTACAGTGTGACATACACACGCGCCGACATGAGCGACATCCCGTGGACAGACAACCAGGGAGGCAGCGGCAGCGTGTTCCGCAACAGTTACCACTCACAGGAGTACTACCCACTATGGGTAAATGACAACACATTGACATTCAGCGGCACACGCCTGCCAAACAACGCCGTGCTGATGAAACGCACCGTGCCGGTCATAGGGGAAGTGAGCGAGTGGGTGCTCATGTTCTTCCGCTGCGGATATGCAGACAACCAGCCGCTCGACCTCGACCCGGCAAACGACGACGACCGCGACAACATTGATGCCTCAAGCATTGACATCGCATGGGCGGTGGACGGGAACCGTCAGCCGGTGAGCCTCGACTTCGTGGACTTCGTGAGGGTATACACCGGACTCAACCAGACCGTTGGAATCCTTGGCGAGACCAGTACGGAGGTGTGCGGGGCAGAAGACCTTCACCTCGACGAGTCGATTGCCGCCATCACCGCCGCAGGGATTGACGGTGTGAGCGAGGCGCACGAGGCAACGGAGACAGCGCGCTACACCACCGGCGGGACAAGGATAAACGCACCGCAGCGCGGGCTCAACATCATAAGGATGAGCGACGGCACGGTGAGGAAAGTGTTGATACCATAACAGCAATATTATACTTAACTAATTAAAACAACGTTATTTATGAAACAACAATTCTTAAAGTTATCGCTTTTGCTGCTGACTTTACTCTTGGGAGTGCCGTTAGAAATGATGGCAGACCGGGATGTAAACCAGTTGCAGTTCGGAAAGCAGACCATAGAGGTGGCTTCCGGTGAGACGATTACGTTCTACGACCCGTGGGGTACGAAGAATGTATTGGCAAACAACAGTTACAATTCCCAGTCGCTGACGGTGTTCAAGCCGGCAGAGGCAGGAAAGTCAATCCAGATTACATTCGAGAAAATCGACCTGAATCAGTACAGTGAAACATATTTCATGTATATGAACATATATGACGGCATAGCAGATGCCGACAACACGTTCAGTTTTGCAAAGAGTGTTTCCGATGTGACAGGGGGGTCGAGTTTCTCGGGAATGAGCGGAACACTGCTCGAGGAGAAACTCACCGGCAAGCACACTAACAAGACTTACATATCATCGACGGCCGACGGCGCATTGTCGGTGGGCTTCATGCACAGGAACGCCAATGCGTGCGAGGGCTGGGTGGCAAAGGTGAAGTGCGTGACACTCGAGAACCAGACCACCACCGGCGCGGGTTCCTCATACGACAACGTCACTGCAACGGTGTCCGGAAAGACAAACGTGAACCTCGCAAGGGCGTTCGTAACGACGACAGGCGTGCTTAACGCAGACAAACTGACTTCGATTTGCTTCTCCCTCCCGCAGAACGAGGGCGCGGTTGAACCGACGGCACTTAAACTTTTCCTTAACGAAAACGCTCTCAACGCTACCGTGACAGAAGACGGCGGCGGATATAAATTCACTCTCGAACAGGCTCTTGCCGAAGGAACGAACAACTTCGACATAAAGGGCGACTTCCTCGGAACGGCGGCCGTGGGCGCGAAGGTGAGGCTCGACGTAACGAAGATAACGACAACGGCATTCCCAGGCGGAGTGACGCCGTTCACGGCAGGGACATCGGTGGCGGTGGAAAACCCCGCCATCGTGACAATGACATCCACACCGCAGACGGTCACAGTGGGCGAGACACCGATGCTGTTCTACGACGAGGGCGGAAAAGACGGCGGCATAGTGGCGAAGACCAACGGGCAGGTGACATTCGTTCCGGGTGTCGCCGGCAAGAAAGTATGCGTTGAGTTCAATGTCAACAAGATATGGCACGGAACCCTGTACAACCAGGAACTGCGCATATACAACGGCACCGAGGTGAAGCCGGAGAACCTCATCAAGACCTTGCAGAAGGGCGACCTTGGCAAGTTCAGCTCCACAGCAGCCGACGGGGCGATTACGGTCGTACTGTTCAGCGATGCCAGAAACGACGTGCCAGCCGACGGATTTGAGGCAGAAGTGTCGCTGTTCACGCCGCAGGCAATGGCGGCAAGCAGTGCCGAGACTGGTGCGGCATCGTCAGAGACGGTGTGCGCCGGCGACACAAACCAGCCGATAATCAAGGTTAACATAAAGACCGAGAACACAGAGCCGGCTCTCGTGGCTCAGAAGCTTGCATTCACCACAAATGCCACGAACGCCAACGTGACACACGCAACGCTCTACTACACGGGCAACAGCAACACTTTCAAGGCTTCGGAGATGTACAAGGTTGGTGAGACCGACGTGACTTCAGACGCCTTCGAGATCCAGACAACCGGGAAGACCGTCACGCTGAGCGAGGGCGACAACTTCTTCTGGCTCGCATACAACATAAGCGACGAGGCAAAGAACGACCAGAAAGTTGCCGCAAAGTTCGTGAGCGCGACGTTCACAAACAGCACCACAGTCAACGCCGCCAACGCCAACGCAGAGGAGCGCACCGTTGCGAACATCGTCTATTCCTACAAGGACATGGGAACGCAGACAAAAACAGTTAACGGCTCGCTCACCTTCAAGACAAAGAGAAACTCATACAACGATTACTGCGAGAAGGGCAATGACGACCGCATAAACATATTCTTGCCGAAACATCCGGGGTATGTAGCGCAGATAGACGTCACCGAGTTCAACGTGCAGTATGCTCAAAGCTCATACGGCACACGCTCCACTTTCAAGATAATAAACGGCAACGGCACCTCGGGCGAGGTTCTCTACGAACTGAAGTCGAGCGGCGATCAGGACAAGGGACCGGGCAAGACAATCCGCTCGACAAGTGCCGACGGAGCACTCACGGTGGTCTTCAATCCCAACACGGAATATTATTACAACTTCAAAGGCTGGGTATCCACCGTCAGCGAATACAAGAGCCAGCCGATGGAATACTCGTCGGCAGAGGTGACGCAGGCAACGGGCATAGTGTCCGTCGGAAGCAAGGCGCAGAAACTGCTCACGCTGAACGTAAAGACGGCAGGCAACCTCAGCACGCTGAACCTTGAGGAAATAGCACTCGACCTGAAAGGCACACAGGCCAACATCAGCAAGGTTGAGGCATTCTACGTAGGGCAGAGCGACCGCGAACTGACCGGGAGCGACGCTGCCGCAGCCACCGCAACGGTGGACGGGACGGCATCTGCCGTAAAACTCACTGCCGCAACGCCGGTGGCACTTTCGGAAGGAGACAACTTCTTCCACATACTCGTTGACCTGTCAGACAACGCGGCTGCCGGCCAGAGCATAGACGCGAAGGTGACTGCCGTGAAGTTGGGCGGCCAGACAATTGCCGTGACAAACGGCGACCCGGATGGCGCACGCGAGATAAAGAACATCTATCTTCTCAAGAATGGGGAAAACGGAGAAGTGGTTGTCAGGGAAGGCGCGGCATTGATGTTCTACGACGACGGCGGCGCAGACGGCACCGTGTCGAAGAACTTCGACGGTACGGTGACGTTCGTGCCGGCATCTCCCGCAGACAACATAAAATTTGACTTCAAGGCTTGGGGACTCGTATATACTACAAAATTCTACCTCTATTACGGAGGTGAGGTCAAGAACAAGGCAGACATAGAATATGGTATGTATGACAAGGTCCTGGAGAACGGACCGATCACTTCACAGTCTGAAGACGGCAAGATAACCGTAAGGTTCACCAACAAGACAAGCGAGCCGGACGGCTTTGCCATCGAGGTTACGGCCTACAGGAAGACTGACGTGAGCGTCAGCGAGGTGACAACCGAGGCTGTTGCCGAGGCAGAGGTGATGAAGGGACAGACAGATGCCAAGATGCTAAAGGTGAAGGTGGTGGCAGATGGTGAGAAGAAAAGCACCGACATCACCGGCTTCACAATCACAGGCGCCGACGGCGAGGCCGTCAAGGCACAGCACATCTACGCCACAGGCACCGTTGACGCATTCTCAACAGCCGAGGAGTTCAAGGAAAAATACACCCTGAGCAAGTTCGGCACATACTATTTCTGGATCGCATACGACATCGACCCGGAGGCAGAGGTTGGCAAGACGGCAACGGCAACGTTGTCGGCGATAACGGTGGGCGGACAGACCATCAGCGTCACCGACCCCGCAACGGCCACGACTACCGTGAGAAGCGGAAAGCACGGGACATTCACCGTGGGCAAGACCGATGCCGACTTCGCAACCATACAGGCTGCGGTCGACGACATCGCCGCAGCAGGAATAGACGGCCCGGTGGTGCTTAACGTCAAGGCAGGCGAGTACAACGAGCGCGTGCTAATCTCCGGGATAAAGGGTCTTAGCGCAAACAACACACTGACACTGCAGTCGGAGAGCGGAAAGCGCGACGTGAAGATATTCCACAACGAGTACACAACAAGCGGGGGCTACGACCCTGACCAGTACAAGAAGGGATATGGCGTCGTCACCCTGTTCGGCGCAGACTATGTCACGCTCAAGAACCTTGAGGTATCCACGGAAGACGTTTATTACAACGCCGTGGTTATGGTCAAGAACGAGAGCCGCCACGTCACCATAGACAACTGCTGGCTGCACGCACCGATGACAACGGCAGACGGCGACTACAAGAAGAGCATCAACATCGTCGGGCACTTCGCAGAAAACATAGCCAACAGGAACAACGACTTCCTCACACTCAGGAACTCGCTCGTCGAGGGAGGCTACATCGGCATCCACATGGGTGGCACCGGCTATGTGAAACTGCCAAAGGAGGTTGGCGGCATCATCGAGAACAACGTGTTCAAGAACCAGGGCTACAAGGGAATCTACTGCTATGACGAACTTGGAGCGAAGATCCTGAACAACAAGATTGAGAACACAGCCACCGACAAGAAAGGCGCGCAGGGCATGGACATCACCCTCCGCGTGGCAAGCGACAGACAGACAGTGATAAGCGGAAACCGCGTCCACATGGCAACGCAGGCCTATTGCGATGGCATATACCTGCGCGAACTTGTCGGGACGGAGGAAGTACCGGTGCTCATCACCAACAACGAGGTGATAGTGAACCAGGCTTCCGCTTCAAGCTACGGCTTCGATTTCGTTGAGCCGGGAGAGCATGTGAACATCGCACATAACTCCGTCAGGATGATGGGAGAGAGCGGTCCGGCAATGTACTTCAAGAAGGTGATGACGGGCAACGTCAACATCACGAACAACATTATGCAAAGCATGTCAAAGTCCATGATATACGAATTTAAGAACAATGGCAACATGGGCAAGATTTCGTTCGAAAGCAACATCCTGTATACAAACTCCACATCGCAGGAAATAGCACAGTGCGGCTCAGACCCCGGTTACACTTTCGACGGATGGACCACCGCAAGCGGCGAGAAGGGAAGTTTCTACCGCATGGTGAACTTCCTTACAGAGGACGTGCTTGAGCCGGAGAACGACCTCGAAGGCGACCTGCTCAAGGCAGTGAAACTCGACTATGTGACGACCGACATCAACGGCAAGGCACGCCCGGAGGAGAAAATCTCCATCGGCGCATACGAGTATGACCCGAACGCAATGTCGGCGCCGCACTTCGCCGAGGGATTCCCGGAGGTCAAGTCGTCGATTGACGGCAAGGCTGTCATCGCCGTGAAGGCAGACCTCGCAGCCACGGCATACTACATGCTGAAGAAAGCTGACGAGCAAGCACCGACAGCCGACGAACTCAAGGCGAGCGAGAGCAAGGTGACGCTGGTGGCAAACACCGAGACGATGCTGAACTTCGACGAACTCGAGAACGACGCGACGTACAAGGTTTACTTCCAACTCGTGAGCCTGCGCGACATCGACGGCGACATGAAGAACGTTGAGTTCACTATGACCGTAACGCCGCCGGCACCGCCAGCACCGGAAATCCAGGCTTCTGAAGACATGGAAATCAACGAGGGCGGGACAGCGATACTTGAGGCAACATTGACTTCAGGCACAGCACCCTACACCGTGACATGGATCAACGGAAAGCACACCACGCTGAAGACGGGGACTATCGAAGAACTGCCCACCGGGGTGATGACGTGCGAAGTCACACCAACCGAGTGCGACGACTATGTCGTAACCGTAACCGACGCCAACAACCTCACGGCGGCAGACACAGTGCGCGTGATCGTCAAGGGTACGGCGCAGACGGCAACGTTCGAGAACCTGTACCTTGACGAGAACAGCTTCTGGATGGGCAATTTATCGAAAGGCATCGAGGGGAGTACGTTCGTTAGCGGCTCTTACAAGTTCGACAACTACGCATGCAACACATGGGAAGGCCAGCCGACATCTCCCTACTGGGGCAACTTCGGCTATGCCAACAGCACCTCCAGCACGTTCGACGGCGCCGACTATTTCATACACCAGTGGAACAACGCCGTGGGCGGAGGCTTCGATGGCTCCGAGAACTACATGGTGGCATACCCACAGGGTGGGAAGATAACGGTGATGAACAACGACGAGGGCGACGAGCTGCGCGGCTTCTACATAACAAACGATGCGTGGAACGTATATGCCTACACCGTCACTGACGGCTCGACAAAGAACCCGACGACCGACAAGGCACCATTCGGCCCGGGCGACTGGTTCAAGGTGAAAATCACCGCCGACAATGGCAATACAAAGGATTTCTACCTCGCCGACTATCGCGACGCGAACGTGGAGAACCACTATTACATTGACACATGGCAGTGGGTCGACCTGCGCGAACTGGGCAAGGTGAAGAACATCTCGTTCAAACTCGAAAGCTCGCGCAAAAACACATGGGGAATGACTACGCCGGCTTACTTCTGCCTGGACAACTTCAACGGACACCGCACAGAGATAGAGGCAGGACAGGTTGACGTTGAGGGCAGCAAGGTGGTCGAACTGTCCAAGCTGTTCACGCTCGACGCATCAGGAACGGCGGTTTACTCAATGCCTGACGGAATGCCGGAGGGCATCAAGGCCGAAGTGACGTTCGATGCCGAAAATGGCACACTCACCATCAGCGGAGACGAGCAAGAGACATTCACCATCGTGGTGGCCGTCACGCAGAAAGGCAAGACGCAATACGCGAGAATACAGGTCAACGTGGTGCTTGTCGATGGAATCAATGGCATCGACGGTGACGGCGATGGCGTCGAGGCTCGCTACGGCGTTAACGGACAACGCATCTCCGGAAAGCAGCGCGGCGTTCAGCTGCAGCGCATGAAGGACGGCAGCGTCCGCAAGGTTGTGGTTAAGTAAACACCGCGACACTCTATAGAGAAAGGGGGTGGTGGAGACTGTGCAGGCTCCGCCGCCCCCTTCTCTTTTGTCCATCCGGTTGCGTGGCTGCGGCAAACATTATTGCCATTAACCACAAATCGGAAAGCAAATACGCCGTAATTGGTCTGCAAATACGCCGTGATTGGTGAGCAAATACGCCGTAATTGTGATGCAAATACGCCGTGATTGCAGTCCTGGCAGTTGCAATTTGCAAATCGGCATGGCGTAAGATGTCGAGTTGTTGGATTTATTTCGTATCTTTGCGCACGTCGAACAATCGCTGTGGCGAGGACGCGCGATTTTGAAAACATTGAGAAAGGAACATGTCATTATGAAGAAAATACTTTTTATCGTGTCAGCCCTGGCGCTGACGATGGCAGCCGGCACAGGATGCACCGGCGCAAAGTCCGGCGGAGATGCCGGCGACACGCTGCGGATGAAATATGCCGGGCGCATCAGCATAATAGAGCACGAGGGTTACAGCAAAGTGGTTATTGCCGACCCGTGGACGGAGGGGCGCACGCTGCACACATATATCCTGGCGCAGCGAAGCGACAAGAGTCTCACTGACGACAGTCTGAAAAGCATTGCCCCGGAGGCCACCGTGGTGCGCACGCCGCTGCGCAAGGCTCTTATAACCACGAGCGTGCACTGCGCGCTTGCCGGCGAACTCGGCTGCGCCGCTGCGGTGGGCGGTGTCTGCGACATTCGGTACATCAGCCTGCCGTGGGTTAAGGAGGGTGTCAAGGATGGCAGCATACGCGACTGCGGAAGCGCGATGGCCCCGGCGATCGAGACCATCATAGACCTCGCGCCCGATGCAATATTCCTGTCGCCGTTCCAGAACAGCGGCGGATATGGGCGCATCGAGAACCTCGGCGTGCCGATCATAGAGATGGCGGACTATATGGAAACCTCCGCGATGGGGCGTGCCGAGTGGATGAAGTTCTACGGCATGCTGTTCGGCGCGGAGGAGAAGGCGCAGGCTCTCTTCGACAAGACAGACAGTGCTTACTGCGAGCTGAAGGCAAAGGCCGCAGGGAACGGAGAGAAAAGCGGTGGTGCGAAATCAGTGGTTATGGACAAGCTCGTCGGGGCGGTGTGGTATGTGCCGGGCGGCGGCAGCACGGTCGGCAGGATGCTGCGTGATGCCGGCTACGCCTATCCGTGGCAGGACGATGCCAGCGCCGGGTCGCTGTCGCTCTCGCTGGAGACAGTGCTGGAGAAGGCCTCGGATGCAGACGTGTGGCTGTTCCGCTATGACTCGCCACAGCCAATGACACGCAGCGTGCTGCTGTCAGAGAATGCCGGATATGCGCAGTTCAAGGCTTTCAAGACGGGGGAACTGTATGGCTGCAACACCGCCACGAGCAACTTCTACGAGGAAACGCCGTTCCACCCGGAGCGGCTGCTGCGCGATTTCATTACGATACTGCGCCCGGGACTGGGACTGGGGCAGCCAAGGTATTTTGTAAAAGTGAAATAGTTTTTTTCTTAGTGGTGATAGTATTACTATTTTTCATAGTAACAATAGTTTTCATAGTACCACCAGTATCATCATCAATAATGCAGAAAGGCTTTTACATCATCATCCTGCTCCCCTTGCTGACAGCTGCTTTGTTTGCCGCCAACCTCTTTGTGGGGGCCGCCGACATACCGCCTGCCGATGTGCTGTCGATACTTTTCGGGCGCGGCGGCGATGGCGCGCCATCGCCTTATCCGCCTTCATGGATCTACATCGTCATGCAGAACCGCCTGCCGCAGGCCTTGACGGCGATGCTTTGCGGCGCGTCGCTCGCCGTGAGCGGCCTGATGCTGCAGACGGCGTTCCGCAACCCGCTCGCCGGCCCGAGCATCTTCGGCATCAACAGCGGCGCGTCGCTCGGCGTGGCGCTCGTCATGCTGCTGCTCGGCGGCAGCATAACGACCGGCGCGTTCTCACTGACGGGCTTCGTCGCCGTGCTTGCCGCCGCATTCGTCGGCGCGATGGTGGTGATGGCTGTCATAATGCTGTTCTCAACGATAGTCAAGAGCAACATCATGCTGCTCATCATCGGCATAATGATAGGCTATGTAGCGTCGTCGGCAATATCACTGCTCAACTTCTTCGCAACCGAACAGGGCGTGCAGTCATACATGGTGTGGGGACTGGGCAACTTCGGCGGCGTAACGATGCGGCAGATGCCGGCATTCGCATCGGTGACAATCATTGGCCTCGTGGCGGCGCTGGCTCTAATCAAGCCGCTCAACGCCATGCTCCTCGGCGAGCAATATGCGGAGAACCTCGGCATCAACGTCCGGCGTGTGCGCAGTTACCTGCTCTTCGTCACGGGGCTGCTCACCGCCATAAGCACGGCGTTCTGCGGGCCCGTGGCGTTCATCGGCCTTGCCGTCCCGCACGTCGCGCGCATGGCGCTCGGCACCGGGAACCACCGCCGCCTGCTGCCTGCCACGCTCTTCTGCGGCGCGGCGACGGCCCTGCTGTGCAACATCGCATGCGTGCTTCCCGGCAGCCGTGGCATAATCCCGCTAAATGCCGTGACACCGATATTGGGCGCGCCGGTGATAGTATATGTGCTGCTGAAACAACGTGCGTGATGACATATAACGAGATTTGCAACTCCCTGCGCGGCCGGTACGGCGGCGGCGAGGCGCGCGCCGTGGCACGCTACTTGCTCGAGGTGGGCTTCGGGCTGCGCATGACGGACATTCTCTGCGGCGCGGCGGAAAGGCTTCCGGCAGAAGAACTGCGGCAGAAGGTGAGCCGCCTCGCCGGTGGCGAGCCGGTGCAGTATGTCGTGGGCGCGGCGGAGTTCTGCGGACGGCTGTTCCATGTCGGACCGGGGGTACTGATACCGCGCCCGGAGACGGAGGAACTATGCCGCCTCGTGAAGGATGACGCGGCAAGGAACGGGGGCGGAAATCATATCCTCGACATCGGCACCGGCTCGGGCTGCATCGCCGTGACACTCGCTCTCGACATGCCGGGCGCGCAGGTCGAGGCGTGGGACGTGAGCAGCGAGGCTCTCGCCGTGGCGGCGGGGAACGCCGCGCAACCCGGCGCATGCGTGAAATTCAGGCAGGTTGACATTCTCACGCAGCAGCCACACAAATCGCAAGGCACGCAGGACATCACATCCGTGGCATACGACCGCATCGTGTCTAACCCGCCATACATAGTGCCGTCGGAGACCGCCGCTATGGAAGGGAACGTACTCGACCACGAGCCGCACCTGGCTCTCTTCGCACCCGAGGACGACCCGCTGCTGTTCTACCGCGCCATCGCCGGGTATGCCATGCAGGCACTGCGCCCTCTCGGCAAACTGTTCCTCGAGATCAACCCACTGTTTGCCGGCCGCCTCGGGGATATGCTTGCGCAGCAGGGCTTTACAGTGATAACATTCAGCGACGACCGCTTCGGGCGCACGAGGTTTGCCGTTGCCACAAAACCACAGACACGATGAGAAAACAACCAGGAACATACGGACAGCCACCGGCAGTGAGCGAGGAGCAGGCTCTGTCGCGCCTCACCGCACTCTGCGCCCGCGCGGAGCATTGCTCGGGCGAGATGCTCGACAAGATGGCGCGGTGGGGAGTGCACGAAGAGGCGCAGGCGCGCATAATGGAGCACCTTATTAATAATAGGTATATAGACGACGAACGCTACTGCCGTGCCTTCGTGCGCGAGAAAATGGAGTTCAATGGCTGGGGGAGGTACAAGATTGACCGCGCGCTCTATGCCAAGCACATCGGCAGCGAGCTGCGCAATGCCGTGCTTGACGAGATTGGCGATGACGAGTTCGTCGCCATACTGCGACCGCTGATAGCGGAGAAACGGCGGCGCACACAGGCCCGGTCGGACTATGAGATGAGGATGAAATTGGTGCGCTTCGCCATCTCGCGCGGTTTCTCATACGACCAGATAAGCCGCTGCGTTGACGTTCCCGACGAGTTTTAGCAAGCGCGTGGCATGAAAAAACAAACCGGGGGTGGTGTTACTGTTAACCTTTCACCACCCCCACGGTTTTCTTGATAATAGCTAATGTTTTATGTGTATATCGTTAAGTTCGTGCCTTATTTGTGTTCCAGCCTTATTGACGGCTTTTCATTGTTCACACCCTTCGTGCCGAACTTTGCGACACCGTTCGTGACGCTGTAGCTGGCATATCGGCCGGTCTTGCCTGCCGGTGCAGACGATGACGCGCTTGCCGGTGTGGTGAACTCCTTCTTTACAAGTTCGCCCCATTCACCCTTGGCGTTCCTTGCCATCGAGCAAGCAAGGTATGTCGTCGACGGGTCTGCGTTCCAGTAAGCATCGTCGACACCATACTGGTTCCACTGTGGGTCGGGGTTGTTGTCATCCTTCAGGTATTTCTTCACACCCTCGTCGCCCCATTCCGGCCCTTCGAAAGTGCTCTTCACGATGATCATGTCGCGGTGCAGCGCAGCCTGGTCGTTCGGCGTGTATATCACTCTCTGCACATATCCGCCCTGTCCGTTGCTTGAAAATTCCTTTATCTCGATGCTCACCGTTGCAACGCCGTCGCCTCCGAGAGACTTCGTAGTGACATAGAAATACTGCGGCTCGGCATCAGTGTTTTCCTTGTCCCATGCCTGTACGACCACCTCATATTCCTTTCCCGGCTCCATGGAGGTCCACTCGTTCGTATGCTCGGTGCTGTAGCTGTTTTGGCAGAAGCCCCTTATCATGTCGCCGAAAGTGGCGTAGCCCATCATCGGGCCGAACTGCTCGAACTGCTGCGTTGCCGTTCCCTTGGCGAACACGCAGTATGCGTAGCCGCCGACGTCGCCGTTTGGCGTGAACGTCATAGTGAACCTGTCTGTGCCGACGTTGTTTGTCACGCCCTCAACATGCGGGTTGCCGACCAGTGGCTTTGCCGGTGTCTTGAAGTTGGCCTTCGACATGCTGCACGCTATGCCGTACTCATCGTATCCCAGTGTCAGCACCGTGTAGTCAGCATTGGCTGGGAAAGGCTGCTCGAAGCCCCGTATCTCGCCGTTGTCGAAGTCCTCGCCGTATAATGTGCCTCCGGTGCGCTCGAAATAGTTCTCTGCCGTCTCGTCGTTTACAATCTTGTCAGCTTGGTTTTTCGGCAGCACTGTAAGCCGGAAAGTCTTGCAGTCGGCTGTTCTCTTAACGCTGACGGTAATGACATCGCCATCCGCCTTGCTCTCGAACTTCTTGAATGTCACGTCTGCCGCGACGCGCCCCTCTATTGTCTTGAATACCACCGAGTCGACGCGCTCAACGAGGTAACCCTTGTATTGCCCATGGTTGCTGACAACAAGCATACGGTTGGGTTGTGTCTGCGCGAGCGCAGATAGGCTGACGAGTGCCATAAGGCACATTGTAATTATCTTTTTCATTGTTTTACGAATTTGAATGTTGCATTGTTTACCTTAATAATATATACTCCCTGGCGCAGCATTGCGATGTCTATCGGTCTGCCCTCCGCGCATTTTGTGCGAAGCGCCGCCTTGCCGCTGATGTCGAAGATGGCGGCGTCGGCATCCATGCCGTCACCGAGCCCGCTGACATAAATCATGCCGCCTCTCAGCGATATGCCAACCTTCCCGGCAGCGTCGCCTCTCACTTGTCCGATGCCGGTCACCACGTCGGCGAACGTGATGGTCTTTATTTCCGCCAGGTTCCACACCGGCTCCGGCACAAGGCTCGTGCCAACGATGTGCATCCCGTCTGCCCCGAACGTGATCTTGCGGATGTCCTGCAGCGCGTATTCGCCCGTCTCACCACCATTGTTGGGTGTTACCACGAGCTTCACCTGCGCCTGCACGGGGGCGGCGGCCATTGTCATGGCGGCTGCGATGAATGCGATAAATTTTCTTTTCCTCATAATGCGTTATGATTACGGTTCCTTGTTAAACATTTGAAATCTGACCGCAAAAATACGAAAAAAGGATGCTTTCCAGTGCGAAAAACATCCTCTCACAGTTTCTAATTCGTGAAATAGTAACGATTTTTGGTGAAAAAGTGCGTTTTTCCGCCGCTATTCCGCCTCCACGCCACTCCTGGCAGTTATTTTCTCCCTTGATATTTTCTGGAACACCGACGGCTTTATCCCCGTCTGCCGGGTGAACACGTTGATGAAATTCGACTGCGACTTGTAGCCCACGCTCTCCGCGATGGCCTTGATGGTGTACTGGCCATAGTTCTCGGTGTCGTTCATCCGCGTCATGGCCTTCTTCACCCGGAACTCGTTGAGGAATGTCCGGAAGTTCTTGGAGTAAACGTCGTTGATTACCTGCGACACGTATTTCGAGTTCGACCCCACGAGCGTGGCGAGCCGCTCTATGCCGAAGTCGCTGTCGCAGAACTCGTCGCCGTGCTCCATAACCTGCATTATCGCGTCGAGCAGCGTGTTCTTCTGCTCCTCCGGCATCTTGGTCTGCTGGCGTGTGGCGTCCGCGTCGCCATCGTCGCCTGCCGCCTTTTCGTCATCGTGCGGCTTATTCATGTCGCCTGCGCTTTCCTTTTCCGCCGCAACGTCTGCCGCGTCCTGCGTCTCGGCTGGCTCACCCTCGCTGCCCAGCATCTTCTCCAGGCGTTGCTTCATTTCCTTTATCCGCCGTGCGTAAATCTTGTCGCTGGCAAGTTCCTCCTGGTTCTTGTTGAACAGGTGGTGGTATGAGCGGCTCAGCCGCCTGTTCTGTATGTATGCCAGGATTACCAACAGCACCACCGTGATGCAGAACACCGTCAGCGTCACGAGCCACCACCGCTGCGTCGCTATCTCGTGCGCGCTCTCGCGGTTGCTCTCCGACAGCGAGCTGATGGTCTTCAGTTTCTCGTCCATCTCGTAGTAGTACAGCGCGTTCCTTATGCCGTTGAACTCGTTCATGTTGAATATCGAGTCGCTCAGCGCGAGGTACTCCGACTTGTACTCGAGCGACTTCCGCTCGTCGTTGTTGCGGTACAGCTCCGACAGGTTGCGCAGCGTCATTATCATCAGCGCCGGGTATTTTATCTCCTCGGCAATCTTCTTGTTCTCATACAGGTATAACAGTGCGGAGTCGCGCTCGCCAAGTGCCTGGTATGCGTCGGCGAGGCTGGTGTATACCGATGCGAGGCTCAGCGGCGACATCTTGTTCGCCGTGGTGAAGTCTGCAGCCTTCTTGAAATACGCTATCGCCTCACGGTTCTTCTTCTCGTAGCTGAGAATCATCCCCTTGTCCATCAGCAGGTCGTAGCGATACCGCAGCCGGCTCTCCCTGTGGCTGCACAGTTCCTTGTAGTATTCCCAGTATTTGCTTATCGGTGTCTTTGGCGTGTATGCGCAGATAAGGTTGCTCAGCATCATGTTCACGAAAGTCCGGTCGCCCCTCTTCCGCGCGAGGTTGAGGGCCTTGGTATACAGCGCGCTGCTCTGCTGGTAGTCGTTGAACATGCTGTATATGTTTCCGATGTCCTTGTAGATTCCCTGCAGCAGGTCCTCGAAGCCGTTCACCTCGCACACCCGAAGGCTCTCCATGTAGCTCTCCATCGCCTTTCCATACGAGCTGCGCACATAGTAAGCCTTCCCCGTGGCGTGCAGGCTCTTTGCATAAAGGTGCATGTCTGCCGGCTCGCGCTTGTTTATCAGCCCGAAGCACAGCAGCGCGCTGTCGGTGTTTTCCCTTGCCATCAGTCTTTCGCCGTACTCCAACAGGTCGGCATCGCTCATGTTGCTCAGGTCCGCGCCCTTCTTTCCATTGCTTTCCGCACTTGTAACTGTCGCCGGCAATGAAAGAAGGAATGAAAATATGATATATAAAGTATAATTCCTGTTCATTCCGTCTCCCCTCTTGCAGCATTAAAAAGCCACCTTAAATGCGGCACGCTGCGAAACTATTTGCAAATATACGCAATATTTCGCGCATGACAAAGCGCGAGGCTATGTTTTTTTGAAAATAACAGCCAGCCAAACATTGAGATGCTTTTTATTACCTATTGTCTTGCGTTTTACAAAATCATTCATTATCTTTGCCACCGATACGGCTTACGCCGCAGAATATCACGAAACAAAAAATATTCAGGACATGGATAATATGAAAAAGACTCTCGCCTCGAAACTGTTGGAAATCAAGGCGATAAAACTACAGCCCGAGAACCCGTTCACATGGGCTTCGGGATGGAAATCACCGTTCTACTGCGACAACCGCAAGACACTGTCGTACCCCGCGCTGCGCAACTTCGTGAAACAGGAGCTGGCACATGCCATACTAAAGCATTTCCCAGAGGCAGAGGCCGTGGCAGGAGTGGCAACAGGCGCCATCGCACAGGGGGCTATGGTGGCAGACGCGCTGAACCTGCCGTTCGCATACGTGCGCTCGAAACCGAAGGACCACGGCATGGAGAACCTCATCGAGGGTGAGCTGAAACCGGCAACGAAGGTTGTGGTTGTCGAGGACCTCATCTCCACCGGGGGCAGCTCGCTCAAGGCGGTGGAGGCACTGAGGCGCGCCGGATGCGAGGTGGTGGGCATGGTGGCAAGCTACACCTACGGCTTCCGCATTGCGAAGAAGGCGTTCGAGGACGCGAAGGTGCGCCTCGTCACCCTGACAGACTATGAGCATGTGGTGGAGGAGGCCCGGGAGACCGGCTACATCACCGAGAGCGACGTGAAGGTGCTGAACGAGTGGCGCAAGGCTCCGGACGAGTGGCGCAGTTGAGCCACGGAATTTTTGGAACGGACAACGTAGGACCGAAAAACATTTTTTATGAGCAAGTTTGAAAGCAAGATAAAGCAGGTGCCGTACCCACAGAAAAGCGTGTTCGACATGCTTAGCGACCTGAACAACATCAACCGGGTGCGCGACCGCATACCGGAAGACAAGATAAAAGACCTCTCGTTCGACCGCGACAGCGTGTCCGTGTCGTCACCGATGGGTCCCGTTACGCTGCGCGTGGTGGACCGCGACGAGCCGAAGTGCGTGAAGTTCGAGACGGAGAAGTCGCCAGTGCCTATGAAACTGTGGGTGCAGATCCTGCCCACAGGCGAAAACGCGTCGAAACTGAAAGTGACGATAAGTGCCGACCTGCCGTTCTTCATGGCGGCAATGGCAAATAAGCCATTGGCGGAGGCCGTGGAAAAAGTGGCGGAGGCCCTGGCCACGATACCCTACGGCACGCCGGACGAGCGATGAGAAAACATACATGGGAAAGACAAGGATTATGATGGCGGTGGCGGTGGCAATGCTGCTGGCGGCGTGCAGCAACGCGGAGTCAGAGTACAGCAAGCAGCAGTGCTACCTGGTATTCGACAACGCCGAGCACAACGACCCCACACTGGCCAGCGCGCTTATAGCGACGGCACCAGGCACCTTCTGCCGCATATACATCAAGGGCGCGGGGAAATTCACATTCCAGACAAACAGGGGGCTGGAGAGCGAGACGGCGATGAACTCCAAGGACGCAATGCGCACCTGCATACTCGGGGTGTACAACGAGAGCGGAATAATCGTCGGCTACGGAACGCTGGGAGGCACACTCTACGCCTACGACGCACAGTGCCCAAACTGCTATGCCGAGGCGGCAATGCCGCGCTACCTGCTGGCCATGACAGACTCGGGACTGGCAAAGTGCAGGACGTGCGGAAGAACCTACGACATGAACAACGGCGGCATCATCGCCGGCGGGCAAGGCAACGGCCGCAAAATGACACGCTACCACGCCACATACACCGACACCGGCAGCCACCGCGTGCTGAACGTGTGGTAGGCGGCAAACGCCGCACGGTTGACATGCAGGCAAATTATCTGCCGGCACAGCCGCCTGCGCGGCAGGCGATGTCAGCAAATGCTGCGATAAACAGCCGCCTTACCGGCAAATCGACTACGGCAAGCAAGGCATATACATGTCGCCGGGCTTTTCAGGAAAGCCATTCCGGTGGCTTGTTGTTGGATGAGCGTCAGAGTTTCTCTCCGTAGCACAGGTCGCCGGCATCGCCGAAGCCCGGCACGATGTACTTATGTTCGTCCATGCCAGGGTCAACGGCGGCAGCCCAAATCGTGGTGTTCTCCGGCGGGAGCGACTGCTTCAGCACATCAAGCCCCTCGGGTGTCGCTATGACGCACGCCACATGCACCTGCCTCGGGTGTCCGTTCCTGACGAGGGCACCGTATGCCGCAGCCATCGAACCGCCGGTGGCAAGCATCGGGTCAACGATTATAAGGGTCTTGCCCTCCACCGACGGACACGCCATGTACTCGGTGTGTATGCCAACCTCGGTATGCTCGCGGTTGGTGTACATGCGGAACGCCGACACGAAACCATTCTCGGCATGGTCGAACACATGCAGGAAACCCTCGTGGAACGGGAGTCCGGCGCGCAGCACCGTCGCTATTACCAGTTTGTCCGCAGGCACCTCAACTTTCGCCGTGCCAAGCGGAGTATCCACGGAAACCGGCGCGTAGGTCAGCAGCCTCGATATGCTGAAGGCCATCAACTCCCCTATCCTCCTGATGTTGTTGCGGAACAGGGCGCGGTTCTTCTGATATTCCTTGTCGCGTATCTCGGCAAGATACTGCCCGAGTATGCTCTGCTGCTCACTAAGATTTATTATTTCCATCTATAATATATTGTGTTACACCTGAAAAATCTGCGCATAACCAGACCGCACACGCACATAACAGACATGAGCCAAGTGGAAACGCCCCCACGCCAATGTCTTAAATATCTTGTTGTGAATAAGTCTGCGCGCAAATATACGAAGTTTTGTGGTCTTTTGCCAACCCAGAATGTCAAAGATGTTTTGCAGCCATGTTTTTTTTGATTGTTTAACTAAAATTAAAAGCACGCAGTTATTTTTCACGCAAAACATACGCTCTTTATGGGAAAAAAAAGTAACTTTGCAACGGAAATATTAAAGATCAAAACAATATTTGATTTCAAGTTAACAACGAACTTTTAAATACTTATTTTTATGGCAAAGTTAGATTTGACAAAGTACGGCATCACCGGCAGCACGGTGATTGCCCACAACCCGTCTTACGAAACACTGTTCAACGAGGAAATGAAACCCGGGCTCACGGGCTTTGACAAGGGCAAGCTCACGGAGCTCGATGCCGTCAACGTGATGACCGGCATCTATACCGGACGCTCGCCGAAGGACAAATACATCGTTGACGACGCACAGAGCCACGGCAAGGTGTGGTGGACAACCGAGGAATACAAGAACGACAACCACCCCATGAGCGAAGAGACATGGGGCAAGGTGAAGGACATCGCGATAAAGGAACTATGCAACAAGAACCTGTATGTCGTTGACGCATTCTGCGGCGCCAACGAGGCAACGCGCCTCGCAGTGCGCTTCATCGTGGAAGTGGCATGGCAGGCACACTTCGTGACAAACATGTTCATACGCCCGACGGCAGAGGAATTGAAGGACTTCGAGCCGAACTTCGTAATCTACAACGCATCGAAGGCCAAGGTGGAGAACTACAAGGAACTCGGACTGAACTCCGAGACATGCGTGGCATTCAACACCACGAGCCGCGAGCAGGTAATCATCAACACATGGTACGGCGGCGAGATGAAGAAGGGAATGTTCTCGATGCAGAACTTCTACCTGCCGCTGCATGGCATCGCATCAATGCACTGCTCGGCAAACACCGACATGAGCGGCGAGAACACAGCAATTTTCTTCGGGCTGTCAGGGACTGGCAAGACTACCCTCTCCACCGACCCGAAACGACTGCTCATAGGCGACGACGAGCACGGATGGGACGACGAGGGCGTGTTCAACCTCGAAGGAGGATGCTACGCCAAGGTGATAAACCTCGACAAGGAGAGCGAGCCGGACATATACAACGCCATCAAGCGCAACGCGCTGCTCGAGAACGTCACCGTCGACGACAACGGGAAGATTGACTTCACCGACAAGAGCGTGACGGAGAACACGCGCGTGTCCTACCCAATAGAGCATATCACAAACATCGTGAAGAAGGTGAACGGCAAGAGCGCCGGACCGGCCGCAAAGCAGGTGATATTCCTCAGCGCAGACGCCTTCGGAGTCCTACCACCGGTGTCAATACTCACACCGGAGCAGACAAAATACTACTTCCTCTCTGGATTCACGGCAAAGCTCGCCGGCACAGAGCGTGGCATCACAGAGCCAACACCCACCTTCTCGGCCTGCTTCGGACAAGCATTCCTCGAACTGCACCCGACAAAATACGCCGAGGAACTCGTGAAGAAGATGCAGAAGAGCGGAGCAAAGGCATACCTCGTGAACACAGGCTGGAACGGAACGGGCAAGCGAATATCCATCAAGGACACACGCGGCATCATAGACGCCATACTGAACCACTCGATCGACAAGGCACCGACGAAGACCATGCCATACTTCAACTTCAAAGTGCCTACGAAACTCGAGGGCGTCGACACGGCGATACTCGACCCACGCGACACCTACGCTGACGCCTCGCAGTGGGACGAGAAGGCAAAGGACCTCGCCGGACGCTTCATAAAGAACTTCAAGAAATACGAGAACAACGAGGCAGGCAAGGCCCTCGTGGCCGCAGGACCGAAACTCTAAGGTCACTGTCACACATACACAACTAAGGAATCCCGCAGGCGCGAGCCTGTGGGATTCCTTCGTTTCTTCATCTCCGCCTTCCGGGCAGGCGGCACGCGGGAAACAAGTCAAGCGCAAGGATGGAACGGGGAAAAACGGCGCAGCAATGACCGGCCTGTGGTCAGCGGCCGGGCGAACGGCCGGGACTTATCTCATAGAGCTCGGCACGCACGCCCATCTTGCAGAACCTCTTCACCAGACGGTAGTTGCGGTGTATCGCGTCAATTGTCTCGTCGGGCAGGTTGAACACGTTGGAATAGAACACATAGTTTTCCCTGCCGGTGAAGTCTGCCCACACGCGGCGGTCGCCGTTCAAGTCAACGCCGTCAACCTCGCCGTTGTTGGGGAAGAATGTGGCGACCTCGGCAACCTCGATTTTCTTCCCGTCAATGTAGTCCATCATGTCGCGCCGCACGCCCCAGTAGTTGAGTTGCGCGAGCGATGCGTCCCAGCCCTGCGCCATCTTGTCGGGATATATCACGAAGTTGCCTGCCAGCAGCGCCGCAAGCATGGCGCAATACAAAATCTTGCTGTGCAGGTATTCACGGAGCATCGCTGCGGCGAGCAATGCAAACAACATGTAGCTGACGGTGAAATAGCGGTGTCCTATGGGGTTCACTATGAAAAGGCTGATGCCCCACACCACGCAGGTTGAGCCGATGGCGACGGCGAGCATTTCACGGTACCGCACGCTCCTCCACCCACGGCGGAAGACGAGGGTGAAGGCGACGAAAAGCAGTGGCACGATGCGCCCGAAGTCGGCAAACCGCTGGCCGACAACGGCAATGTTCCACGACAAGTTCATGAAGAAACCAACAAGCGACCCATAGCCCGTGGCGTCGCCCCATGTGCCTGCGGGGTTGGATATCACCCAGCCCTTGCACGCCATCCGCCACGCTATGAACGCCACAGCGGGCAGGCAGCCCACGGCGTATGCCTTCCACTTGATGAAGGCACGGTTGAGAAACAAGTCAACCACAAACAGTCCGCCGCACAGCATCATGCCGCGCAAGGAAACTATACCGAGGAATGACAGCCCCACCGCCTTGCGCCACTGGCTGCCGCGCAGCAACCCGTTCAGGGCGAGCAGGAAAAAGAACACCAGCGGCACCTCGGTGGTTACGAGCGTCATCTGCGACAGCAGCGTGGCATCCGAAATCACCAGCGCGAACGCCGCCACGGCATCGCCCGTCTTCCTGAAAAAGAAACAGCACAAGTCCCACGACTGCCACAATATGCCGAAGACAAACGGCAGCAGCACGGCGTGCGACACGGCAAGCGACCGGCCGAACAGCCGCCACGACGCCGCCATCAGCGTGGCGATGAATGGCGGATGCCCAGGGTCGCTCTCCGCCGGGATGCTGCCCCACGCCGTTATCCCGTTGTCATACAGCGCGCCTCCCATGGCCGACACGAATGTGGTGTTGTCCCAGAAAATGCCAGTACGCATGGCAACAAGCCCGATGCCAAGGGTGATCAGCAAGAAAGAAAATACCTTACCGGCATTCCTCTTATTGTAAATTGATGTCATTGACATTATTTTGCAAAGATAATTATTTTGTGATTTCAGCGCAAGTTTTCACAAAAAAAACTGGGCGTGCCACGGCAGCAGCCCACATATCCAGCAGCGGGAAGGCATCGTTGCCGCGCCATTCCCCATGCTTCGCCATTTCATTTCGTGCCTGACACCACAGCAAATTCGGCGAGATTGCTCACCAATTACGGCGTATTTGCATCACAATTACGGCGTATTTGCAGACCAAATTCGGCGAGATTGCATCACAAATTCGCCGAATTTGCTAATCAAAACCGCCGAATTTACTTTCCCGTTTATCACAAATCGGGGCTCAGTAGGAAATCAGTGGGGATAGGCATGCAGTTTTGCAATTCTGAATTATTGCTGTCCGATTTGTATGGCATTGACACTGTCTCCATAGAAGAAATGAAGTGGGAAGTTCTGCTTGATTTGCTTGTACAGCGACTTATAGCCCAAAGAAGGCGGTATATCTCTGACTGCTGACACCTTTGAGTATGTTGTCAAAGAGTGAGATCGTGGTTGAGTCCATCATACAGAACAGTTTCTCCCAGTCTTTGGGCTCATGTGTCTGTCCCTTGTAACTCTTGGGAGGGCGGCTGTCCGCTAAAAACCGGCATACTTAGCCAGTAGATGTGAATAGATTTCGGCAAAGAATGCTTGTTGACGGCGGATATTAGCCTCCGCAAGCGTACTTCGTCTGACTATATAATCCAATCCGAGATGGCAGAGCTTGTGCGCTTACGCTTTCATGCCTGTCTCAAGCTCACACAGGGAATCAAAGTGTTTCAAGACACCATACAGCATCACAACAAGATGCGTATAGCCGTCAAGACGCTTCGCATAAGCCTCACTTCCCTGCGTCTCACGGCTGATTTGAAGAATTTTACCTTTATCAGGCAACTTTAAAACCTGACTATATACTTGGCTGTACGGTAAAATGACTGTCTTTGCTCATGGTTATAAAATTTTTCCAAATACAAAGATAACCAAAAGGGCTGATACCTCGTGAGAAGTGTCAGCCCTAATTTTACAAACAAATAAAAGTTTTACCGGACAGCAATAATTTTAAATGTCATTGCCTCCTCTCGGCCGATATTGTGCAGGCCACTGTAAACGACGGTGTAAACAGGTGTAAGCGCGCCACGTTTCAGTGTTGCCATAATCTGTGTTCCTATCGTTTTATTGTTATAGTTCTGTATCTTGTTGTTATCTCGTTCATTCTGAACTCTAAACACGCTCTAAACATGGGGTCTGAAAACTCGCAACTTTCTCTAAACATTTCCGTTCATTCTGCTCATTTTCCGTGTCGAAATGCACAATCCTCCATTTACGAAGTTAGGCGGAAGTCCCTTTATTCATCGGGGCTTACCGCCTAACTCTCTCAGTTTGAGGTTTCAGTCACTTATTCCTCTACGGCTGCCTGCGCGGCAGACATCGAAGACTGTAAACGAGATAATTAGGCGGTTATTCAAATCTAAATCAAATCATGTCTTTTTTGTTTTTATCTTGTCGATTAAGTCATAGTACATCTGCACAGAAGCATCGGTCACAAAAGCGTCTGCCCACTGGCTGAACGTGTATTCCAGTCCGCTAACCTCATCGAGGTATGGACTTTCCCAAAGAGTTTCCAATGAAGCGTAGGCTTCTGCTGGGTCTTTGCCGTATGCGTCCACCACTTCCGTTCCATATTGCTCAACGAGTATCTTTGCCCAGTCGCTTTGCTCGCTGCCGGGATTGAACAACAACGCCTCGAACGCCGCTACCTTCAGTTCGTCCAGCGTGTCGTCGTTGGTGCAGGAACTTGCCATTAGCCGGTCTATATCTGTCATAACACAAAACTTAAAATCTTTCGTTGTCTATATTTAATTATCTTTGCGACATGAAAGAGTACTGGTATCTTAGAGAGGGAGACTTTCTCCCCGAAACAATCGACATCATTTGCAAGAGTTGGAAAAAGTCCCGCCGTTCCATCGTAGAGTTCCTTTCCAAAAGTGCTAACATCTTCACGTCAAAGGAAGATGCCATGAGGGCATCACGCGTAGTTCGTGCCGCACTCATCGCCCATCAAGAACTTCAAGGACATCTCGCAGAAATTCGTACTGCCGTTGATATTCCTCGATATGACGAGGGCTAATGCCTCGGCTCTCCATTTCTGTAAAGTCAAGTTCACCATTGGTTTTTGCAAGTTCCAAGGCATAGCGGATAAAACGTTTCTTGTCCAATACATGTGTGCTGTCCGGAAACGTGGACAGCCACTGTTCTTTCAATTCGTTTAATTTTTCATGTTCCATGATCATTTACTTATTTGTATTATTTGTTTTTCAATCTTTGATAGTCTTTCCATGACATACCCGTCCGTATATGGGCATCTTTGAAAATTGGGTCCTTGTGCATTCTGTACATAGTCAAGGCCGTTTGAAATTTATTTGTTCGTTTTCTCATACACTCTTATCAATCGCTCTTCATTTCTTCACTCACTACTTTCTTGGTATTGTTCAATAACTTCTTGTTGTATTATAGAACTCGTAAATCTTTGAAAGACCGTAAATAATAGCCACAACACCCCGAGAATAAGACAAAGAATAGCAGGATTAGAATCAAACTTTGTTTCTTTCTTAAAAATTAAACGCGACAATTTCTTTCTCAAAAGCAATGTAAGCCCTAACAATAAAAGCCACATCTCCGGACAGGCGCATGCAGCACCGAAACGACCATAAAAACCATAAGCAGGTTTATCATCGAATCCAAGCAGTACTATGATTAAAGCGTATGTTAATACCATTACTGCCCAAATAACTATTAGTACACTGTAAAACAATATCTTTTTCATCCTCTACCCTCCATTAGCATTTCAATTGTTATATCCTTTAAGTTTCTTTTCAGTCTTTCTCTCAACGCCTCCACCTCGTCGCGCAGCTCTCTGATGGTGTTGCGCATCGAGTAGAGCTCAGCGCAGACGAGCAACGCAAGTAGTATGCAGAGACCTCCTATCCAGTTCATCGTCCTTCCTCCTATACTTTTCCAGTTTTTCTTTGAACTTCTAAGTCTTCCAAACGCTTTCTATCAACATCAGAAAGCAGAGGTTTTACTTCACATAGTATGCTATAAAACATTTCTTCACTTTGTAAGTCTGAATTGTTTTCAACATTAGCAAGCGCATCATTCATTTTGTTCAAGGTCTTATCAATAGTATCTTTCTTGTTTTTTCCCCACAAGTAATTTCTAATAGCGTAAAGATAATACTCGTAAGCTTGTAACTGGTAGTTATTTTGAACAAGTATGTCAGCACATACAGAAAACAACATCGCTTTAACTTCATTTGTTGCCGCTTCATTTTCGGCTATCTTCTTTTCTGAAAAAGATTTCAATTTTTCAATTTCTTCTTTGGTTTCGATGGTTTTGTATATATTCCAGCCGACTAACAATGTCACGAGTATGCATAGAACTGACACCATAACTCCAGTGGCATTGAAATCTAACAAATACGGCCTACTTGTAATTATTGCAACGACACCAAAAGAAACAGCAATGCAGCTAAGAACAAAAGAGTACTTTTCTTTAATCATTGTAATCATTCTTCTTTCATCTGATTATAGTAACTAAACATTTCCTTTGCTGCTTCAAAGAATTTCATGCTTACATCAAGAGCTTTATCATCTTTGGTTGGCAGTTTTAATGCCCTAAGCCTTTCAACCTCCATGCGTAATGAAGCAATCTCTTGCCTCATCTCGTCTATTTCTTCTTGACTTGGCATAGGTTTTTCTTCACCGTCAGTCAAGAAATACGTTATAGGCACATTGAAAATTACAGCAAGTTCACGAAGCAAAGATGTGCTAACATCTTGCTTCTCTAACATGTCATAAACTGCTTGTTTCGACTTATTAAGCCTTTTAGCAAGCGCAGGAGCGTCAATTTTTTCTTTATTCATTAACTCCCTGATTTTCAGTCCAACATAAATCATAGTCAATTTTTTATTGAAAATAATTCCACTTTTTCTTGTAAGATAGTCAATCTTTTCTTAACTTTGCAGCGGAAAATTAATAAATTATTCTCAAACAACAAAGAAAATGGAACAGAATTATCAAGAGAAGAAGCCCATTCGGGCAACATTGAAAGACATGCAGGTGGGAGATATTGTACACTTCCCAGCATCAAGAACGAGCGTGATACGCTCAACAACATCAACACTCGGACTGGAGCTTGACCGCGAGTATGCATCAAGAATTAATCGCGATGCAAGAACTATTGACGTAATCAGAAACAGATAACCTTATGAAAAAGACCATCATCATCACATTGGCATTGTTCGCAAGCCTCTGCACGTCCGCGCAGACAACCTACACTCGCAACGGCAACACGTTCGCTGCCGTTCAGACACACCGCCGGCAGGATGTGCGCGCCAACGCCGACAGCACAAAGTACACCTTTGAGTGCAGCGACAAGAAAGTTCGCAACATTTGGATTGCCCGCACCGGCAGCTGCTTCGTTATCCGCAGGAGCAAGACCAAGGGAACGGAGTACCGTCAGTATTGCCCCCGCGAAGTTAGTGCAGCCATCTGCAAGGAAATAGGCAGAGAATACAAACCCTCAAACAAGTAAGCCTTATGAAAGAACTACTCATCCCATTCACCAACTGGCGCGTTCACGTGCTTGCCGTTCTCGGCATGGTCGCTGCCGTTCTCATCCTCTCAGAGGAAAGTGAAGACGCAAGCATGTTGTCTTTCCTTGTCTCCAAGGCCATCGGCTTCGGCATCGCCTACATCATCCACCGCCTCGGCAAGTACTGGGACAACAAAGGTAAAATCAACGAACTGATGGCACTCGCCGACGAAGAGGACTGACCATGTTCAATCTCGAATTTCCCGACAAGGTGGTGTCATACGACACTTTCATGGACGACCTCTCGTCGCGCATCGTCCGCAAGATACAGCGTGCGGAGAAAGACCAGGAAACGGTCAGCCAGCGAAAGGCATACGCCATATTCGGGCGCGCCAATGTTGACCGCTGGCGCAGGGAGGGGCGCATCGCTCCATGCAAGCGTCCGGGAAAGGTGGAGTACTGCATGGCAGACCTACGACTTCTTCAGCAGACGCAACAAGATTACTTCAAACGCTAACGAATATGGATTACGCAATTTACAAAACTACCAACGGCAAGCACCCTCGCGTTATTCACCGCTTCACACAGGAGGCTTGCAACCACAAGGCAAAGGCTGCTGCGCGTGAAAAACTAAATGATATGTGGCTCCGCGTCCTCCAGCGTCCGATGCTCCATCACAACCCCAAAGGTACAAAGGACGATTTCCAGTACGACTATATGACGAGCGTGAACACCTCTGAGTGCATCCGCTTCTACATAGACAAATTATAAGTTAAACCATTAAATATCGTATCAACATGAGCCAAATCAATCTCACCGTCGAACAGCTCAACAAAATGGGAGCATTCGGCATCGCGAAGTCAGACATCGTTCGCGACAAGTTCATCAACATCTACGACACCCTCTGGGGCGCGGGAACAGGAGAGCCTGCCTACGAGCGGGAAAGCATCTTCTTCAACAAACTGCTGCACGACAACCCTGCACTGCAGAAGTCAACACCGTTCTCGCTATTCACGGCGTTCATCGACCTTGCCGTGTGCGGCCTGTCGTTGGAGCAAGGCACACGCGCACTCTGCTACCTCCTCAACCGCAACGTGAACACCGGGACACGTGAGCATGCGCAGTGGGAGTGCCGTGCCGTACTCACCATTTCAGCATACGGCGAACTGGTGCTGCGTGAGCGCGCAGGACAGATACGCCATGCCGACAACCCGGTGCTGGTGTACAGCAACGACGAGTTCAGCTTCACCGACACCGATGGCGCAAAGCGCGTGTCATACACCTGCCACCTGCCACACACCGGACAGCGAATCGTGGCTTGCTACCTACGCATCACCCGCGCAGATGGCAGCATCGACTACTCGGTAATGACGGAGGAAGACTGGATCCGCCTTGCTCAGTACAGCGCACGTCAGAACAAGAATGGTGGTGCCAACGCTCTATATGGAGTTGACCAGCAAGGTGTAGTCAATATTGACAGTGGGTTCCTAATGGCGAAGTGCATCAAGCACGCGTTCAAGACATACCCGAAAGTCCGTATCGGACGTGGTACTGAGTTGCAGAGCCAGCAGGTTGAGGAGAAAGAAATCGAAATCAACAACGACCTCTACGGTGTGGATGGCGTTGACCCCGACACCGGGGAAATCACACAGCCAGCCGCCGCTCCACGCGCCGCCGAACCTTTCGGACCTCCCGCGCACGACGTCTCCACAGGTGTAACCGTTGACACTGGTGACGATGATGGCTTCTAACGAGAGAAAAGAAAGCGCGTGCAAGGGATGCCCGCAGACATCCAACTGCATCAACGGCCTCTATTGTACGCGCCTCAACCGCTATGTGGAATATGCAATAGCGCAACCTTGCACACAAATCATTAACAATCAAAACAAAGTATCATCATGACAACAGAAATAACAGTATTTGAGCCGCAGAACTTTGGCACTATCGTCAAGGCAGCGCCGCAGGCTTTCAAGGAGAACAGCGTTTCGCACGACCGTTGCATCCAGTGCGGGAAGGAACTTCTCAGCCGTGCAAACAGCGAGGGAATGAACGATGCGCTCGACCAGGAAATAGCCGTGTTCATTGACAGGGCAAAGAAGACCGTGCGCAAGATGAACGGCAAGCGTTCCGCCGTAACACAGATTTTTGACAACATCCGCTCCGTCTATACAAAACTGGAAAACGAGGTTGACCCTGCAAAGAAAGGAACGGTTGCAGCACAGTTGCAGGACATACGCAACCAGTACGCTGCCAGGAAACGCGAGGAGCGTGAGGCCGAAATCCGGCGCAGGCAGGCGGAACAGATGAAAGCCGGCGCAAAGGAGAAGTATGCTGCCGAGGCGCACGAGGACATGATGCGCCAGTTCAACGCGCTGCTGGCTTCCGTATGCAACCGCATGACGGAACTCGACCGCGCGCTCACGCTCGACAACTACGCCGTCATACAGGATGGTGTCAGGAACACACCCGACAAGCTGCCGCAGGAATGGTTCGACAGTCTGCGTCCGTCGGTGCTGCTGCCCTCCTTCCTCTCACCCGAGGAAGCACGCGCTATCGCTGACGAGGTTAAGCGGAACATGAAAAAGCAATTCGATGAACAATTCACTTTTGAGATTTCCACCAACCGCGACGACATTCTTGACCGTATGCCATCCAAGCGTAAGGAATTGGAGCGCATTGCCAAAGCCAACAAGGAGGAGGCAGAGCGTATCAAGAAACAGATGGAGGAGCGCGAGCGCAAGGAAGCCGAACAGCGAGAGAAAGAACGCGCAGAGCGCGAGGCAAAGGAGAAGGCCGCTGCCGAACTCGCCGCGCAGAAGCAGGAAATGGACACGCTCTTTGGAGCGGCAGAACAGCAAGCGAGCCAGTACCAGCCGAAAACGTCGGTCAAAAAACGCATCAACGTAATCAACCCGGAGGGCTTCATGCAGGTAGTTGGTATGTGGTGGGCGCAACTGGGCTGCACTCTCTCTGTTGCTGAACTTAAAAAGATTTTCTCAAAGCAACTGACATACTGCAACAAACTGGCTAACGACAAGGAACACCCAATCTTTATCCAGTCTGAGCATATTGAATACGTGGACGATGTAAAAGCAAAGTAACTATGTACGAAAGCGGATATTACCCAGCAGGTGCGGAGCATGACCCAAACGCTCCGTGGAACCAGTCAGACCACGAACCAGTATCGCAGGACATCGAGTATTCTTGCACCATGCGTCGCACTGCAACCGTCGAGACTACAAACTATGTGCCTGGTACATGGGAAAAAGACGAGGACGGCTTTGGCTATCGTGACGGTGATGATTTCTCCGATACCGATTGGCTGTCCGACTTCAAAGATACCTATCGTACACCGAAAGAACTCATTGACCTGCTCAAAGAAACAGCCAAAGAACTTGCCGATGGCAAGATGCCTAACAAGCTAAAATCGTTTTGGCAAGACATAATGGCTGACTGCGAAAACTGGAGTATCGACGATGAAGAAACAGAAATGCTTTGATTATGATGAATATCCAAGATATAAACTACTACGAGCGAAGTGAGGTCTGCAACTCTGACCTCACCGAACTCAAAAACCTGCTCCATCCGCGCCTACAGTTTGGTGATAAGGAAGCAGCGTTCCGCTTCGGCTCTCTTGTCGATGCCATCATCACAGAACCCGACCGCGTGAACTACTACCAGTTCACCGTTGACGATGTTCAGTACACGGAAGACGAGTTCCGTCACGCACAAGAAATGTACCGTTCGCTTCGTCGGGAGGCTCGCAATGATGCTTTTCTTGCAAAGGTGCTGGAGATTGCGGACACGCAACGCTGTATGGTAAATAAGCAACAGCAGTTTGAGTATGGTGGGTTTGTTTTCACTCTCGACATTCGCTGCAAGTGGGATTGGTTCCTTGACCTTTTCGGCTTCGGTGGCGACCTCAAAACGACTTTCGCTTCTACGCAGAAAGAATTTGACGAGGCTGTGGACTTCTTCGACTGGGACAGGAGCCGTGCATGGTACATGGATATTGCGCACTCCGACCGTGATTTCATCTACGGCATAAGCAAAAAGAACTGTTGCGTGTTCAAGAAATTTATAAACCGCGACGATGCAATCTACAAACGTGGACGTGAGAAATATGAAGAACTGGCTTTCCAATACTGGTGTCTGAACCTATAAACACTTACAATCATGGAAGACAACAAAATCACACAAAAGAATTTCATCCTGCGCCACTTGCAGGAGTTTGGAAGCATCGAGCCGCTTGCGGCACTGCGTGAATACGGCTGCTACCGTCTTGGAGCCGTGATATTCCGCCTGCGCGCCGAGGGATACAACATCACAACAGAGCAGATGGAGGCAAGAAGCAAGATAACAGGACGTCCTGTACGGTTCGCAAAGTATATACTGCACGCTTGATATGAACGCACTACGACATAACTTGAGGATTGAGCCGTACCCATACCAGCGGGAGGGGATATGCTTCGGGCTTGAAAAGCGCCGCTTGCTCATAGGCGACGAGCCGGGACTTGGCAAGACGCTACAGTCCATCGGCATCGTCGATACGGCCAACGCCTACCCTGCCCTTGTCATCTGCCCGTCCTCTCTTAAAATAAACTGGCAGCGTGAGTTTGAGAAGTTCACCAACAAGAAAGCACTTGTACTTGACAACGCTACACGCACGGCATGGCCATACTTCCTGCAAATGGGTATGTTCCATGTTGCCATCGTCAACTACGAGAGCCTGCGCAAGTATTTCGTTTGGGACATCAATTCTTCAGACCGTCGCTCTTTCCGGCTCAAGGATGTGGTGTTCAACGATGCCATCAAGGTATTCCGCTCTGTTATCATAGACGAGAGCCACCGCGTAAAAGACCCGTCAGCACAGCAGACCATCTTCACACGCGGCATTGCCGACGGCAAGCAGTGGCGCATACTGCTTTCGGGCACGCCGGTGGTGAACCGGGCAGAAGACCTCGTATCGCAACTATCCATCATGGGACGCTTGCAGGAGTTCGGAGGCCGCGCCAAGTTCCTCGCTGACTATGGGGAGAATGACAACCTTGATGAACTGTCTCAGCAACTCTACCGCCGCTGCATGATACGCCGTGAAAAGGCAAAGGTGCTGACGCAACTGCCCGACAAGACGCGTACAGACCTCTATGTGGAAATCGCCAATCGTGAGGAATACGAACTTGCAGCGGAAGACCTTGCCGAGTACCTGCGTCAATATAAGGAGTGCTCCGATTGGGAGATACGTCGCAAGATGCGCATGGAGGCTCTTGTCAAGTTCATGACACTGCGCTCGCTATCTGCCAAGGGTAAGGTGAAACAGGCCGTTGACTTCGTGCGCGTATTCCTCGCCAGCGGCAAACCGCTCATCCTGTTCTGCTCACTCCATGAGATTGTAGATGAACTGTGCAACGCGTTTCCTGATGCTGTACGCGTTACTGGCCGCGACAGCGCACAGGAGAAGCAAGCCGCCGTCGACAGTTTCCAAAGTGGCGACAGCCCACTTATCATCTGCTCCATCAAGGCAGCTGGTGTCGGTCTCACGCTTACAGCCTCATCCAACGTGGCGTTCATCGAACTGCCGTGGACATATGCCGACTGCTGCCAATGTGAAGACCGGGCACACCGCATCGGACAGAAAGATAATGTCACCTGCTACTATCTGCTCGGACAGCACACCATCGACCCGGTACTCTACCGCATCATACACAGGAAGAAGTCAATCGCCAGTCAGATAATGGCGGCGGATGATGACATACCGACCGATGAACTCTATTTCAACGAACTGCAATCGGCTTTCCTCACAGACTACAACGATGAACACAAATGAAAGAAATATCCAACCGCCAGTTCAGCCAACTGACAGAGAAGTTGCCTCGTATCTTGGCTATCGCTCGTGGGGCAAGACGCTCACTTACGCTTCGTCAGTACGAGGACATCAGACAACTTCAACTACTCCATAATCAACTCGTAAAGAAAAAGTTTAACAAGGAAAAATAAAAGACATCATGACAAAGAATGACATTATCCACCAGTTGGTGAAGCGTACAGACCTCACCACATCACAGGCAACACATGCCGTTGAAAACCTCATCGACATCATAGCCGATGCTCTTGTATCCGGAGACACCATACTGCTGCGTGGCTTCGGCACAATCAAGACGGTGCGACGCGCTGCAAAGCAGGCACGCAACATCAGCAAAGGAACGGCCATGATGCTGCCACCGACAAAGCAGGTGAAGTTCATAGCCTACAACGCATTGAAAGAACGTATCAACCGTAAGAACTATGGGCATCCCGACATTCTACCGTAAAAACGGAAACAAATATCATGCGCAACGCTCCGGCGGCTATGACTCTCGAAAGGAACACCGGCGCGCCAACGAATTGCGCTTGATGCAGCGTGCCGGACTTATCTCCAACCTGCGCGAACAAGTACCCTACGAGTTGATACCTACCCAGCGTGGTGCTGATGGCAAAGTGATTGAACGCGCCTGCTCCTACATTGCGGACTTCGTTTATGACACCAAGGATGGCAAACACATCGTCGAAGACACCAAGGGAGTACGTACCGACGTGTACCGTATCAAACGGAAGCTCATGCTCCTCGTGTACGGAATAAGAATTACTGAACGGTAAACAATATTTGACAATGGGAAAGCAAGTAAAGATAACCAACTATTTCTCTCACGACAGCAACGCCCGTAACGATGAGAAGCTCATACGCTTGCGCATGAAGCATGGTGCAGCAGGATATGGAGTTTACTTTATGATACTCGAACGGTTGAGGGAGGAAAAGAGTTATAAGAGCGTCAAAGATTACAATATGATAGCCTTTGACTTTCGTGTCGATGCTGCCATAGTCAAGTCTGTAGTTGAAGACTTCGGGCTATTTGTCCTTACAGATGATGGTAAGTACTTCTATTCCGACAGTTTCAACAATCGAATGGAAGCAAAGGATGCCAAACGAAATCACCGTTCTGAGAGTGCAAAGATTGGTGCAAAAGCAAGATGGAGCAAGAAAAATGCACAGACAGATGAGCGACTAAAGGATAATCCCACGCCCAAACCAGCACCTACACCCAAGCCGGCACCAGTAGGGACACCTGCCACTGATAACGCGGATTACCTCATCCGCTTCTTCAGCAAAGAGAACAAAGCCAACCTTGAAGTGCTGCTGCTGAACCTCGGACTGAAACCTAAAGACCTGCCGAAATTGAAGAAAACGGCAAAAGATGTGGTCGCGGAATGGGAACTGTCCAACAAGCAACACCAAGACTACACCGACTGGTCACAACATCTTATCGCCACAATGCGCGTTAAGGTTAAAGACAAGCAAGAGGCAAAGGGCATAGAAACAGAACCGCCATCAACTGCAGACTATCAGTATGACAGTGGCTTTGGAAGCAAAGATGTATAACCCTCTAAATTATAACAATGGAAGATAAGCAAATGACAGAGGAACAAAAGCGTGAGGCACAACAGAAAGCAACTCTCGCACGGATGCACATCAGCACACTTAATCAATGTATGGAACGTGCATGGAAAAAGATGCAGCAGGAAAAAGAGAAGTCACAAGACCTTTCCATCAAAGAAGTGTTTGACGCTCATGCCCAAACGCTCATGTGGGTGGCTAACAATGTGGTGCTGGCTCACCAGAGGCGAAAGTTCGTCGTTGACGATGACAACCGCGACGTGCTGCGCTTCCTGCTATACTACTTCAACGGATGTCAACTCGCAGAAGACGTGTTCCCTGGCCGTGGCTACAAACTCCACAAGCACATCATGCTCATGGGGGCGGTGGGCACTGGCAAGACATTGCTCATGCAAATCTTCTCCGAGTACCTGCGCATCACGGAAAACCCCCGTTACTTCCACAACCTTTCCGTCACGCAGATGGTCAACTACTACACGCTGCACAACAACCTCGACCGATACACCTTCCACGAGGAGGAAAACCGAGGCTTCCAATGCACCCCCGTAAACATCTGCCTCAACGACATCGGAGTGCAGTCCACCAAGTTCTACGGCATTGACACCGACACGCTGACAACAGAGTTCCTGCATGCCCGCAACGAGATTTGGACACAGTACCACAAGATGGCACACCTCACCACAAACCTCACCACCGGGCAACTCAAACAGAAGTACAAGGATGGCTTCGGGAGACTGCTCGACCGCTTCAAGACATACAACATCATCCCTCTCACTGGGGATAGCAGAAGATAACTTTTTTATTCACTCATAAATTTCAAAACAGTATGACAAAAGATTTCATTCCAGAAACCGGCCACGCCACTTCGCTTGTCGAAGAATTGCAACCGATGTTCTGCTCGCGCGCCTCACTGCTGCAAGCACAGGACAAGTTGACGAACAATCCCGACATGGATTGTCAAATGCGCCTACGTTTCGCTGATGGCTCGGAAGTCGCGCTCAAAATCAAGCGTGCCGACATTGAGAACATCATCACGGAACACATTAGCACTATTGAAGCCAGCATACACAATACGCTGGACGAGATTGTAACAGAAGAAACAACTCCAACTATTTAATAGCATTATTCACCAAAAAACAAAAAAATTATGATTAACAAAGTTTTAGGACAGGACATTGCCGACCTCGACGCAAGGAAAAACTTCCTTATCGACAATGCAGACAGTGTGGTAGAAATGGACTATCACAAGAGTTTTGATGCAGATGAATTAGCACGAAAGAAGACAGAATTGTCAGACACTTGCATACGCATCAATGACCTTGAAGAGGACATCAAGGACTACAAAGAGCAAATAAACATTGAACTAAAGCCTCTAAAGGAAAACCGCCAAAAACTCCTTGCTGATATAAAGTCTAAAGGTAAGATGGTTCACGAGAAGTGCTATTGTTTCATCGAACAAGAGGAAAAAATGGCTTGCTTCTATAATGCAGAGGGCGTACTCGTTTCCTCTCGTCCTGCAACACGTGAAGAACTTTCGCCAACTCTCTTCCACGTCATGCGTAAGGCTGAATAAATATCATCAGTATAACAATAATTAAATCTTTTAGAATTATGAACACCGAGAAATTAAACATCAACTTTGCCGAGGGTGAAGCAGTTAAAGAACTTATCATCCGTGAAACAAACCATGTAAATGAACCTCTCCCCATTCTTGAGCCGGAGAAAGTTAACATCACAGGAACAATAACTGCACCATTCGCTTTCCTACAGAAACGATGGAACGACCCTCAGATGGAGCATAACCGCACACACCTCCTTGTCAATCGTGACAACCTCAACATCAAACTGGTTATCAATGAAACCGACAAGAGAAACGGCATGTCTATCACTGGACAAATCGAGTTGTCCCGACAGTTCAAGTCCTTTGGTGTCAACATGGATGTACAGTTTGCACCCGAAGATTTGGCAAACTTCTTCCGCATCAATAGGACTTACTTCAAGGAACGTAACGAAAATATGGTTCTCGTTTCTCAGTTGAAATCATTCCGGGCTAAGATAGAAACGGAAGTCGAGCGTGAAAAGAAAGACAACGGCTCTGTTACCGATGTCTATAAAAAAGTTGTCAATTCCAATCTTCCAGCATCGTTCAAGGTCTGCATCCCCATCTACAAAGGTGCTAAGCCCGAAGAAATTGAGATTGAAGTTATTGCCACTGTCAATGGTCGTGATGTTGCTTTGGAACTTATTTCCCCCGATGCTGCCTCTATCGTGGAGGATGTTCGCGACCGCCTAATTGACGAACAAATTAAAAATATTACGGAGTTTGCTCCTGAAATACCTGTATTAGAAATCTAACATTAAACAATTCCTACAATGAAAAAGTACATTGGAACAAAGACCATCATGGCTAAGCCGATGGCAAAGAGTGAAGCAGAGAAAGTGTTGAACCGCAGCCTTGCCGACGGCTCGCACATCTGCGTGAAAGACATGAGTAAACAACCCTCTAAAGCACAGTAACCATGAGTAAAGAAATAACTATCCCTGTTCCCGACGGCAAACGTGCCGAGTGGATTAAAGGTGTCCTCACTCTTGTGGACGAACAGAAAGTAGATAACCATCCTGTAACGGAACGTATCAAGACGTTTGATGATGCTTGCAATGCGCTGGGTGATGAGCATCCACTCGTCACACAATACCGTCTTACTGCTGCCGCATACAAAGGCGACCCAATGACGGAAGATTTCATTGCTTACCTCAAACTCCGTATCATCGTTGCTGCCCTCAATGAGGGCTGGGAACCGAAGTTCACAGAAGATGAGTACAGATACTTCCCTTGGTTCTACTTCTATACCAAAGAGGAGTACGACAAGTTAGACGACGAGGAAAAAGGGCGTTGTGTTCTTCGCTCTGGCTACTACTCGAACGCGTGCTACGGCTTCGTGGGCTGCAATGCGTATAGCGGTGCTTCGTTCTCGGGCGCCAACGTCGGCTCTCGGCTTGCCTTCAGAACTCGTGAACTCGCAGCCTACGCAGGTAGGCAATTCACCGAGGAATGGGCTGACTTCATGTTTAAGCCTCGCACTGGCGAGGAATTAAACGGAAAGTCAGAAGCAGCCAAAACCACCATCGACTTCGACGACAATGAATAACGGACGCTTACAATTCTTCAATCTTGTAAAGGCTATGCGTGAGGCGCAAAGGGAATACTTCTCTACGCGCTCTCACGAAGCCTTGACAAAGGCACGCCTGCTTGAACGTAGCGTGGATGCCTACATAAAGCGCGGCGACGAGTACCTGCAACAACCACAACAACCAACTCTATTCGAATAATGAGAATATACATCTGCACACCTATCAACGCACGGCAAGAGCCGACAATGAGCGGGAAACTTCTTGCAGCCAGACACCGCATAGCGATTGTACTCGAGGGACTGCAAGGTCTTCCGTGCGGCATTGACCAACGATGGATTAATGAGTTTAAAAAGGTTGTCGGCGGGAACGTTCACGAAAGGCCGGAGATTTTTAATTTTTAAAACGAAATGATATGAAAGCAAGAATAATAAAAACGGGAGAAGAAATAACGATTATAGGCATTAGCAAGGAGTGGGGAACAGCTCAATATTATGGTAGTGATGGAATTTATCGCCAACGTACTTTTAAAGACAAAGAGATAGAATTTATAGATACCACAGACACTCGACAAATTGACTGGGAGCAGCGCAGGTACGAGATAGCAAAAGATATATTGGTTGCATCATATTCTCAAATTGAAGAATATGACGTTGATGTTACTATATTTGCTGATATCAGTGTAGCATGGGCGGACATGCTTATAGAGAAACTAAAAAAGGAAAGCAAATGAAGAAAATAATGTTTAACGACAAGTTCCTGCTCACCCAAGCGGTGCTAAATGGAACGAAGACAGTGACAAGACGGTTACTGAAAGTGCCTAAAACTTGTAATGGTAAAGAAGTGTATAGTTTCAATATACTTACTAACAATGCAGGTACACAATGTGTGGATTTGGTTGATGAAAATGGAGGCGTATTAGACAGCTGGAAACCACGTTATGAAGTTGGTGAAGTTGTAGCAATTGCACAACCTTACAAAACACTTTATCCTAATGCAGATTTTGAAACGGAAGACAGTTATCACTTCCTGACGGAATCAAAAGGATGGAATAACAAAATGTTCGTCCGTGCCGACCTCATGCCACACCACATCAAGATTACCGATGTAAGTGTCGAACGCTTGCAAGACATATCAGACGATGACTGCTTGAAAGAGGGCATCATTCATCTCACTGCATTAGGGATTGGCGGCTATGGCTACATAACAGCAGATGGTAAGTGCTGCATGTGCGACACTTCACGAGAAGCCTTTGCCGAACTTATCAACGAAGTCTGCGGCAAAGACACTTGGGAGCGCAACCCATGGGTGGAGGCGTACACGTTTGAAAAGGTGGATTAAAATAGAGAAATTGTATAAACAAAATAAAATAATTAGAACATGACAAACAACGATATACCAATTTGCATGGCAGAGGAATATTGGGCAAACTCCCAACTCTCGATAGTGAGGTACTACGGTCGGATAAAGGTCGGCGGACATGAGTACGTCATTGTCAACAAGGACGGCATGGACGTGTTCTTTGCGAGGCTCTTTGCAAGAAACTTAATCAGAAGAAACAAGCAGTATGAAAACCTATTATCTTACATTATCAAAAGTATTCCCATCTACCCATGCCAAGGCAGGTATGAATACATGCTTTGAGGAGAAACTTCGCGTATATAAGTTGCACACCATCAGAGCAAATTATGAGTATTGGAAGAAACGCTTTGAGCAAATTGCCGCTGGCGAGGCTTGCCTTTCCATCCGTCAGTGGGTTGGCAAACCTTATGGAAAAGGTTCTACACAACGAGAGATAGTCCGTCTTACTCGTGAGGATGGTATCGGCATACAGAAACTGAGAATTTATGAGCATGAGCCTCTCCCAGTTGTGTATGCTGATAGGTACACTACGCCTGTTGGCTGGCAGGAACTCGCAAACAACGATGGGCTTTCTCTCAATGACTGGCGCGAATGGTTCAAAGACTACGACCTTTCACAGCCAATGGCAATTATTCATTTTACACCTTTCAGATACTAATATGAAACTCTACATCGCAACACCTATCAACGCTCGTCAAGAGCCGACAATGCGCGAGAAACTTATCTCGGCAAAACATCGTGTCGAAATGCTGAAAGAAATCCTTGCGGATGATGTTCAGTTCAAGGACTACGAACTGACAAGCACTTTCGACTTCAACAACATCTACGATGCCGACGAAGAAAAGGCAATGTCACGGTGCATCTACCATGTCCTTACTTCCGATGCTATCTACCTTGACCACGGCTGGACTGCATCCAAGGGCTGCAACCTTGAATACCGTGCAGCCAAAATCTACGGCAAACAGATTTTTGAACATGATAAACTCTAAACTTAACGCGCCGATAATATCCTACGCTTGTAACTTTGCAACATAAAGCGGCGAGCACCGCGAGTGCAAGGCGGGACTTGTTACATATCTGCCGGGAAAGAGATGCTTCGAATGAAATTCAAATGCGTGCAGCCATGATTAAGGAAATACAATACGCAGGCTACGCCACCGAGCCGTCGGACTATGAATGTCCCGACGGCCAGCTGGCTACGTCACTCAACCTCATCAGCGAGGACAACCAGCTGAAACCTGTCTTCCAGCCAAAGCCTTTATGCGAAATGCCTGATGGAGCAAGAGTCGTTCACATTCACGCAACCGTGTCATACGTTCACTATATCGTAAGACACAACGACAAGTTGCAGTGGTTCGACGGAAACATCATTGGGAAATGGCAGGAAAATGATGGAGAGACAAGGCTGCCAGTAAAGGAAGAGGTCATCACCGCAGAACTGGAAAGGACAAATCCATCACACACGCTCCATGATTTTTCCGGCACGGAAATATATGACATTACCGCAATTGGCAACACACTGGTTGTACTTACAGACGGAGGGATGCACTACTTCCTTTGGAAAGGCACGGCGGATGGATACAAGCACCTCGGCACGCATATGCCAGAATGCCCGCTGGCATTCGGGCTACAGGGAGAAGTCGTCAAAACCGAGAATTTCAGTGTGACCGTAAACGACACGTCATCCACAGAACTGGATGACGCAAACAAGAAAACAATGACAGAAAGAGTGCTCGCGAAAGTCAATAAGTTCATTGCGGAAAACTCAACAAACGCAGGACGGTTCATCTTTCCATTCTTTGTCAGATATGCCTACAGGCTATATGATGGCTCGCTGGTCATGCACTCATCGCCCGTGCTGATGCCTTGCTGCACGGACGGGGCACCTCTCGCGCCGTTCAGGGGATGGGTAAAGGGCGATGGAAAATATAAGGCCGTCAATGATATTGCCATTATCGCTGTCAGGCATCAACTTGATTATGCCGCACAACTGGAAGCACGCATAGATATGTTGAAAGAATGGAAGGATATTATACACTCTGTTGACATATTTATATCAAAGCCAATATACACATACAATCAGAATGGGGAGATAAAAGACATTGCCGCGCATGGCGTCGGAGCAGGAACGGTCTGCAAACATGTCAACCAGCATGCCAGTTTCAGCAAGAAAACTTTCCCTTTGAAATACAGATACAGGGATTTCGCAGATTTGTTTCGATATACGTTCCCGGATGAAGACAGGCCTTTTAATCTTGGGCTTGGCATCCCCTATAAAAGCAGGGAGCAAATCGATGCGGACATGCGCTCATGCGCACAGTTCTACATGCTAAAAAGCATCAAGGTCGAGGACTTGAAGACAACACGGACTATTATCCCAATAGAGGAAGGCTATCTGAAATCACTCGTCAACCGGGAGGTGATGACCGATGACTATGACAGCCACGACCGCCTCATACCTGAATACGCCTTTGCTTACAACTCAAGGCTCAACATCTCAAACATCAGGAAAAAACTCTACGACACGTTCAATACTGCCGACATGGTATGCTACTCAGATGCGGATATTTCCAACGACGGCATAAGCGTACCTAATCATAGATACCGGCTGTTCTTCTTCATCAAGCAGGACGACAGGGAAATAATAGTGGAGGGAGAGAGCGCCGAACTTTCTTCCGATGCACCGTTCTTCTACTTGTACTACCCCAACCCAAATGCGTACAAGGCCGTGGTGAACGACATCACGGCGAGTGAGTATTGGGAATATATGCTCGAAAGGCATGCCTTCCTCAATGGGGCATATTGTTTCCGGGGATTTTTTCCTTTTTACAAAAAAAAGTTGGTCGACATTGTTACCGAGAGCACCGATAAGATTGTCAATGTGCCCAGCAAGATATATACATCCCAAGTCAACAACCCTTTCCACTTTCCAGTCCTTGGCATCAACACCGTTGGCACTGGCAAAATACTGGCTATCTCCGCAGCTGCAAAGGCCCTGTCGCAAGGACAGTTCGGACAGTTCCCGCTCTACGCCTTCACAACTGAGGGCGTCTGGGCACTGGAGGTGTCTTCCACAGGCACATACTCCGCACGCCAGCCGGTCACGCGAGACGTGTGTATCAATGCAGACAGCATAACGCAGCTCGACAGCTCCGTACTCTTTGCCACCGACCGGGGCATAATGCTCATCAGCGGCTCGCAGACGCAGTGTATCACGGACAGCATATTCGCGGAAAGGCCGTTCGATGTGACGACGCTGCCGGGAATGGACAAACTGCACGCAATGCTCGGGACAGGACACGACGCGGACGCTTGCGTGCCGGTGCTGCCGTTCCTCGGCTTCCTTGAACATTGCCAGATGGTGTACGACTATGTGCATCAGCGCATCTTCGTATTCAACCCGACGCAGGTAACGGAAAACGGCGTCGCAAAAGCGAAGTACAACTACGCATACGTCTATTCGCTGAAGTCGCAACGCTGGGGAATGATATATTCCAACCTCGCTGACACCATCAACGCATACCCGCATGCACTCGCCATGACGCAGGACAACAAACTGGTGTCTTTCTCCGGCACTGCCGGAGACGAAAGCAAGGGACTCTATGTCACACGGCCGCTCAAACTGGAAGCGGCTGATGTGCATAAGACAATCTCCGCGCTCATTCAGCGCGGACACTTCCAGCGCGGCGACGTGGCGACAGTACTCTACGGCTCGAGAGACCTCCGCAACTGGCAACTCGTCTGGTCGGGCAAAGACCAATACCTGCGCGGCTTCCGTGGAACGCCATACAAATACTTCCGCATAGCAGGAGTGGCAAAACTCACAGATGGCAAGTCCATCTTTGGGGCTTCCGTAAACTTCGAGCCGAGGCACAACAATCAACTTCGATAGTGAATCATAGTGTTTTTCATAGGTTTATATTAGTTTAGTTTTTTATTTTAAGGTAAAAACAAAAACGCACCCGTCTGTGAAGATAGGTGCGTTTCCCTTGTCGGGGTGATTCCTGCCCGGTCCAGCAGGTGTTGTCTCTTACCACGGGTGGGTCTTCCTGGTGAACACTCCCTTGCGGCCGTTCTTGGCCTTCCCAATCTCGTCTTCCACCGCTGCGGCCTTTGCCGCCCAGCTCACGGCGGCTTCGGGATGGGTGATGCTCAGCCAGTCTGCCAGTACCCGGTAAACCATGAACTCGTGGATCAAGCGAGAGAGCAGGTGAAGCGTCGTGCGGGAAACATCGTTCGGCACATGAAGCTCCACAACATACTCGACGGGGGCAAACAGACAGTCGTCTATCTCCTCCTCAATGGGCTCGCACTTCGTCCAAGGGTAAAGCAACTCAATGACGGCGGCATGTATCACGGAAAGGATGCGCGTCACCCTGTCGACATTGCCTTCCTCGCCAATATCCACAAGAACATGCTGGGCGTGTTGTTTCTCCTCACCCATCACGTCGCCCTCGATAAAGGCGTAGTTCCTGATGTCGTAAAGCAACTGCGCCCGCAGGAACTTCAGGCGCACCGTGCGCTTGCCGTCCGAGCCGCAGGCATTGCCGGTTGGGCTGCAATAGCAATAGTCTGCCATGACGAATTGAGTTTAAGGGGTGTAAGTGGGACGGTCGGGGCGGCTGCGCTTATACAGGGCTTTCTTCGCCCGGTCAAGGGCGGCTTCCGCATCGGCCTTGCATGCCTCGGCAATCTCCGGGCAGGTCTGGCGGTACCACTCATAGATGCTGCGGCCAACGATGAACTCGTGGATGCCGCCACCGAGAGCGTCCGCGGCTGCGCTGTTGTAGTTGCTCGGCAACAGGAAGTCGAGCGTTAAAAGCTCACCGTTCTCCACCTTGCTGCTGATGAGGTTGTCGGTCTCGGTAACCGTCTCGTTAAGATACTCGCCGAGCTCCACCTTGGTCTCGGCAATGGCGTTGCTGATGGCACGGATAAGCTCGTAGGAGTTCTCCAAATCATCGCTCGCCTGCATATGAGCGGCTGCCTCATAGTTGAGTTTGCCCGCTGCTTGCAGACTGCGGGCGGTCACGTGCGACTTGTTCATAATCGCAAACTTCAGCTCCTTAGTCTGGATTTTGACCTTGAGGTCTTTTTTGCTTTCTGCCATGATGAATGAATGTTTAATGTGTGAAAAACTTTTTTTTTAATCGTATGTCGGACGGGTGGGCTTCTTCTTGAAGAATGCCTTTTCCCTTACTTCGCCGAGTATGCCCTTGCCTACGTTGGCAAAATCTCCTGCCTCTTTCTTGTTCGTGAACACATACCACTTCGCGGCTATGCTCTGGACAAAGTAGGAGAACAAACCCAGCCGCATACTCGGTAACAGTGCCGTGTCAAAAGAAACAGACACGTTCAGCACAAGATGGTAATCGTCGCCGTCCATGCCGTCCGACACAAGCATGCGGATGAACGTCCGCGCAACCTCCGCACGGCTCTCGTCCCAAAACCGCTGCAGCTCGATATGGTCTTCGTCAACGACGCTGATGCGCTCGTAGGCGTTGGCGTCGTCGTTCATCTTCGCGCCGGTGTAGCTGGTGGTCTGCGCAACCTCCTTGAACACCTCCGGCTGGTTTACTGTTAGGGTTATATCCATGTTAAAAACTGATTATACTGTATGTGATGCCGATGCCGATGTATGGCTCAGCCTGTTTACTCTTAAATCCGTACCCGTAGCCTGCCGTAATGCCGATGTGCCATTTGTTGGGTGGCTTGTACGCGCGCTCCCTTATGGTCGTCGTCTTCGGAAACACGAAGATGCTGTCAAGGCTCGGCTCATAACCGCTGACGTAGGCGCGGTAATCGTCGCCGTCATAGCGTTTCTGGGTGATGGGGATTTCCACCGCCATGCTGTCGCGTTCATCTGACATTTCCTGCGGTGGAATATTTTCCACATTATTTTGCGCATAATTTTCAGGCAAAAATGTGTCGCTCTTGTTTGTTGTGATGTTGTCACCACCCTTAACAGGCAGCGTTCTCGTTACATACCTTATCACCGCACTGTCTTTCGGCACAGGCTGGTAATATGGTATGGTGTCAATGTAGGTGCTGGTGTCGCGCTTACTCACATAGTCCGTCGCCTTGCCACGACCGGACACACCATAACCGATGATACCTCCAAGCACCAATCCAACAAGCATGAACAACAACGCTGCTTTTACTGCTTCCCTGTTCATAGGTCTTTATACTCCTCTTTTGGTTTGAAACATGGACATGCTTTATTCGCATATTCGTAATGTCCGTGGATAGTCGCTTTTGGATAGACTGCCTTTAACTCTTTCAGTAGTTTCAGCAACGAGGCTTTTTGCGCTGCTGTTCGTGTGTCCTTTGCGGGAAGTTTTTCGTAAGGGACATTCGGGATGTTCTCAAGTCCACCAACGTAACACACTCCTATACTGTGCTGGTTATGTCCTGTGCAATGCGCTCCGCTTATATTGACGTCTCTTCCGTCATGTATCGAACCGTCACGGTATATCACATAGTGATACCCAATATCGGAGAAACCTCTGCGGAGGTGTCCTTGACGGATAGAGTCAACTGTTACGTCTTGTCCCTCGGGAGTGGCTGTGCAATGCACAATAATCTCATTGATTACGCGCTTTGATTTCTTAACAATGGATTTGTCCGGCAACACAGCCCATGTCTGTGAGCCGACTATACCGTCAACGGTCAATCCATATTTACGCTGTAGTTCTTTGACTGCTTCCTCCGTGAGGTTGCCAAAGATACCATCTTCGTAAAGATGCAAGGCACGTTGCAATGTCTTTACATCTTCGCACCTGCTACCTTTCTTTAATATCCTCATTGCTTTGCTGCTTTTTATAATTATCAAACTCGGCAAGCAACTGGCGTGCTGCCTCAACCTGTTCCTCTGTAACACGACCGCCATTCTTCAACTCATCAAGCGTAACGTCAAAGTGTCTTGCCGTCTTGTCAATCATAATCTTTTGAAGCATCTTCCAAAAGCGGCTGTCCTCAGCACTCCTGCAACTGCTCTCGTTCTCAAAGATGCTCCACGCCTGCTCAAAGCATATCACACCGGTAACAATGTATGACAACGGTATGTTGACATGAACAAACACCCTGTGCTCCACCATGAACGCCAGGACAATCAGCCACAATCGCTTGGGTATCGTCGAGCGTATAACCTTCCCGAAGGCAAAACTGGTGAACTTCGCCTCCTTGCGCATGGTCTTGTCGGGGTACTTGGAGTGTACTCGCTTGTTTAACTGGTATGCCGTCCATGCGTCATACACGATGAAGATAATCGCCACGATGATAAGTGGGAATGCAGGATGGAACTCGCCGACAAACCAGCCGAGGCCTCCACCTATGGCGCCAAATATAACTTTCCAGTTCATTGCTTTACTTTTTCACTGCAAAAGTAACCTCTTTGAACCGCAACAGATTGTTATCTTTTGAGTGGGAAAGGAAAAGCCGCAGGCTAATCAAACCTGCGGCTCTCAAAAAACAATCATATCGTATCAACCATGAGTTGCGTAGTTGAAGAAAAAACTGCCGAACAACCGGATGCTCATATAGTAAAGCAAGGCTATCAGCGTAAACCAAACAATGCTGTAGGGATTTTTGCTCTTGCGAATAGTCAGTTTCTCCATGTTCACGAACAGATTGCGGTCGGCTTCCTTGCGGTCCGCCTCTGTGCCTCCCTTGTCGTAATCATCATCATGCACGGTACAGGCTGCGAGAAACTTCTCGGCGTATGGGGGCTTGATATATTTCAGCACACCTTTGGAACAACCACAACCGTTACTCATAAGGCGACATATCTAAACCGTCCTTTTCTGACCAGCCGGCATTGAGGCACTCGTTGATATAGGCCACTGCCGACACATAGAAGTTTGTGAAGTCTTCCATGTCCTCAAAAGTGTGATAAACAGGATTACCCTCTGCATCCTCTCCGAGTTTGAACTTAATCGGCAGCATCTTGCCGCCGCTCTGCGCGTTGAGGTCGTAGGCGGCCTTGAAGTTGGTTTGGTTCTCCGCACTCAGCCAAACGTTGATGCCGTTCCACACGAAGCCGCCAAGTATCTTCGCGTCGGTGTTCGCGTTAATTTGGTCGAGGATAATCTGCCTCACCTCGTGAACGCCAGGCCTGTGGTCCAGAGTAAGACGGTAGTTGTATCCCACACCATCGTCTTCACCGTAGCCGTAGAATATCTCCCAGCGCTTGCGGCCAGTCTGCTGTATGCCGTCCATGCGTCCTGCTGCACCATAAATCTTTTCCATGACGCAAAGATACACATTATCGTATCAGACGGAGTGTTATCTTTTGTGTGGCAAGTTCTGTCGCTGTCTCAAAGGGGAAGCCGTTACCCGCACTCGCGTTGCCGCATGCGGCAACGGCCTCCCCCACTCGCCTACTCAACGAACTCGCATTCGCCTCTGAAGGCAAGACGCGAGCCGTAGTAGGCAGCCGAGAACGAAACATCTTTACCAACGAAGACGCGCACGAAGCCGTTACCCATAAGAGCGTATTCGCCGGAGCGAAACACACATCTGGCGGCGGCGGCTTCGTAACTATGCGCATCAGCATAGTATGTGTTTATCCTCTCGTTGATTACGCACTTGCTCGGTATTACATCGCAGAAACGTCCGTGCCTCACGCGGCAAATCTCTTGGCCGCCGCTGTCGGTGATACCCTGCACGGCGCGCTCCGTACCGTCTGCCATGCGGATGCGCCATACTTCATCAACAACACTGCCACTCGGAACTTGGCCCCTGTTCTTCTTGTAGGCGGCGAAACTCGGCACGTTCACGGCTACATTGTCCATCAACTCATATACGTTGCACCACCAGTCTTCCAGTCCAAGCGTGCGGGGACGGCCGCTTTCGGTCTCGTAGAGGGGCGAGCGGTTGGCTGCATCCGAGACACCTGTTCTCGCTCTTACTCCGCCGCCGTCCCCGTTTACGGCCTGTGAGTTCCTGCGCCCGTGAGTGGCCATCCACAGGTTCGCAATGTCCTTGTGCATTTCGTAGTCCACAAGCTGGTAGCCCTTGCCTCTGCACTGAACGAGGTTCTGGAAGTCCTTGCAGGTGAAGTTCAGCTTTGTGCCGACCGGGGGCAGGCCGTTGGTAACGTTGCCGTCGGCATCATAGCCCCAGCCGGCCCATGTGCTTGGCGTACCTGTACCACATATGGGGACAGCGCCACTGACGGAGCGCAGGCGGTTCAGGTTATCGACGCTGCCTTTATACACTCCTATCAGCTCAAGGTTATGCTCCACCCAGTCGGGCTCAATGGCTTCGATGGCACTGCTGTCAACGGCGATGCATTCCTGACCGTCCTGCCCCACGGGGGAGGTGAACACGAACCGGCACGAACCGGGAGGCACGGCGGCGAAGACGTATTCACCGGCGATGAAGTCGCTGTTGGCATTGGTGATGTGCGGGCACACAGTGCCTCTCACCTTGCCATCCGCGTCAAGGAACACGCCGCCCACGACATCGCTGCTGACACCGGGCCACCTTACCTGCCTCATGCCAACGACATCCAGCGCGTAGACATTGCTGGCACTGCTGGCAGTGAGGTCGCCAGCACCGAAAGCGTCGCCGGCGCTGAAACGGCTGGCAGGAACGCACGAGAAGGACTTCAGCAGGATTGTGCCGAGTGGCTTCCTGACAATATTCCTTGCCGTGCTGCGGGGAGCGGAGACCTCCGTGGAGAATGCCGTGTACTTCTTCTGGCGAATGTGGTCATTGATGCCCTTGTACCAGTAGTGGGGCAGGCAAAGGAATATGTCGTAGCCAAGGCCGTTGGCGTCGGTAAGGTCACAGGGCTTGCCGTTCTCCAGACGGTACATGTCGCCGTCGCTTATCTGCTCCAGGAGCATTCTGTTCGTGCTTTTATCGTAAGTACCCTTGCACACATGGAGCATCGACTGCAACCGGGCGATATGACCGCTTGGCACATAGCCGTCGCCAACACCGTCCTTGGTGCCGTTGTCAAGGTTGCGGATGGCTGCGTCGTAGCCGTTCTCCTCGTCGTCGTCAGTCTCTATCATCGTGTACTGCGCGTTGTAGAGAGTGAGATTCGGGAAGTAGGCTTGCAGGCTGGCAAAGGTTGATGCCTCAACGAGGTTGCTCAAAGTCCATGTGCCGTTCATGCCGTCGCACACATTGGCATGCTCACTGCCGATACCGCGAGTGCCAAGCCTCTGCATGGCCTCCAGCGTGCTGCTGTTGCCGGTCATGTCGCGGTTGTCGGTAGACACCTCGGCAAGACGCGCGCCACTGTTCACCACATCTGCAAGCAACTGCTGAGCGTCGATGCCGGGGCAGCCACTCAGCTGCACGCGCGTCACGTTCGTCAGACCATTGAAGGTGATGCCGCCGGCAGGGTAGCCAAGCCAGGGAAGGTTGACAAACGAAAGCTCCGTGATGCCTGATGGCAGTGTCAGCGTCCGAAGGGGTGAGGACTGCGCAGGGGTGAACGTGCGGAGCAAACTTCCATCCGCAAGCACTTTCCTCAATCGGGGGCATCCACTGGCGTTCAGAGTAAGCACCTTGCTGTTTCTGATGTCTATCTCTTCCAGGAACGGCATCTGCCCAAGGCTCAACGCGGAAAGGATGTCGTCGGTGTATGATGGAGTATAGGTCTCGCCGCCGATGATGAGACTTCTCAACAGGGTGCAGTCGCCAATTACCCAGTTGCTGTTCTTGGGCGTGCAGCCGCTCAAGTCGAGCTCGCTAAGCTTGTCTGCCCCGAAGATGTAGATGAGCTTGCCACCGACACCTGCCGCTACCTCCGTGAAGGTGTGGCTCTCACCTGCCCGAAGATAGCACGAATACTTCGCGCTGCTGGTCGAGTCAACACCCATACCGAAGTAACCGTCCTGGGCGGCTCTTATCTTCACCGTGATAGCACCCATCACACGCGCTTGGAAGAAGTGCTTGAACAGGTCGCCTGTCTGATAGTAACCGTCGCGATAGGCGAAACGCTTGCGCTGGAACGCTGGCAGGCTTTCAAGGCGCAAGCCGTGCAAGGCTGGGTAGTGGTTGTCCGCTGCCGTCGCTGTCTCAATGTACTTGCGCTGGCCGTCAAAACTGCTCACCACCTTTGGCCACTTCAGGATACGGTTGGTCATCCAGTAACGGTAACTGCCTGCCGCACTGAATATCTCCTGCCCCGTGGCGGTCTTGGCGGAGCGCATCGCGGAGGCGGTGTCATGCAGCGTCAGCATGGTGCCGGCATCATCTATCCATACGCCCTCGTCTTTTTCAAACAGGGCAAACGACTGGCGGAACATCACGCCGTCCCAGCCTTGGTACAGGTGGCTGTTTGCACCGTCCATGTCCCAGGGAATGGTGAGATAGCAGTCGTTGTCGGCCTCGTCAACGCTGTCGCCGTCATACCAGTGGTTGAAGTAGCAGCGCATGTTGCCGTCGGTCTCCTTATAGACGGCTATCATCATGTTCTTGGCTCGCTGGTCAACGGTGGCCTTGTAGTCTGTTCCTACAATGTAGTGGTTTGTGCTGTAGGGGTTGAACAACTTGTGCATCTCACGCTGCCACTTCAGCAGACGGTTGGCTTTCGTTCCTGCTACAGTCTGACCGCCAAGCGTGATGGTCGTACTTGCACCGGCACCGTTGAAAATCTTTTCGCTGCCGTCGGGGTTCAGTGCGGCATTCTCCTCTTGGTTATCAGTGAGGTTTTGGTTGCACTGCTGGCAGAACGACAGTTCTCTGAACAACTGGTAAGGAACTTTCTTGCCCTGTGCATACAAATCGTTCAAATCGTCGTCGTCGGGGTAACGGCTCTCGTAGTAAGTTGACCAGACTGGCACGTCGCCGTCGTCGGTGTGAAGTGTCTTCAACATATCATCGACGCTGTTCACACCCTGCTGCCAGCAGAACTCCTGGTACTGGCGGTACTCGTAGCACTCAACAGGGTTCAGAACCCTGCCGACAATCACCCATTTGCCGGTGCTGCTGTCGTAGGTCATGCTGCCTGTGGTGTCGCGCCATACACCACCGGTATATTTGTAATACTTGCCGTCGCTGCTGCGGTAAACCGTCGCCCAGTCGTAGTCCTTCACTGCATCCGCGACAATCTCCGCGCCGGTCTTGCCGGCATCCACAAATTCCGACACTGCGCCGGTCTCGGTCATGCTGCCTGTACCGTCGTTCTCAACGAAGCGGGTCTCAGGTCCGCAGAACTCACTAATCATATACAGCGTTCCGGGGATGAGAGTCGGTGTGTTGCTCAACACGGTTGCCTTGTATGCGTCAATGTCTGTGCCGCGCGGCGTTACTATCTCCTTGAAGTCGCCGTAGTTCACACAGCCCTTGTTGTAGCCCGGCACGTCCTCAAAACCGAAGAAGTGGGGGTTGCCCTTGTCGGCGTTGAAGTTGGCTTTGCTGTGGAAGTAGGCGTTCTCGGGAAGGGTGGCGGCTTCCGCTCCCTTGGCCTGGCCGATGCGGTAATCGGTGCGGAACAATGCGCAGGTGATACCATCAATAGACGTGTGCAACTCCTCGCTGCTGTCGCTGTTGAAGTTCTGCGCAGGGGTCTTGTAATTACTGCCCAACGCCAGCTGCACATCGTTCATCTGCTCCATCAGCGCACAGTTGTTTGCACCGGCGCTGTCGGAGTAGTCCACCTTGATGGTGATGGTCTGTATTGGGGTGCTGCCGTCCTTGATGCGTATCTTCTTCTTGGCAGCAAGGCGTACTGCATCATCATACTTGGCAAGAATGCCCTCCTCGCCATTATACATGCGGCTCACATCGTCGCGCGTGTGGAGCATCGTGATGCCCTTGGACTTCTTCACCTTGCCTTTCTTGTTCTTGATGGCATAGGCGAGCGTGGACGTGCCTTGGTTGGTCACGGGGATGGCCTTGATCACGCAGTCCGCCCAGGGCCGGTCGGGGAAGTACAGATACCAGTCCATCAGAACGGACGTTTTCTTGTCCTTGATATTCTCGATGTAATCGGGATAGTATATCTCACTGTCCGTTACGGCTGCACCGTCCTTGCTCAGATTGGCATCAGAAGTACGGGTCTCAACACACACCATCACGCCACGGTCAATCAACTTCTGCATGTCGGGGCGAGGCTTCGTCACACCCTCTGCCGTTACGTCTGCCATCACTTGGTTCTGCTCATACTCCGTGAGCATCGCCTGTGTGTCGGTCAGGTTCACTATGTAGTTGTTGAATGCCTGTATGAAGTCATAGTAGGTATTCCAGCGCACTATCTCATACAGATAAAGGTCGGCATCACTGCCGTCAAAGTGGATGGTGTCGCCAAATACTGGGAATGCGTTGCTGGTGTCAATGGGAACACAAGCAGCCATGTCACCGTTCTGGAATACCTTGCAAAGCATCACACCGCTGTATGGTGCGCGTGACTGTGGCTCTATCACGATGTCAAAACGGTACACCACATCGTCAAGATATGAGGTGGCGGCTGTCGTATGCACGTTGGCAAGCGACTCGTCGCTCTCGCCGTTCACCGTGACGATGAACTTCTCGCCAGTAAGAACGAAGCCAAGACGCTCACCCATACATTTAATGATGCGGGCATTGCGCTTTGCAATGTTCCTTACCTTGAATGTCAGCGAGAGCGCAAGACCGTTGGTTGGTATCGACGGGCTGGCAAAAGGCTGGTCGCTGCACTCGGCGGTGACGTTCTCCGCAACACGGAGCGACATGCGCCCACCGGACTGACCAGTGCCAAAGGTGTCAGGCACAAAGCCGTTGGTGGAGTAGTTGGAGCCCTTTACGTTGATGCTCACCTCGCTGCCGTCGGTGGCAGTGGTCCTTATGCTCTTGTCGGTGTCGGTGTTGCTCCTGCCTGAAAGGCTTATCTTGTACAGCGCACCCTCGGTCTCGGCTATGTCAAGCAGTGAGCCGCTAACGGTCACCTCGCGCTTCTCTGCGAGTGACACGCTGCCACAGATAGCGTCAAACACGAGGTTGTCGCCCTGCGAGTAGCCAACGATGCGCTTCTCCAGCGTGTAGTACTGGTTACGGTACATCACGCGCTCGGCGAGGGTCTCGCTCGCGCTGGTGGTCTTGTTGGTAACAGTTACTCGCACGGTGGGGGTTTGCGTGCTGCGCTGATAACAGGCAAGGTCTATCTTCAAGGCCTCAAAGAGTTTCACGCCGCCACTGGTATCATCGCTCCAGCGTGCCACGACAATGGGCTTGTCGTAATCGGCAACGCTCTCACGCTGCTCAATCACCATCACTGCGGTGTGCAGCACATTGCCTTTCGTACCGCTGGCCACGTCAGTGCCTTGTATGCGGATGGGGTACGCGCCGTGTCCCAGGCCTGTCGGGTCGATGCTCACGTTGTGGGGGTAGGTGTCGCGTATCACGCTCTCCTGTATCACTTCCCAGCGACCGTCCTTGTACATCTCAACCTTTGTATTGATACCAAGCGCGGAAGCGTTGTTCGGGAAACGGTACATCGGGATGCTGGTCTTACGGCCGCCAACCTGCAACGATGTCTCCCTCGTGTAGTTCAGCGTCTGAACGCTCTCGCACGTCACGTCAACGGCGATTATGCTGATGTTCTTCGTCGCCGTGTTGCCACCGTCATCGGTAATCACGGCCTGCAATGGCAATTCACCCGCAGACTGACACAAGCCGCTCAAGTCAAACTCAAAGGAGTAGTCTTGCAGCGTGGCGCTCGATGCCTTTCTCGGGCTGAAGAAAGCAACGGTGTTCTTTGTCGTGCGGTTCACGAAGTTCACACTCATGATGCTGTTCGCACTCTCCTGGCTACCTGCTTTGGTAACTGACATGATGGCTGCTTTCACGATGAACTCACCACCTGCCTTGCCGTAGAAAGGGTTGTCCCTGAACGCTGCGGCTATGGTGGTGCCGGTGACGGAGCCACCGCTGCCAGTGCCTACATTGAACTGAACCTCGTCGCCCACGTCGTCGCCATCCGCATTGACAAGCTTCAGCTTCACTACGCCATCGGTTTCGGTGTCCGCAACCATTCCTGCCGGCACATGGGTGTATGCGCCACCGGTGGAAAGCGCGTCCTTGCCGTCCTTCTTCGGTTCGTCGCTGGTCTCCACCTTTGAGCCGCCGCCAAAGTCTTTCCACAGCCCAATCTCGCTGAAACCGCTGACATCGCCTTGGAACTGCTTGGTCTCCATCTCGTTCTCGGCAGTGCGGTAACTGATGATAAGTCCTTTCTTCGCGTAGGTCACGCCCGTCTCTCGCTGATAGTCCACCAAACGGGTGACGGCTGTGGCAAGCGTGTAGAACTCTCCGGCTACGGGCGCGCCTATCAAATCGTCAATGATGATATATGGCTCACTTCCTGCCGCGAGACTGCCAAAGTCTTTCCAGTTGTCAGTGTTGTACCAGTTCACTTCCGTTACAGACTTGCCGATATACTGGTAGGTCTTCCAAATTCCTGCACCAACCTCGAAACTGATGATAAGACCTGTTACGGCTTTCTTGGACTTCCAGGCGGCATGAACTGCGCTCTTGGCTGTATTCTCGGTGTCGCACAGTACATAGTAACCGCTGATGGGTACTTCGTTGGTGGCATTGAAGATGCTGCTCACCGACGAGCCGCCAAACTGCTCAAGAGTGCCGGAAACGGCGTCATACATGTAAAGGTCAACACCCAGCATGTACAGCTTCTCACGATGGGGGACATCACCGTCCATGTACTTGCCAGAGCCACTCCACATACTGTAGTAACGCGTGCCATGACGCAACAGGAAACGGCGTTGGCTCTCGCTGAACAAGACATCCGTGGGGAGGAACTCGCCATACAGGCTTCGCGGCTCAATGGCTACATCGCCACGGACGAAGCCGCCGAACATAACGGGATGGTGCGAGTTGTTGTCTGACACGAGGGCATCAAGACCCGACTCGGCATCCGACAGGCGTGAGCCAAGACCGGAAACGGCATCCGAAAGACCGGCGATGCCAGACGCGTTCTTGCTGATGCCAGCCGCATTCTTGCTGATGTTGTCCGCGTTCTTGCCGATGTTGTCCGCGTTCTTGCCGATGTTGTCCGCGTTCTTGCTGATGTTGTCAGCATTCTTGCTGATGTTGTCAGCATTCTTGCTGATGCCAGCCGCATTCTTGCTGATGCCAGCCGCATTCTTGCTGATGCCAGCCGCATTCTTGCTGATGTTGTCCGCGTTCTTGCTTATCCCGCCCTTGTTGCTCTCGATGTTGGCACTGTTGGCACTGACCGCGGCCTTCACCGCGTTGATGTCATCCTGCAACTGCGAGACGGCCTCGGTGTAGGTGCCCATGTCAACAGTCAAATCGACAGTACCGCCAGTGGCTACCCAGTCACCGCCCTTGCCAATATATGCGGCAAATGGCGTCGATGAGCCAACACAGGCCATCCAGCCGTCATGGGGATTGGGGTATGCCTCGCGCAATTCACGGACAGTGAGGAAAACACCCTTGTTGACACCCTTTATGTTGGCCGCCTCAAGCCATCCGTCTACTTTCAGATTGTGACCTATGGTGGCACTTCCGGATACATCCAACTTGCCGCCCATCGCGACATTGCGGCCTACCGAAACGTCACCGTCTATATGTGTTGTCTTGATTGAACTCATATCTTTTTACTTTAAAAATGTTTGTGCCATTTCGGAAAGGTTATTACCTTTGTCAACCTCCCCGCACGTTACAAGTGTTAAACCGGCCGCAGTATAAACCACGGCGTCGTAGCATCGCTCGCTTATATCTACACCGCCGTCTTCATCCACCTTCGGATAGGGTATGTATATCGCACGGCTTACCTTCGCGTCTGTGCTCTTGCAGGAGTAGAACTCCAGCACCCTGCCCTCGGGACGGATGGCAATGGCGCACACCGGACGCTGAGACGTGCCGCGTATGCCCTTGAAGCGGCTGCGCTGCTTCTCATACTCCTCATCGTCGGTGCTGATGGCTTGATACACGGCCTGCTCCCAGTCGTCCATCTCAAAAACGACAAGGCGCATGAAGTCAGGGGGAAGCAACACCCAGCCGCTTTCCAACTCGCGCCAATAGACAGCATCACCGAAGTTGTGCCCTACCTCCAACAGATAGTTGGGAGCAGACATGTGGACACGCCGAACGGCTTCAAGTATCTTGCTCTTGATAATCTCGTCGAGCGAAAGGGTGTCAATGTCACCACTCTCCAAAAGCGCGTCGCTCATCATGTTCTGGTCTATACAGATGCGGACGTCCTGCATTATCTTGTCAAGTTGGTATATCATAATAATAACTTTTGGCGGTGAAATGTCGTGCAAGCGAGAGCAGAACGGAACTTGTTCCAGTTATGCCGAGCGCAGCCGACATTGCGCTGTTAAGCGAACACAAATTCTACTCCGCACTCCTTGCAAGCAGCTTCAAAAGCGGTCTTGGTGCGGAGGCTGGTTGCGGTGTAACCCTTTTCGGAGAAATGTTCTTTGAGGTATTCAATAGCCTCATTCTTGTCGGCTACCTTAATCTTGCCTCCGTCTGCATCCTCACCATCACCCTGCAACGTCTCGTCCTGTGTCTCGTCAGTTGGCTGCACTTCCTCGGCAGGGGTTTCCTCTGCTGGTGTAGTGGGTGTTACAGGTTCTTTCACAACAGGGGCAGGAGTTTCGGGAACTGGTGCTGGCTTTGGAACTGGTGCTGGCTTTGGAACTGCCATTCGTGGATGTTCACCGGCTACATCTTGTGACATAACCAAAATAATGAAACCACTCTTGTATTCCTTTGAGTGCTCAATGACGAACTGGACGATAGGGTCTTTTGTCATAAAGTAAGCAGGTTGTGCTCCGCTGGGAGAGGCTGTACCGCCAACAAACGACGCAGAAACTTCTATGCTCCCTGCTTTTAATTTCCCGTGCCATTCTGTCAGACCGGGAACTCCGTAAGTCTTTACTTTCATATTATTTTTATTTAATTGTTTGAAAAGAAAAAAGGGACGGACGGCATAATGTCGCGTCCGTCCCTACGGTTAACGTCTTTATCCGATGGTTTTACTCTGCGGAGATTGCACCATAGAACTTCTTCCAGCCTCCCTTGTTGCTGTTGTCGGTGGCTGAATACTTGTAGGCTTCACCTGCATCAACGGTTACAGTCTGTACAACAGTGTTACCGTCTTTCACTTCCAGCGTCAAAGCGTTAGCAAAGACGTAGATAATGCCGTCAACGAGGTCTGCGCTGGTTGGAGCGGTTTCACTACCCCAAAGACGGAACTCGTCAGCGTTTGGAGCGGTGTCGTCATCGTCGTCGTCACCATCCACCCATACGTGGCAGTTACCCTTCAAGCCGAGAGCATCGCTCACAAGAACGCCATTACGTGTAGCCTCCTCACCAAGCACTTCCTCTGTGTAATTGGACTCACCACTACGGACATAATGCACGAGACGGTCTTCTCCAATGATGATGCCACTGTTCTGATAACCACAATCGTTCAGCGTTTCCTCAATCTTAATCTGTAGGTCGCCAAACAGCGTGTGCAAACGAGTTACAACCCAACCAAGTGTTTCATTCTTGTAAGGCTCCATGGTAACCTCGGGGTGACCGCTCCAGTCAGTCAACTGTAAGGATAAACCAAGGTTCTCGCCAACGAGCCACAGACCACTCTTAGGCTTGTCGGCTCCACCATAATACATCTTAACCAGTGCAAAGATGTCTTCGGCAGTCCACTTGCCACGATGCTTGAGCTCACGCTTCACCTGCCAACGAACACCATTGGTGGTGTAGTCCCACTGGTCGTCGCCCATGCTCGAACGAACAAGCATCTTATTCTGCTGGGAGATAAGCAGGGTGCGGTTACCTGCAGACTTGAACTCGCGCAGTTGAGCCTCAGCCTTGATAGCCTCATCGTAGGGTATCTCCATGTTTTGGGTGGCAAGATACTTGGAAACGATATTGGTCATACCACGCTTCTGCAGGTAAAGGTCGTCGGGAACAGGGATGATTGTGTTGGGGTCAACCCATTTCTGTGTCTCATAAAGCGCATTGGCCATGCGCACCAACTTCGTTCCTGCTACAATTACATTGGTGTTGTTCGAAGCAGGGCTTGAACTGGTGGGGAGACTTCCGTACTGGTCTGTAACAGCTTGCTTCACACCGTTAGTGGCTACACAGGTGATGGTGTCGTCGTTGTTGACGCTCTTAACAAAAAGTTGGAGAGGGCGGCGTGTTTTCACGTTTCCAGTACCAACGACATAATCGTAGCCCTTTACACCCTTTACCATAAGAGTGTCATACGCGCGAACCTTACCTTTATCAGCATTGACCAGCGTGATAATGTTTCCATTGACACCTGCCACTGTGACAATCGGTGTACCTTGGTCAATAGCATAGTGCTTAACCTCCATGCTATTCACATTAACGCGTTTAGCCATCAGCATTAACTGCATCAGCGCGTTCTTATCGCGTTCAAACAAGAATATTCGCTTGTCAACTTCGGGCAAGACAAGTTCGCCCATGCCTCCCGATGCGTTCTGAACGCCGGACACGGTAGTAGGTGCGCCGCCTAATTGGGTCTGAAGACCTGCGGAACCTGCACCCATCGTTGGGTTCACAGTCTCTGGAGTGTTTGCACTGCCAGTATTCTGTGTCTGAGTGGTCGTTACCTCTTCCATTTCTTCAAATTTTTAAGTTGTTAATAATAAATTCTTTCAACCAATATCTTTTTTGACAAGGCTCTTATTTCCTGTTGACTTTCCTGCTTCTTTAATAATGCTGACTGTAGTACAACAGCCGCCAAGATGCGTTCTTAATCCTGCAGTCCCTTTGGATGGGACAACCTCTTTTGGCTGAGGAAATTCTACACTAATACTCATGCTACACTATTTTGCTGCATCTGCATAGTCAAAAATATTCAGTGCTTTTTTGCCTTGTCGAGTTGGAGCGTTGTTGCTTCCTGAAAGGTTGGGCTGACCGTCGCCTTTGGCAGGCTTGCGCAGCTGCTCTTCTATCTTAGAGTTGCGTCCCGCAACCGTTCCCTCCGAACGTGCGTTACGCACATCCGCATCGTGGTTCACGGCATTCAGTGCCATGTCGATGGTCTCGGCGGTGAACTTACCTACAATGGCTTCGTTGGCAATCTTCATCACCAAGTCCATTGCCGCGTCGATCGTATCGTCGCCAAGATGACGCTCCTGCTGGAACTTTTCCAATGTATTCAAACTCTCTGCGAGGTTCTTCTGATACTCATCTTCAAGTTCTTTTTCCTTGGCTACACGCGCGAGGTAGGCTTCGTTGGCTTTGGCAAACTCGTCCATCTTCTCTTCGTTGTTCACGAGTTCTTCCAGACCGTCCTTGCCAAACTGACGGATGAAAGCTGTCATTGGGTGCTCACCCTTTCGCCAGCTCGTAAGGAAGTGAGCACTGCGTGGGTCAGCAGCAAACATGTCGCTTATTTCTTTTTCACGGCCTTTGTACTGCTCCAGTTGGTTGTCGTAGTCCGCATAGTCATCGTCAATCTGGCCAAACAATGCCTCATCGTCCGCAAATTCACGGTCGGGATATTTCTTTTTCAAGCGCTCGCCGAACTGCTCACGTCTGCTCTTCGGCGGCGTTGGGGTCTGATTTTCAGCCATAGTCGTTATATTTATGAGATTTCTCGATTATTCTGAGGCAAAATTACACATCAATAATGTGTCTTAATTGTTATCTTTTGTGTTATAACTCGAAAAAAATACTTACCTTTGCAACAATAGGGTGTATTGGTTTAACTTATCCTGTAGGCGGATGGCAAGTGAAATGCCGCGCAGGCCGGCCGGATACAAAACAAAACTCGATTGGACTATGCTGAGGCGTAGTACGATATTGCATAATATGTTATGAAGTACCGTGGATGTATCCTTGAGTTCACTGATGAAAGGAACAAAGAATTGATGAGGGCGTTCCGTGAGGCAATTTCTAAAAGCGATTTCATCGACATCGCAAAAATTTCCGAAGCCATGGTGAATATGCCATGCTCGCGCTTCTGGATTTCAGAGGAGAGGGCAATGGTTGTTGTCGCCGCACTCATAAAAGGGAAGCCGGTACTTAAAACCATGAGACCAACCAAGCGGGAAATGTTTACGGAGATATACAAACGCGTGGTTGCTTTGCAGAAACAGTGTCCTGATGCAACTGTATTTGAACTGGTAATGAAAGTGGTCAATTCTCCCGCACCAAAGTTCTACATGCGACCTCGCTGTGCAATGGAAATTATATACAAGATCAAGAAAGGCTTCTACGAGAAACGCTACAGACGATATTAGCCGATGGTCGCAGCAGATACGGGCCTGTGCACAAGACTGGCGTTGATATTGTTCACACGCTTCACTATACGGGGAAGCTCCATTTCATGATAGCAAACCTGCATGCCAATGGCGCGTGTCATTAGGCGGTCGTCGTGATAACCCTCCATAGCCTCAAACACATTGTTCTCTGTCTCAACGTAGGTGAGGTATTCATCAAGACAGGCTGCCTCCCTCTCGATATACAGACGTTCCCTTATAACCACTTTGAGGTTATAGATAACAACTTTCTTCGTCAATGGGTTGGTATGGTAGCCGTACTTCCTGGGCAGTCCCTGCCTTATGTCTTCCGCACTCTGCTTCCGGGCATACAGTTGTCTGCCGTAAACCTCATGGATGAGTGTTAAGATGTACTCTGCCTCGCCTTTGGTGTTGTTGGTTTCAAGAGTGTTGCTCTCAATCACCAACAGCGCATTGTTGTAATAGGCGGCTACCTGCGTGGCTTTCCATGCTAATTTGTCCATGTCGATGTGGCCGTGCCATTCTGCTGCGACAACAGGAGGCTCGCCGTCAATCATGAACAGGCGGTCTATAACGAGTATGTCCGCAAAGTCGGCATTCTTGGTGTGTCCCTTGCATACATCAACTACTACTAAATATCTGTCTGTTACTTCTTCGATGTCGCTTCTCTCAACATCATGCCACATAAACAGCCTGCCGTCTGCCTCTTTCCTGAAACGCAAGCACTCAATCGCTTTCTCGCCCTCGTCAGCACTTCCGTATATCTCGCCAATCCAGCGAGGGGCGCGGCAAGCACCTCTGAACTGCTCCACGTCCTCACTGCTGAATACCTTGCGTCCCGAATAGGTAAATGCCTCAATGTCGTCAGATGGGTACTCCGATGCCATGTCGCCATGATTGGTGTACTTGCTACGCTCGGACACATACCAGTGGATGGCTTCAAGCGTTGCACCTTTCTCCCACAACCGCCAAAGGTATGTACCTGGTTCTTCACGGTCTGACTTGATTTCTTCATTCCGTCTGTTGGCAAACAGTTTCTTGGCAAACTCGTACTTTTCTGCTTCATTCTCAAATGGCAGTTCATACTGTTCAATCTCAAACCATGCAACAAACATCGCCTCAAATTGCGATAGTCCTTTCTTCGCTGCCAAGTATTCTTTGTGGAAGAAGTTGCCAACGCCGTTTGGTGTTGACTCATACACAATCATAGTGTATGGACGTAGCAGAATACCCGAACAAGCACTTCGCACAATGTCCTCTGGCTTCTTGCCGTCTGTCTCTTTCCACAAAGCAACCTCCGAAAGGTGAACAAGGTTATAGTCACCACCACGGCAGGAGTTCGGGCGTTCGGCAGTACCAATTTTGATTTTGCAGTTTCGTTGTGGTACTCTGAATATGTTGCCCGACTTGCCGACACCAACCATCTTTGGCTCGTTTGGCGCATAAGCATCACCAAGTTCATGTAGCATTTCAACTGGGTACGACTTAATCATACGGTCGAACATGTCCTTGATTTCATCGGAACCAGTACCTTGATGGGCAATAATGAGAGAGTTCAGACCTACCTCGTGAACAAGTTGGAGCCATGCCATGTATATCTGAATGGCGGTTGAACCTCCCCACTGACGTGCTTTAAGAAGTATCAGGCGGATGGGCTTTCCCGCCTTACGCATTTTCTCCAACCGGTTGATTAACCTGCGCTGGGGCCTGTTCAGTCTGAAAAGAACGTCTGTTCCACCACCCTTGCGCTTGATGTAGGCAAACATCGCTGCCCAAAAGGGATAGTCATATTTCTCCCTAATCCTTATGAACTGCTCCGCAACTTTATCACGGGCCCCTTCCGTAACAGGCAACTGCAAATCATTGCTGATAAAAGCATCGACACTGCCCGCCTTTGACAAGGACTTGACAAATGGCTCATCCATCATTTCCACTGGCAGGTACTGCGTGGGGATAGGATAATCAGAAACAGTAAAGGCAACACGCTGTCCGATGCTGCCCTCACCAGTTATAGGATTGAACGGCGCAAATACTATTGCGCGTCTGCGCTCGTTCTCCTGTAGTATCTTACTGATAGTAATGTCGATAGTTTCTTTCACAGAACAAAATTGCTATGATGACATACCCATAGTTCTTTGTAATAGCTTCATTGTCTCCGGGTTCACATCCTGCTGTGCCTGCTGCATGAGCTCGGGGGAAATCTCATCCGGCATCTGACCTTGTTCCATCTGCTCCCTCTGACTGCGTATGCTTTGCAGTAGCGCGTCCGCAAACGGGAAGTTCCCAGACTGCAGCATCTGTTCAAGGCTGATGGCTTGCTTCTCAAACAACTGCATGAGGAAGTCGTTGGCCATCGCGCGGTATGCCGGCGTTGCCTGGCTCGGCACGACGCTGATGTCCATTTCAACATCACGAAGCTTCATAGGGTCATAGACAACATGCACACCAGCACGGCCGGCAATGTTCACCGTGCGCTTCTGGTCATAGAACTGCTGAATGTTCTTAACGTCCTTGTAGGCCGCGTCACGCACAAACTCTTGGAAACTGTCGAGCAAGTCGAGCAACGATGTCGTGGCGTTCTGAGTCTGCTGGTTGTAGAGAGCCGCACTCATACCGGCATAGCCGGGCTTGCCCTGAAGCGCGCCGTTAACACCGCTGATGTCCTCAAAGAACTTCAGCATCAGGTTCAGCATCTCATGCACACCGATGTTCGTGGAGTTGTTGGCAACCTGCTGAGGCACTGCGCCGGTCTTGCCGGGAGTATATACCACAACACCGTTGAACTTCGCCCACGTGTCGGCAAATTCCTCGGGGGTGACACCTTTCGGGATGCACTCGTCGGGAATGAGCAGCACACCTTTCGCACTGGCTCTGATAACCCAGTCGTTAAGCGTTATAAGGCGGTTGGTGTATCGCTGCTGGTCTATCACGTCGGCAACGAAACTGTGTATCTCTCCGTCGATGAATGGGTACGCCTTGAAAACATATGGGTGTCCCTTATGCTCGTAAGGGGTCTCTCCTTCTGCCAGGATGTCGCCCAGTGGAGAAAGATAATAGAAGTACCAGTAACTGTCCATGAACCACTCTGCCTTGATGAACGGAATTTCCTCGTATGGGATGCCGGCACTCTCCGCCTGTGCCAGTCGCCTCATGTTCTCGGCTTCCACCATCGTACCGTAGTCCTCAACGTCAATCTTGAAGATTTCACCGCTGTTGTAGTCGTGGCAGCGGTAGCGAGGCTTGCTTTCCTTGCGCCACACCTCGATGACACGGCAACGGCTCTCGTCCCGCGGAGTGAGGAAGTCGGTGTTTATACAGTCGCGCGCGTAGCCGAACTCCTCCCATGCGTGAGTGCTTGCCCCCTTGTCGCGCGCCTGACGGTATATCTCCGCAAGACTGGCATAATCCTCGGGCGACTTGGCAAACTGCTCGCAAAGCTGATCAAAGCTGATGTCGTGTATCTCACCGACAAAAGAGCAGTCCCACATGCGCAAGTCACGCATGTTGTTATCGATGAAGAAATTGTTGGGCTGGACATAGTCCGTCCAGCACTCCATCTTGTCATTGCGCCAGCCGTACCACTTGCGGTGTACAACCATGCCGCTGATAAGGTATTCCTCCATCGTGCGCGCATAGAGCTCCGTCATGCGGTTCAACTGCATGTTGTACTGCAACACCGTACTCATCGTCTCGGCCTGCTGCTGCTCGTCGCGGTCGCGGGCGACACATGTCGGCTCGGTGGACTGGCTGCGGTACACACCTATCACGTTACGCACGAGCCTGCGGATGAGGTTCGTCTTCAAGGGTATGTTGCCCTGCGACATGATGTATTGCTCCTCGGTCATCTTCCTGCCGCCCACACATACCACGTCACCCCACTGGTCGCCGTAGTTGTAACGCTTGTTCCGCTCCCTGTCCTTGCGGAAGCGGTACATGGCGTTGTAATAGTTCTGTGCCTCCATGAGGATGGCCTGCGCCCTCGCACGGTCGCCATGACACATCAGACGGCTGCGCTTCACGCTGTCGGCCTCATCGTTCTCGTTAGGAACAAGCACCTTGCTCAATCTATGTAGTACTATCTCCATTGTGGTATCTTTTATTGGTGTCGGTGGCAAAGTTACTCACAACCGGCACCTTTTCACTTTTATCTATTGGGGCGCATGCTTATTCCAAGTTCCTCCATCTTTTCCCTGCGCAAAGCACGAAGTTCCTCCATAATGCTATTACGGTCTTCGTCAGTATCTGCTTCCGTCAAGTCTTTCTTAACTTCGGTAATCTCTCGTCTTGCACGGTCTATTGACTTGGAACGCTCGATGTCTCCAGCCTCTTTTGACTTTTTAAGTTCTACTTGAAGCAAGACATCTTCAGCCAAGTCAACATAACTGCGCATCTGAAGATAAACTTCACCGTATGCGTCACCCGGGCTTCCGTAGCCATCAGTGCCACCTAAACGCCTTGCAATGCGGGAGCCGGCTGACTTCTGCGTCCGTCCTCCTGCATTGAACTCGCGTTCAAGCATGGCATCAATGTTTCTGTCAATGTCGGGATGCTTGTCGTCTTCAACGGCGTGCATCAAATCTACCATTTCTCTGCGCAAGGCATTTTCCTCGCCATCTATATCACTCAGCATGGTTTCGCTTGCACCATCCTTTGCCTCATGCAGGGCTTTCAAAATAGGCTGATAATTATCAAACACATCATACAACAGATAGTCCTCGCTCGCTTGCAGCCGCTCTAATCTTCGCTGGTAACGTTCATCACCTGCAGACGCGGCATCGGAATAATTCTTCAAGAGACGCTTGGTTTCATCGTAGCCATCTTTATATTTGAAGTACTCGTTAATAAGTTTCCTGTTTGCCGTGCGCTCGTCTCCTGTTTTGATGAGCCCGTTTGCTATGAGCATATTGCGCCAGTCGAACTCACGGGAACCGATAACGGTCTCACCCATCTTGACCAACTTGTCTGCCGTAGTGAAAGCTCCGCCAAACATTCCGCCCAACAGGTATTCCAACTTTGCTGGGTTGATGTCAAGAAAGCCTTTCTTGTAGTCGTCGCCTCCGCTTATCTCGTTGAGCCACTTTGCGCCGCTGACAAGATAGGTGTTCGCGTTCTTGTATGCTTTCTGCCATTCGGGGGCGTCCTTGTTCCAAGGAGTATCTTTATATATTGGCATACCAGACCATGATTTATTTATGAAGTAGGCCTCAACGAGTGGTTTTACCGCGCTTGGTATAAACGGATTGACACCACCGCCTCCTTCAAGTACGTCGAGAGGGAGCATCTGGCTTACCTGGCTAACCAAATGGAAAGCCAGTTCTCCGTCGCTATACCTTTCATTGCCGGTGATAACACCTGTCGCAAGTTCACCAAGACCATACAAAGCGCGGAACTCTATTGGCAATGGTATGGAAATCCATTGGTCGCCGGCATTGAGCAAGATGTTACTCCTGCGGACATACTCGGGAAGATTGTAGTAAGCGTCCTTGTCATCGTCGTCACCACCTCCCATAGCCTGCGCAAGCATGGGGACGATTGCGCCAAGCAAGAACATGCTTGCTGCTCCTGCTGTGAACTTGACAGGATGTCGCTTTGCTGCTCTTGCAAAGTTTGTCGTTCCCTGCACACCGGCATTCCAGAATACATAAAGTAAACGGCCACCGCCACCGATATATGCTCCCATTTTGCCAAGTGCCGTTTGACCGGTGGCGTTGACCATCTTGCCGCCGCTGCCTTTCTTGTTGAAGTTCACGCTCACTTCTTTTGCATCATGGATGCTGCGTTCCATGGAACGCCCCATTTCTCTTGATGTAATGAAAGCGGCAAACCTCGCACAGTTCTCCGCGCTGCGGTTCAGCAGGTCGAGTTGCATGTTTACCGCGTGCCATGCCAGGCGGCCTTTGCTTGCCTGACGTTTCAACTCTGCTGCAATATCGCGTTTCTTGCCCTCGATGTCTTTAACATTGGTGTAGCCCGTCTCACCGCCATTCAGCATGAACTGCTTAAACAGACGTTCGATATAGTCGCCATCATCGAGCGTCCCACGTTCCCACTTGGAGAGCAACATGCGTAGGCGGGCCGGATTTACACGGCCGAAGTTCCAATGGAAACGCAATGCGTACCTCGGACTTTCCTTAACCCATGTCATGCAGTTTGAATAGAGCATATCACGGAAGAAGTTTCTTGCCACGAAATCGGGATTGCGTGTGGTGTAGAAAGCACTGAGGTTTCTGTTCAGCCATTCTGCGCCACGCAGTATGTTGCCGGCAATGCCGTTTAGTTCAACATCGGGATTGGTAAGGCCATTCAAAGCCTGTGCGGCTCTCGGGTTGCCGTTGATGGTCAGGACGTATGTCCTGCCGTTGCGCCTTACCAGTATTTGATGCTCGCGCATATTTCCGCGTACAACTTTGTATGGCACATCCTGCGTATCGCGTCCACGCTTGTAATTACCGGGGTCGCTTTCTGCAAGCTGCTTCATTCTCTCCTCAAAAGCAGCAACTTTTCTTTCAACGTCTTCTGCCGTGTCGGCCGGCTCTATGTCTGCGAAGACTGGCTCCCACTCGTCCATTACAGCATTGTAATGCACCCAAAGGTCATTCACGCTGACAAGGTCGCTCGGATGGTTCAAGGCAAAATTCAGGAAAGTTTGCTTCATCTTGTTCCGGTTGCCTTGCCTTATCGCTGTGTCTGCCATCAGTGCAATCGTTGCTATAGGGTCGTCGGCCTTGCTGCTTCTGCCTGCCGCGTGTTTGATAGGGCTACCTGTCAGAGGACCATTCTTGCTCGTCAAGTAACCATACACTTCGTCTGATGTGGTTTCATCCCATCCCTGCAAAGGTATGTAGTTCTCAAACATCTGCTGTATCTGCTCGTAACGCTCCTTGCTTAACAAGCCACTGCTGTAAATCTTCTCAAGCGTTGCTCCTGTCGCATTACGCACAGCGTCCCACAAGGCATCAGTATCGTTATCTTGCTCGTAATCATCTACCATCTGCTGCGCCATCTGTTCAGCCATAGCCACATCGCCCTCACCTGTTAAGGCGGTCAGTCCGGCATAGTCACGTTCACGGAAATCAGCAAGGGTCTTTGCTCCGCTGGGGTGCTGTTGATGGTAGGTATCGAAATCGCGTTGTGCCATCACCTCATTACGCTCCAGCCCGTGCTTCGCCATCATGTAGTCTGTGAGGACATTCCGTGCATACTTGTTGCTGCCAACCATGTCGCCTATTACATCAAGCAGAGGTCTCATGTAGCGAACATAGTACTCGTGCTGCTCTGCCGCATTGACGCTGCTCATTCGGTTTTCGGCAAGATAGGCATTTTCATTTCCCGACACGTCTTCTATACGGGTGGATTTCCCAAGCACGGCCTGATACAGACGTTTCAGGCCAAGCATACTGTCCTGCACGGCTTCCTGGAATTGGTAACCACCAGTTGTAACCATGCGCTCGTATGCGTCGCGTACTATTGCCTTGTCCCGCACGGAGAAATCATCGTCACGGAACAACTCTTTTTCTGCGGCCATATCACCCTGCACCTCGCTGTTGCTGTAATTTCCAACACCGAGATTGTCTTGCATGGCAATATCTTCCGCAACATTAAAGTAGTTCCGGTATGCTCCCGGGGCAGTTAGGTTCTTGTAACTGCGCCATAGAATGTAACGGAGCTCATTATCACTGATAGTATCAGACAAACTCTGTCCGCCGAAGTTCTTTAGGCCAATGCTGTGCAGCATATCCAAGAACCAAGACTTAATCCTGTTGAACCAGTGCATTGCCCACGGCTGACGCCCGGCATTCTCAAAGTCGGTGCTTTCAGCAAGTTCCGCAAGGTATTCCTCGGTGGCGACCCTGCGCCACTCCGCTGCCGTACGCTTGGCATTCTTGCCCTTGCTCACAAGCACGGCTTGCTTGGCCGCAATGCGCTCCTTGATGAGGATGTCTGCACCATCATACACATTGTCGAGGAAATTATCAAAGTTCTTGCCAAACAGTTTTCTCAAACCATAGTGGGCAACTGCCTCATGCAGGATGGTCTGCAATACGTCTTGAGGCGAGTGGTGGTTGTTCATCACAATGGCAATCCTGCCGGTCTCTGGGTCATACCAGCCCTTGCTCCTAAGCCTGCGTTTGGAGAAACGCTCATTTCCCGGCACGTCCCCGATACGTTCATATACACTCGTAATCTCACCGATGCCAAGTTTCTCAATCCAATCATTGGCCAAGTCATGCGCCCTGCGCCACTGACGGCGGGCAAACGCCGCACGGCTGCGCACATCGGCCGGGTTGCCTGCCTGCCGTGATGACGTACTCTCAGAACCCTCGCGCACAGCTGCCATCGGCGGATAGGGTTGTCCGTCAATAACCTGCATGACGCGGTAAGTTTCCTCCCGTTCGCCATCCTCCAAATCGTCCTCGTCGTCACGATACAAGCTGGTGTCTGCTTCCTCGCTGTCCTCATCAGAAAGCTGCACGCCTTTTGCGGCATCAACGGATGCGTCCATTTCTGCATACTTGGCTTCTTTCTCCGCCATTTCCGCCTTCATCAGTTCCTCATACTCGGCAAGTTTATCCTTGGCTTGCTTCAGCTCGTCGGCATACTCGAATGGCTTGCCGTCGCGTGCCTCCACTTGCTGCAACTCGCCTTTGTATCTTTCTGCGGCTCTTTCGGCATACTCTGCCTTTTCGCGGAAGTCCTTGCCGGTCATGACGTTGCTAACGATGTCTTCCAGTGCGTTCTTCAAACGCTGGCCGTCAACTGGTATGTCTTCCATGCCGAGTTCCGGACATGAGTATGTCATTTGTGTCTTGGAGAAGAATGACAGCGAGAGCTGTCCTTTCTCCTGCTTCTGCTCTTTGGCAATGACACGGTGCACATGGAAGTCAAAGCCACCGACATTGACGGTGAGGTCGCTCTTGGCTTCCGCCTTGTAACCGGATGCGGTGCGTACCTGCTCCTGCTGCTCGCGCTGCTTGCTGTTATACTCCTTGATATAGTCAACCATCGCGTCGAGCGAGGGGTACTTCACTTTGCCTACGGTGATACCGTCCATCTTGGCGGCTTCCACCTTCTCAAGCGCTTCCTTGTTACGCGCCGCGCGTTCCTCGCTGCCTTTGATAAGTGCTTTCAGACGTGGCTTCTGATTGTGAACGTATGTTTGGTCGGCTTCCCACTGCTTCCTGCGCGCCTCCAGCTTCCTCACTTCTTTCTCCACTTGGTTCTTCAACAGGGCATACTGGCTACCGGACAACTGCGCCGTGATGTCTCCGAACAAATCCTGTTCTTCCTCCAGCACGCGGTTCTCCATCGAGTTGCTCATCATCTTCTTGCCCTCCATGATGCTGTCGGCTATCGCTCCTTTGGTCTTCAAACGCTGGTAGGCGGTAACGTCGAGGCTGTCTTCTACGCCGAAACGGAGTACACGGACAGGTATTCCCCATTCGTTGTGCAGGTTGCCTTGGCGCAATATGCGACCGTTGCGCTGCGTGTAGTCCATGGGACGGTTAGGCGCATCCACATGGATTAGGGTGTGCAGGCGCTCCTGTATGTTCACACCAGTACCCAGTGTAAAGGTGCTGCCCATGATGACGCGCACCTCGCCACGGTTCACCTTGTCGAAGATTTCAACCTTCTTCTTGATGCTCATGCCGGACTTCATCACAACAACCTGTGCTTCGGGCACACCTGCATCAATGAGCTTCTTTCTTATGTCCTCATACAGATTGAAACCTGTTGATTTGTTCTGATAGTTGTCGGCGAAGATGGCAACGGTGCCGTTGTAGTCCTTGCTGTCCTCAAGGCTGCGCAAGGTCTGACGCACGGCTTCATTGGTCTTGCTGTTCGGCTCGTCGGCTGCGTCTTCCAGTACAAGGCGTGCATCTACGGCCGCTGCCTTGGCAATACCATACATGACGAGAGGAATGTGGCTGTTCTCTTTCTTCTCCTTGCCGCTCATCCTCTCGTAGTCGTCGAGCTGGTCTTTCACGAACTTCATCACACCGCGCAGGGCTTTCGTCTGCGGCAGGTAGATGTCCCGCGCCTTGCCGCCCTCCATCTCCGGTATCTTGTCGCTCACGCCTCCAGCCTCACGGGTCAGCACCGTGTCGGCGACACCTGCCCATATACGCACAAGCTCTGGGAGGTTCACATAACCCGCGAAGCGGTTGTTCTCCTTATACTTGCCGTTGGTGGAAAACTCCAGCATCTGCTGTATATTGCCGAAGTTGCGCACAAAGTCATCAAAGTAATAGATGCCGTACTCGCGCATGGTGTCGGCTGGCATCAGGTAGCGCATGAAAGTCCATATCTCGGCTGCGGTGTTGCTGATAGGCGTGCCAGTGGCAAACACCACATTCTTGCCGTTCTTGCTCTCCAACACGGCTTGCGTCTTCAGATAAACACCTTGCGACTTCTTGCTGGGCTTTGGGTCAACACCTTTCACACCTCGCCTGATGACAGTCTCAAAACCAAGGTGCTTGTACTCGTGTGCCTCGTCGATGAGCAGGGCATCAATGCCCATGTCGTCGAAGTTGGCCACATCATCGGTCTCGCGGTCGAGCATTTCCTGCGCCTTGACCATCGCGTTCTGCCGTGTCTTGGCTTCGCGTTTCTCGTCCTTTTCCGCCTTTCCACCTGACTTGCGTTCCTGCAATGCCAGTTTGAGGCCGTTGAGCTCGTCGTCGAGCCTGGACAACTCGCGCTCGGCTTGACGCACTACGGGGTCGCGGTCGTCGCTGGCAGCTTCACGCATTTTCTCCAGTACCGTCATCTTCTCTTCCACCTTGTCCTCAACGAAGCGTATCTGGCGCTCCTCACTGTCGGGGATGCGCTCAAACACTGACTGGGGCACAACTATCATGTCCCAGTCGTTGTAGCGTATCTTGGCGTAGAAGTTACGTCTGCCATCTGCGTTGCGGTCTGCATCTTCAAGGGTGAGTATATTGGCATTTGGGTAAAGTGCCTTTGCACTGGCAACAAACTGACCGACGGTTGCGTTCTGCACGACAATCATCGGTTTGCGTGCCGTGCCAAGCCTGCGCATTTCCATTGCAGTGCTGATGAGGGTGTAGGTCTTGCCTGTACCAACCTCGTGAGCCAGCATCAATGGCTGTGTGGTGGCACGGACAACGGCTTTTGCCTGATGTGGACGCAACTGGAACGGATTGCCGTTTACGACAGTGGCGGCGCCTCCGAAATGTTCCGGCACGAACTCGTCGGGTATCTCTTTCGGAACGCTGTTGTTGAACAGGTCATTATACACGCGCTCCATGCGCTCCGACATTTCGGGGTCGCCCTGCATCTTACCACGCGCCCAGTCCTTGAAGTCCTGACGTATCTCGTCAATCTTGTTGGCACATGCCACCGTTGCTTCTTTGTCCACAATGGTCTCGGTGGTCTTGCTGCTGCCATAGCCAACGGTCTGAGTCTTTGAAACACTGATGCTCTTGCAGGTGATGGCGGCTTTGATGAGCTCATGGCCGAGGATGCGCTTCTCGCACTTCTCGCTATACACACCCATTGCCCTGTTCTGCTCGGTGTCCGTGTACCAAGGCTCGTTCATTATCCATGTGCCACCTGCATTTGTCAGCTTCACGTCAAGACCTGTGCGCTCCTTTACGAAATCTTCATACAGTTTAGGCTCAACCCATGACGAGCCAAGTGTGAACTCGATGAGGTGTGCTGGAATGTTCATCGGGATGACACGCTCCAGTGCTTTGATGTTTGCGTCATAGCGTCCGTCGGTGTTGTTCTCCCGCGCTTGACGGAGCTTCTCGCGCACATTGCCGCTGAGATATTCATAAGATACCTCCATTTCTGTTGTGGTCGGATTCTCAAAGCCAATACCGCTCTTGATAATCTGCTCTCGCACTTCGCTCTCATTCTTGCCCAACTGCCCTGCGATGTATGGCACGTCTACACGGCCGTTAAGATAGATGCTGGCAATGATACCGTCCTTGATGGTTGCCGGCTTCGGCTCGCTCTCGGTCTCCACGACACGGCGGCTGAAGATGTCTGTCTTGCCGTAGGTTACAATGCGTTTACCGCTCTTGTCGCCTGTCTCACTCACACTCTCCAGCGCGGCAATGCTGGGGTAGTCCATATCGCTGCGCAGGAAAGAAATGGAAGTGTTCTTGTTCAGATGTCCGTAGGTCTTGACAAAAGCGTCGTATGCCTTGTTCAACTTGGCAAGACGCTGTTGCAAGCCGTTATCGTCGCTGTGGGTAGTCTGATACTCCAGCACGTCGGCAAGGGCATCCTTGATAGCCTTGTATGCGTTGAAGCACTCTGCCTTGGTGTGTCCCTTGACCTTGTTGGCGTTGACGTTGATAGGCACGGCTTTTCCTCTCTGTGCAAGACACAGATTGCCGTCGCCGTCAAGGAGCATGCTGCCCTCCTTCACATCTTCGCCCAAGTCTTCATACACTACCTGCTGCGTCTCGCGCTCCCCGGCTTTGTCCCAGTCCATATCCTTGAACTGCCGCGCCCACTCTGACAGACGCTGCTCTTGGTTGATGCCCGGACTTGGATAGAGTGCCTTGCTGGTGGCACGGTAGGTGTCGCCTTTCTCAAATGCGAAAGCCATCTCACCTGCCATGTCTTCGGGGTGTTCCACAAAGTGCTTGTTAACGTCCAGCGCAAGGTCTTTGATAATTACCTCGCTGCTGCCGCGCTTCGTCTCACCGGTGTTGTACCTCACTGTGCGGATGGGCAGTGTGCCGCCAATGTCAATGGCGTTGGCACTCTTCTGACCGTTCACGCGCTTGCGGATGACGATGATGTCTGAGGTTGCGCCCGTGCCACCGAATGTTTGGTTGTGCATGCGGAAAGCACCGACAACATCTGCGCCTCCCTCGTTCACCAACCATGTGCGCAACTTGGCGGAGTTCGGGCTGTCGAGTGTGCCGCTGCTGGTGATGAAGATGCCCACACCTCCCTCTTTCAACTTGCGCACGTTCTTGGCAATACAGAAGTCGTGAATGTCGTGGAACTTGCGCGACAAGTCCTTGTCGCCGGTCTCGTCCAGAACGCGCAGACCTGTTACGAAAGGCACGTTGGTAATAGCCAAGTCAACGCTGCCGTTAGGCACATGTGTCTTCTCAAAGCCTTTCACCTCTACATTGGCATCGGGATAAAGCAGGGAGAGTATGTTGCCTGTGGTCTCGTCTATCTCAACGGCATGAATGTTGCTGCGCTCACTCATGTCAGCAGGCATCAAACCTATGATGTTACCGATACCGGCACTGCCCTCAAGCACACTGCCACCACGGAAGCCCATTGCACGCGCCACGTCCCACATCGCATCAATAACTGGTGCTGGTGTGTAGTACGCACTGTTGCGGCTCATGTTGGCTGCTTCGTATGCTTCGGGGGAAAGCAACCCGCGCAGACGTGCGTTGATGGGGTTCGCTGGCTGATAGTCGTCGCGAAGACGTGGGTTATAGTCTCTGTCGCCTCTGCCTGCCTTTTCTCTGAAAGCCTCTCCAAGACCTCCCCAGCCACTGAACTTGCGAAGAACAGCCATATCTCCGGGAGTGGCTGGCTGGCCACTCTCGGTAAGACGCTGCATCGTCTCGATGGCCTTGATATTGGCCTCGATACGTGCGCTGGTACTCTTGGGCGCGTAGTCTGTCCCGCGCTCTGAATGGTTGTTATGGGTGTTCCGGCGTTCGCTCTCTTTAATGGGAGCAAACTCTTTCTTGGCAGGTCTTAGAGGCTGCTTGCCATCAGATGGTTCAGATACTCGCGGGCTTCCTGCGGTGTCAGACATAGTATTGCCTCCACTACGTCCAGCCACTCGGCTTGCGTCAGCTCGCTCATCTTCATGTTGTTGGCTCGCTCCCAACGGTTCATTCTGTCCTCGTTGGTGTCCTCCTTCTCGCTCGGAAGTGCCGGGGCGAGGTTGTAAGTGTACTTCTTGCTCATCACTCGTTGGTCTTGTTGTATCTTCACTGAGCAAACCGCTGAAAAGGTCAGCCATGGTCTGCCCCTGCGAAGTTACGGCTTTTTTCCTTGATTTCTTCTCTTTCGGCTGACTTTCTTTCGTCTTGGCTTCATTTTCTGCCTCATGGTGGCCAAGCACGGCCAGTTGGTCGTTAACTTTATCTGTGGCATCGTCAATGTCCTTTGCAAGGTCATTTACTTCCCGCTCACTTCTTGCAGACGCGAGTTTACTTTCTGTTTCGCTTGCAACAGCCTCTGCTTCGTCTCTAATAGTTGCTGTATTTGCTGCGACTTCTTGCTCTGCTTCTTTTCGTTGCTCATTGCGTTGTGATTTTAGTTGTTCTCTTGCCTGTTCCGCTTGTTTCCCTGCCTCCTGCTCGCGTGTGATGTGTTCGGCAGTGGCAATAATATCTTTCGCTCCCTCCTTGTCAAAGTTCATCACGTCAAAGGCGCGTACCTCCCCGTATGGGGTAAGGTCTTTTTCGTAGTCTGCCATTTCGGGCAGGTCGCGCGCTCCGTTGTAGAATGACTTGAGGTAAGGACGCACGTCCTCACCCAGCGCATCAATCATCTGACGGGCAAACTCTCCGAACTTACGTGCGCCGTGCTTCAGCATGAGGTAACTCATTTCTACCCCGATGGCAAAGGCTTCGGGGTCTATACCCATGTTGAGCTGCCCATTGAGCTTCTTGTGAAGACGCTTACGCAGTTCCTCAAAGCGTTCTGCATCGGCATCGTCAACCCACTTGCTCCCGGATTTCTTCTCCTCATGCTTGGGTTCTTCGTTTGCAGTCTCGTTTGCTTCTGTTTGCGGCTCGTCCTTTACTTTCCCGGCATGGCCGCTCAACCTGGCTTCGCCTGCGTCCTGCACGGCTGCATGGTCGTTCACCGCTGACAAGTCTTCAACCGACATGGGCTGCGCGTCCTGCACGGCTTCATCGTTGGTCAACGCCTCTGACAGTTCCCTCGCCGCCTCTTCGCTGCGTACCATGAAGCCACCTCGCTTAGCGTCCCACCAGCCACGGCTGGAGCGCGAGCCGGGCAACGGTTCTCTCACCAACTCCTTGCCGGCCCTGACCTGCTCCTTGGTTAACTCCCCACTGAACCTCACAAGGTGCATCGGCGTGGTCTTGCCTTTCTTGTTGGTGTATTCGGCCGGCTCAATGGTGTAAGCCTGTGCGCTTTCCTGCGGCTCTGCGACTACTTTCTCCCCCAACAGTGTGTCGCCAAGTGGCTTCACGCCACTGTACTCTGCAAAAGGCTTTGTCTTGCGGTGTGAACTCTCAATCCACTTCTTGAACTCCTCTTTGCTTACAGGAGTGATAGCACCAAGTCCCTGCCAACCTTCTTCATAATTGGAAAGGTACGCTTTGCGTGCGCTCTCGATGTCGGGAAAGCCATACATCACCTTGTGTTCGTCGAAGCTGCCGTCCTTGTTCACTTGGTCAACGACAAATACATCACCACTCGTCGGGTCGTCAGACAGGAACACGTCGATGTGGTCGCCGTCCACGCCCTCCGTGCCGCGAATGTAGCCATAGGTGTTCTGCATTTCCTGCTCCCACTCGTTGCCATCTGCATCAGTACCACGACGCACACTGCCTTTCGGGTTCTCTATGCTGATGTCGTAACCGTCAAACTTCAAATGCCCTTTCCTGTAGTTCCCGGCCTCCTTCTGCGCATCCGTGGGGCTTGTGTTCACATCTGCCGATGCGGATTCCATCTTCGAAGAAAACGGCTCAACTCCATTGTTTTCAACACTTTTTCCTGCTTTTCCTTGCCCGGTTGCAGAATTTTCACTAACTTTGCCCTCAGAAGTTCCCGGTTCAACTCGGGAAGTTGTCACAGAAGCAGTCGCCGGGGATTGCTCGGTCTGTGCGCCACCGTCAAATCGGTATAGCAACTTCCCATCTTTTAATGCCTCCCTTAATCGTTTAACTCTATCGAAGTGATTACTTACATTCACTTCCATTCCGTCTTTCTTGACAGTGACCGACTTGAAGAAATAACGCTTTCGTCCATCAATGCCTATGAACGATTTTACATACAGGTGAGACGCAGGACGCTCTGTCTCTCCCTCGGTTGCCATACTGGCTTCCTCTATAACAAAATCGGGGTCGGTTAATGTCGGCTTTATCATTCCGGCTTCTTTCTCACGTCCTTTATCTATCATCTTGGAGAATTGGTTTTCACCAAGTTTGATTTCTCCCAATGGTGTAATAAGCACTCCATTCCCAAACTCATTGACCCAGTTCTCATGTGTCAGCTCCATTTCGGGTATGGGGATAGCACGATCTGCTGACAACAAAATAAGGTCATCTGCCTCATCTTCGCTCAACCCTTTGTCTTGGTCAGCATCTCTTCCGCTGTCGGCCAGTCGCTGTTCTGCCTCGCCCTCTCCGCCGACTGCCGCTTTCCGCGCATCCGTCGGCTCATTTTCAGCAACTTCTTCCGTTTTCTCTTGTTCAGTTGCAGAAATTTCACTACCTTTGTCCGCAGAAGATAGTTCGTCCGTAGGGTCGGAAAGGGCACCGACCTCTTCCTTAATGGAAGGCAGTATGAGGAGTTGCCCGTCCTCACGGTCGGCCTGTCTTCTTAATTTTTCCAATCCACGGGCATCAAGATAATGCCAATGCACTATTTCCACATTGTTATTATTCTGATTAACCTCCAGCAAGACTAATTTGTTTTTCCCTGCTTCATCTGTAATATTAATGACTACCCAGTTATATGGTTTGGTGTTTTTTTGATTCTGTCCGTACAAGTCTGCGTTATAGAGTGCAGAACGAAGTATGTCACGGCTTTGCTCTGGAGTTAAATCGGAATGTGATATGCCATTCCTCTCAAAAATGTTCTTCTTGATGATAACAGGCTTCTCACCTGCACCGATGGCATCCCTGACATTATTAGGAATGTCAGGCAATGCTATTGTCCGTGTAGGTTCTTCAAAGTCTGCATCTGTAATATCGTCAATAGATGCAACTTCTTCAATATATAACGTTCCGTCGCTGTTGAGAGGATTGCCTTGGCGGTCAACGCCACCTCCTTTGTCTTGCGCCTTTGTTTTGGCTGCATTTGTCCCAATCCCGGCATTATCGGGATTGGTGACATCGCGCAGGCCGGCAGTTTTCAATTGCCCGGATGGAGCAATCTGCGGTGTATTTACTTCCTCGCTGTTGCTGCCAGTTCCTCCTCCACCGTCGGCAGGTTCTTCTCCTGGCGCAGCTCGTTCTCCTGTCTCAGCATTTCCGTTGCTTCCTTGCTGCCCTCCTTGGATTGCTGGACTATCGCCAGCCAAAACATTACTTCTCCGTTGTCCATTGTATTCTATGTTTAATGTTTCCCTGATTGCCTGCGCAAGCGTGCGTGGCGTGTTGTCCGGCTGTTCGAACAGGCTTGCTTCCTGTGTTCCTTGAATAAGGTCATACAGTTTGTTGAACGTACCCTGTATGGTCGTTTGGTTCGCACCCTTGTATAGGGTTGCCAGCAACAGTGCAAAGTTACTGAAATTTTCTGAAGGTAAGTAACTTTCGCCCGTGGCATCATCAAACTGATATGAACGCTTCCACATCTCTGCTGCCTCTCGCGCGTCCTTGAAATTGGTCGCTTTCTTAAAGGCCTCATCCTGCGACATGGCATTAAACGCACGGATGGAGTTCTGTATCTCCACAACCATACGCTCCGCAATCGGACTGTCATAGTCGCGGTATGCGGTTGCCAGAATAGCCTTTTGGGCCTTAACCGGCATGGCATTGAACATTTCTTCAAGCCGGGTGCCGCCGTCCCTGAAGACACTCTGATACATAATGCTGCGCAAATCGTTCTTGGCTTCGCCGCTGACGTTGCCCCTGCCGTCAAAGGCACTCTTGTATTGGGTCGGGGTGATATATCCTTTTTGGCTCATCCACTTCAACACATCCGTGCCATTGTCGTCCAGCAACTGGGCAAATGTCGCTTCTTCATCTGCCGACTTCAGCAAGAGGTTGGCAAACGTGCGCATGTCGTTACCCATCTTCTGAACGGCATTCTTCGCCTTGATGCGCTCTGTGCCGCCACTCTCGGTATCTTGTGCCACGAATTGCCCAAGCGTAATGGCTTCGGCATCCTCCACGTCGAGCATATTCACCAGTACAGGGCTTTGCATAGCCTCAATGTCTTCCGCCCGTAGCCCGAAGTCGGCTGCATGTCCTATGAGATACTGCTTGTACCTGGCGGCTTCTTCGGGATAACTCTGCCACATCTGGCGCAAAGCATCACTGCGGTTGTTGCCCTGTATTACTTCTCCGCGTGCATTTATGGTCGGCGCGCCGGTATATGCGGTAACAGACGATGTGATTTCCTCGGGGCGTATGTTGCCGGCAATCTTGCTTGAAGCATACCTGCTTGCATCATCAATACGCTCTTTGGGCTGTGCCTCATCAATGAAGTGGAGTGGATTACGCTGCCCGCCTGCATGGCTTGGCTGCAACTGCCTGGCATCAATTACCGCAACATTGCCCTGTGGTATGACATCGTTACTGAATTTCACGCTGACCGCCTTGCCCTGCAATGCCTGTAACGGTTCTTGCCTGTCAACCTTATAGCCATTCAAGCGGCGGTAGCCGCGTGCGCGAGCGTCCTGCGGTGTGTCATCAACCATGTCGGGCACACCGTTTATGGCTTCGCGCTCCTTGCGCTCTGCTTCCTCGCGCAGTCTTTCTTCCTCGGCTCTGCGCCGCTTCGCTTCTTCCATACGACGTGCATGCTTTTCTGAAATGCGTGCCTGTTCCGCGCTGTCTGTCTTGAACTGCTCATGCTGCACGGCTTTCCAGTAGTCATGCTGACGCTGCAAATCGTCCATCTTACCCTGCCAGCCGGCGGTCTTCTCCTCAAACTCGTCAAGGTCAGTACCCATCTTGGGGCGCTTCTTGCGAAGTTTCGCCAGTTCGCTCTCTGCTGACTTGCGGTTGTTCTCCACAAAGGCATCGGCATTCTCACGGCTCAGTCCACGTTCATTGTACAGATAGGCGTGTGCCCTCTGGGGTGTCGTCTTGCTCCAGTCGGGCTTCATCCTGCCCTTTACATCAATCATCGGCATGGGTTCTGCACCGGCTTGCTCATCTGCGGCTGCCGATTGCCCGCTCATTGCATCGCGCAAACCATCACCAACATTGCTGACACCGTCAAGGACAGCCCTTTCTCCGTCAATCTGAGGTACAGACAACATGCCGTCAAGCTGTTCACGGCTGAACATGTTGACTTTTCTTCCGTTGATAGGCTGGTCGGACTCAACTTCAATCAGGCCATCTTCGTTTTCCTCGCTGGTAACAATGGCCCTCACGTCTTCGCTTCCTGCTTGCAATGTGATTTCTTCATTGAGATTGTATTGTGGTTGCCGGGAGTTATGAACCTCTGCCTGCGTCTGCTGTCCCTGCCGCGAAATGAGGTTGGTCACACGGCTGCGGTTCCGTGCGTCTGCCATGGCTTGCAGCTCCTGCTTGCTCATGCTGACTGGCATCTGTTGGTTTCCGTCAAGCGCGACGGCCACCATGCCATCGCCAAGGTCTTGCATGATGGCGTATGTATGCTGCCCGCCTGCCTCATCCGGGAACTGATAGGTGTCACCGATGGCAAAGGCAAGTGTGCCGTCTGTCTTGTCGGCTGCCTCGCGTGCCTTGCGCTCGCGTATCTGCTGGCGTGTCTCTTCCTTGAGCTGCTCCGCATCAATCACATCGCCAAGGGAAAGCAGGCCGCCCGGGCTCATGAACTGAAGCTTGCCGGTCTCCGCGTCACGAACGATGATGGTCTCGTCGCTGTTCCCGGTGTCAATCATGCTGCCGTCGTCCATCATCCGCACATTACCACTGACGACAAACACCTGCTTGTCGTGCCCGTCAGCATCCTGCTCTTTCAGCGTCGCCGGGTGTATCATGCCGTCACCGCCTTGTTCCTCCCTGGCCACACGGCTGTCCACCATCGCGTCGCTTTGTGCAATCTCACTGTCAATATCATCGCGCACACGCTGTATCAGCCCGTCGTAGGCGCTCTTGGCGTTCACATAGTCCACGGCCATCTGTTTCTGACCGTCGCTGAGGCTCGCAAAACCGCGGATGGTGCGGAGCGTGTCAACAGGGCTGGCTTCCAAGTCGCGCATCACATCCTCGCCAAGGAACTCTCCGACGCTCTCCGAAAGAACCTCCATGCGGTTCTTCACATCCTGCATGTCAGTGTCTTCCGTTGCGTTGTAGCCCTCACCATACGCATTGTTTGCCGCTTCGGCATCAGGGTCTTTTTCTTCCCCGGCATTGTTTGCCGCAGCGAGATTGCAACCACGCATCTTGGTAAGGTTGCGTGCATAGTCAAGCACGGCGTTCTTCTGCTCATGGTTAAGGTTGGGGTCGAGCACCATCTGCGTAAGAACGTCCGCCATTCCGCCGTTGGGCGTTCCGTCAATCTGCTCTTGCATCTCGTTCCACCTGTCTCCGATGAAAGATGCGGCGGATGCGCCACTCTTGTTTGCCTGGTGCTTGTAACGGTAGTACTGGGCGGTTGAGCCAGCCTGCGCAACGGCAGGGGCAGAGCCAAGAAGTGCGCCCATGGTGGCACAGCCAAGCCAAATGTCGATGTGGGTCCTGGGGTCTTGCACCTGTTCCAGGGCTTCCGAGCCGTGGCCCGTAAGGGCATCAAACAGGAGGCCTTCATATTCTTCGATACCCTCACCGGGAAGGCCATTCCAGCCGCCGGCCTTCAGCAATTTGCTGTAACGACGGTACCATTCCTTGTTCCCTATGCTCGTCAGGGCGTTGCTTACACGGCTTAGCCCTATCTTCTCCAGCCCTTTCCTGACATACTTGCCAACACCCGGGATGAACTCACCGAACATCTCACTCTGGTTCTCACCAATCATGTCCCGCTCGGCCTCGGCGATGGCTTCCAGCATTCCTTTCTGTCCCTCAATGTTATAGCCGCCGTTCTCATTCACACCAACATGTCCGGCCATGAGCCTGCCCGCCTCGCCGGCCGTGCGGTTGATACCTGTGGTGTTGGTAATCATCGCACCTGCGGCCGTCGTACCCAGTGCGACACCGGTAGCCTTGAGCAGCCCTTTCCCAATAGCGGCTTTCAGGCCTGTCTCGACACCTTTCCTGGCAAGCAATTTCATACCGCCTTTCACAACACCTTTGTAGATGCCTTTCGTCAAGGCGCCAGCGCCTCCGCCCGTCAGCAGAATATCTTTCATGAAGTCAAGCGAGGTTCCTGTCGTGGTTGCCGCACGCGCCCATGCACCGTAGTCATTGCCGTACATGCCCTGCACCATTTCGTCAGTGGCGAAGTTGCTAAGCACAGCCTCTGCCGACTCTTCATCTTTGGTAAGTTGTTCGCCTGTCTGACGTTTCCTGTTGATGGCATCCACATGACGCTGCGCTTCCATGACGCTTAGCGCATCATTGGCATCGCTCTGCCCGTCGCTGAAAGTATAACCATTGGTGAGGGTATCGCCGAGAGTGTGCCAGAAATCGTTCATCAGCCCATCCCTCTTGTCTCTCAGCGTCCTTATCGTCTGATGGTTCTTGCGCGCCGCGGCTTCCAGCTGACGGTAGCGGGGGTCCAGGCGGTAGTCACGCATGCCGTTGTCGCTGACAAGACCACCGGGCATCCCATGGCTTTCATCGGCAAGGTCCCTGATGAGCCCGGCAACGGGATGCCCCGTCTTTCTGGCGTCGATTTCCTCCATGCGCTTACGCATGAGGCCGGCAAGACGCTCCTTTTCCGCCTCCGCCGCTTTCAACTGGCTCTCCACAGGATGCAGCCGCCGTTCCTTTTCCTCGTCAATGCGGCGCTGCTCCATATCGGCGGAAAACCTGCTGGTGTGTTTGTTGCCTGCCTGTGTAAGGTAGGTTTGCTCTATCTTGCCGGTCTTAGGATTGTACTCGATGTCACCGGCGACAACATTATTGCTGCTGAATACCGTGGGCCTGTCCTTCTTGCCAACACCAAGCCCGAATGCGGGCACACCTCCACCAAACATGCGCTGCTTGACGTAGGCAGAAATGTTTTTACTGCGCTCCATGGTCTGTGCGACGCTGTTGCGCATTCTCGCGACGGAGGCGTTGAAGTATGCTATTTGGGCAGGTGACATCTTCCTCGCTTTACTGCGCTGCTGCCGCCCCGCTTTGCTGCGTTGCTGCCGCCGCTGTGGTTGCTGTTGCCGCTGCGTTGTTGGAACAGGGGATTGGGCAGGAGCGGGCGCTTGCCGCCTCCCGCCCGCGAGCTGACGGCTGAACCCGTTGAAGTCGGGCAAGTCATAGTCACCCTTTATCGCGTCATACAACTTCCTGCGCTTGCCCTCGTCCTCCACATCCTGAGAGAACTGCTCATAACTGCCCATGTCATAGTCCTTTGACAGGGCATTGTATAATTTCCTCTTATTTCCGTCGTCGTTCATGGTTTACCTCATTGGATTTGGTTTCTTGCCTGTGTTGCTGCCTCCCATCGGGTTGGCTTTCCTGCCGCTGACAGCGTTCCTTGCCCGTGTCACTGCCGCGTCGCCATTCTTGTAGTTCTTGTAAGCCTGGCTCTGGGAAACGATACGCTTGGCCTCCGCGCTGGCCTCTTTCTCCCTGACACCTGCATTCATGAGTGCAATCTTGGCTTCGGCAATGCGCAGGTCAACGTCTTCCCTCGACCTGATGGCGCCGGTGCGTGCCATGGTGTACTCAATGTTGGCCTTGGCGACATTCACCTTGCGCTCCTCCTCACGGTTGCGGAGGTCGAGGGTATCCTTCTTGTACTGGATGGCATCGTTGCGGTAGTCCATGTTGCTCCGCAGGTCCTCCAGCTTAGCCATGGCGCCAAGATATTCCATGCTGTCCTTGCGGCGGCCTTCCAGCAGCCTGTCATAGCGCTCACGCCACTTGCCCGACAGGCTTCCGGCAGGGTCGGGGTATGGAGTGCCATAACGTGCATTGTTGTATGCGTCAGAGATGGCCCCAAGGCCGGTGCCGACAAGAGCCATCGTCTTCTCGCGTTTCAGCCTCCCCTCCTGCTCCTCACGGTCCCTGGCGCGCCTCTCGTACTCCTTCCGGACAAGGTCGGCGTACCAATCGTAGAAGCCGTCACCGCGTGGAGGCATGCCGGGTTTGCCGGCAAGCCCACCGTCAGCGCCGGCAGTGCCGTCAGTGCCCTTCCCGCCTTCCACGCCATCAGCCTTAGTGGCTGCAGGTGCTGGTTTCAGCACCGGTGCTATGACCTTCCCGCCCTCCTTGCCGATGCCGGTGAGCGTGACACCCTTGCGGCCTTCCACGCCATCAGCCTTAGTGGCTGCGGGCGCTGGCTTCGGAGCAGGCGGCATGCCCTTGCCGCCATCCACGCCGATGCCCGTGAGCGTAAAGCCCTTGCCGCGCTTCGGCATCTTCCCGAACTGCTCTTTCTCAAACGGCTTCCATTCCGGGATGCCGCCGCCCGTCTGACCGCCTGTTATGTCGTCAAATACTTTGCTCATACTGATGAAGTCTGATGGTTATCAAAGTCCCGTTCCCTGTGAGAGGCCATTGTATGCGCCACTGATGCCGGCCGCTGCAACGTCAAGCCCGCTTGATTTCTGCCCCTGCAGCCTGCGCAGCGTCTCGTCGAGCATGCCCTTGCGCTGCATGTACTGACCCTCAACAGCGTCCTTGCGCCGCGCTCCTGCCACTGCAATCTGACTGGCGGCGTCAGACATCGCCTGAGCGTTCGCGGCCTTCGTCGCCGCCACGCTCTCCTCCGTGCCGCCAGCCACCGCCGCGCTGCCCGCAGCCGCCTGGTTACGCTGCCTGATGGCCTCCGCAGTACGCGTCAGCATCGCCTGAGCGTCCGCACGCTGAGTCGCATCCTCGTTATACCTGCGGTCATACCAGTCCTGGTTCTCTCTCTTCTGCTCGTCAATCATCCTCATCTGCTTCTTCAGCATCTTGTTCCTGCTGATGCCACCGAGGATGCCACCGAGCGCGCCGCTTGCCGCGCCAAAAATTCCGCCTAACATATTGCCTTATCCGTTTGTAGTTGTGAAACAAAACTTATTGTACGGATGCGAAATTACAGCATTATCTTTGCACCGTCATTTTAAGTTTTGTTTTATATGCCAAGAAAGAAAGGAGATGGGCGCGGACGGCTCGGCGGTCGTGCCGCAGGAACACCCAACAAAGACAAGCCATTGAAGACGTTTCTCCGGCAACACTCGGTGCAATACTTCACACCCAGCATCGAGGAAAAGGACGATAAAGGAAAGAAGACAGGCAGGCTGGTTTCCAAGTTTGACATCGACTGCATGAACCTTGACCCGGAAAGCCGCGTCGATGCGGAAATAAAACTGCTGAAGTTCCACACACCTCAGATGCAGTCCACAAGCGTGGACGTGTCCGTGAGCGACATGAACCTCACGCTCACACAGCGGCTCGCCATGCTCGCCAGCGGAAAGGAGATTACACCCGGCGAAGACGGGTGACCCACTACTGTTTACTGTATTTAGTAACCGCAGGGATGAATTTCCCTGCGGTTTTCTTATACATTATTATATAAGGAAACTCGCGAACGCATTGCAAACGCATTAAAAAAGTATGCGAACGCATTGCAAACGCATACCCTTTTCGATGCGATTTTGTGCAAATTTTTCTCACTCCCAAAATTTCGTGGTGAAAAATGCGGTCAACAACTGAAAAGTATGCGTTCGCATCAAATTCTTATGCGTTTGCATAGGTTTTAGTATGCGAACGCATTGCAAACGCATTAAAAAAGTATGCCAAGTAAAGTAAAGTAATATATATTATACTTCACTACGTTTCGTATAATATATTTATTCTCTCTCGTCGTCACCGCGCGCGCACGCACGCGTGAGGGAGAGTTTTTTTTGTTTTTGGGGAAACAATTTTTCGATTAAGTGAGTGCAATCATGCCCCGGTATGAATTGCCGAGCGTGAGAAAAATCGACGCAAGTCAAAAGATAACACCACGGTGTGGAATTTTTTATCTACCTTTGCGCCGAACAAAATGATTTAAGTCATGACAAAAATTGAATTTTCATCAGCAGTATGCAGCGGAGCCATCATGCAGGTTGACGCAACAATCTTCAGCTATCCCGATATAGTTCTAATGGCGAGGGCGGCACAAGAACATAAGTTCGTGCTTCCCATAATCAATTCAAAGTCACTCACGGCAGTACAAATCCGTAATCTTGCAGAACTTGTACCCGGACACGTCCACTTTACCGATGCGCAAGTTGACAAATTCTAAAATCAACAACCATGAGGACAACAGAAACTATATCCAAACTACTGGAGCATCATGCAGGTGTCATCCTCCCTGCCGTAAAATATAGTCCCGATGAGTTAAGGAGCATCACTCGGTCTGCCTCGCTCAACAAGGCACATCTCACACTTGTCTTCGGCAAAGAGTTCAGCGATTTCTTCATCACAGAACTTGCCGCCATCGGTGGAGAGTATCTTTGTATCGACCTCAGCAAGGATTAAAACCCTTTGCCTTTCTGCCGCTCATACACGGCAACTTTGCCGTTGTCGCAGTTGACAATCTTGAACTGCACGATGCAGCGTGGAGGAATATCGTCCGGCAGTTCTGCCACCAGTCGCTTTATCACCTCGTCGATGTTGCTGCAGCCGATGTCCTCAAAGCTGGCGAGGCACTTGCCTTGGAAGAAAGCAGCCGCCTTGATGAGCATCTTCGGTGACAGACGGAACACCGTGCTTTCCTCCTCCTGCGCTGCCTGTTTGCTGGCTTGGTCGGAGAAGAAGATGAAATCAACAACACGCTCGTTCAGTTCCCATGCAGGTGTGAAGTCCAGTTTGATGTATCCGCGAGTGATGCGGTGTCCTGCACTATGGTTCATGCCAAAAGCCACCTCGTCGATGCTGGCACCACAATCGTTCTGCGCCACCGTTCCCCATGTGTGACGGAATGTATAGACGCAATACCAGTTCTCCTTTGCAATGCCCATGCTCTCACAAATCTTTCGGATGCCTATGTTCACGTTCGCGCTGAAACTGTCGCTGGTGGTGTGCCTGTCATGGAAGTTGAACAGCCATTCACTGCCTGGTACTGAAGCATACTTCTCAAACAACGGCTTGATTATCTCCGGCACACGCATTTCAAAGTATGCTCCATCAGAACGGCTGCGCATGGTCTTCGCACGCTTGTAGTGGATGATGCCACCGTGATAGTCCTCCCTGCGCAGGTTGTATAAATCAACCGTGTTGATGCCTCCAAGACACAATACCATCATGGCTACGTCTCGACCAAGTTCGGGCAACGGCAACTTCATCTTGCTTTCGGGCAGGGGAGAAGAAAAGAACCTGCGGCACTCCTCCGCACTGATGGCTCGCTTCTCGGGACGGTCTGCATGTGGTATCTTCACCTTTACCCACGGATTGGTCTTCACTCTGATAAGCCCGGTGTCATAGTCGTTCAGTTCCTCGATGGCTGCGCGAAACACCTGCCTCATGCACACAGGGTACATTTCCTTTGCCCTGTTCGTCTGCTCCATCGTCTTTATCCACTTCGCCACGTTTGTGCTGGTCAGCTGCGAGAACTTAATCTTTGTCGTGCCGAAGTAACGCTCCATGTGCTGCAATGCCAGCTTGTAGTTCTTCGAGTTCCGTTCCTGCCCATTGTCGATGAGCCTGTCGATGTGCTTACGCGCATAGTCAGAGAAACACAAGTCCTCGTCGCCTTTCTCCAAGTAATCCACAATCATCCTGCAAGTCCAGTCGCGTATGTCAACGCGGTTGAGCTTCTCCATGTAGTCGAGAATGAGCGACGTGCAGAACTTCATCACAACCGGGTCGGTGATGTCCTTGCTCTTTGACAGTCCGCGCTTCGTCACCACCTTGCCGGTCTTGATGTAGAGAGTTGAACGCTTGTGGTTCACTCTGATGAATACGGGATAGAACCCGTCCTTTCGCGCCCACTGGACGCATGATTTCATTGTTGCCATAATCTATTGTTTGCTAATCTGTGTTCCCATTGTTTGTTTGCATGTCTCTGTAAAGTCCTGCTAACTCGCTCATTTCAAATCCAAATCACGTCCAAATCACGGTGTCAGAATTTCCAAGACTTTTCCAAATCTTTTCCGTTCATTCTGCGTCACAAAGTGTGTCGAAATGCACAATCCTCCATTTACGAAGTTAGGCGGAAGTCCCTTTATTCATCGGGGCTTACCGCCTAACTCTCTCAGTTTGAGGTTTCAGTCACTTATTCCTCTACGGCTGCCTGCGCGGCAGACAAGCGTGCGATTGGAACGCGGAATGGGGAACATGATGCGTAGTCCATGCCTATCTTTGCACAGAATTTCACCGAACTTGGTTCGCCCCCATGCTCGCCGCAAATACCACAGCGCAACTCCGGACGTACTTCACGGCCTCGTTTTACGGCATATTTCATTAGTTTGCCAACGCCATCCTGATCAAGAACCTGAAATGGGTCTGCTTTAAGTATTTTCTTGTCGAGGTATTCAGGCAGGAACGTAGCGATGTCGTCACGGCTGTACCCAAATGTCATTTGTGTCAGGTCGTTTGTACCGAATGAGAAATACTGTGCCTCTTTCGCGATAAGGTCTGCGGTAAGTGCTGCACGAGGTATCTCAATCATAGTACCAACTTCAAATTCAACCTCAATGCCGTATTCTGCGAAAACCTCTTTTGCTGTTGCATATATGATTTCCTTCTGTTGCTTCAACTCTTCGGATGTACCAATCAGTGGAACCATTATCTCTGGCATAGGTTTTTTGCCCTCTTTCTTCAATTCGCAAGCAGCACCAAGTATTGCGCGTGTCTGCATTTCCGTGATTTCTGGGAACGTGATACCAAGCCTGCAGCCACGATGGCCGAGCATAGGATTGTTTTCTGCCAAAGATTCTACACGTCGTTTGATTGTCGCAATGTCAACACCCATTTCCTTTGCCATGATTTTCTGTCCTGCGTCATCATGAGGAACGAACTCATGGAGTGGCGGGTCAAGCAGGCGGACATTCACCGGAAGCCCATCCATCGCCTCGAGAATGCCCTTGAAGTCTGCTTTCTGATATGGCAGTAGTTTCGCAAGAGCCTTCTTGCGTCCTTCAAGTGTGTCAGAAAGAATCATCTCACGCATGGCGACAATTTTTTTGTCTTCGAAGAACATGTGTTCTGTGCGTGTAAGACCTATACCCTGAGCACCGAACTGACGTGCCACCTGGGCATCGTGCGGAGTGTCGGCATTTGTACGAACCAACATTTTGGTGTATTTGTCACATAAATCCATAAGTTCCTTTAAGTCGCCCGACACTTCAGCCGCCTTAGTCTGTATTTCTCCTGCATACACCTGCCCAGTAGAGCCATTCAATGAGATAAAGTCACCTTCTTTATATATTTTACCGTCTATTTCCACGGTTTTTGCCTTATAGTCAACAATAATGCCACCTGCACCAGACACGCAGCATTTACCCATTCCGCGTGCTACAACGGCTGCATGGGAAGTCATTCCTCCACGTGCGGTGAGGATTCCTTCGGCAGCGGCCATACCAGCCAAATCCTCCGGGGAAGTTTCAACGCGAACCATAACAACTTTGTGACCATCATCATACCATGCTTTGGCATCATCTGCGTGGAATACGATTTGACCGCAGGCGGCACCAGGTGAAGCCGGCAGTCCTTGCGTTATGACCTTGGCATTGGCCAAAGCTTTCTTGTCGAACACAGGATGGAGCAATTCATCGAGTTTCTGTGGCTCGCAACGCATGATTGCCGTTTTCTCATCAATCATTCCCTCGTGCAACAAATCCATTGCAATTTTCACCATAGCCGTTCCGGTACGCTTGCCATTACGTGTTTGCAAGAACCAAAGTTTGCCCTCCTGAACAGTAAACTCCATGTCCTGCATATCGTGATAGTGGTGTTCCAACTTGTCCTGGAGTTCGTTAAGTTGGTTGTAGATTTCCGGCATTGCCTCCTCCATAGATGGATATTTTGACTCACGCTCAACCTCTGGAATACCTGCACGCTCAGCCCAACGCTGTGAGCCTATTTTTGTAATCTGCTGGGGGGTACGGATACCTGCAACAACATCCTCTCCCTGTGCATTGACGAGGTATTCTCCGTTGAAAAGGTTTTCTCCATTGCCGGCATCACGGCTGAAACATACACCTGTAGCAGATGTTTCACCCATATTTCCGAACACCATTGCCATGACCGACACTGCAGTACCCCACTCGTCAGGAATACCCTCCATCTTTCGGTACAGTATGGCGCGTTCGTTCATCCAACTGCGGAATACGGCACACACGGCCCCCCACAGCTGCTCTATCGGGTCATCGGGGAAATTCTTGCCTGTGCGCTCCCTTATTGCTTCCTTGAACAGTCTCACGAGATACTTAAGTTCCTCGACGCTCATGTCTTTGTCAAGTTTCACGCCACGGCGTTCTTTCACCTTATCAATAATTTCCTCGAACGGATCCAAATCTTCCTTGTTGACAGGCTTCATTTCAAGAACAACGTCGCCATACATCTGTACGAAACGGCGATATGAGTCATATACAAAGTGAGGATTACCGGTTTTTTTGACCATTCCCTCAGCAACTTTATCATTAAGGCCGAGGTTGAGTATCGTATCCATCATACCTGGCATTGAGGCACGTGCCCCCGATCGGACACTTACAAGCAGTGGATTCTGTGCATCTCCAAACTTGGAGTTCATCAGTGTCTCAATATGCTTGACAGCTGTCATCACCTCATCATTGAGAAGGTTGACAATTTTTTCCTGACCTACTTCGTAGTACTCATTGCAGCAATCAGTTGTAATGGTAAATCCTGGAGGAACGGGTACTCCAATAAGATTCATTTCCGCAAGGTTAGCTCCCTTGCCACCGAGCTTCTCTCTCATCAATGCATTACCTTCGGCCTTGCCATTGCCGAAAAGGTAAACTCTTTTTTCACTCATAAATAAATATTGTTCTGATTTATTGGTGTATTATCGATTGCAAAATTAGTAACTTAAAACAAATCACACAAGAAAATTAAAATAAAATTGCAAATTATGCTTTACTTTTCATTGTTTTTATGTAAAAATGCCAACTTTATGTTCCAATGTTGTCGTGAAAAGACAGCATCTGTCTTTCTAATTAAAAAGAAATAACACAGGAAGAAAATAACTGCATATATGACGCAGACACCAAGCCGGTCTATCCGAATATTTTCTATGCTTGACCCTGGCAAGGATGAGATCCATGTCAAGCATTTGTCCATGAAATTAGTTGTCAATGAGATAGCTTTTGCAAGAATGTCCTGCACGGCAGGAAAAGGAATTGCCAGTAACAACATTCCACATACTATAATAATATATGTACACGGTATGGCTACGAAATTTGACAAAAGAAAATAAGAAGAAAATCGGCTGAAATAATATGCCACAAGTGGTGCTACTGCAACCTGTGCGACACATGATACGTTGATAAAATTCAACAAGTTCCGTACAATCCTGTAACGGAAAACAATAGAATTACATACCATGGCATTTATTTTGGGACATATTGCCAATATGAACAGCACGGCCATGAAAGACATCTGGAAACCAACGTCAAATATACTTTCCGGATTGGCGGCTATTATCAATAGTGCAGACAATGCCAGTGTGTTTATCGGTTGAGTGTTCCTATGTATTACGTCCAACATGCAGAATACGCTGAGCATCAATGCTGAACGTACCAAAGATAACGGCATTCCAGCAATAAACACAAAGGCCCATACCGCAAGGATGTTGAAAAGAGACACTGCGACCCACCTCTTCCGCCTTCCCCACGCAAAAGTGAGGAACAGGTATAATATTCCTAAATGAAGTCCCGACATGGCTAACACATGCGAGACACCTGTCACCGAAAACCTGTCACGCATGGCCTTGTCAAGCATGGATTTGTCTCCCAGTGTCATGGCTGATGTTATTGCCAGTCCTTCGTTTTCCAAACCGGAAATGCGATATTTATCACCTAATTTACACTGGTACTTTGCCGCCTTTAAACGCAGCCGGTTCAATGTGGATAGGCCGGAAAGTGAAGTCTTTGTGAAAATCCAGTTGTTAAAAGGTATGAATGCCGTACCCGAAACACCATGACTATGCAGGTAGTTCTTATAATTAAAGTTGCCTTTCCTATAATCCTTTACTGGTGATATTGACGCATTCACAGAAATCCCAACTCCTGGCTTCAAATAAAGGTATCTTTTTTCTATCGTATCACGCATGATGCTGGCCTGTAGTCTTTTGCCTGACATATTACCTGTTGTCACGATAATGTCGCATCGCACTACCTTTCCATGCCGCTTAGGAGAAGTCATCAGGACTGCCTGAAAGATTGAACTGTCGGAAGAAGGCACAGACAAATCCTGACTTGACTTGTTGTATATAACTATTCCCAAAAAGAAAATGGCAACGTAAAAGACTATGTCTCTGAATATAAGATTCCTGTATGAGAACAGTGCAACAAGCAATGATACTATGACAACTGGAACTGCAAGTGACTGTCTGATTGCAAAGCTATTCCCGACAACGATACCCACTATCAAAGGCACTGTCACTTTTGCCAAAGGATATAACTTTGCCTTCTCAATCAGACTTAACCTACGTCGCAAGACAAATCGCTATTTATCGTGACATCGTATTACGAATAATTACTCTTCAGAATTCTCGAAGAAATAACTCGAGCCATCGAAGCAATGTGTGCAAACTCTTTCCTTAGGCAGACCGATTGCATCAATAAGAGTCTCTATTTTGTTGAATTTCAGACTTGTAAGACCAAGGCGTTTCCTTATTTCGTTTACCATCCTTTTATATTCCTCAGAGTCGGTGGTAGCATACTTTTGTATATTTTTGTTTGGATCGCACTCAAAATCATTGATAATCTGACGCGTTATGAGTTCCATCTCGCTCTTAGAGGCCGTGAAACCTATGAACGGACAAGCATAAACCAGTGGTGGACAAGAAATGCGTGCATGCACTTCCTTTGCACCATATTCAAAGAACTCTCTGACGTTGTCACGAAGTTGTGTACCCCTAACAATAGAATCATCGCACATCACAATCCTCTGCCCATCAAGTAAAGAATGGTTGGGAATAAGTTTCATTTTTGCCACTAAGGCGCGACGGCTCTGATTTCCCGGTGTGAAACTTCTCGGCCACGTCGGCGTATATTTCAGCACAGCGCGCTTATATGGTATTCTATGGCCTTCGGCATACCCCAAGGCCGTACCTATCCCACTGTCAGGGATTCCGCAGACGCTGTCTGCTTCAGTGTCATCTTCTTCGCCCATAGCCTTGCCATTGCGTTCGCGTACATATTCGGTGTTTATCCCTTCGAAATCGCTTGAAGGGAAACCATAATATACCCAAAGGAATGAACATATCTGACACTTGGAAAATGGTTTCTTGAGAACAGTTATGCCGTCTGTCGTGATTTTCACTATTTCGCCAGGACCTACATCCTTTACAGGTTTGAAGCCAAGGTTGGGCAAGGATGTTGTCTCACTTGTGGCTGCATAAGCTCCTTCCTTTTCACCTATTATTATTGGTGTGCGTCCAAGTGCATCTCTTGCGGCTATTATACCATCCTCCGTAAGAATAAGCATTGAACACGAGCCCTTCACCTTATTATAAACGTTCATGATTCCCTCCTCAAAAGAATCACCCATGTTAATCATTAGGGCGACCAACTCTGTCTGATTGATGTTGTTCGCACTCATCTCGCTAAGATGCATTCGCTTTTCCATCAGTTCTGATGCAATCTCACGCATGTTGTTTATCTTTGCCACGGTGACAACAGCATATCTCCCAATATGAGAGTTGATGAGGATAGGCTGAGGGTCTGTGTCACTTATAACTCCGATACCTGAATTTCCAGAGAAGCTGTCAAGTTCCTTTTCAAAACGGGAACGGAAATAGTCACGTTCCAATGAGTGGATGGAACGCGTAAAACCGCATTCACTGTCGAATGTGACAAGACCTGCACGCTTTGTGCCAAGATGAGAATTGTAATCCGTTCCATAGAACAAATCGTTTACACAATCCCTAACAGAAATAGTTCCAAAAAAACCGCCCATTGTATTATCTTGTTTTTAGAGCCGCAAAGTTATTAATTTTTAATTAAATATCTGCACGAAACAGAATGTTTTTTAACCTGATTATGCAATGCACTACATATAAAGGTAATAATACCAATATGTTTTGCCATAAGTGTCACGCAATATTGCCTGACAATCACTTTGATTTCTGAACTTCCTGCGTATTGCCAACAAATCTTCGTAATCCGTTTCGCATACATCATCGTGGAAAACATAAGTAGCTGTAGGATGTTGATGTAAGTATAATACGAGTGCCTCACGGTAATGTTTTGGCAAAACAGAGGTGGAGTCCAACTTGTAATAATTCCCAAGTTCTTTGGAAAAGAGATCAAGTCTTTTGTCGAGGAGATAGGAACACAGCAGATAGTCAGCATACCCGGATTTTGTCTGCTTGGTCATCCTAACGGTATTTAGATAATCCGCAACAGATATTCTTGCTTTTGGAACAGCTCCTGCCACCATGTAAATATTACCAGGGTCATACCGCACGCATCTCACACTATTACCGTTTGGCAGCAATGATGCTGACCCACCTATCAACGGATACTCGAACAGCCGTTCGCCCAGTTGTCCGGAACGTGCCAACACACTCGCCCTAAGCATCACAAGCGAACTGTCTGTCTCACTCGATGATTTCCCTAACTCCAGAGCCTCTGCGTATCTACATTCTGTTATGTATCTTTCAATCCTCATGCGATAGTGCAAGACATCATTTCCGTTACTGAAAATGCCTACCAGCATGAACATAAATGCCATTGAAAGCATATTCTGCATTGTAGTTCCAGAAAATATCCCGTTGCCAGAACCATCAGGTATGTAAGATCTGTATTTCGCCAACATATATGAAACAACAACAAATATGACGACTAATAAAGGAGAGAACCACGTCCATGCAGTAAAAGCAAAATGCTGATCAAATGTGTCTTCGACGCTTGTCAAAAGACATAGCAGCATAAGCGATGGAAAATAAGTAAGTGAGTGTGCCTGTCTGTTAAACTTTGTTATCGTATAGATTCCTATCTGAATGATATACAATGCGAGTGTGACAATCACAGCTCCCACAAGTCTTGAATATGATGTTTGTCCATCTGAAAGTACATGTTGAACGGCTCCAATCAAATCGCATTGATAAAAATAAAGGAAACAGAATGTGAAAACAAAGAAAGAAACAGCACATAATATGCGTATTGTCAACGGATTGTTATTTCTGTTCTTGATAGTCATGGCGCAATGATCAGTTTTTTCTTAGAACAACCGCACTGCGGGATGGGATATACAACTTTAGCCATTCCTTGTGTTGTGCGGCATATAATTGGTCGTAATTGGTAATGTGTGGCATACTATCATCTGCGAAGCCATTCCCCCCAAACTCTTTGGCATCTGTATTCAGCAATACATCATAAGAACCTGTGGGTACAAGGAAACCGTAATCTGTGAATGACCGCGATGGTGAGAAGTTGAATACGAATAGCAAATCACCTCTCATAAAAGCAAGTACCTGATCTCCGTCGTTATGCCATATTTCCACAACGGGTGTCTTTATGAAATCCTTTTCTTTTTTAATAACATCAAGCATATTCCTGTCAAAGTCACCAAGCAAATGATAGCACAGTTCCTTATTGTCAACGAGATTCCATTGCCGGCGTGCGTATTTGTGACTCCAGCCATTTCCTTCCCGTGGGAAATCAATCCATTCGGGATGTCCAAACTCATTTCCCATGAAATTGAGGTATCCGCCGTTCATGGCGGCAGCCGTCACAAGACGGATCATCTTGTGCAATGCGATACCTCGCCGCGCGGTCTCATTCTCGTCCCCTTTACGGAAATGCCAGTACATGTCGGCATCTATAAGGCGGAAAATTATCGTCTTGTCACCTACAAGAGCCTGGTCATGGCTCTCGCAATACGAAATAGTTTTCTCGTCTGGCCGACGGTTTTTTATTTCCCAAAATATAGAACTTGGTTTCCAGTTCTCGTCAGGAACTTCCTTTATAGTCTTTATCCAATAGTCAGGTATGTTCATTGCCATTCGGTAGTCAAAACCCAAACCGCCGTCATCGAACTTGGCAGCCACTCCGGGCATTCCGCTCACTTCCTCGGCAATAGTCACTGCGTAAGGATTTATCTCGTGTATAAGTTTGTTTGCCAGAGTAAGATAGCATATTGCATTGTCGTCCTGATGACCGTTGTAATAGTCTTCGTAATTAATAAATGCCTCTCCGAGTCCGTGACTGTAATAAAGCATCGATGTGACTCCATCGAAACGAAAGCCATCAAAATGGAATTCCGTGAGCCAGTATTTACAGTTGGAAAGCAGGAAATGTACTACCTCGTCTTTACCGTAGTCAAAGCAAAGGGAGTCCCATGCTGGGTGTTCGTGACGTTCGCCAGGATAAAAATACTGATTCGGATCTCCGGCAAGATTGCCCAACCCCTCAATTTCATTTTTCACTGCATGAGAGTGAACAATGTCCATTATGACCGCCAGCCCATTGCTGTGCGCCTCATCAATTAGCATTTTCAATTCTTCCGGCGTCCCGAACCGGCTTGATGGTGCGAAGAATGAACTGACATGATAGCCGAATGATCCATAGTAAGGATGCTCCTGTATCGCCATAATCTGTAAACAGTTGTAACCAGCTTTGACAATCCTTGGAATGATATTCTCGCGAAATTCATTATATGTTCCAACCTTTTCCAGGTCTTGTCCCATACCTATATGACATTCATATATAAGCAGAGGGGTGTCATTTCTACGGTGGAAAGTGTTCTTCCACTCATATTTCTTTTCAGGATTCCACACTTGAGCCGAGAAAATCTTTGTGTCTTCGTCTTGTACTACCCTGACAGCCCATGCAGGGATGCGTTCTCCTTGTCCTCCGTCCCATTTCACAAGCATTTTGTACAGGTCTCCATGCTTAATTGCATCATTGGGCAATCTGAGTTCCCAGTTCCCAGTTCCATCAATCCTCCTGGCACGAAATCTCTCGTCTTCTTTCCAGTCGTTAAAATCACCTATTATATATATGTCAGTAGCATTAGGAGCCCATTCGCGGAACACCCACCCTACTCGCGAGTCTCGATGCAGCCCATAGTAGTTGTACCCGTTTGCAAAATCGGAAAGCGACCTCTTGCCGTCCATAGTAAAACGTTTTATTTCACATGCGGCATGCTCGTGTCTTCCTGTTATAGCATCCTCGAACGGTTCGAGATAAGCATCATTTCTCACAAGACCAATATGCTCTTTATGTCTTGTTTGTTTTTCAGCCATGATATGTTATGATTTCTCGAATATATGTTTTTATTTCCAAGGCTATCGTTTCCTCCCCATACTGTATATACCCTGCGATGTGACATTTCCGTTGCGGTCTTTTTCGACATATTCTCCATCGCGCAGGTCATCCTTGTATGTCCCTTCAAAGCGATTCCCGACCTTGTCAACTTCTATAGCCTTGCCGTTACGTTTGCCGTTCCTGTATATTCCACGAAATTTGCTTCCATCGGCATAATGTATTATTATTTCTCCTTCCACGTTGCCGTTCTTGAAGTTACCATCAAAAACGTCACCTTCTTTTTTCGTCAGTCTGCCTTTCCCGTTCTGCTTGTCATCCTTCCATTGCCCGGCATACACGTCCCCATTATTCCATTTCAGCGTGCCTGTGCCGTTTTTCTCCCCATTTACGAAATGCCCTGTATATACATCGCCATTAGCATAACGGAAAACACCTTCACCAGTACGCCCCCCCTTGAAATACGCACCTTCATAAACGTCTCCGTTCTTAAATTTGTATATGCCCTTGCCATTCATAACACCGTCTTTGAAGTCGCCTGTATACACATCGCCCGAAGCATACTTGAACGTTCCATTGCCGTTCATCTGGTTATCCACCCAGTCGCCGTCGTATGATGAACCGTCGCCCCAGTCGAACAATCCCTTTCCGTTGCGTTTGTCCCCAATCCACTGTCCTTCATAGTATGCACCACTGGCAAAGGTGTATTTACCATACCCCTGCCTGTTGTCGTGATACCATTCTCCATCATATACATCACCGTTGTAATAGTATTTCACACCATGTCCCTCCTGATAGTCACGATACCAAAGTCCCACATACTTGTTGTTGTCCTGGTCATAGAGTGTTCCCTGACCGTGTTGCTGATCCTGATACCACATCCCCTCATATTTTCCTCCATCAGAAAAGGTATATGTCCCCTCTCCCTGACGTTTACCTTTTACAAATTCTCCTTCGTAAATATCGCCGTTCTTGTATGTGGCACATCCTTTTCCATGTGGTTTTCCACCAGACATCTCGCCTTTGTAGTGCGCTCCGTCTTTTGTTACACACGAACCAAGTGTTATTTTCTGGGCGTTTGTAACGAGTGGCATTGCAAGCATCAAGGCCACAACTATCTTATTCTTCATGTCGCAACTTTAATATTTCAAGACGCAAATTTATAAAAAAACAGCAATATAGCAAAAGAAAAATGCTTAAATTCAGATTACTTTTTTCTTATTTTGTTTTTTTAAGGTGGTTAGTATTCACTTATGCAACTATCATTTAGGATGTGAAATCATAAGAATTTGTTTTCAATTCCACATATTTGAAAAACATACTTAAAAACGTTTTTTAGTATTTGCGAGAACATTATGTCGAAAAAATTATCTAATTTTGCAGCACTGAACGTTGGAAAATATATTAAAAGAAACTATGAAGTTTATTGCAATCATACCCGCACGCTTTGCTTCCACAAGATTTCCAGGCAAGCCACTGGCATTGCTCGCAGGAAAAACTATAATACAACGTGTGTATGAACAGGCCCGCAAGGCTATAGATGATGTCTTTGTTGCGACTGACGACGAAAGGATTGCTAACGCCGTGGAAAAATTCGGAGGCAAGGCTGTAATGACTTCCACAGATCATAGGAGTGGGACAGACAGGATAAAAGAGGCAGCAATAAAATTAGGCATGCGCGCAGATGTTATAATCAACATACAGGGAGACGAGCCTTTCATACATCCTGAGCAGATAACTACAGTATGCAAGTGCTTCGATTACGACAATGTGCAAATTGCGACACTTGGCAAACCTTTTGGCAATAAAGCTGTATTCGATTTGTTGAGCAATCCTAATTCCCCAAAAATAGTTGTTGATAACAATAGTTTCGCGATGTACTTCAGTCGCAGCATAATTCCGTTTGTCCGCAGCAAGGAAAAAGACGCATGGCCTTCATCCTTTCCTTTTCTGAAACATATCGGACTGTATGCCTACAGGACAGAGGTTCTGAAAGAAATAACCGCGTTGCCGCAATCATCGCTTGAGATTGCAGAAAATCTTGAACAATTGAGATGGCTCCAGAACGGATACAAGATAAAGGTAGGTATTACGGATGCTGAAACAATCGGAATAGACACCCCAGATGACCTGAAGAGAGCAGAAATTTTCCTTGGCAGTAATCATTTGTAGGTATTCTTTAATGGAAATTGGTGTAATATCGATATTAATCTGTAACTTTACACCTATTAAACCATAGTTTGATATGCGACTATCAGAATTGAGGACTGGCGATAACGGTATTGTCGTAAAGGTGTATGGCCATGGCGGCTTCCGGAAACGCATTATTGAAATGGGATTTTTGAAAGGCAAGGCTGTTGAGGTTTTGCTCAATGCCCCATTGCAAGACCCGGTGAAATATAAAATCATGGGATACGAGATTTCACTGCGGCGCAGCGAAGCGGCACAGATAGAAATCGTAAAGACATCAAGCAGGAGAGATAAACTTTACCAAGAAACCGGGAAATCAGGAAAACTAACCATAGGCAGCGATGCAGCAAGCCCGCATTCGCAGGCAATGGAGAAACACCGTGAGATTAACGTGGCACTAATCGGCAATCCAAACTGCGGCAAGACATCTTTATTTAATTATGCAAGTGGAGCACACGAGCGCGTGGGGAATTACTCAGGAGTTACAGTTGATGCCAAGGAAGGCGTGGCAGAATACAAAGGATACAAACTTAAAATTGTTGACCTTCCAGGTACTTATTCGCTCTCGGCCTATTCACCGGAAGAACTTTATGTCAGGAAACAGATTGTGGATAAAACACCTGATGTGGTGCTAAACGTGATTGACACAAGTAATCTTGAGCGAAACTTGTACCTCACCACGCAACTCATTGACATGAACCTATGTATGGTTGGAGCACTGAATATGTACGATGAGATAGAGAAACGTGGTGACACGCTCGACTACACTAAACTTAGCGAGCTGCTTGGTTTCCCGCTCGTACCAACGGCTTTCAAAAGCGGATATGGAGTCGATGAACTTTTCAAAACTGTAATACAAGTATATGAAGGCACCTACAGGAAGACGCGTGTAAGGCATATACACATAAACCATGGAGAATATATTGAGAGCGCAATAAGTGAGATGCAGGAACATCTTAAGGCATATTACGATGTAAGGCGCAGGTTTTCCACTCGCTACCTTGCAATAAAACTACTTGAGAACGACAAGCATGTGGAAAAATCCATATCCTCGCTGCCTGATTTCAAAGAAATTATCGAACATCGGAACAATGCTGCAGAAAGGCTGAAAGAAGAGACACACGAAGACTCTGAAACGGCAGTCATGGATGCTAAATATGGCTTCATATACGGAGCACTCAAGGAAATAGGATATGAGGAGGGAAAGAAATCTTACAACTATGGGATAACTCACAAGTTGGATGCACTTATAACACACAAATGGCTTGGTTTCCCATTGTTCTTCCTTTTTATATTCCTTATGTTCTTTGCAACATTCAACATCGGACAGTATCCTATGGACTTGATTGAATATGGAGTCTCAGAACTTTCCGGATGGCTAAACGACATAATGCCTGATGGACCGCTGCGTGCGATGGTCGTGGACGGGGCAATCGCAGGTGTTGGTGCAGTGATAGTTTTTCTTCCACAGATTTTGATACTCTACATGTTCATATCGTTCATGGAGGACTCTGGCTATATGTCGCGGGCAGCTTTCATAATGGACAAGTTGATGCACGGCATGGGGGTACATGGAAAATCTTTCATACCGCTTATAATGGGTTTCGGATGCAACGTGCCTGCTGTGATGGCAACACGGACTATAGAGAGCCATCGCTCTAGAATTGTTACAATGCTTGTATTGCCGTTTATGAGTTGCTCAGCAAGGTTGCCAATATATATAATGATAGTTGGAACTTTTTTCGCCGTGAAATACCAGACTTACATAATGATTCTGCTGTACGCAATCGGCATATTGCTCGCTGTGTTAATGAGCAGACTGTTTAGCAAGTTCATTTTCAAGGGAGAAGACACGCCATTTGTAATGGAACTGCCGCCATACCGTTTCCCGACGGCAAAGGCAATATTACGCCACACATGGGACAAAGGTAAACAGTATCTGAGAAAGATGGGAGGAATAATTCTCGTTGCAAGCATAATCGTATGGGCTCTTGGCTATTTCCCTCACTATGACAACCTCAACATGCAAGAGCAACAGGAACAGAGTTATATAGGAATGATGGGCAGAACAATAGAACCTGTTTTCTATCCACAAGGGTTTGTGTGGAAACTCGACGTGTCACTGATTGCTGGTGTTGGCGCAAAGGAAATTGTCGCTTCAACTATTGGCGTGCTTTATGCCAACGATGATGAAGTTGCCAGCGACACATCAAAAGACCGCGATGCGAAATATGCCAACCTGCGGCAAAAGATGGAAACAGATGGTATTACACCGCTGGCAGCATTCTCATACTTGCTGTTCATACTTATATACTTCCCGTGCATAGCCACAATCGCGGCAATAAAGGGAGAGACCAGATCGTGGCGATTGGCATTGTTCTCGGCTTTCTATACCACGGCACTCGCGTGGATTGTTTCTGCCGCAGTGTATCAGATAGGAAGCGCCTTCGGACTTTGAGCATATTTAGCAGCAGGATTTTAATTGAAATCATATTATTTTTTCGAACTTAATAATTAAGGAAGATGGTAACCTTGAAAATAGAAAACCAAATGAAAAGCAGAAGTCAATCTGCGATTGCCAAAACATCATATATGCTGATGGCAAATAATATGACACTATTGATAAAACGTCTCTGGCCGTGGATTACCGGAACTTCTCTGACTATGGCCATAGCGTATTCCGCAGCTATTATGATACCATCTGTAACGACGGATGCGGCAACAATCACACTGTGGTCTGTCTGTGCCATATCTTCAATGGCAGCTCTATTTCTTTTGGCATGTACTTCAGGAAGTATAATGGCATTGTTAAAAGGACAAGACGCTGGTCCCAACATAGTTAGGGCGTTAAAATTTCACACAATACCGGCATCGGCATTCATTGCTGGTGTCATGTTGTTCTATGCAGTAAGTATTTCTCTTGTTGTGATATGGCATCAGGGAATGTTGTTGCTGCATTTGCTGATAGCATTAGCCATTACAATAATAACATCTCTGCTGTTGCTGCCAACATGTTACAGCGGAATGAAATATATGGCAGAAGACGGTATTAAGTATAGAAGCATTATTTCGAAAAACTATTTCATTGGCATACGTTTCTATGGCAGGCTGTTCATCACCATCTTTGTCTCACTGCTCATAGGTATCATGCTTGCCATGCTTCTCGCAACACCTTTATGGGTGGTTACAATTGCAAGCCTCCAGGATTCTCTCGGTATGTATTTCGGAGACCTGTCTGGTATGCCACAGACTGCCCCACTGCTCATATTCACTGGCGCATTCATCGCTTTCGCAGCATGTTCCCCGGTGTGGCTGTGGCAAATGTTCTGTATATACTACCAATATGGTTCAATAAGTGCGAGACAAACGGAAAGGTAAGCGGGAGTGTAATATCATTCATATACGGTGTTGTCATGTATGCCAGCATCGCGCAATGCTTCAATGCGTTCCACGCACGTTCCGCATTTTCCGCAATGGTGTACCCCACCCTTATAACAGCTCCATGTTTTTGAATAATCTATGCCGAGTTTTTTACCACGCCGTGCTATGTCTGCCTTGGTTATGCCTGTATATGGTGCAAGAATTTCTATTCCCAGGAATGTCCCCGTTTTTGTGGTCTCGCTCATTGCATTCACAAATTCCGGACGACAGTCCGGATATATGGTGTGGTCGCCGCCATGATTAGCCATCATTACATACTTAAGATTGCGACTTTCAGCAATTCCTGCAGCAATAGATAGCATGATCCCGTTTCGGAAAGGAACAACTGTTGATTTCATGTTGTCCTCAGCATAATGCCCTTCTGGTATAGCTTCTGCCCCGTCAAGCAGCGAACTGTTGAAAAACTTTGGCATGAAAGCGAGGTCTATAGTTATGTGTTCAATGCCCAACTGCTCACAGTGCCAGCGTGCAAATGGTATCTCACGAGCATTGTGATTGCTTCCGTAGTTGAACGAAACACCAAGTGCGATACGGTCTTTGTATTCATAGAGCAGCGTTACGCTGTCCATTCCTCCACTGACTATTATAATACTGTCCTTTTCCATGATAATGTTGTTTGTGTTGCAAAGGTATTGATTTTCCTGCAAAAAACAAAACTATTTATGAGGGTGTGTCATAATTGACTATGGTCATTTATGGCGCACCCTCTTTCTGTATATCGTTTAGCGAAAGCAAAAACAAAGTTATTTATTGATTTTTGTTATATGGTGTCCCATTGGCTTAAAATTGCCATCCAGACTTTCCACGACACTGAAAATATGGTAAA